>Ga0187777_10002496_pt1 | contig 11754 bp, 11 predicted proteins | sample 1015_Q2_SP5_10_M_FD_132416 | JGI IMG/M metagenome (GOLD analysis project Ga0187777, IMG submission 132416) | Tropical peat soil microbial communities from peatlands in Department of Meta, Colombia - 1015_Q2_SP5_10_MG | ecosystem: Environmental > Terrestrial > Soil > Wetlands > Peat | place...
ACGACCGCCACGCTCGAGGGCGACGAGTACGTGCTGAACGGCGAGAAGATATTCGTTACCGCCGGCGACCGGGCGGAGCTCATCGTGGTCTGGGCCACGCTCGACCGCACGCAGGGCCGCGCCGCGATCAGGTCGTTCGTGGTCGAGCGCGACAACCCGGGTCTGATCCTCGAGCGGCTCGAGCACAAGCTCGGGATCCGCGCGTCAGACACCGCGGACTTCCGCCTCGAGAACTGCCGGGTCTCCAGGGACAACCTGCTCGGCAGCCCCGAGATCGAGCCCAAGCGCGGGTTCGCCGGCGTCATGCAGACCTTCGACAACACCCGCCCACTCGTCGCCGGCATGGCGATCGGCGTCGCGCGGGCATGCCTCGAGCGCACGCGCGAGCTGCTGACCGACGCCGGCGTCGAGATCGATTACGACCTTCCGCCTCACGCGCAGGTCGCGGCCGCATCGGAGTTCATCGCGATGGAGTCAGATTGGGAGGCGGCCCGCCTGCTCACCATGCAGGCCGCGTGGATGGCCGACAACAAGAAGCCCAACTCGCTCCAGGCCTCGATGGCCAAGGCCAAGGCCGGCCGGACCGCGACCGACATCGCACTCCGATGCGTGGCCGTGTGCGGGTCGATCGGTTACGGCGAGGGCGAGCTCCTCGAGAAGTGGGCCCGCGACGTCAAGATCCTCGATCTGTTCGAAGGCACCCAGCAGGTCCAGCTGCTGATCGTCGCGCGCCAGCTACTAGGCAAGACCTCGGCCGAGCTCAAGTAGCTCCGGTCGGAGGGCGCTCAGACCGACGTCACAGCTGCGCGGCCTCGCGCACGAGCACTTCCCAGGCCCCGCGGACATCGTCCGCGGTGGTGCTCTGCTGACCGATCGCCAGCCGGAGCACGTAGCGGCCGTTCAACACGGCGTGGGAGATGAATATCTCGCCGCTCGCGTTTACCCGCTCGAGCAGCTCGCGGTTGCGGTCGTCGCCGCCGTCGAGGCGGAAGCAGACGAGTGAGAAGTGGCGAGGCGCGCACACCTCCCAGCCGTCGGTCCCCTGCACCCACCGCTCGAACTCCGTCGCGAGCTCGATCCCGTTGCGGATGTGGCGCTGAAGGCCGCTGCGGCCGAAGCAGCGAAGCACCGCCCACAGCTTCAGCGCACGGAAGCGCCGACCGAGCGCCGGCCCGTACTCGCTCAGGCTGAGCGAGTCCTCGGCGTCCGGAGTGCGCAGGTACTCGGGGACCACGCTGAAGGCGCGCCGGAAGTCGTCCCGGCGGCTGGTCCACAGCAGCGAGCAGTCCATCGGCGTCAGCAGCCACTTGTGCGGGTTGACCACCAGCGAATCGGCGCGGTCCACGCCTGCAAACGCCCACCGGCATTCCGGACAGACCATCGCCGAGCCGGCGTAGGCGGCGTCCACGTGCAGCCATGTCCCGCTCGCCGCACACGCATCGGCGACCGCCGGCACCGGATCCACCGCTGCCGTCGCAGTCGTGCCGACGGTCGCCACGACGACCGCGGCATCAGATAGATCGCCCAGCGCGTCGGCGCGCATCCGGAACTCGTCGTCGACGGGGATCTTCCGCAGCCGCATCCCGAGCATCCGCGCCGCCTTCTCGATCGACGAATGCCCGTGCTCGGCGCACACGATGAGGTCGCGACCGGTCGCCTCGCGGGCGGCGACGCACGCCGCGAAGGTCGAGGTCGAGGCGCTGTCCTCGATGTGCCCGTGCCAGCCGGACGGGAGCCCGAGCAGATCCGCGGCCCAGTCGAGCACGACGCCCTCGAGTTCGGTCGCCGCGGGCGCGGTCCGCCATAGGATCGCGATCGAGTTGAGCGTCGCCGCGAGCAATTCGGCCAGGATCCCCGGCTCGGCTGCGCTCGTCGCGAAGTACGCGAAGTAGCGCGGGTGCTGCCAGTGCGTGACCCCGGGGAGCAGGATCTCGTCGAGGTCGCGCAGCACCGCCGAGAACGGCTCGGGGTCGTCTGGGGCCCTCTCCGGCAGCCGGGACCGGATGTCTCCCGGGGCGACCTGCGCCAGCACCGGCAGCTCGCCGACCCGCTCGAGGTAGTCGGCGGCCCACTCGATCGCGGCGTGGCCGTCGGTGCGGAAGTCGCCGATGCCGGCGCCGGCGCCGCGCGTCTCGCGGTCGGTCGAGCTCATGCCGCCGCTCGGTGCGCGTCGAACTCGTAGTGCACGCCCGTGAGCGTCTCGGATATCTCCCACAGGCGGCGCCACGCCTGCTCGTCGTAGGCCTTGCCGGCGGCGCCCACGACCTTTGGGTATCCGCGCTGCTCGCTGCGCCCGCCGGGCCCCACGTACGTGCCGCCGGGAAGACCTGGGAGCGTGGCCGCGTACAGCGTCGGCAGCGCTCCCATGTCCGCGCTCTGCGCAAACAGCCTGTTCCCGATCGCCATGAACCACCGCTCATAGAAGCGGTCGGTCCCGGCGGCCTGGAGGTTCGTGGCGGCATAGCCCGGGTGCGCGGCCATGCTGAGCAGCTTGCTCCCCGCCTCGACCCCGCGACGCTGGAGCTCGAAGCAGAACATCAGGTTGGCGAGCTTCGACTGGCTGTACGCGCCCCACCGGCTGTACCTGCGCTCGCCCTGAAGGTCCTCGAAGTCGATCGTGCCGCCGCGATGCATCGTGCTCGAGACCGTGACCACGCGCGGCGACGGCGCCGACAGCAGCCGACCGAGCAGCCGGCCGGTCAGCGCGAAGTGGCCGAGGTGGTTGGTCGCGAAGTGGCTCTCGAAGCCGTCCTTGGTGAGCCGACGGGGCGCTGCCATCACGCCGGCGTTGTTGATCAGCAAATCGACGCGATCGGGCGCCGTCTCGGCGAACGCCCGCACGGACGCAAGGTCCGCGAGATCGAGCACTGCGGGCTGAACATCGGCGCCGGGCACTGCAGTGGCGATTCGCCCGGCGGCCGTCTGCCCTTTGTCGGTGCTCCGCGAGGCCAGCAAGACCCGCGCGCCGGCGCGCGCCAGTTCTCGCGCAGTGGCGAGACCCAGACCGCTGTTGGCGCCGGTCACGATCGCGACCCGCCCGTGCTGGTCGGGGATATCGGCGGCCGTCCACTTATCAGCCATCGAGCACCTTGAACTCGATTCCAGCGGCCACGAGCCGACGGCGGAGCGCCGGGCCCATCGCCACCGCCGGCGTCAGCTGGCCAGCGCCCTCGGGGAGTTCGTCGTGCGCGAGGCAGAGCGCAGACTCGGCCAGCATCTTTGAGGTCTCGGTGTAGCCAGGATCGCCGCCGCGAACCTCGGTCCGCAGCTCCGCGCCGTCGCCCGTATGCGCAGCGAACCGGATGCTGAACCATGACTTCGCCCGCTGCTCTTCAGAGGGCCCCTCCCCGGAGCCCTTCACCTTCAGCAGCAGGTCGCGGGCCGGCGGGATCTGGGCCAGTACAACCGCCACTCCCGCCGCGGCGCTCAGTCCGACGAGCATCGGCAGCGGCCCGACGACCGCATAGTGGTTGTAGCTGAAGTCCGGGCCGTAGCGGTCGAGCGCGCGCGCCGAGCGGAGCACGGTGGCGGGATCGAGGGTTGGAAACGGGACGACCCAGCCCCCCGCGAACTCGTCCGGATGCGGCCCGCCCGAGACGCCGCCTCTCACCCGGCGGCCGGCGGGATCGCCCTCGAGCCGGCGCCGCTCCTGCGCCACCTTCCAGCCCGACCTCAGCCGGCTGAGGATCTCGATCGTCGACTGGTAGGTGCCTCCCGAGATTGACGCCTTCGTGCGCATGAATCCGTCGATCGAGATTGCCATGTCCTCGGGCAGCTGCTCGACCGTGAACTGCACGCCGAGGTCGTACGGGATCGAGTCGAACCCGCACGAGTGCACGATCCGCGCGCCAGTCCGCTCCGCCTGCTCGTGGTAGCTCAGCCACATGCGGTCGACGAACTCGGGCTCGCCGGTCAGGTCGACGTAGTCGGTTCCGGTGGCGGCGCAAGCGGCGACCAGCGGCTCGCCGTAGCGGATGTACGGACCAACCGTCGTGATCACAACCTTGGTCGCCTCCGCCACCGCTCGCAGCGACGCCGGATCGCCACTGTCGGCATGCAGTAGGGGAAGCTCGGCCCACGCGTCACCCAGCCGCCGACGCACGTCCTCGAGCTTGGCCGCGTTCCGCCCGGCCAACGCCCAGCTCATGCCGGCAGGAGCGTTACGCGCCAGGTACTCGGCGGTCAGCGCACCGGTGAACCCGGTGGCACCGAACAAGACGATGTCGAAGCGGCGATCAGCCATCGCCCGGGCGATCAGTCATCCGCCCCGATCTCGCGGGCGATCCGGAGCGCCTCGTCGAGGTCGACCCCGGCCCGGGCGGCGACCCAGGTCGCGGCCGGTGCGGCGACACGTTCGGAGGAGTGGGCGGCCTCGCCGGCGACGTCCAGGATCCGCTTGAACTCCTCAGTCGACGGTGGCGTCGTGCCGAGCCGCTCGGCAAAAGCGGTCAGCCATTCGTTTGCATTCATGGCCGGCCGGACTCTAGATGGTTTGCGCCCCGTCGCGACCCGCCGTGCGGCTCATCGCCATACGGCTAATTGGTACATTTGTACCACTATGCTCGCGAGCACCGTGAACGGCACTCGACCCCGCGGCCCGGCCCGCCGCGAGGCGCTGCTGGATGCGGTGCTGCGGGTCGTCGCCGAAGCCGGGGTGGATGCCGTCACGCACCGGCGCGTCGCCGAGGTGGCCGGCCTGCCGCTCGCCTCGACCACCTACTGGTTCGACTCCAAGGAGCACCTGTTGACCGCGGCGCTCCAGCGCGCCGCCGACCGCGACATCGAGCGTTTGCGCGCGGTTCTCGGCGAGACCCCGGAGCACGAGCCCGACCCGCTCGGGCTCGCGGTCGGCGCGATTCTCGGCCCCGGCGCGGAGTCGAGTCAGGCGAGCCGCGGCTGGCTGCTGGCGACCTATGCGCTCGTACTCGAAGCGGCGCGCCGGCCCGCGCTCCGCGAGGTGACCATGGGCTGGACCAATGCCTACTTGGAAGCACTCCCGCCGCTGCTCGCCGCCGCCGGCTCGCAGCACCCGCGGTCCGACGCGGAGCTCCTCCTCGCGGCCGCCGACGGTCTGCTCGTCGACCAGCTCGCCTCGGACGACGCGGCGGACCTAGCTCCGCGACTGCGGCGGCTCGCGGAAGCGCTGGTGAGAGCATGACCACGCTCCGATCCCGCCGGCCGCGTCCGAGACCGCGCGTGCTTGATCCCGAGCAGCGCACGGTCGTGCTGATCCGCGTGCTGCTCGGCTTCGAGGCGCTCCTGTATTCGGTGCTCACTCCGATGCTGCCGCACTACGCGCACGCCTTCGGGGCCTCCAAGCCCGCGATCGGCGTGCTCGCCGCCGCCTACCCGGCGGGGATGATCCCGGGCTCGCTGCTCGGTTGGTGGATCGCAACCCGCGCGGGGGTCCGCCGCACCACCGTCGTCGGCTTGCTCCTGTTCACCGGCTCGATCGTGGCTTTCGGGTTCGCCTCGGACATGGCCGCGCTCGACGGGCTGCGGTTCGTCCAGGGAATCGCATGCGGCTGCATCTGGGGCGGCGGCCTGGCGTGGGTGATCGCGATTTCGCCACCAGAACGCCGCGGCGAGATGCTCGGATCGGTATTCGCGTCGGCGATCTTCGGGACGCTGGTCGGCCCAGTGCTCGGCACCGTGGCCGTGGCGACCGGGACCGGCGTCTTGTTCGCTTGCGTCGGCGGCGTGTCGCTCGCGCTGACGGCGTGGACGCTTCAGCACCCGGAGCCTCCTCGCGCGGCGCTCGGCGCCGGAGCGCCTTTGCGGGTGCTGGCGAAAGACCCGCGGATTGCCCTCGGCTGCTGGCTGATCCTGCTGGAGGCTTGCACGATCGGGGCAACCGGCACCCTGTTACCGCTGCGGCTGTCGCGCTTCGGCGCCTCGGTTGTGGCGATCGGCGTCACGTTCGTGCTCGCTTCGCTGCTGGCTCTCCGGCTAAACCCGGCGGTTGGACGGCTCGTTGATCGCCGCGGAGCCCTGGTCGCGCTGAGCGCGGGCCTCCCCGGGATGGCGGTTCTGCTCGTATTGCTGCCGCTGCCGCGATCGCCGCTGGTGCTGGCGGCGCTAACCGTACTGACGCTGGGCGGACCGCTGACGGCGTTTGGGCTGCCGGCCGTCTCGATCATGACGGACGCGATCGAGCGGATCGGCGCCGCGCTTGCGTTCGGCTCGATGCTGTTCAATCTGGCGTGGGCGACCGGGGAAACAATCGGTGCACCCGCAGCGGCGAGCCTCTCCCGGGCGACGAGCGACGCCGTGCCGCTGGCCGTGCTGGCGGTCCTGATGCTGGCGACGCTGCTGGCCGTTCGGTTTGGGGTCCGCGATCAGCTCGAGGTCGGCACTGAGCTGGTCAAGTCCAGCGGCGCGTCGCCGAGCGTCTCGTCGTGAATCTCGCTCACGCTGACGCCCGGGTCGGGCAGGACGCGCAGCGCGTCAGCCGGAAGGTCCATCTTGACGGGCGTCCCCTGACTGTACGGTACCGCGCTCCCCTCGTTGCGCACCAGCGCCTGCAACGCCGAGCCGTTCGCGAGGCGGACATAGATGTGCGTGGTCGAGCCGAGGAACACCAGACGCTCGACCATCCCCGGCAGACAGTTGACACCACCCGTCTCGTACGGATGCACGTGGATGCGCTCCGGTCGGATCGCGACCTTGACATCGCCCTTGGCGTCGAGCTGGCCGGCCTGCGCCTCGAGCGTGAAATCGCCCACGCGCACGCGGCAGCGTCCCTGCCCGTTGCCGCCCGGCTCGACTCGAGCGTCCATCAGATTCGACACACCGAGGAAGTCGGCCACGTAGGCATCGGCGGGCTCGTTGTAGACCTCCTCCGGAGTGCCGAGCTGAGCGATGCGTCCATGGTTCATGACGGCCAGGCGATCGGACATCGTGAGTGCCTCTTCCTGGTCGTGGGTGACATATAGGAAGGTGATTCCCACCTGCTTTTGCAGTGCGCCCAGCTCGACCTGGAGCGTGCGGCGAAGCTTGGCGTCGAGCGCCCCCAGGGGCTCGTCCAGGAGCAGCACCGACGGACGCAGCACCAGTGACCGTGCCAGCGCGACGCGCTGTTGCTGGCCGCCCGAAAGCTGGTTCGGGCGTCGCTTTCCCATCGCGGACAGCTGGACCATCTCCAGCGCCTCCGCCACCCGGCTGTCGCGCTCGGACTTGGGCACGGACTTGTACTTCAGGCCAAACGCGACGTTCTCGGCGACGGTCAGGAACGGAAACAGCGCATAACTCTGGAACACCGTGTTGACGTTGCGACGGTTCGGCGCCCACCGGCCGACGTCGGTGCCGTCGAGCAGGATCTTTCCGCTGGTGGGCGGCTCGAACCCGGCGATCATCCGCAGCGTGCTTGTCTTGCCACAGCCGCTGGGCCCGAGCAGCGAGAAGAACTCACCGGCCTGGATCTCGACGGAGATCTCATCGACCGCGGTGACATCGCCGAACTGCTTGGTCAGTGACTCGAGCTTGACATGTCCTCCACTCATCTATCTGTCCTCTCAGATTCCCGCGATGCCGGTCAGCGCATCGGCGTCGCCCTTGGTGCGTTCGCCCCGGCTCATCCACCTGTAGCCGACGTATCCGATGAGTGCGGCGACAAGCGACAGCACGAGCATGATCGTGGCCAAGGCGTTGAGCGCCGGCCCACTTAGTCCCCCGTGGACGTTGGAGTAGATCAGCACCGACATCGGTTGCGTGTTCGCAGTCGACGACAGTTGCTCAACGATCACGAAATCATCGACGGTGCTGGCGAAGACGAGCACTGCGCTCGCGAAGATCGCGGGCATCAGAAGCGGAAGCAGGACTCGCCGGATCGCCCCGAGCCGCGACGCCCCGAGATCGGCGGCCGCCTCTTCGTAGCTCCGTCCGATCGACACCAGCCGCGCACGCACGATGATCGCGGGCCAGCTGATGTTCCATACCACCAGCCCGGCGACCTCGGCCGGCGTCCCAAGCCTGATGAACGTCAGTGCCTGCGTGACCAGCAGGAACAGCGCGACCGCGAGCAGCAGCTCGGGGATCACGAACGAGAAGATCATCACGATGTTCAGTCCGTTCGCGGTCCGGGTGCGCCAGCGATCGATGCCGATCGCGAAGCCCACTCCGATCGGCACGCAGATCAGGGTGGTCAGGACCGCGAGCACGACCGTCTGGATCACTGCCTGATGAAGGCTCGGGTTGTGGAGCACCGAGGTGACCTGGTTGCCTACGTACCACTTCGTCGAGAAGCCCTGCCAGGTGGCCTGCGATGCGCCCTTGTTGAACGAGAACAGGACCGCGATCGCGATCGGCACGATCGACCAGACGATGTACAACCACGTGAAACCCTCCATCGCCCACGGCCGGCGCCACGGGTTGCCACGAGGACGGCCGCGGTCGGTGCGTTCCGCCGGGCTTGGCGGGGAGGTGCTGACGGGCTCGCCGACCGTACTTGCCATCAGGCGTACTCCACCGAGGAACGAGCCGTGCTGACCACGTAATAGATCATCGGGATCAGCAGCACCACGAGCAGCATCAGCGCCAGCACCGCGCCTTGGCCCACCTCGCCGGGCGAATCGAGCTGGCCCTCGATCACGTTGCCGATCATCGTCGTCCCGGGTGCGCCCGACAGCAGCTGATTGGTGTAGTAGTCGCCGAGCATCGGCAGTGCGGTAATGAACGTCCCGGCGATGATCGCCGGCTTACTCAGGGGAAGCGTCACGTGCCAGAACGTTCTCCACTTGCTGAGCCCGAGGTCTCGTGCAGCTTCGAGCATGCTCTGGTCGATGCGGTCGAGGAACGCGTACAGCACCAGGATCACATACGGGATGTATCCGTATACGAGCCCGAAGATCACGGTCACCGATCTGCCGCCGAGCCAGTCGGTGTTGCCGGGCAGCCCGAAGAACGACAACGCGCTGTTGAAGATGCCACCCTGCTGGAGGAGGTCGATCCAGGCCAGCATGCGCATCATGTAGCTGACCCAGAACGGCGCGATCAACAGGACCAGGAACAGCGTTTTGCGCTTGCCGGCGTAGCGGGAGACGAAATAGGCCACCGGGTACGCGACCGCCAGCGAGATCACCGTGGCGATCGCTGTGTAGACCAGCGTTCGCAGCGCCGGCGCGCCAATGAACGCTCCGGTTCCGAAGATGTCATGCCAGACCGCGCTGAAATTCCAGCTCGACCAATGCAGTGGGTTCCAGATGGGGACAACCGTCTGGAAGAACTCGTTGACCCCGCCGCCGGCGACGGACAGCATCACGTAGAACGGCACCACGAACAGAACGAGCAGCCAGATCACGCCTGGGATCGCCAGCGCGATCCACAGTCCGCGGTTGCGACGATCGTAGGTGTCCTGGCGGCCGGCCATGTCTTACCCTATAGCCCCTTGGAGAACGAGTTCCAGGTGGACTCCCAGACCGCGTTGGCGGCCGGAGGCAGTTCGAGCTGGAAGATGCCGTGGCGGAAGTAATCCGGCAATACGACCGTCGACGCCAACTGCGGCGGGAGTAGCTGCTCATGCGTCAGCTTGGCCGGGGTGACCTCGGTCAAGGGCTGCATGTAACCGACGAAGCTGTAGTTCTCAAGCGCATTGTTCACGTCGAGCATGTAGTCGATGAAGAGATGCGAAAGCACCGGATTGGAGCCGCTGGTCAGATTGACCATCAGGTCGTTCGCGACTGGCCCCCTTCGGTCGGCCGGGAACCAGTAGCCGACCGTGTCGATCGATGTGCCCTTCGGCAGGTAGTCCGCGGCGGTGGCCATATCACCCGACCAAGCGTGGTGGATCCAGGTCTTTCCTGAGGGGACGTCGGTGTAATCGTTGTTGTCGATCCGCACGTTGGTGAGGGCCGAGAGCTGGGAGAGCGCCTTGCCGGCAGCGTGGATCTGGGCCGGGTTCGTCGTGTTGAGGTCCAGGTTGCCGGCCCGCAGGAGCGCCAGACTGATCGTCTCCCGGTAATCGTCGAGGACGGCCACCTTGCCCTTGTACGGCGCGCCCTGCCAGGGCATGTTCCACGACGGGGAGAGGTTCACCTTGTCCTTGCGCCAGGCCATCCCCGTGGTGTAGATCGAGTACGGCGCTGTGTACCGCCAGCCCTCGTCGTAGAACGGATTCTGATAGTCGGGCCAGGCGTTGGCGATATTGGGGATGTAGCTGTGGTTGAGCGGCCGGATCAGCTTCGCCGCGATCAGCTGACCGAGCACAGGAACGGTCGGGAAGAACAGGTCGAAGTCGAGCTGCCCGCTTTGCAGCTTGGCGATCGCTTCTTCAATCGTGTTGAAGGTCGTGATCGAGTACTTGCAGTTGTACTTCTTGCAGAAGCTCTTGACCACCGCCTCGTTGATGTATGCGACCCAGTTGTAGAGCCGCAGGGTGGCGCCTTCCTCGGGCGCGAGGCCCGAGGCGATCGGCTTGTTGTCGCCGTACAGCGGCCATTTGACTGGGCGGTCCTGACGCGGCAGCGGCGGGTCGGCGCTGCTCGCACCCGCGGGATTCGTCGAGCTGCAGCCGGCAAGTACTCCGCCGAGCATGAGCCCGGCGCCCGCAGCGAGCAACTGCCGACGAGAGATCGCGCTCTCCTCCGGATCAGGTCTGCGCCGGATCCCTCCTTCCGACCATCCCTCACGTGGATGCACTGACCCTCCTCGGTTCGCGGAGGTCGCAGCCAAGCTCGCTCTCAGCGAGCGCCAGGCAACGGTCGACCATCCGCTCCGCAGTGACATCGGGCTGGCCAAGGGTGACCTGGACGCCCAGGCCGTCCATCAGCCCGCTCAGGGCCAGCGCGAACTCGTCGGGATCCACGCCGGGTTCGAAGGCGCCCTCGTCCTGGCCTTCGCGCACGATGTCGGCGATCAGCTTGCGCTGGCGGCGGTCGAGCCGGAAGTACGCATCGCGCACGGTGGGGTCGCGGCGGGCACGCACCCACATCTCCATCCACAACGTCCAGTCGCTGAGACCGCCCGGACCGAGGCTTGTCTCCTCGATCAGGTGGACGAGCTTGTCCACGGCGCCCTCACGCCTGGCCTGTCCTTCGGTCAGGCGCTCGTAGAAGTCGCGGTCGGTCTGGTCGACCGCTTCTTCGAGCAGCCGGTCCTTGGACTCGAAGTAGTAGAGGATCGTCGGCGCGCTGGTGCCCGCGCGCTCGGCGATGTCCCCGATTCGGGTGTCGAACAGGCCGCGCTCGTACAGCACGTCGGCGGCTGCCGAGATGATCTGCGGCTTGCGGAGATGCTCGACCTTGGGACGCGGCGACATCGTCAGTCCACCCAGCGACCCTTCGCGACCAAAGCTGCCCTCTCCACCTGAAAGACCCTTCTCAACCCTCAAACAAATTCGTATACTGAACGGCGATTCAGAAAACTACAGCGATCCGGTCGTCGCTGTCAAGCACATTTGCGAAGGCGCCGCCTTCCGGCGCCGCCGACAAATCCGAAACAGGAGTCAGCCGAGTGGTCGACGTCATGGTATTGGGGGCAGGACTAGCGGGACTGAGCTCGGCGCGCGACCTGAAGCAGTCGGGAGCGGACGTGCTCGTGCTCGAGGCGCGCGACCGCGTCGGCGGCCGCGTCGAGGCGGTGACGCTGCCCGACGGACGCGCCGTCCAGGCGGGCGGCGAGGTGTTCGGGCCCGGCCACACCGCCTACGGCGAGCTCGTCGAGGAACTCGGGCTGATGGTCGAGCCGAGCTACGTCGCCGATCCCGGCGAGATCAGCTGGGGGCTCGTCGACGGTGTACACGTCGGTGACGACGTCCCG
>Ga0187777_10002497_pt1 | contig 11751 bp, 11 predicted proteins | sample 1015_Q2_SP5_10_M_FD_132416 | JGI IMG/M metagenome (GOLD analysis project Ga0187777, IMG submission 132416) | Tropical peat soil microbial communities from peatlands in Department of Meta, Colombia - 1015_Q2_SP5_10_MG | ecosystem: Environmental > Terrestrial > Soil > Wetlands > Peat | place...
CCTCGGCGAGGTATTCGGCCTCGGCCAAACGGTATTCCAGGACGTTCATCAGGCGCCGCGCCTCGTTGACGTAGCGCTCTGTCGGATAGGCCTGGCCGGCTGGCGCGTAGCGCACGAAGTGATGCGCCTGGCCGTGCATCGGACCGAGGCCCGCCATCTGCCACATCAGCCATTGCATGGCGAGGCTTCGGCGCCGCGGGTTCTCCGGCAGAAGCCGCCCCGCCTTCTCCGCAAGATAGACGAGGATCGCGCCCGTCTCGAACACCGCGAATGGCTCGCCGCCGCCGACAGGCTCATGGTCGACGATCGCAGGCAGCTTATTGTTCGGATTGATCCGGCGAAACGCGGGCGTGAAGTGGTCGCCGTTCAGAAGATTGTACGTGATGGTGCGATAAGGCAGATCGAGCTCCTCGAGCGCGATCGTCACCTTATGACCGTTGGGCGTGCCGACATGATGGAGATCTATCATCGCGTTTCATCCGCTTGGTGAGGAGTTGAGTTCGTCGCAACGGCGCTTGGGAAGTCCGCCGGACTCCGCGCTTCGAGGCGCGACCGGGTGAACTCTCGTCATCGCGCGACCATGCCGCCGTCGATCACCAGTTCGGCGCCGGTGACGTAGCGCGAATCGTCGCTGGCGAGATACAACACGCCCGCGGCGATGTCTTCCGGCGCTCCCTTCGTGCCCAACGGCACGAACATCGTCGCGAGCGCATCGGGGTCGCGCGACAGGTGTTTCGTGTTCGCGCCGCCCGGACCGTGCTGCGGCGCGCCTTCCATCGTTCCGTAGATCGGCGTTCCGATGATGCCGGGATAGATCGAATTGACCCGCACGCCGTCCTTGAGGCCGGCGCACTGCATCGCCATGGATTTCGCCAGCGCGCGCACACCGCCCTTCGTCGCAGAATAGGAAACCAAATTGCTCGAGCCCACGAGCGCGGCGGTCGAGGCGATGCAGACGATCGATCCGCCGCCACCGGCGCGCATCAGCGGTAGCGCATGTTTGAAGCCGAGAAAGACGCCGTCGAGATTGACAGCCTGCTGCCGGCGCCAGTCCGCAAGACTGACTTCGGTGATCAGTCCGGCAATCGCGATGCCGGCGTTGTTGACGAGTACGTCGAGGCGCCCGAAGGCCTCGGAAGTGTGCGCGATCGCCGCGCGCCAATCGTCCTCGCTGGCGACGTCGTGATGGATGAATATCGCGCGCCCGCCCGCCCCAGCGATTTCGGCGACGCACTCGCGACCCGCGGCATCCTGGAGATCGGTTACCGCTACCGCTGCCCCTTCGCGCGCCAGCAGCAGCGAAGTTGCTCGGCCGATGCCGCTCGCTCCGCCCGTCACGAGTGCCACTTTTCCCGCCAGCTTGCCCGGACGCTCAACCATCGATGCAGGCTCGCGCGATGAAGGCGAAGCAGCGTGGCTTAAGTCTTGATGGGGGCATGGCGTTCAGGGCTCCGGGAAATGATCGCAGCGGCCCAGCCTAGCAGAGAAATTTACGACGTCAGCAACACTGACGCGAATGGGTGCCCCGCGGGAAGGAGCCGCCGCCAAGAGGTTGTCGATGTTGCCCAGGCCCGAGTTTCGATAAGCGCAAAACGGACTGAAGCATCAGCCGCCCGCGTCGACGCAGGAGATAGTGACCTGATCACACGGTGAAAGGACGTTGGTTCGAGCCGGTGTTTCAGAAGTGCGTCGGCAGAGGTGTCGCCTGGAACGCGAGACGACTATAGGCACGAGCGTCGCCACTCGGCACGTACAGACTAATGTCGCAGACTGTTGCGCAAGTGATGTTGACGATGACATCGACGGGATCGGCAATGGGTCGATAGACACTGTCCACAACTACGTTGGTCCGGGCTCGTATTGGACGTAACGATTACTGATTTCACACTTGATGGATCGATCTCGGATTGGATTTCAGACGTGCTGTCCTGCTCGAGCATTGCCTAAGGATTGAGCAGGCTGCATATTTCCGAGACCGACTTTCGAGCTTGGAGTTCCGTCATGACCACCGATCTTGCGAATGTCGCTGCCTCCCCATCGGACCCCGTGAGCAATGTGTTGAAGTGGATTCTGCTCGCGGTTGCCGTTGCGACATTTGCGATTTTGGGTTGGGCCACGGTTCTGACGTACGACCGGGCACCTCCACAGCCTGACAGCTTTGCCGACAAGAGCGGCGGCACGTTGATGACAGGTGCGGATATCGTCGAGGGCAAGGCAGGATTTCAAAAAGCCGATCTGATGGACTACGGCTCGCTGTACGGCATGGGGTCCTACTATGGAGAGGACTACACGGCCGACGTGCTGGTCCGGCTGGGCACCCTGACGCAAGACGGCGTAGCGCGCCTGCGATTCGCTCGGCCATTCGGACAACTAACGCCCGACCAGCAAGCTTCAGCACAAACGACCATGCAGCAGGAACTGCAGCGGCTCGATCTCACGCAAAGAAAGGTCACGGTCCCCGACGAACTTTCGGCCGCGATCGTCACGATGAAGAGGGAGCTGGCGAATACGCTTGCGACCGCTGCCCCGGACCTCGGCTGGACGCCCGCCTACAGCCTGAATTCCAAGCAGGCAGAGGCGACAGCGGATTTCCTCATCTATTCGGCGCTGACGACCGTTGCCCGGCGACCTGGCGTTAGCTGGTCGTGGACGGAAAACTGGCCGTACGAACCTCTTGTTGGCAACGCGCCGACCACCAACACATTCCGTTGGACGTGGATCAGTTTCATGTTCACGTTCCTCATGTTCGGAGCCGTTCTCTTCATCTACGAGTACTGGCTTAACAATCCCGACAACGCACCAATGGACCCGGTGCTCATAAAATTCGGTCCATTGACCCCGAGCCAGAAAAGCGTCGGCAAATATTTCGTGATCGTTGGCGTTGTGCTTCTCGTACAAATCGCTGCGGGGACGATCATGGCGCACTCCTATTATGATCGGACCAGCTTCTACGGGATCGATATCAATCGCTGGTTCCCGTTCAATTTCCTGAGGGATGTGCATACACAAACGCCGATCGTATGGATCGGTGTGTCGTGGATTGGGGCGGGCCTGTTTCTCGCACCGGCAATCGCTGGCGGGCAGGAAGCAAAAGGCCAGAAATATCTTGTCGATTTCTTGTTTTGGGTGACGCTGTTCGTTGTCGCCGGCGCCCTGCTTGGCGACTATTTCGGCATCATGGGCTATATCCAGCAGGGCTGGTTCTGGTTCGGCAATCAGGGCCTTTCCTACATCCAGCTCGGACGTTTCTGGCAGATCGGTTTCTTCACCGGCCTCGTATTGTGGAGCGTCTTGGTTTTTCGGGCCTTATGGCCATCGACCGCGGCGCTCAAACTCGCCACGCGTCAATTCTGGTCCGGTGCGATCCGCCTTGAGAATCTGATCTGGGCATCTACGATCAATATCGCGATCCTCTATGCATTCGGCATGATCCCGCTGACGGGTATCGAGAAGTCCTTCACACTCACGGACTTTTGGCGCTGGTGGGTCGTTCATCTCTGGGTCGAACAATCGTTCGAGTTCTTTGCGGCCGCCATGAGCGCATATCTGCTCATGGCCGTGGGCCTGGTCTCTCGGCAGCTCGCGGAGCGAGCCGTCTATTTTGAGATCATCCTCATCTTCTTGGGCGGCGTCATCGGCACCGGCCACCATCTCTACTGGGCCGGCGGTCCCAGCATGTGGGTACCGATGGGCAGCATGTTCTCGTTTATTGAAGTGCTTCCCCTGGTGCTTCTGATCATCGAGGCGATCAATCACCAGCGGCTGATCCGGCGTCAGCAGGATTTCAAATACAGAGTCGCCTACACCTACATCATCGGCGCGGCGTTCTGGAACTTCGTGGGCGCAGGCGTGTTCGGCGGCGGCACCTTGAATGCGCCCCTCGTGAACTACTACGAACACGGCACCTTTCTCACCCTCAATCACGCGCACACGGCATTGTTCGGCGCTTTCGGTCTGCTGGCAATCGGCCTGGTCTATTTCTGTCTCCGCTATGCCGCAGGCGAGCGCGCGCCGTTTGGCGAGCGACCGGGGCTGTGGGCGTTCTGGCTCTATAACCTCGGTTTGGTCCTTTGGATCGTGCTGAATTTCTTCCCGATAGGGTGGGCGCAACTCGACGCCGTGTTCGAACACGGACTCGCCTTCGCACGCAGTGCCGACTTTTATAAAACGACGCTTTATTGGCAATGGATGCGCCTTCCGGGCGATGTAGTTTTTGCGGCGGCCGCGCTGCTCATGGCTTGGGACTTTCTCGAAAAGGCGGGACCTCTGCTGCCGAACATCTTCAACGTTGGACGCTATTGGCGAACGAAAGTCGTTCGCGCGGGATAAAGAAGTGACGGCCGACTGACGATAAGTCTCCTGCGTTGTTCGGAGGAAAAATCGGCTCCGCTCGACCCAGACATCCCGTTGCGACGCGTCTCATGCCGGCGTCTCACCTGTGTCGAACAGCAGGACACGGAAGCAGTAGTCGGGTCGGATCGACCGTCTGCCATCAGCCCAGTCGTCACCCGGGACGTGTCATCCCCGCTGTCGCGATCGGCCAGCGGCAACTTAAGCGGTTGAATGCATTGGCGCTTGAATGGTGCCCAGGGACAGAATCGAACTGCCGACACGTGGATTTTCAGTCCACTGCTCTACCGACTGAGCTACCTGGGCTAACCGGCAATGTCCGGAAAGGACGGGCTTTTTAGGCGAGCCGGGCGGCCCTGTCCAGCGGCCCGAAAATCAATGCAATTCAGGGTCTTCCTCAGGCGGCGGCTCGTTTCCCTCTCCTGCTGGCGCGCCCGGAATCGCGTAGTCGCCGGACAGCCAGCGCGCCAGATCGACGTCCTTGCAGCGGCGCGAGCAGAACGGACGCAGCTTGGCATCGCGGGGCTTGCCGCATACCGGGCAGGCGCCGGCGTCACCCGGTTGTGACATCGAATCCCTCGCGCGCAAATGCGTCGTTCGCTTCGAACGACACGCGAGCGGCGCCGCGGCGCGCGAGCGCTGCGCGAACCTCTTCGCCATGCTCGTCCAGCCAGCGCACCACTTCGGCCGATGCTCGCACAGCAATCGGTTTGCCCGGCGCCGCCGCCGCCGTCCGTTCCACGCTGCGCAGCACTTCCAGGGCCACGCTGTCGCGCGTGCGCTTGCGGCCGTGTCCCGAGCAGGCACGGCAGCATTCGCTCACCAGCTTGAAGAGCGGATCGCGTACCCGCTTTCGCGTGATCTCGACGAGGCCGAACTCCGACATGCGCGAGATCTGCGTCGGCGTGTGATCCTTGGAGAGGCTCTCCGCCAACGTGTCGAGCACGCGTTCGATGTTCGACGGCTCGCTTAAATGGATGAAGTCGACGACGATCAGGCCGCCGACGCCGCGCAGGCGGACCTGGCGGCCGATCTCGTCCGCCGCCTCCAGGTTGACGCGCAAACTCGTCTCCTCGAGCCCGGTCGACGCCGTGAAGCTGCCCGAGTTCACATCGACCGCTGTGAGCGCCTCGGTGCCCTCGATGGTGATCCAGCCGCCGGACGGCAACGGCACTTTCGGGTCGATCAGGCCATCGATCTCATCCTCGAGCCCGTAGGCGTCGAACAGCGCGCCGGGGCCGCCGAACAGTTCGATCTTGTGTTCGGCTTCGGGCATGGCGCGCCGGCAATAGGCGCGCGCCGCCTCGAAAGCGGTTGCGTCGTCGATCAGGATCTTCGCCGTGTCGTTGCGAACCGTGTCGCGCATCGTCCGTTCGACGGGATCGAGGTCGTGATAGAGCGTCGCTGGCGCGCGCGCGACCTGGCGCCGTGCCAGAACCGGCCGCCAGGCTTCGGCGAGCCGTTCGGCGTCTTCCGTCAGGTCCGCGAGACTCGCATCGCTCGCGGCCGTGCGCAGGATGTAACCGGCGCCGGGCACCAGCTTGTCGCCGCCTTCCGCGATCATGGCCTCGCCGAGTGCCAGCATGCGCTCGCGTTCCCCGTCTTCCTCGATCCGCCGCGAGAGCGCGACGCCGGGGGTATTGGGGACGAGAACCGCCAGTCGGCCGGGGATGGTGATGTTCGCCGACAGGCGCGCGCCTTTTTCGCCGATCGGATCCTTGACCACCTGGACCAGGACTTCCTCGCCTTCCCGGACGCAATCGCCGATTTTCGGCGTGCGGTCCTCTTCGAAGCCGGGCAGATCGGCGAGGCATCTCGCCTCGCGCGCGCCCAGAAAACCGGCCCGTTCGAGACCGACGTCGACGAAGGCGGCCTGCATGCCGGGCAGCACGCGCTGCACCCGTCCCAGCATGATGTTGCCGATGATGCTGTGACCCGAGCGCCCGTTGGACTTTTTGCGCGGACCGCCATCGTCGAGACCGATCGTGCGCTCCAGCATCAGGTCCTGTAGTCTGCCGTCCTCGACGACGGCCACACGAATCTCCCCGGCTCCTGCGTTGATCAGGATGTCCTTTGGCATGCTCGTACTCAGGCGATAGCGACGCGAAACGCTAACACGGATATCCGCTTGTACGAAGCAATGTGACGGTTTCACGTAAGGGAAGGCCGACCACATTCGAATACGATCCGTTGAGTCGGCGTACGAAAATTTCCGCCCGGCCCTGAACGGCATAGCCGCCCGCCTTGCCCAGCCCTTCGCTGCATCGCACATAAGACTCGATGTCGGCGTCCGTCAGCCGCTGGAAGCCGACGCGCGTTTCAACGATCCGTGTACGGACTCTTCCGTCCGCACCTTGCGCCGCGATCGCCGTCAGCACCGTATGATTGCGCCCGGAGAGCAATTCGAGGCAGCGGCGGACATCCTCTGCGCTCTCGGCCTTGGGCAGGATGCGGCGCCCGCAGGCGACGACCGTGTCCGCGGCCAGTATGACGGCGGGCGGACCTTCCCAGCGGTGCGCCACGGCCCGTGCCTTCTCCGCCGCGAGACGCAGTCCGTAGCGTCTTGGCGTTTCGTTCCTGTGGATAGTTTCGTCGACCCGGGCGGCGACGATCGCATCGGGCGCGATGCCCGCCTGGGCGAGCAGCGCCTGGCGCCGGGGGCTTTCGCTCGCCAGAACGAGCTGCACGGTCTTACTTGAAGCGATAGGTAATGCGCCCCTTGGTGAGGTCATAGGGCGTCATCTCAACCATCACCTTGTCGCCCGTCAGCACGCTGATGCGGTTCTTGCGCATCTTCCCGGCCGTGTGGGCGATGATCTCGTGGCCGTTCTGCAGCATGACGCGGAAAGTCGCGTTGGGCAGGCGCTCGCTGACCGTGCCCTCGAATTCAAGAAGTTCTTCTTTGGCCATTCGTCCTCATGTTGGCTCCCAAACCGGCCGGGAGATTGCACCGAAACCGGCCAAAAGCAAGGGTTTGGGGGCGATCGACGGCCGGAAGGCCCTGCCCCCGCGTTCGGACCGGACGCGCCCCTAACGCCGATAGGCCCCGGCGCGAGGACACCGGGGCCTTCAGACCTTGCGCGCATCGCGCCGAAGCTCAGCGCGTATCCCAATTGCCGTCACGGTCGCGGCAGGCGGTACCAGAACGCTCGAAACGCTGACCATCGCGAAAGGTCACCGCCCGGAAATCACGGCACAGCTGATCGCCGTCGCGATATTCGCGAAGCGAGGTGAACGTGCCGTAACTGCCGCCGTGACGCCAGTCATAGTCGCGGCCGATGTCGCCGTTCAGACTGGCACCGTACGCATCGAACGCGTAGCGCTGATCGTCGCAGTCGATGTCGCGCGAGAGAGTATTGCCGAGCAGTCCGCCGAGGATCACGCCGCCGGCGACCGCGCCGCCGTTTCCGTGACTCGCTGCGCCGCCGATCAGGCCGCCCGCGATGGCGCCGAAAATAGTGCCGGCCGCCGTGCCGCCGCGATGGCAGGATCGTTCGTAATCGCCCTGCCGGTAGTAGTTATCGGGCGGCGGCGCATTGTTCGCGTCGCCATGGTCGTCATGCCAACCCTCGCCGTAGATGTTGCTGTCGGCCCAGTTGGTGTCGCCGAGCCGTTCGCCGATGTCGCGCAACTGACCGGCATACCGGCGAAAGGTCTGCTGATCGATGCCGTTGTCGCTCTCGTAGTAGCTTTGCAGGACATGGGCCTCAACGGAATCGAGGTCCTTCTGGATCGTCCAGGCGTTGTGCGGGTTCAGGGTCCTGCGCTGCACGCCGTCGGCGATGGTATCGTCGAGGTGCTGTTCCCAACGCATCAGGCGCGCATAACCCTCGTCATTGTCGTTGATGCGGATCGGATCGGCCAGCGCGGTGCTGGCAGACAGCAACGCGGCCGCCGAAAGAGCCAAAGGAATCAGTGTGCGCATGGTGAGTCTCCCGGTTGACTGGTCAGTCGTCTTGTCTCAACGCGTCGTCGTCCATTTGGGTTTCGCCGCCGCGCCGCAGACTTCCGGCCGGGCGCGTGACGAGCGAGACCCAAGCTGACGCGCGCGAAGTGAACTGTGCATGAACCAATTCGGGCGAATTTGTGGCTGGTTGAATCGATCGGCGCCTACGTGTCGGATGCGTGCTGTACGGCGAAGCGATCGCGGATCTTCTTGAGCAGATTATCGCGGAGGGCGCGGTAGGCGTCGAGACGCTGATCGCGCGAGCCTTCGACCAGCGTCGGGTCCATCGTCGGCCAGTACTCGATCTCGATCGCAGAAGTGTGCGCCAGATCGACCGCGCGGTGCTGCGCTTCGGGCGAGAGCGTCACGCACACGTCGAAGGAACTGTCGACAAGGTCCTCGAAGCGCTTGGGGTGGTACTTGCCGATTTCGATGCCCATTTCCTCCATCACCTCGACCGCCATGGAATCGAGCGCGCCGGCCCGCACGCCGGCCGAGTCGACATACACGAACTTGCCGAAAAGGTGCTTCATGATGGCGGCGGCCATCGGGCTGCGCACCGAGTTCATCGTGCAGGCGAAGAGGATCGCTCCGGGCAGATCCTCGCCATGAGGGCCCCGCATGGCGTCAGCCCTTCAGATGCAGCACGCAGATGAGGGTAAAGATCCGACGCGCCGTGTCGTGGTCGACTTCGATCTTGCCCCTGAGCCGTTCGCGCAACAACGACGAGCCTTCGTCGTGCAATCCTCGCCGGCCCATGTCGAGGGCTTCGATCTGGGACGGCGGCGCGGTGCGGATCGCCTTGTAGTAGCTCTCGCAGATCAGGAAATAGTCCTTAATCACTTTGCGAAACGGCGTGAGCGACAACATGATCTTGCCGTGCGGCGTCCCGTCTTCGAGCTGGATGTCGAAGGTGAGACGGTTTTCCTCGACGCCGAGCGTCAGGCGATAGGGTCCCCCGTGCGAACCTTCGGGGCGGAAGCTGTTGGTCTCGAGCAAATCGTAGATGGCGATGTCGCGTTCCTGCTCGATCTCGCGCGTCCGGCGCACGATGCTTTGTTCGTCCAGCGTGATCGCCGCTACGCGAAAGGGCGTCTGACCCGTCATCCTCTAGCGCCCGTCCCTCGTGTTCAACCGCGCCGCGATCGAACGGGCGTGCGCGTCTAGTCCCTCAGCTTCGGCGAGCGCGATGGCATCGGGACCGATGGCGGCTACGGCGTCCGGCCCGCAGCGCAGGAGCGTAGTCCGCTTCAGAAAGTCCAGCACCGAAAGACCGGATGAAAAGCGCGCCGTGCGCGACGTGGGCAGCACATGGTTGGGGCCGGCGATATAGTCGCCCATCGCCTCGGGCGTATGCCGGCCGAGGAAGATGGCGCCGGCGTGGCGCACGCGCCCAAGAAGCCGATCGGGCTCAGCCGTCGCGATCTCCAGATGCTCCGGCGCGATCGCGTCGACCAGCGCTGGAGCGTCATCGAGATTCGCCACAAGGACGATCGCGCCGTTGGCCGTCCAGCTGGCGCGCGCGATTACCTGACGCGGCAGCAGCTTGAGGGCAGCTTCGACAGAAGTGGCGACCTTGTCGGCGAACGCCGCGTCGTCGGTGATGAGAATGCTCTGGGACGACGAATCGTGCTCGGCCTGGCTGAGCAGGTCCGCCGCGATCCAGTCCGGATTGTTCGCGCCGTCCGCGACGACGAGAATTTCAGACGGCCCGGCGACGGAATCGATCCCGACCTTGCCGAAGACTTCTCGCTTCGCCGCGGCGACATACGCGTTGCCCGGCCCGACGATCTTGTCGACGGGCGCGATGGATGCGGTGCCATAGGCGAGCGCCGCCACGGCCTGTGCGCCGCCCACTCTATATATTTCGCCGATGCCCGCGCGCTTGGCGGCGGCGAGCACCAGGGGATTGATCTTTCCGCCGCTTGCGGGCGTGTCCATGACGACTCGGCCGACACCCGCCACCCGCGCCGGCACGGCATTCATCAACACGGAACTGGGGTAGGATGCCGTTCCGCCCGGGACGTAAAGGCCGACGCTGTCGAGCGGCGTCCAGCGCCAACCCAGCCCGGCACCGATCTCGTCCGTGAACCACGCGTCCTGCGGCAGTTGGCGCCGGTGATAGGTCTCGATCCGGTTTGCCGCCACGTCGAGCGCCGCGAGCGCGTCCTTCTCACAGTGCGCTTCCGCCGCGTCGATGTCCGCTTGCGGCAGGCGCAGCGTCGCCGCCGTCAGTCCCGCCCTGTCGAACCGGTTGGAAAGCTCGACCAGAGCCGCGTCGCCGCGCGCGCGCACGTCGGCAATGATGGCCCGCACGGCCTGCGCGACGTCTTCTTCCTCCTCCCGCTTGGCGTTCAGAAGAGCATCGAACTGCGCCGCAAATCCGGGCGCGCGTGAATCCAGCCGGCGCGCCATGTCAGCTGTCTTCGTGCGCGGGGCGTCCGCGCGCAGCCCAGGCGCCGCTGACGTCGCTGAGGCCCGCGTCGATGCATTCGACCTCGAGCTTCAGCGTGCCGCCGCCGGAAAAGATGAGCTCGACGGTCCCGCCGGGATCGTCGGCGCTCTTCGGCGTGAACTTGATCGCCAGCAGCGAAACCACCGCGTCCGGCGCGCCGCGCTTGATGTGGCTCGACTTGACCGAAAGCACGCCGTCGAAATGAAGGCCCGACTGGATGCGGAGATCGCCGCTGCGCGCGCCCGCTTCCCACTGGAACCGGTTGAACAGGGCAGCGAAGCGCCGCCGCTTGGGCAGATAGACGAGATCCTTCACCTTCGCCACGGCGTCCTGCAGCCGCGCCGAAATGACTTCGAGATCTGCCGCATCCTCGGCGGCGAGTGTCAGGGCCGGCTTCATGTCGACAGCCGCTCGATCTCCGCGCCCACGCCGGAGAGTTTTTCCTCGAGCCGTTCGAAGCCGCGGTCGAGATGATAGACGCGGTTGACGATCGTCTCGCCTTCCGCGACGAGGCCGGCGAGCACGAGGCTGACGGAGGCGCGGAGATCGGTCGCCATGACCGGGGCGCCTTTCAGCCTTTCGACGCCTTGCACGGTGGCGCGATCGCCCTCGACCTTGATGTTCGCGCCCATGCGCGCCAATTCCGGCACGTGCATGAAGCGGTTCTCGAACACGGTCTCGGTGATATGCGAGGTGCCGCTGGCGATCGCCATCAAGGCCATGAACTGTGCCTGCAGGTCGGTGGGAAAGGACGGATAAACGTCTGTCGTGACATCGACCGACGTCGGACGCACGCCGTTGCGATGGACCGCAACGCCGCGGTTCGTCTGGGCGACCTCGGTCCCGATGCTGCGCAGCAGCCCGTACAGGGCCGCATTGTTTTCCGCGCGCGCGCCGACGAGTTCGACTTCCCCGCCGGTCATCGCGGTGGCAATGGCGTACGTGCCGGTCTCGATCCGGTCGGGCATCACGGTGAAGTCCGCGCCGTGCAGCCTGTCGA
>Ga0187777_10002499_pt1 | contig 11748 bp, 10 predicted proteins | sample 1015_Q2_SP5_10_M_FD_132416 | JGI IMG/M metagenome (GOLD analysis project Ga0187777, IMG submission 132416) | Tropical peat soil microbial communities from peatlands in Department of Meta, Colombia - 1015_Q2_SP5_10_MG | ecosystem: Environmental > Terrestrial > Soil > Wetlands > Peat | place...
CCGCCAGGAGCTGCCGCAGCACGTCGTCGCAGCCCGTTCCCTTGTCACCTCGGAGCGTGTCGATCTGCGCGAGATCCGCGAGGAACTGGTTGGCGGCCGTGAACGTCTGCGATTGCCGCTCGGCGGCCAGACGCACGAGGCGGGCCGTGTCGTCCAGCCGCTGATGGCGGGCCTGACGTCGTTCGACGACCTGGGTATAGATCGTGAGGCCGAGCGCCGGCACGACCGTGAGCAGCGAAAGCAGCGCGAGACGGGCGCGCATCCGCCTTCGTATCGGCTTCGGTGTCCCGTCAGGACAGGCGTGCCAGCCTGTGCATTCGCGCTAGCGGCGCCACCCGAAGTTCCAGTCACGCACGCGATACGGGCCGCGCCCCGTCCGCTCGACGCCCGGCTTCTCCCCCGGCGCCGTTGCCAGTCCGATCCGCGTGTGCACGAGACGCATCGAGTGATGGTGGACCGTGTGTTCGTGCTTCGGCGAGTGATGGTCCGCGTATGCCGGCCGCGCGGCCGACAGGGCGACGACGACCGCGGCAAGGATCAGCGTGGAAAGAGCGCGCATGGTCACCTCCACGTGTGTGGCCGTCAAAAGCAGTACCAGCGCGTGGCCGATGATTCCGGCAAGATGCGACGCGGGTATGACGGCTGGCCGTTCCCGGCCTCGCAAGAAGTTGTTGCGCGGCCACGGCCGAAGGTCTACGCTCAGCGGCCGAAATGCCGATCGGGGAGCACGAACGGGCACTCGCGGCGCAGTGGCAAGAGCTGAACGCGATCTACCAGCACGTTCCCACGATTCTGTTTTACGTCGCCGTCGAGGCGGACGGCGAATTCCGGTTCGTGTCGATGAGCGATTCCGGCCTTGCCGCGACCGGCCTGCCGCGACACCGGTTCGTCGGGTGCCTGGTGCGTGACGTGATCCCGCCCGAGTCGCGGGAGCTGGTGCTCAGTCGGTACCGCGAGGCCGTCAGGTCTGGATGCACCGTGCGCTGGAGGGAAGTATCCGAGTACCCGGCGGGCCGGCGGGTCGGCGAGGTCGCCGTCACTCCACTCTATGACGCGCGCGGTACCGCCACGCACCTGGTCGGCGTGGTCCACGACATCACCGAACGCGAGCGTCTCGACGAAGTCCTGCGCGAGCGAGACGACCGGATGGCCTTCCTGCTCCGCCTCAACGACGGGCTGCGTCCGCTGAACGATCCGGTCGAGATCCAGGACGTCGCAGCCCGGCTCCTCGGCGAACATCTCGGGGTCGACCGGGTCATCTTCGCCACGATCGAGGGCGAGGACTTCAACGCCACCACGTGCTATTCGAACGGCGCCGGACCGTTTCAAGGACGCGGGTCAATCGCCACGTTCGGCGTCGCCGTGCTCGAAGCCGGCAGGCGCGGCGGACGGATTGCGGTCAACGACTTCCGTACTGATCCGAGATTCAGCGAAGCCGAACGCGCGGCGCAGCGCGCGCGCGGGGTGGCCGCCTTCGCGGGCGCCGGCCTGCAGAAAGACGGCGAGTGGGTGGCGCTCTTCGGCGTCCACAGCGCCACGCCGCGTGTCTGGACCGAGAACGAGCTCGCGGTGATCGATGCAACCGCGGAGCGCATGTGGCTCGCTGAAGAGCGCATCCTGGGTGTCCGGGCGCTGCAGGAGCGCGAACACCGCCTGCGGCTCGCGCTCGATGCGTCCGGCGGCGGATCGTGGACGTGGAACGCGCGAACGAACGAAACCGATTGGGACGATCGATTCCGTCTGCAGTACGGATTCGGACCGGACGAACCACCGACGTTCGAGGCGTGGATGGCACGTGTCCTCGAGGAGGATCGGCCGCTGGTGCTCCGCGTGCTCAATGAAGTCCTCAATTCGGACAGGAACGAATGGGACAGCACGTTTCGCATCGTCCGTCCGGACGGAGCCATGTCGTGGATCCAGAGCCTCGGGCGGGCCAGCCGCGGTCCAGCGGGCGAAGTCACGCAGCTCACGGGCCTCGAGCTGGACATCACCGCGCGTCGTCGAACGGAAGAAGCGCTTCAGGCCCGGCGCGACGAAGAGCACACGAGGGAGCTCCGTCTGCTGCTCGAGACGGCCGCGCAGGGGGTCGTGTCGGTCGACGCGCGCGGCGTCATCGTCACCGCGAATCGCGCGATCGAGACGATGTTCGGCTGGGGACCCGGCGAGCTGATCGGACAATCGATCGAGCAGCTGATTCCGGCGTCGCTCGGAAAGGCGCACAAGGACCATCGCAGCTCCTACTTCGCCAAGCCGCATCCGCGGCTGATGGGCGGCGATAGTCTCGACCTCGCGGGCGCACGCCGCGACGGTTCGACCTTCCCCATCGAGGTCAGCCTGAACCACGTGCAGACGGCCGACGGCGGACGGGCAATCGCGTTCGTCACCGACACCAGCGAGCGCCGGCGTGCCGCGGCCGCGATTCACGATCGGACGGTCGAGCTCGAGTACCGCACGGCTCAATTGAGCCAGATGGCGTCGGACCTCACGCTCGCCGAGCAGCAGGCACGGGAGCAGCTCGCCAAGACGCTGCACGACGGCCTCCAGCAGATGCTCGTCGTTTCCGCGATGCACCTCGAGCAGTACTTGAGCAGCGGGACGCGCGACAGCGCCCCGGCGTCGTTGATTGTCCGCGCGAAGATCCACTTGGAGGAGGCCATCGGCGCCGCGCGGTCGCTGAGCGTCGAGCTCTCGCCGCCGCTGCTGCAGAATTCAGGTCTGCCGGCCGCGTTGACGTGGCTGGCCGACTGGAACCGGCGCAAGTACGGCCTCGACGTCCGCGTTACTGCCGACCCGCAGGCCAACTCCAGCCGACGAGACGTGCGGACGCTGCTCTTCGAGTCCGTCCGCGAGCTTCTCTTCAACGTGGTGAAGCACGCCGGCGTCGAGGCGGCGTCCGTCGATCTGTCGCTCGACGGCAACGACATGCTGTCCATTGCGGTCACCGACGATGGCGTCGGCTTCGATCCGATCGCGCTCGGGGAACGGAAGGCGGCGCAGTCGGGCTGGGGGCTCTTCAGCATCCGCGAGCGTCTGACGCTGCTCGGCGGCCGGTTCGAAATCGAGAGCGCTCTCGGACGAGGGACGACGTTCCGGCTGATCGCGCCACGAGGTCCCGCGCAGGCGCCGGGCGCGCAGGAATCGGCGTCGCGAGTCGAAGCGGCTTCGACCGATGCGCCGCCCGCTGACGGCGTTTCCCGCGCGACGTCGCCGCGGGCCCTCCGGATTCTGATCGTCGACGATCACGCGGCGGTCCGGCGCACGCTCCGGCAGCTCCTGGAGTCGCGCCGCGAGTTTCAAGTCGTCGGTGAGGCGGGCAACGGCCTCGAGGCGATCGGACAGGCGCATGCGCTGCGACCGGATGTCGTGCTGATGGATGTCGCGATGCCGGAGATGGACGGCGTCCAGGCGACGCACCACATCCGGGCCGAGCTGCCGTTCATCCAGGTGCTCGGGCTCTCCATGTATGGGCGCTCCGAAGGGCTCCACGCCATCGTGCAGGCGGGGGCGGCGCGCTTCTTCACCAAGGGCGCCGATACGCAGGCGCTGATCGATCACCTGGCCGCCACGCACCTGACGCTCCTGCACACGGTCGCTCATCTCAGCGGCTCTACGCCGTAGAGCGTCTGCAGCCGCTCGAGTTCGGGTTCGGCGAGGATTACCGGCCGATGATCAATCCCGCCGCCATCGCAAAGCCTGTCTGGTGCATCCCCTCCTCAAACGTATGTTCGAGCCCCGGCTCGAGATACCAGCCCACGTTCCGAGACGGCCACACCATGAGATCGCCCACGGCTGACACGCCCCAGAACGTCCGGCGTTCGGCTGTCGAGTGAACCAGTTCCGGACCGACGCCGGCCATGAATTCCACCGTGCGTGTAATGCGCCACGGCTTCTTGAAGAGGAGATCCACGGGAACTTCGATTCCGCCATTCCGATGGGAAACCGCCGACACGCCGAATTCCAGCTCGAGCCAGTGCTCGATCGGCGTGACTTCACACGCAAGTGTTCCGCCGGGCTGAAAGCCATCGGCTTTCGACCAGTCGCCCTCAGCGCCCAGCTCGACGACGATTGCATGGTCGACATCGGCCGGTGCCTGTTGCGCCGACGCGCGCCGCGCCAACACCGCAGCGGCAATCAGCATCCAACCGACGGGACGCATCATTCGCAGCATGTTACGTCCTGAAAGACCGTCGATTCCCTCTTTCGCGGTGACGGGGGCCGTGATCCGCCGGCCACGGGATCGGCCCACGACAGACCGAAGGCGGCGTTGAGCGCGAGCCCGCCGGGCAGGATACCCGACAGGATACGTGCAGAACTCCAGGCGGCGGCCGCGTGCAATGAGGGCGGCCCGCTCACGTGTCGTCACAGCCTAATCTGGCTGCAAAAAATTGGCGGCCCGCGGACGACGACGCGGTACGATGCCGCGCGTGGCAAAGCCGTGGCAAACGGAGCGAGTATAGAAGCGTACGACGTGCGCCCGTAGCTCAGTTGGATAGAGCACCGGCCTTCTAAGCCGGGGGTCGCAGGTTCGAGTCCTGCCGGGCGCGCTCTCTTGTCGATCTTCCTGACGCGCGATCATGGCACTGTGGACCGCGCGAATGAGCTCCGTGGCCTTCGCCGTTCCGTCCGTCACGTTTTCGATACCGACGTTCTCGCGTCCGGGGGACTTGAGCCAATGACCTGGCTCGTGCCACGGTGAAGGTGAGGTCTCGGTCACCCAGACGGCGGACAGTGCGATGATCTAGGAGCATGTCGCATCCGACGCACCATCCCCACGCCGAATTGCCGTGGGCCGAGCCGGGGTTCCGATACTCAAAGGCGCCGCGGCGGGTCTACTGGGAACTGACGATCGCCTGCGGCCTCGCCTGCCAGCACTGCCGTGCTGGCGCAATCAAGGAACGCTCGCCTGAGGAACTGTCTCAGTCCGAGATCTTTGGCGTCCTTCGGTCGCTGGCCGCGGCCGAGCCAGCGCCGGTCGTCGTGCTCACCGGTGGCGATCCGCTGGAGCGACCGGATTTCTTCGAGATCATTGATTTCGCCAGAACTCTCAAGCTGCACATCGATGTGGCTCCGGCCGTCACCCCAAAGCTCTCCCGGGAAGCGGTGTTCAAGCTCAAGACACATGGGATCGGAGCAATGTCGCTCAGCCTGGACGGCTCGAATGCACCTCTCCACGACGGCTTGCGCGGTATTTCCGGCTGCTTTGATCGGACGCTCGAAGCCGCCCAGTACGTGCACGAAGCGCAGATTCCGCTCCAGGTGAACACGCTCGTCACCGGTAACACGCTCAGCGACATGCCAGCGATTCATGAGTGCGTCGGTGCCATGAAGGCCAGGCGCTGGAGCCTCTTTTTCCTGGTGGCGACCGGTCGAGGGGCCCTCCTGCCGCAGATCGAGCCGTCGCAGGCCGAAGCGTTGTTCGAGTGGCTGATCGAGATCGGGCCGCAGTCCCCCTTTGTCATCGCGACGACGGAAGCACCGCAATACCGTCGTGTCCTGCTCAAGAAGCGTCAGAGCGGCGCTGCAGCGGGCGTGCCGGGCGCCGGGATGCGCGACGGCAACGGGATCATGTTCATCTCGTACCGCGGGGACGTCATGCCGTCAGGCTTTCTTCCGCTCTCGGCCGGCAACGTGCGGACCGAGGATCCACTCACAATCTACCGCGAGTCACCGCTCTTCACCCGACTCCGCGACACGGCGTCGTTCGGGGGCCGGTGCGGCGCGTGTGACGTCCGGGACCTGTGCGGCGGCTCGCGCGGGCGTGCCTTCGCCGCGACAGGCGATCCCATGGCTGAAGACCCGCTCTGCGTGTACGAGCCACCAACGCGATCAGAGTACCTGTGACGCTGACGGGGCCGAGATAGCCGTGGGCGAGAGGTGCATATGCGTGCGGTGATTGGGATCGTGGTGACAGGATTGGTGCTGGGCTGGGTCGTGCCGGTCGCTGAGGCGGAGGGCGATGCCGTCGCTACGCTCTACAAGTCCAAGTGCGAGGTATGCCACGGCAAGGACGGGAGGGGCCAGACGGCCCAGGGTATGCGACTCGGAGCACACGACTTCCACGCGCCCGAGGTCGTGAGAGTGAGCGACGATGTGCTTGTCGATGTCGTCCGAAAGGGGAAGAACCGCACGATGCCCGCCTACGCGCAGAAGCTCACCGACGATCAGATCCGCGGCTTGATCAAGTACGTCCGCGCGCTCAAGTAGTATCGCGCGACATCCGGTTCATCCACTTGAAGTGTCCGCCTGACGTCCTCGGCCTGACTCGACGAGGCACAGCTGATGCGAACGATCACGCTTGAGGAACACTACGGCAGCCCAGCGTTTCTAACCGGACCAGGCCGCGAGTTGCAGGACCGCGCGAAGGAATTCACCGGCCCTCGCGCGAATCTGATCGACCAGCTGACCGATGTCGGCCGTGGACGGATCGCAGAAATGGACGCCGCTGGCATCGACGTCCAGGTGCTGTCGCTCACGGCACCCGGCGTCGAGCAGCTCGATGCCGCCGACGCGATCGCGGTGTCTCGGGCGTCGAACGACTTCATCGCTCGAGCCATCACCAGCCACCCAGCGCGATTCGCGGCATTCGCGGCGATTCCGACGCCGGCGCCCGCGGAGGCCGCCGCCGAACTCCAGCGCACGGTGCACACGTACGGGTTCAAGGGCGCGATGGTCAATGGGCACGTGCGCGGGCGCTATCTCGACGACCCGTTCTTCCGGCCCATTCTGGAGTGCGCGGAGTCGCTCGACGTGCCGATCTACCTCCATCCGACCGAGCCGCCGCCGGCGGTCGTGGACACGTACTATCGCGGCTTCTCACCCGCGGTGTCGTACATGTTTGCGAACGCGGGTTGGGGCTGGCACATCGAGACGGCCGTGCACGTCATCCGGCTGGTGCTTGGCGGCGTGTTCGACCGCTTTCCAAGGCTCCAGGTCATCGTCGGCCATCTGGGAGAAGGACTGCCGTTCATGATCCACCGCCTCGATAACATGCCGCCACCGATGACGAAACTCCATCGTCCGGTGAGCGCGTACCTTCGCGAGAACATGTATTACACGTTCAGCGGCTTCAACTTCCCCGCCACCTTCCTCGATGTGTGGCTCGAGATCGGTGCCGATCGACTCATGTTCTCGGCGGATTATCCGTACGCGCCGATGGCCGCGGCACGCGCATTCCTGGACCAGTTGCCCGTCCGCCCGATTGACCGGGAGCGCATCGCCCATGGCAACGCGGAACGGCTCTTGAAGATGTGACAAGAGCCGCGTCCGCTTTCGCGGGACAATCGTCCTTCAGCCGGCCAGGTCTCGCATCCAGGCGCCGATCGCGTAAGCGATGACCGCGGCTCCGCCCCCGATGAACAACGTTTCCAGCCCAGAGCGCCACCATCGTTGAATCGACCAACGGCTCTTGAGCGCGCCGATCACAACAAACGTGAGGCCCGAGAGCGCCGCTCCGACCATGAACGCGTGTGAGAGTCCGGCCGCAAACGGCAGGAGCGGGATCACCCCGCACAGAACAAATGCCCAGAACGTCGATCCGGCGGCTCGCCACGGCGACCGCACGACATCCGGCAACCCATATTCATGCGTGAGCATCACTCGCAACCACCGTTCTCGATTGCTGGTCAGGGCTGCGACCATCTTGTCGAGCAGGTCGTCATGAACACCGAGTTGCCCCTGCAAGATCTCCCGAACCTCGTCGCGCTCTCCCTCCGGCGCCACCTCGAGGTGGCGCCGCTCAACGGCTTCGGCATAGCGGCGTTGATCGTGCTCAGCTCGCGTCGCGAGGTAATTCCCGGCGGCCATGGCGAACCCATCCGCGATCACGCTGGCGCTGCCGAGGATCAACAAAATCCCATGGGCCAGGCGTCCGCCGGTGACGCCCGCGATAATGGCGAACGTCGTCACGATGCCATCGATACCTCCGTAGACCCAATCCCTTGAATAGCTCGGGCGAGGTCCGGCTGCCAGCCGCTGCCGGATCGCATCGCGTGTGTGCTGGTGTTCCATGGTGAAACCGTGCCCGGTTAGACGCTCATCGAAGCGAGGGCCTGTTTCAGGACCGCAACGGACAAACCGAGGCGCTCGCCCTCGTCGTCCGCCAATGGCGGCACAATCACCGTCGACGCGCCGTCCCTTCCGACAATTGTCGGAAGCGAGAACGCCACGTCCCTATAGCCGAGCGCGCCATCTTGCGCGCGGGAGACGGCGAGGATGCGGCGCTCGTCGCGAGCGATCACACGCAGCATCGACGCGGTCACGAGTCCAATCGCATGGTTCGTCGCGCCCTTGCGGCGGATGATCTCAGCCGCTGCGCGGCGGACCTCCTCGCCGATGCCGCGCTCGATCTGCGCCGTCCATGCCGTCCAGGATCGAAGCGGCACGCCCGCCGCCCGCGCGCTCGACCACAATACGACCTCAGAGTCGCCATGCTCCCCGATGACATGCGCGTGGATCGATTGCGGCGCGATCCGCAACGTGCGGCCAACAATCTGATGGAGCCGCGCGGTGTCGAGCATCGTTCCTGTCCCAATGACGTGGGACGGGGCCAGTCCCGACGCGCGGCCGAACTCGAACGTGAGCACGTCAACCGGATTCGTCACGACGATCACGACGCCGTTGTAGTGCCGGAAGCTGGACGCGATGGCTCGAATTGTCTTGGCATTGTCGAGGAGCAAATCGAGTCGTGATTCTGCCGGACGACTACCGCGGCCCGCTGCAATCACGACGGCATCCGTCTCGAGCAGCGCCTCGAGCGGCACGCTTCGAACGTCCGCGGCAGGATAGAACGAGCTGCCGTGCGCGAGGTCCATCGCCTCGCCTTCGGCGACGTCCTCGCGGGCGTCCGCCAGCAGGACCCGTCCGGCGACCCCGGCTTGAAGCGTCGATATGGCGACACTGGATCCGACCCAACCGGTCCCGATGATACCGACCCTGAACTGATTCGCCATCCGGGCCAGACCTCAGCGCAGTCTACGCCACGCGGCTGCCGTTCGCGCCGCCGAAACGTCGGCGCATGGTAGGCGTGGAAGCTTCCTTCAGCGAGGACGCCACATCCGGCGACCAACAGGATCGACCCGAAGGTCTAGCCGGGCCGCCCGACTCGACGCGGTTCGAACGCCGCGCGTCGGCCGGACGGCCCGCCTGGTCCTCAGTCGCGCGTGTGTTACTCCGCTCGAGGCGGGACGCCGTGCGCTTCGGTGTCGCCCGCGAACTGGAACTCCAGCAACTGTGCACATCCAGTCATGGGATCTCGCCGGGTTCGGAGGGTGAACGTCTCCGCCCGTTCGCGCTCGGCGGGAATACAGGCGAAGGTCACCAGTTCCTCTTGTGCTCCCTTCACCGGATCGAGTCGGTAAATCGTCGTACACGGCTCGGTGAGACTCATCGTGTCGTCATGCGTAATCAGAACCGTGCCGCTCACAAACACCCCGGCCACCTCGGTTGGTTCCGTGAACGTCACAATCGCCGACTGAAAGGCTGGGGCCGGGCGGTCGCCGCTCGATGCGAGCATGACGATGCCGAGCAGTCCGACCATCACAACACCGAGAGAGATCCGCTTCCACATGAAACACCTCCGGGCCTACGGCTGCCGAATGGTCGGCAGTTCAAAGGGCTATGTGCCCTGGCCGCACGAATGATGCCGGCAGCGAGAGGCCGGAAGTCAGGCGGGACTGAGAACGATAACGGAGAACCGGCATCGCCGCACTGCGTGCGATCGCGAGGTTGCGAGGCCACAATTCCGCAGCTCGCAGTGGCCGAAGTTCGGGGAGTCGGATTGTCGCCAGCGTCGCGCGCATGGCATCGCGATTGCCTCTTTCGTCATCGAATGCCCGTTTTCCGACGGAGCGGGCGTTCGCATCAGGAGAAGCGGCCATGACGTTCAACGAAGGCACATGGGATCGCGTGATTCGGATGATGGTCGGATTCGGGTTCGGCTATGCCGCGTGGGTAACCTGGCCCATGACAGCGCTGCTCCAGACCCAAACAGCTATCACGAGTCTTGCGTATCTCCTTGTCGGGTTCGAGGTGTTCTTCACCGGAGCGCTCGGGTGGAGTCCCCTCTACGCGCTTTTTGACTGGTCGACGACAGCAAAGGCCGGCGCGTAGCCGATCGCAGGACCGATCTGAAGCCCGATCTGGCGATGAGGATTCGAGGCGCCTCGCGTTCTTCGGGCACCGCCGCGAACCGCAAGCGATTTCACGCTGACGATCGCAGTACGCCGGCCCGTTACCGACAGAAGCAGCTGTTCGATGTGAAGAACAGGGGACGACCCGCGCGGCTGCTTCAGGACTCGACTAGTAGCCGAGCTGCCGTCATCTGCGTGCTATTCGTCATTGGATCGCCCCCGTCACCCTGTGTCCACTCACCGGGGTGAACGATTCAAGTTGGGAGGCATCCCATCCTCCGCCAAGCGCCCTGATCAATTGGACCGTCGCGACCAGTTGCTGACCACGAAAACCGACCATCGCTTGCTGCGCGTTCAGCACGGCCGCCTGCGCAATAATCACGTTCAGGTACGGATCGATGCCCGACCGGTACCGCACGTCGGCCAGTTGCAGCGTTCGCTGTGCCGATGCGACCGTGGCGCTCTGTTCGTCGATCACCTGCGAGAGGATTCGCAACGCGGCGAGGTTGTCTTCGACCTCCTGAAACGCGGTCAGCACCGTTTGTCGATACGTCGCAACGGTTCGATCGTAGACGGCTCGGTACTGCTGGACGGTCGCTCTCCGTAAGCCGCCATCGAAAATCGCCTGGGCGAGGCTGGGCCCGACGGACCACACGCGGCTCGGCCATGCGAGCCACTCCGCGATTGAAACGGCTTGGAATCCCGCCGACCCACTCAAGAGCGCCACCGGAAAGAATGCGGATTGCGCGAGTCCGATCTCGGCGTTCGCCTGTGCGACGGCCCGTTCGGCTCCTGCGATGTCCGGACGACGTTCGAGCAGTTCCGAGGGAACGCCGATAGGGATCGCCGGCGGCGTCAAACCTGCCGGGTCCGGCGCGAGCGAAAAGGTCGATGGCGGTTCTCCAACGAGCACCGCGACGGCGTGTTCGTACTCCGCGCGCGCGATCCCGAGATTGGTCGCCTGCGCCTGCGTGGCCGTCAGCTGGGTCTCCGCCTGGGCGACGGCCTCGTCCGACTCCAACCCGGCAGAGTATCGAGCGCGCGTCACATCGAGCGCGTCCTGATACGCGGCGACCGCCGCGTCGAGCACCTGCCGGAGGGCATCCTCGGTGCGCAGTTCGGCGTACTCGATCGCGAGTTCGGCCTGCGCCGACAGCCGCACGTTTTCGAGATCAGCGGCGCTGACCTGCGCCGCCGTCCGACTGGACGTCACCGTCTGTCGCACGCGGCCCCAGAGGTCTGGTTCCCATGATGCCTCGACCGGTAACGCATACGCCGTGTAGGTGATGCCAACGCTCTGGCCAAATGCCGTGGCAAGCCGAGCGTTCGTGAGGCTTGGATTCACTGCGATCGCCGGGAAATACTGCGCGCGCGCCTGACGGACCAAGGCGCGCGCCACCTGGACGTTGGCGGCGGCCGCGGCAATGTTCTGATTCGTCCCGTTTAACCGTGTCTCCAGTTCGTCCAGCCGCGGCTCTTGGAAACCTGTCCACCAGATACCACGAACCGCCGCATCGCGCGGTTCTGCAGACTTCCAGTCTCCCTTCCCATCGGATCCGCCCGCCTCTTTGTAGCCGGGCGCAGTCGGCGCCGTCGGCCTGACGTACTTCGGCCCAATCAC
>Ga0187777_10002500_pt1 | contig 11746 bp, 8 predicted proteins | sample 1015_Q2_SP5_10_M_FD_132416 | JGI IMG/M metagenome (GOLD analysis project Ga0187777, IMG submission 132416) | Tropical peat soil microbial communities from peatlands in Department of Meta, Colombia - 1015_Q2_SP5_10_MG | ecosystem: Environmental > Terrestrial > Soil > Wetlands > Peat | place...
CGGAGCTGATCGAGCTTCACGGCTTCTCCATTCTCAGCCGGCCATGCTCGTCGTGGAGCGTCTTGGCGAGCAGGCTGGTCAGTGCGTGCACGGCGGTCAGGTGAGGGGCTGGCGTTCCGGTGATGCGGCCGAGCTCGAGCACCGAGCCGACCAGAGCCTCCAGCTCGAGTGGCTTCCCCGCCTCGACGTCCTGGAGCATCGAGGTCTTGTGCTTCCCCACCGCCTCGGCGCCGGCCAGCCGCTTCTCCAGCGTCACCGGGAAGCGGACCCCCAGCTTTTCCCCGATGGTCTGGGCCTCGCGCATCATCTCCTCGGCCAGGCGCCGGGTGGCGGGGAACTGGCAGATGTCGACCAGGGTGGCGTGGGTGAGCGCGCTGATGGGATTGAAGGTGCAGTTGCCCCACAGCTTGACCCACAGCTCGGATCGGAGATCGCTGGCGATGCGCGTCTTGAAGCCGGCGCGCCGCAGGAGCTGCACCACCGACCGCAACCGCTCGGTGTCCGACCCGTCCAGCTCGCCCACCGAGATCCGGTCTCCCTCGATGTGCCGGACGATGCCCGGTTCCTCCAGCTCCGCCGCCGGGTAGATGATCGAGCCGAGCACGCGGCCCACGTCGAGGTTCGCGGCGATGACGCCGCCCGGGTCCACGCTCTCCAGCACCGTGCCCTCGTGGGGCCCGCCGTGCTTGAAGAAGTACCACCAGGGGATGCCGTTCTGCGCGGTGACCACCACCGTGTCGGGTCCGACCAGCGTCCTCAGCTCGGGCGCCACCGGAGTGAGCTGGTGTGCCTTGAGGGCCAGGACGACGAGGTCCTGGGGGCCGGCCTCCGGGATACGGTCGGTGGCGGCCACGCGGGCCACATGCTCCTCGCCGCCGGCCAGGAGCTTCATGCCGTGCGCGCGGACCGCGGCCAGGTTGGCACCGCGGATGACGACGGTCACCGTCTCGCCCAGCTCCGCCAGCCTGACCGCCAGGAGGCCACCGATGGCCCCGGCACCGACGATGCAGATTCTCATCGGGCCCGGCCGGTCACGACCCGAGCCCCAGCTTGGCTGCCAGCCCGATGCGCTGGAGCTTGCCGGTGGCCCCCTTCGGGATCTCGGCGAGGAGGACGATCTTGCGCGGCACCTTGAAGTCGGCGAGCCGTGTGGCGCAGAAGTCGCGCAGCTCGCGGTCGGTGGCCGCCTTCCCCTCGCGGAGGACCACCGCCGCGGCCACTTCCTCCCCCAGCTTGTCGTGGGGCATTCCGAAGGTGACCACCTGGGCCACCGCCGGATGGTCCATGAGCACCTCGTCCACCTCGAGCGGCGAGACCTTCTCTCCGCCCCGGTTGATCAGCTCCTTGAGCCGGCCGGTGAGCCGGAGATAGCCGTCCTGGTCGAGCAGCCCCTGGTCGCCGGTGCGGAACCAGCCGCCGCTGAAGGCCTTGGCGTTGGCATCGGGGTTGGACTCGTAGCCGGGCGTCACGTTGGGGCCTTTGATGACCACCTCGCCGATCGCACCGCGGTCGAGGAGATGGCCGGCCTCGTCCATGATCCCCACCTCCGGTCCGGCGGCGATGCCCACCGATCCAGGCTTCCGCGCCCGGGGCGGAAGCGGGTTGGATGCCATCTGGTGCGCGGCCTCGGTCATCCCGTAGCTCTCGATGACCGGGGTGCGGAAGGTCCGCTCCAGCTCGGACATGACCTGAGGCGGCAATGACGCGGACGAGGAGCGGATGAAGCGGAGGCGGCTGCGGGCGACGATCTCCTGGTTGCGGTCGGCGCGGGCCAGGATCGCCTGGTGCATGGTGGGGACGGCCGTGTACCAGGTGGGCTTGACCTCGTCGAGCCAGCCGAAGAACTTCAGCGCGTTGAAGCCGGGCGTGCAGCTCACCTGCCCCCCGGCGGCCAGGGAGGAGAGGGTGGCGGCGATCAGCCCGTGGATGTGAAAGAGCGGCATGATGTTCAGGCACACGTCGCTGCCGGAGAGCGAGAGCGTGGCGCCGATGTGCCGGGCGCTGGCCAGGACGTTGCGCTGCAGCAGCGGGACGAGCTTCGGCCGGGAGGTGGTCCCCGAGGTGTGGAGGAGGAGCGCCGTGTCCTCGGCGGCGCCGAAGCCTCCGCGCGCCGGCGAGCCGGACAGGCGCCCGGCCGGCGCCAGGCTGAAGGTCCCCGCCCCGCGATCGCGGTGCGGGGTCAGCTCGAGGATCGGGACGCCGAGCTGGGTGGCCACGCCGCGCGCCGGCGAGTCGACGCCGGCCTCGACGACCAGCGCCCTGGCCTTGAGGTCGGTGAGGTAGAACTCGAGCTCGTCGGCGCGGTAGCTGGGGTTGAGCGGGGCGGTGGCCGCCCCGGCGGCGATGCAGACGAAGGAGGTGGCCATCTCCGGGCCGTTGGGAAGGACGATGGCCACCCGGTCGTTGCGGCCGATGCCGAGCGCGTTGAGCGTCTCCACCGTGCGCCGGGCCAGAGACTGGAGATCGCGGTAGGGGAGCGGGGGAACGCCCTCGGGTGCGCCGACGGCGATGGCGTCCGGGGCGCCGGTTTCGAGAAGCTGGACGATGGTTCCGGGCGCGGACATGTGATCAGACGCGGGTGATGCCCATCGCGTCCGGGATGAGCTCGGCGCTGAGGGCCCGCGAGCGCAGCGGCTTGAGGACGACGAGGGCAAGGAGCGCGGCGGCGAAGTTCAGGACCGCCGCGGCGATGAAGACCCCCGACCACCCGGAGCGCTGGCTGATGTAGCTGGAGAGCGGCACGAGCAGCGAGGCCGTTCCCTTCGCGGTGTAGAGGATCCCATAGATGGTGGTGCAGTACTTCCGCCCGAAGATGTCGGCGCAGGTCGCCGGGAAGAGGCTGTAGATCTCTCCCCAGGCGAAGAAGACCAGTCCCGAGAGGATGACGAACAGCGTGGGATTCCCGAGGTAGCGGAGGAGCAGGAGGATGCCCGCGCCCTCGACCAGGAAGGCGAAGAACATCGTGTTCTCGCGCCCGAGGTGGTCGGAGACCCAGCCGAAGAACGGCCGGGTGAGACCGTTCATGATGGCGTTGAGACGGAGCGCGAAGGTGAGGGCCGGCATGGTGACCCAGAGGAGGGTCACCGGCGAGGCGCTGATCTTGAAGTCCTTGGCAATGGGGGCCAGCTGGGCGACGGAGATCAGCCCGCCGGCGGCGACCATGACGAACATCAGGTACATGACCCAGAACATCGCGGTCCGGGTGGCCTCCATCCAGCGGTAGTCCCTGGCGGTCTGGGAGCGCACGGCCAGCTTGGCCGGAGGAACCTCGCCCTGGCGAGGAGCGCGCAGGAAGCTCCCGAAGACGATGACGCCCAGCCCCTGGAGGATGCCGAAGTAGAGGAAGGCCGCCTGGTATCCCCGCGACTGGATGATGCTGGCGATGGGCGGCACGGTGATTGCCGTCCCGGCGCCGAAGCCTGCGGCGGTCAGACCGGCAGCGAGGCCACGGCGGTCGGTGAACCACTTGAGCGAGTTTCCCACCGCGGTCCCGTACACCGCTCCCGCCCCGGCGCCGCCGATTCCGGCCGCCACGTACAGCGCTGGGAGCGAGGCGGCGAGGGAGTTCAAGACCCAGGCAATGGCCACCAGGACGCCTCCGCCGAGCACGACCACCCGAGGTCCGAAGCGATCGATGAGGTAGCCCTCGAAGGGGACCAGCCAGGTGTCGGTGAGGATGAACACCGTGAAGGCCACCTGGATGGCCGTTGGCCCCCAGTGAAACTTCTGGTCGATGGGCCCGACGAACAGCGTCCACCCGTACTGGAGGTTGGCGATCATCACCATGCACAGGATTCCGCAGACGAGCTGCAGCCATCGGCTCGCAGGCGGGTGCGCTGCGACTGCGGACGCTTCGGCCACGGGCTCCTCCCTGGCAGGCGGGGCGGCGCAGCTTACACGGATTCGGAGCCCCGCCCAGGCTCATCGGGTGGACGGGTCGAGCAGGACCACCGCGTTCAGCCCACCCACGCCGTCGGGCGCCTTGCGCGGGTTGGCCGGGTCGTCGAGCCACCGCTCCCCGTCGAGGCGGAACTTGTATTCGAGGCGCCGCACCCGGGGCGGGGGCACCCGCGCCTCCCAGAGGCCCGGGCCGACCTGCCGGCCCTCGGCGGAGGCGGCCCAGCCGTTCCAGCTCCCGAACACCTCGACCCGCTCCACGTTCCCCTCGTGGAGCTGGAAGACGAGCGCGCCCCGGTCGAGGTGCGGAGCGGCGGCAAGCGCGGCATGCCCGTGGAGCTGCGCGAGGGCGAGGGCCACCGCCTTGCCGGCCTCCATCGCTCCCGCCCCCTGGCGGTCCCGCGGTGCACCCGGAACCGGGTGCGCGGTGGTGAGCAGGACCTCGCGGACGAGCGGCGGGGAGAGCCCGCGGTTCGCCTCGAGAAGGCAGGCGACGAGGCTCGCCACCAGCGGCGCGGCGAAGCTCGTCCCGTCCACGTGCTGGTAGTGGGGCGTCACCAGGCCGCGAGCGAGGAGCTCCTGCTCCACCTCCGGGCGGGGCGTTCCTGACCCGCTTCCGAAGCGCCGTGCGAAGAGCGCCGCCGCCTCCCCGGCGGCCCGGGTGCCGGGGAGGACGGGGGCCACCACCCAGGCGCTCGGCGCCACCAGCTCCGGCTTGTACACACCACTTCCGGCGATGCCGTAGTTCGAGTGCCAGAGCTCGAGCTCCTCGTGCTCGAAGGTGTTCCGGTCATCGATGCCCCCCACGGTGAGTGCCTCCGGCGCCGTGGCCGGAGGGATGAGGCGGCGGATGCCGTCGTTCCCGGCGGCGGCGACCACGGCGACTCCCCGGTTGACCAGCGCCCGGACCTGGGCGCCGACCGCGTCGTCGCGGGCCCGCGCCGCATCGCCCCCCACCGAGAGGTTCACCACGCCGAGGTCGAGGGCATCTGCGTGCTCGACGAGCCAGGACAGGGCCCGCGCGATGGCCGCGTTGTCGATGTTGCCGGCGGCGTCCCGGACCTGGACCAGGACCACGCTCGCCTCGCTGGCCAGACCCCGGTAGAGCCCGCGCGAGAGGGAGCCGTTGCCGCACCCGACGGTGCTGGTCATCGTACCGTGCCACTGGGCGTCGGAGCCCGCGTCCCATCCCGGCCAGCGGGGGGCGTGGTCGCCGTCGAAGTGGTGCTCCTCGACCTGCGGCGAGGCGGCGTCCACCCAGGCGCGGATGCGGTTCCGGGGCGTGGTCAGGTCGGGATGGGGATGAAAGGCGGAATCGACGAAGGCCACCGTCACCCCGCGGCCGCTGAAGCGGGGATCGGCGTGCAGGCGCAGCGGCGTGGGCAACGCCCCGAAGGCGGCGCGCGGGTCGAACGGCCACTGGGTCTGCACGGCGGCGTGGAGCGCCTCGTCGCCCTGGTGGAGCAGGGTCTCGAGCAGCGCCCGCTGGACGCAGGCCGGGCAGGCGCCATCCTCCACCCGCCAGTCGGGGTTCTCGGCCCGCAGCGCCTCGAGGGTCTCCAGCGGGTAGGAGGCCACCTCGCGGAGCGCCTGGGGGGAGGCGGGCCTTCCGCACAGGGGACACCTCGCGGTCAGGCGCTCCCCCGACCGGAGGGCCATCGGCGCCATGTCCGCGTGGCGCTGGCCGGCGGCCGGATGCGCGGGGGAGGGCATGCCGGGCGGAAGCTAGCAGGCCCCCGGGGTCGGCGGGCCCGAGGAGCCGCCCCGAGGGCACCGCAGCCTTTCGTGGCGGCCACCCGGGCCAGCCGGGTACGGTGGCCCCCGGAGGCTTCGATGAGGTCAAGAGTCGTCTGCGGCTGGCTGCTCCTCCTCCCCACGCTCGCCCTCGGTTCGGCATCCGCGCCTGACCCGTGGAGCGGCCTCCGCTTCCTCTTCGGTGACTGGCGGCTGGCCAGCGGGGGAGGGACGCCCGGAGAGGCCGTCTCCGGGGCGTTCACCTTCACCCTGGAGCTCGATGGGCACGTGGCCGTCCGCCGCAGCCGCTCCGAGTACGCACCCAAGCCGGGGGAGAAGGCAGGAGTGAAGCACTCGGACCTGATGGTCCTCGCTCCCACCGCGTCCGGGCTGTCGGCCACCTACTGGGACAACGAGGGGCACGTCCTGCACTACGCGGTGAAGGCGGAGGCCGGGGTGGTGACCTTCGAGAGCGACCCGGCCGCACCCGGCCCGAGGTTCAGGCTGGTCTACGAGCGGCAGTCGGAGGACGAGGTGACCGTCGCCTTCTTCATCGCGCCGCCGGGTGGAACGTACGCGCCCTACGTCAGCGGCCGGGCGACGCGCCGGCGCTGAGACGATCGTGAGCCTCGGACAGGCGATCGCCGCGCTGCCCTGGAGCGTTCTCGCCGTCCTCTGCCTGACGCTGGGGCTGGCGCCCTTCGCTCCACCGCACATCGTGGAGAAGGTGCAGATGCTCGTGCAGGGTCGGCTGGTGCGACCCATCGACTGGTTCGACCTCGTCCTCCACGGGGCGCCCTGGGCGCTCCTGCTGGCGAAGGTGGTGCTCGTCCTCGTCCGGAGAAGCGCGGCGCGTTGACGTCAGCCGCGCCAGGACTGGAGGAGAAAGATGTAGTTCGCCCGCTGGTAAGCGCTCGGATCCGGACAGGTGGCGAGGTTCATGCTTCCCCGGAGCTGGGCCATCGACTCGTACTCGTGGTCCTCCATCCAGCGGACGACCTCGCTCCGGAGGCGGGCCAGCTGGCCGGGCCCGTGCTCGAGCAGCGCCGAGACCACCTGCACCACCGTCGCGCCGGCCATCAGGACACGCAGGGCGTCCACCGCCACGTGCACGCCGCCGCTCGCGGCCAGCGGAACCCGGAGCTGCGGAGAAAGGATGGCCAGCCAGCGCAGCCGGAGGGGAAGCTCCGACGAGTCGGACAGGTGGAGCTCCCGCTTCACGTCGAGCGCCTCGACGTCGATGTCCGGCTGGAAGAGCCGGTTGAAGAGCACCAGGCCGTCCGCGCCGGCCCGCTCCAGCGCGCGGGCGAAGTTGGGCAGCGAGGTGTAGAAGGGCGAGAGCTTGACGGCCACCGGGATGCGGACGGTGTCCTTCACCGCCCGCACCAGCTCCAGGGTGCGCTGCTCGAGCAGCGATCCGTCGAGCTCGGCGTCGGAGGCGACCGCGTAGACGTTGAGCTCCAGCGCATCCGCCCCCGCCTGCTCGATGAGCCGGGCATGCTCGATCCACCCGGCCCGGGTAGTCCCGTTCAGCGATCCGATGACCGGAATGGCGACCGCCGCCTTGGCCCGGCGCAGCTGATCCAGGTAGGCGTCCGGCCCCAGTCGGTACTCCTCCGGCTCGGGGAAGAAGCTCCTCGCCTCGGGGAACATCTCGCGCGAGTAGTCGGTGGCCTGGTGGGCGAGCATCTGCTCCTGGGCCAGCTGTTCCTCGAAGAGCGAGCGCATGACGATGGCCGAGGCGCCGGCGTCCTCCAGCGCACGCACCGAGCGAAGCTCGTCGCCGAGCGGCGAGGCGCCGGGCATGAAGGGGTGGGCGAGCCGGAGGCCCAGGTAGTCGACGGAGAGGTCCATGGGTCACTCCTGCTCCACCGCCGCCGGCGGTGGGGGTCCGACGTCGGGGATCTCGTTGACCTGCGGGACGATGACCTTGGACAGCTGCTCGTAGACCGAGTAGCGCTGCTCGGTGTTCCGCTGCGCCCATCCGAGGAGCAGCCGGTAGCGGTCCGGGTCGAGCTTCTCGGTGATCCGGAAGCGGGTCTCCTGACGCATGTATTCCTTCACCGGGAGCTTGGGCCCGCCGGAGTCCAGGACCAGCGGCGGCTGGCCGGCGGCGATGCGGCGCGGTTCGTAGCGGTAGAGCGGCCAGACCGCCGAGTCCACGGCCCGCTTCTGCTGATCCAGCCCGTGCGCCAGGTCGTAGCCGTGGGCGATGCAGTGGGAGTAGGCGATGATCAGCGAGGGTCCGCGGTAGCTCTCGGCCTCGAGCATGGCCTTGACCGTCTGCGCGTCCTTGGCCCCGAAGGCCACCTCGGCCACGTAGGCAGTGCGGTAGCTCATGGCGATGAGGCCGAGGTCCTTCTTCCCCACCGCCTTGCCGGCGGCGGCGAACTTGGCCGCCGCGCCGAGCGGCGTGGCCTTGGACTGCTGCCCGCCGGTGTTGGAATAGACCTCGGTGTCGAGGACGAGAATGTTGACGTCGGAGCTGGTGGAGACCACGTGGTCGAGGCCACCGAAGCCGATGTCGTACGCCCAGCCGTCGCCGCCGACGATCCACACGCTCTTCTTCACCAGCCAGTCCGCCAGGGCGATCAGCTGCCGCGCCGGCGGAGCGCCGGGGGAGAGGCGCTTCCGCAGGGCGGCCACCCGTTCCCGCTGGGCGGCGATGCCCGCCTCGGTGGACTGGTCTGCCTCGAGCAGCTCGCGGACCAGGTCGTCCCCGAGCACGCCGGCCTGGCGGCGGAGCAGGTCCTGGGTCCGGTGCACCACGGCGTCGGTCCCCAGCCGGAGGCCATAGCCGAACTCGGCGTTGTCCTCGAAGAGGGAGTTGGACCAGGCCGGTCCCCGCCCGTCCCGGTTGGTGCAGTAGGGCGTGGTGGGGAGGTTGCCTCCGTAGATGGACGAGCAGCCGGTGGCGTTGGCGATGATCAGCCGGTCGCCGAAGAGCTGGGTGAGGAGCTTGACGTAGGGGGTCTCGCCGCAGCCGGAGCAGGCCCCGGAGAACTCGAACAGCGGCTCGAGGAACTGAGTGCCCTTGACCTCGTGGCGCACCGTCCGGCGGTCGAGCTCCGGGAGCTCGAGGAAGAAGGCGAAGTTCTTGGCCTGCGCCTCGCGCAGCGGGGGCTGGGGGCGCATCTCCAGCGCCTTGTGACGGGGATTGGCCTTGTCCTTGGCCGGGCAGACCTCGACGCACAGGGTGCATCCGGTGCAATCCTCGGGCGCCACCTGGAGGGTGTAGGCCATCGCCGCGACCCCCGGCGCCTTGTAGGGCATGGAAAGGAATCCCGGTGGAGCGCCGGCCAGGGCCGAATCGGGGACCGCCTTGGCGCGGATGGCGGCGTGGGGGCAGACCAGCGCGCACTTGTTGCACTGGATGCAGATCTTCTCGTCCCACACCGGGATCTCCAGCGCCAGGTTTCGCTTCTCCCAGCGGGTGGTGCCGGTGGGCCAGGTGCCATCGACCGGGAAGGCGCTCACCGGGAGCAGGTCGCCCTGGTTCTGCACCATCATCGCCGTGACCCGCTGGACGAAGGCGGGCGCCTCGGGCGGGACGGCGGGCGGCCGCGTCCGCGCGGTGGTCACCTTGGACCGGGGCGGGACGGGGAGGAGATTGGCCAGGGTCTGGTCCACGGCGGCGAAGTTCCGCTTCACCACCTCCACGCCCTTCTTGCCGTAGGTCTTCTCGATGGATTGCTTGATCGCCCGGATGGCCTCCTCGCGCGGGAGCACGCCGGAGATGGCGAAGAAGCAGGCCTGCATCACGGCGTTGATGCGCCCTCCCATGCCCGCCGCCTGGGCCACCCGGTAGGCATCGATGACGTACAGCTTGAGCTGCTTGTCGATGATCGACTGCTGTATCTCCCGGGGCAGGTGGTCCCACACCTGGTCCGGAGGATGGGGCGCATTGAGCAGCACCACCGCCCCCGGTGCGGCCAGCTCGAGCACGTCCAGACGGTCGAGGAAGTGGAACTGGTGGATCCCCACGAACCCGGCGCGCTTCACCAGATACGAGGAGCGGATCGGCCCCGGCCCGAAGCGCAGGTGAGAGGTGGTCATGGCGCCGGACTTCTTCGAGTCGTAGACGAAGTAGCCCTGGGCGGCGTGGTCCGTCTCCTCGCCGATGATCTTGATCGAGTTCTTGTTCGCCCCCACCGTCCCGTCGGCGCCCAGCCCGTAGAACACCGCCTGGACGCGGCCCGGAAAGTCCAGGTCGAAGGAGCGGTCCCACTTGAGGGAGGTGTGCGTCACGTCGTCGACGATGCCCACGGTGAAGTGGTTCTTCGGCCCGGGGAGCGACAGGTTCTCGAAGACGGAGCAGACCATCCCCGGATCGAACTCCTTGGAGGAGAGCCCGTACCGGCCGCCGACGACGGCCGGCATCGCCGCGGACGACCCCGCCTGCCGAGCCTCGGCCAGGGTGGTGACCACGTCCAGGTAGAGCGGCTCGCCCGGAGCGCCCGGTTCCTTGGTCCGGTCGAGCACGGCCAGCGCCTTGACCGTCCTCGGCAGGGCGGCGAGGAATGCCTCGGCGGGGAAGGGACGGAAGAGGCGGACCTTGAGGACGCCCACGCGCTCGCCGCGGGCGAGCAGCCAGTCCACCGTCTCGTGCGCCACCTCCGCGCCCGAGCCCATGAGGACCACCACCCGCTCGGCCTGGGGGTGGCCGTGGTAGTCCACGAGGTGGTAGGCGCGGCCGGCCACGCCGGCGAAGCGATCCATCTCGGCCTGCACCAGGTCCGGGCAGGCGGCGTAGAAGCGGTTGCACGCCTCGCGCGCCTGGAAGAAGGCATCCGGGTTCTGCGCCGTGCCGCGGAGCACCGGCCGGTCCGGGGTCAGGGCCCGGGCCCGGTGGGCGTCGATGGCCTGCTCGTCGACGAGGGCTCGGAGCTCCTCGTCGGAGAGGACGGCGATCTTGGCCACCTCGTGCGACGTCCGAAAGCCGTCGAAGAAGTGAAGGAAGGGTAGGCGAGCCCTGAGCGTCGCGGCATGGGCGATGGCCGCCAGGTCGTGCGCCTCCTGGACCGAGCCGGAGGCGAGCATGGCGAAGCCCACCTGCCGGCAGGCCATCACGTCCGAGTGGTCGCCGAAGATGGACAGGGCATGGGTGGCCACCGTGCGCGCCGCCACGTGCATGCAGAAGGCCGTCAGCTCCCCGGCGATCTTGTACATGTTGGGGATCATCAGGAGGAGGCCCTGGGAGGCGGTGAAGGTGGTGGTCAGCGCGCCGGCCTGGAGCGCGCCGTGCACCGCGCCGGCGACCCCGGCCTCGGACTGGAGCTGCACCACCTCGGGGACGAGCCCCCAGACGTTCCGCTGGCCGTGAGCCGACCACTCGTCGGCCAGCTCGGCCATCGTCGAGGAGGGAGTGATGGGGTAGATGGCGATGGTCTCGGAGAGCCGGTGGGCCACCGAGGCCACCGCCTCGTTGCCATCGAGCGTCTTCAGATTTGCGGGCATGGCTCCCCCGGGAAGGGTGGGGCGCTGCGAAGTTTTCGGCCCCTGTCGGACGTGGCGAAGATTCTGCGCTCCGCCCATTGAACGCCGAGAGCGGGTGGCTGGCCAGGGCCGATTGGAGGGCCCTCACGACCGGCTGGCGCCGTGGTCGGCATCGGGATCCGTGGACTGCAACGACCGCGCCGGATAAGCCCACGGGTCGCCCATGGCCGCAGCCCGCCTCATGCCGGCCCTCTTCCTCGGGCACGGCAACCCGATGAACGCCCTCGGTCGGAACTCCTGGACGGAGGCCTGGGCCGCCATCGGCCGGGCGGTCCCCAGGCCTCGGGCGGTCCTCGCCGTCTCGGCGCACTGGTACGTCCGCGGCACGCGTGTCACGGCCGACGAGCGGCCGCGGACCATCCACGACTTCGGCGGATTCCCCGAGGAGCTGTACCGGGTGCAGTACCCTGCTCCCGGAAGCCCGGCGCTGGCGGCGCGGATCGCCGACCTCCTCGCTCCCACCCCGGTCCCCCTGGCCGCCGACTGGGGCCTGGACCACGGGACCTGGTCGGTGCTGACGCATGTGTTCCCGGCAGCGGACGTGCCCGTCGTCCAGCTGAGTCTCGACCGCACCCAGCCCCCGGCCTTTCACCATGCCCTGGGACAGCGGCTCGCCCCG
>Ga0187777_10002501_pt1 | contig 11743 bp, 11 predicted proteins | sample 1015_Q2_SP5_10_M_FD_132416 | JGI IMG/M metagenome (GOLD analysis project Ga0187777, IMG submission 132416) | Tropical peat soil microbial communities from peatlands in Department of Meta, Colombia - 1015_Q2_SP5_10_MG | ecosystem: Environmental > Terrestrial > Soil > Wetlands > Peat | place...
CCGGAGAACAGCATCCCTGCCATCGCGATCATCACGGTCGCGCCCGAGATCAGCACCGAGCGCCCCGAGGTCGCGGCGGCCGCCTGGAGTGCAGCCCGCTCACCGCGGCCCGCGGCGCGCTCCTCGCGCTCGCGCCTGAGGTAGAACAGCGAGTAATCGACGCCGACGGCGAGCCCGACGAGCGTCACGACCGCGCCCACGCTCGGGTCCATCGGCGTGAGGTGGCTGACGATTGCGACCAGTCCGATCGTCGCGACGACCGACTGGAGCGCGAGCATCAGCGGCACGAAGGCCGCCAGCAGCGACCCGAACACGAGCACGAGGATGAGCAGCGTCAGCGGGACCGAGCGGGTTCCGGCCTCGCCGAGCTGCTTGTTGAACATCTTGGTCAGCGCCTTATCGGAGCTGACGGCGCCGGCCTCGCCGACGTAGAACTTCGGATTTGCCTTCGCCACCGAGGCGACGGCATTCGTCAGCTGGTCGATCTTGTCCTCGGCCGACTTGAGCGTGCCGTTCATGTCCCACTCGACGACCGCGGTGTGCCCGCCGTCGGCGATCTGATCACGGTTTGCGCGGTCGAGCGGAGAGCGGACATTGTGAATCTGGCCTTCGTATGGCGAGACCGCGCCCACGACGTCCTTGACTACCGACCGGAAGGCGGGGTCGTCGATCGTGAGCTTGTGGTTCTGAATCACGGCGAACTCGGTCAGCGGACCGGACTGGGTGAAGCCGGCCTGCTTGAGGATGTGGTCGGCGCGGTTCGCCTGGCCGACGTCGTTGTTCTGCTGGTCGATCGTCTTCTGACCCATGGCTGTGCCGACCACGATCACGGCTAATACGAACGCCAGCCATCCGAATATTGCGAGCTTGCGATGGCTCGCGCTCCATCGCCCCATGCGAGCGGCGATGTTGTTGTGGGGACTGCGGACGGACATTGCTTACCTTTCGGATTGCCTCAGGAGGGCATTGAGCGATAGGTGCAGCTTGGACTCGTCGGTCCCCAACGGCTATGGAGCGACCTGGCGTCTGCGGGGTAGGGATAACCGCACCATCGAACATCGATCCCCGCTCATGACCGCCGTGTGGGATTCTTGGCGCGTGCCGCCGGGGTCAAGCTCGGAGTCGGGCGGCACGGACCCGATGGCGCACGCGAACGGGGAGTCTGCAGGACCTGCTCTGAGCGTCGGCGATCGTCGCCGGCGATGGGTGGTCGCTGCGCTTGCGCTCGGCGGTGCGATCGGGGTCGCCGGCGCGGTCGCGCTCGTGCTCACGAGCGATCACGACACCGACAAGGCGTTCCAGATCGTGGCGGCCGGGGCAGTCGTCGCACCAAGCTTCATGGGCACGGGGTTGTTCGCATGGTGGCGTCGGCCGCAGAACCACACCCGTCTGCTGATGTACGCGGTCGGTGCGACCTTCCTGCTGTCCGCGCTGAAGGATTCAAACGCCCCTGCGGCGTTCGGTCTCGGCCTCGCGCTCAGCAACTTGTTCATCGCCGTGGTCGCACACCTGCTGGTCGCGTTCCCGACCGGCCGCCTCGTGGGCCGCGTCGAGCGGCGGCTGGTCGGCGTGTTCTACGCCTCCGCGGTCGTGCTGTCGGTTGCGCCCGTGCTGTTCAAGCGCTCGTGCGGCTGCACCACGCCGGAGCCGCGCAACGTGTTCCTCGTCGCCGAGGCGCCGGCGATCGCCACCGCTCTGGAGCTGGTGGCAGCGATCGGGCTGATCGTTGCCTCGGTCGCCGTCGCGGTGTTGCTCGTCCGCCGCTGGCGCGGCTCGAGCGGCGCGCAGCGCCGGATCATTGCCCCGGTGCTGTGGACCGGTGCCGCGCTCGTCGCCGCGCTCTCGCTGCTCGTCCTGCTGCAGCTGACGGGCGCGCCGAAGGCGGCCCAGAACGTGATGACCGTGATCAGCGCCGCCACGATCGCGGCAGTTCCGTTCGCGTTCCTCGCCGGGCTGCTGCGCATGCGCTACACGCGCGCGGACATTGTCGGAGACCTCGTCGGCAGGCTGCAGTCGACCGGGCCGAGCATCCGCGAGGCGATCGCCACGGCGCTCGGTGACCCGTCGTTGCAGCTGATGTACTGGCGCGCGCACCGGAACATACGTACGCGCGGACGGCCAGCCGGCGCGATTGCCGGACGAGGGTGACGGACGGGCGTTCGTCGAGATCGCGCGCGAGGGGAAGCCGGTCGCCGCGATGATCTTCGATGCGACGCTCGCCGACGAGCCTGAGCTGATCTCGGCGGTGTCGTCCGCCGGTGCGCTCGCCCTGGACAACGAGCGGCTGCAGGCCGAGCTGCGGGCCCGCATCGCCGAGCTCGAGAAGTCGCGGGCGCGCGTGCTTGACGCCGAGCTGTCCGAGCGCCGGCGGATCGAACGTGACCTGCACGACGGCGCGCAGCAGCGGTTCGTGTCGCTGTCGATGACGCTGGCGCTGCTCGATCGCGGGCTCGCCGGCGCTGGGGCCGAGCGCGAGCTGCTGGCCTCGGCCCGCGAGCAGCTCGACCTCGGGCTGGCCGAGTTGCGGGAGCTGGCGCGAGGGATCCATCCGGCGCTGCTGACCGAACGCGGGCTGGCGCCCGCGATCGAGGCGCTGGCGGCGCGCGCCTCGCTCGAGGTCCGTGTGCTGGCGGTGCCCGATGAGCGCCTGCCCGCGCAGGTGGAGACCGCCGCATACTTCATCGTGTCCGAATCCCTGACCAACGCCGCCAAGCATGCGAGCGCGGCGGCGGCCACCGTCCGGATCGGCCGCGCCAACGGAACGGCAGTCGTCGAGGTGCGCGACGACGGTGTCGGCGGCGCCGATCCCACGCGCGGCTCGGGCCTGCGCGGGCTCGTCGATCGCCTCGCCGCGCTCGACGGTGCGCTCGAGGTCGACAGCCCCGCCGGTGGTGGAACGCGCGTGCAGGCGAGGATCCCGTGCGCATAGTCATCGGCGAGGACAGCCTGCTGCTCCGTGAGGGCCTCGCCCGCCTGCTGACGGAGACCGGGCACGAGGTCGTGGCCCAGGCCGGCGACGCCGACGAGCTGCTCCGGAAGATCGGGGGACACAAGCCCGACCTTGCGATCGTCGATGTGCGGATGCCGCCGTCGTTCACCGACGAAGGCATCCGAGCGGCCCTCACGGTCCGGGATCGCTGGCCTCAGGTCGCGGTGCTCGTGCTCTCCGAGCACGTCGAGTCGACCTACGCACTCGAATTGTTCGCCGGCGGCACCGACGGCCTCGGGTACCTCCTCAAGCAGCGTGTCTCCGACCTCGATCAGTTCGCCGACGCCGTCAGCCGCGTCGCGAGCGGGGGCTCGGCGCTCGACCCCGAGGTCGTCAGCCACCTGCTCGGCCGCCACCGCCGGGGCGATCCACTCGATCGCCTCACCGCCCGCGAGCGCGAGGTGCTCGGCCTGATGGCCGAGGGCCGATCCAACTACGCGATCGCAGAGCAGCTCGTGATCACCGAGCGCGCGGTCGAGAAGCACGTCACGAGCATCTTCTCCAAGCTCGACCTGCCGCCCACCGCCGATGCCCACCGTCGCGTGCTCGCCGTCCTCAAGTACCTCGAGACGCCGGCGGGCAGCGTTAGATGAGCTGGCTTCCCGACGGCTTCGAGCATCCCGCGCGGGTCGAGTTGCCGACCGGTCACCATCTGCGCCCGATCCGTGAGGCCGACGTCGACATCGACTACCCGGCGGTGATGGGATCGCGCGAGCGGTTGTGGGCCAAGTACGGCGGCCCCTGGGGGTGGCCGCCGGCGACGATGAGCTATGAGGCCGATCGCGAGGACCTCGCCCGCCACGAGGCCGAGATCGCCGCCCATGAGACGTTCAACTACGCGATCCTCGACGAGGACGAGACGAAGCTGCTCGGGTGCGTCTACATCGACCCACCCGACACGAGGTCTCCGGAGGGCAGCGACGCCATGGTGTCTTGGTGGGTCGTCGACGAGCACCACGGCGGCGAGCTCGAGCGGGCGATCGACGAGTTCGTGCCACGGTGGCTCGCCGAGACGTGGCTGTTCGGCGCAGTGCACTATTTCCCGTGATCCGAACGAGGTCGCTCGCAGCCAGGCCCAGTATCAACAGTGTGTGTCACGAGAAGGCCGCGGCGTTGAAAAGTGCGACTCACCGGGTTTCCGCCACGCTGGCCGGCGGAGGCGCAAGCGGACCTGGGCAGTTCGGCCGGAGCGTCGCAACGGCGCGTCGCTGTTCTCCAGATGCCGCTCGCCGAAGGCCTACCGACACCTCAAACCCGGTCGTTACACATTCCTCGTGCATGCACTGGACGGCAGCGTCGTCGACCCCACCCCGGTCGCCAAGACGTTCGAGATCGGCTGATCGCCCTCAGCCTGATGCTGAGCGAAAGCGCATGCGGATGCCGCCCCCCTGATGCTGGAGCAGGCTGGCCGCGCTCATGACGATGAGGATCAGCCCGATTAGCACTAGCGAAAGGGCGACAGCCTCGTCGTAGTGCGCGGCGTTGGCGTTGTATAGCGCCGCGCTCGCCAAAGTCTGGTCATAACCGTAGACGTTGCCTCCGACGATGACGATCGCCCCCACTTCGGCGAGGCCGGTGCCGAGCGCGGCGAGCAGCGCCGCGACGATTCCGATCCGCGCCTCGCGCAGCGCCAGCGCGCTGACCTGCAGCCGGCCGGCCCCGAGCAGCCGCGCTTGGGCCACGAGCGCGCCGGGGATGCCCTGGACCGCCGCAGCCGACAGCGCCACGATGTACGGGAGCGCGAGCACGGTCTGGGCGACAAAGACCGCGCGTCTCGTGATGTTCAGGTGGAGTGGACCCAGTGGGCCCTGCGGAACGAACAGCAGGAACAGGAATAGGCCGACGACCACCGGCGGCAATGCCAGGCTGGCGTTGGCCAGGATCTGGAGGGTGGAGCGACCGCGGAACCGCCCGAGCCCGATGGTCAGGCCGATGGGCAGACCGATGACGGTGGCGGCCGCGGTGGCGACTGCCGCCACCTGGACTGTGAACCAGATGACGCTCAACAGGTACGGGTCGCCATGGGTGATCAGGGGCACGGCGCGTTGGAGGACCTCCCAGAGCAGGTTCATCTGTCGGTGGGATCCGCTCGCATCAAACGGCGCTCTGGAACCGCAGGTGCAGGCCGTCCCGCTGCTGCACCACGGTGATGATGGCCGCCAGCACGACGATCAGGCCCAGCAGCACCAACGAGATGCCGACCGCGTACGGGTAATTGGTGTAGTCGTTGACCTGCTGGACGATGGCGCTGGCGAGCGTCTGGTCGTAGTTCTGGATGTTTCCGCCGACGATGATGACGGCGCCGACCTCGGACAACGAGGCGCCCATCGCGGCGATGATTGCCGCCAGCACGCCGATCTTGGCTTCGCGCAGCGCGAGCACCGACAGGTGACGCCGGCCCGCACCGAGGATGCGGGCCTGGGCGAGCAGGCCGGGCGGGAGGCCCTGGATTGCGGCCGGCGTGAGCGCGACGATGTACGGCAGCGCGAGGATCGTCTGAGCCAGGTACACGGCTTTGATCGTGAATGCGGCGTGCCATGAGCCGAGGGCGCCCTGGGGGAGCACGAACAGCAGGACGAACACTCCAACGATCACCGGCGGAAGCGCCAGGCTGGCGTTGGCGAGGATATGCAGGGCCCGGCGACCGCGGAACCGCCCGAGCCCAATCGCCAGCCCGATTGGCAGCCCAATCACGAGCGCGGCCGCTGTCGACACGGCGGCTACGCGAATCGTGACCCAGGTGACCGCCAGGATGTAGCCGTTGCCCCCGGCGATCATCGGGATGGCGCTTCGGATCTCGTGCCAGATGAACCCCACCTCAGCGCTGCTTCCCGGCCGGCGCGTTCTGGACGTACACGAGCTGGCCGTTCGCCAGGCGGTACACGACGCCTGCCTCGGTGCCGCGGCCGATCGTCCGTTGGCCAGGCTTGGGCAGCGGCGCCACCTTCTGGCCGGGCTGGATACGGATCTCGTTGGGGGTGGTGGACCGCAGGCCACTGCGGGTGATCGTCGAGCTCAGGTGCAGTGACGACAGCGCGGCGAGCAGGAACGCGACGGAGAGCACGATGCCGAGGTCGAACAGATTCACGAGACCGTCGAGCGGGTCGCCCGCGCGGTCCTCGCGGCTGCGGGCGCGGGGCGTGACGGAGATCATTCGTCTTCTCCGGCGCGCCGCGGATCGCTGATGATGGCGGCGATGTACTCGAGGTCCGAGAGGTCCTGTCCGTACATCCGGTCCCGTGAGAGCGAGACGCCGAAGGCAACGGCTCCGATCAGCAGCCCGACGACGGTGACGCTGAAGGCCACCCGCAGATTCTCGCTCAGGGCGGCTGTGTTGCCGTTAGCGAGGCCGGTCAGTGCCGGGGAAAGCGGGATCAGCGTTCCCATCAGGCCGAGCGCCGGGCCCGCGCGTACGAGCAACCGCGTGCGCGCCAGCCGTCGCTGCGAATCGAAGTCGAAGTCGGCCAGCGCCTTGTTGAGCTGATGATCGCCCTCTGCGGTCTGGGCATGGGCGATGATGAAGGCCAGCGTCTGAGCCATCGCATGGCTCCGCGGAACACCGCTCACTGCCCGCTCGGCCGCGGGCCGATCTCCGGCCAGCACGGCCTTGCGGGCATGCTCGGCACCCTCCAGGATGCTCTGAAACCGCCGTTTGCGCCGGCCTGCCACTTCGACGATATAGCTACCGAGCTCGAAGATGACGAGCGCCAGCGCCAGCAGGGCGAGGATGAGCACTGGGATCTCCAGGGCGCTGGCGACGTGGAAGATCACCTCGTCGATGTCGTGGGTGGTGAGGGCGAAGATCACGAGGACCTTGGCGATGGTGCCACGGGCGAGGCGTCAGTGACCCGCGAGCACGGTCCGCGAGCGGCGTCGGCCACGCAGCTCCCAACCGGCTCCCAACCCCAGCAGCACCGCCACGGCGAGCGCCGCCGCTGGTGCGGCGACGCTTCGCGAGCTGGTCGCTTGGCGGACCTGCGGTGGAGCGGCGGCGGCGGCGGGGGTGAGGTGGATGAGCGGGCTGGCGCCTGCGGGCAGCGTGGTGACGTTGCTGATCAGGCGTCCGGTCACGAGCGGCCCGGCGGGCGCCGTCCGCGGCGCGGGTGCGCGCCGGCGGGGGGCGGTCCGGTGCGGCGGCGTCGCGGTCGTGGTCGTCGCCGCGGGTGCGGTCGCGGTTGAGGCCGTGCTCGTCGTCGATTGCGTCGCTGTGGTCGTCGAGTGCGCCGCCGTGGTGGTCGATTGCCTCGTGGTGGTGGTCGATTGGGAGGTCGTGGTCGAGCGGCCTCCGCCAGAGGCTCTCGACCGTTGCGAGCCGGTCTGACCTCCCTGGTGCTTGCTGTGCTTGCCGTTCTCGGTGCCCGTCGGTGACGTGGACTTCGTCGGATTGCTGCCCCCGGTCTGGTTCCTGTGTCCGGATTTCGGTTGTGCCGGGGTCTGGAACTGGATGGTGGCCGTGCCGCCGGCGCCGTCGGCGACATCGGTCACCTGGACGGTGACGTCATAGCTACCGGCCACGAACCGATGCTTCGGGGTCACTGCCGTCGAGGTGCCGCCGTCGCCAAAGGTCCAGCTCCACGTAAGCGCCGAAGCCGGCACCGGGGCACCGGCCGCGGTCTGCACGGTGGCGCTGAGCTTCGCTGTGGTCACGGTCGCCGTCGAGGACAGGGTCCGCGCGGTGGCGACAACGATCAGCGGGGGGCCGTTGGCGTACACCACCAGCGTGATCGGGGCCCCCGTCTCGATCACCTCATCGCCGGCGTTGGCGTCGGTTCCACCCCGGAACGGACGGACGTAGCTGGTCTGATTCTCCGTTCCATCGACGGATATCACCGGCAATGCGTCGGGAGCTTGTGGGTCCTGAAACCGGGTCGGGTCCGTCAGGTCCGCGTTGGAGAGCGGCGCCTCGAAGCCGTGATTGGGACTCAGGATCTGGACGCTGTTGACGTCGTCGACCGGGACCTGCAGCCCGCAGCTGAGCAACGTGGACACAGTCCATGAGGTCTGGGTGAGCTGGAAGGGCTGCCCCGGGGGATAAAGGTAGATCGGGTTGGACCCGGAGTACTCCGGACAGGCCTGCAGAGCCTGCAGCCCGACCGAGACATGGCTGACGTTGCCCGCCGACGACGGATAGATCGTGGCGCTGACGACGGTCTGATCGGCGGACGCTCCCATCGGCCAGGCACAGCCGAGGGCCGCCACGAGCGCCAACGCGGGCACAAACGCGAACCGCCGCCCCAGGAGAGCCCTGGGGCGGCGGTTGGCAGATCCGCGTCGCACAGCGGAGCGCAACGGGCCCTACTTGACGTTGATCGTCTTGAGTCCCGAGTCGCTCGGGGACTGGCCGGACTGGTTGTTCACGAGCCGCAACACATACCGGTTTCCGGTCTTGAGGGTGAAGTGGACCGTGAACTTCGTCTTGCCGGCGCCCAGCTTCACCTTGGTCTTCTCGCCGAATTGCGGCGCCCCGCCGGCGGTCTTCATCGTCAGCACCTGGATCGTGGCGCCGCTCGTCGGAGCGCCGGGCTTGATCGTTCCCGAGACCGTCACCTTGCCGCCCTGCTTCGCGACCTTGACCGAGCTGAAGCTGACGCTTGTGCTCGGCTTTGCGCCCACCGTTACCTTGATCGTGCGGTCCGGCGCGGCGACGACCTGGCCGGGATCGGAGTATTTGGCCTGGACCAGCCACGTGCCCTGGCCCAGCTTCGAGAGGATGACCGCGAAGTTGGCGTCGTTAGCCGCCAACTTGTACGTGGCCAGCTTCTTGAAGCCGTTCTTGGATCCGAACTGCGTGGCGAAGAGCGTCACGGTCGCCTTGACGTGGCCGGTGCCCGGGGACACCTGTCCGCGGATCAGCGCCTGGCCCCCCTGAGTCGTCGAGGCCAGCTGGGTGATCATGCTGTGAACCGTGATTTTCTTCGGCGTCGTCGCTGCCGGCGAGAGCAGATCGCCGAAGACGGGATTGAGAGACGAATCCTCAACCTTCGCGATCTGGTTTGTGGTGACCTCGTACGAGCCGGTCGTCGGCGGCACGAAGCTGAAGCTGTACTTGCCCTGGCTGTCGGTCTTGCCGGTCGCCACCGACACCGGCAGGCCGTTCACGACCTTGCTGATGGCGACGGGCTCGCCGGACAACACCGGGTATCCCGGCTGTGCGTTGGTCAGCGTTCCCTTGACCGTGATCTTCTTGCCCGCGCGAGCAACGAAGGTCTTGGGAAGCGGCGAACCCGAGAGCAACGGCGATGCCGTCGGCGTGAACGGATTTCCGTGGCCCTGCAGATAGGCCGCCACCTGCGCCTGCACCGCCGGCGAGGTGATGTAGTTGAGGAAGTCCTGGGCCGCAGGCAGGTTCACCGTCTGTCCCGGCTTGCTGGGATTGATGATGTAGCCGTGGAAGTAGTTGATCAGCTCGTACTGGCCGCCCGGAGCGTTTGCACTGTTGTTCTGGGTGACGATCTTCAGGGCCGGGATCGTGCCGGCCGGATCGGTCCCGGACGCGAGGTAGTCGTACGTGCCGCTGTCGGTGTACACGTAGCACGAATTGGCACCACTGGGGAAGCCGTTGCAGGCATTGGCCGCCTGAACGTTGGGTCCCTGGGTCAGTCCCGTGGCGGCGTACCACGCCGGCAGCGCGGCTCCGGTGGGAAGCGCACCGCCGTTGGGGCAGGCCTGTCCGGATGCGGTCACGCCGTTACCCGCGGCGATCGGCGTCTCGCCGCCGCCGTTTGCGGAACTGACCGCGCACAGCAGAAGGCCCGCGGGGCTCAGCCCGGAACTCGAGACGAGCTGCCAGATGCCGTGCTCAGACACCGTCGTGCCGGGAGTGCCGCCGCGCGAGACGAACGCGGCCTTCGGCGTGCCGCCTCCATTGATGCCGGCTTTCGCGACGTCCGCGAACGCCTGGGCAATGTTCGTACCCGCGTTCGCGGCCACGGCGGCCGGATCCGATTGCGCGCCGGCCAACACGAAGTCGTTGGTCCAGAGCGCGCGGCCGTACTGCTCGTAGGAATACCCGCCCGCCACGAACTGGTTCTCCAGCGAGGCGGCGTGAACGATCAGGTTGCTCGCTCCGGCGGCGCCTGACTCGGCCTGAGCGATGGCATTTCCGGTGCCCGTGCCGATGTACTTGAACGTGTATTGGGGGAAAGCCTTCGTGAAACCGGGCTGGATCACGTTCGGGATCAAGCCGGAGTCGCTGACGTCGCTGGTCCCGATGACCGTGAGCGTCGACGAGGTATCGGCGCTTGCCAGTGCCGGAGCCAACATGAACGCCGCGGCGGCCATTAGGCCGATGCAGGGAAGGGCGAGCAACCGGCGCTTGGCCCCGGATCGCCCGTGGAGGTCACGTGGACGCGGTTGGCGGCTACGTGTGCTTAGGGTCTTAAACATCCGGTGAATATATAGGCACTGCTTAGGCATAAACAGAAATAGAGTCAGACATCGAACCGCTGCAGTAGGCGATGGATACTTGCGGGCCGGTCGGGTCAGCGCGGGACGGCGGTGCCCGCGGTGCCGGCGCACTGGTTGAGTCCGTAGCGTGCAGCGAGCGATGACGCGGGGTTGGCCGCCAGTTGCGCCAACGCCGCGTTGACGGCGTCCTGGTCGCCGTGCCGGGCGGCCGTGGCCAGCTTGCCGTACGTGGCGCCCAGGCTCGCGACCGCCGAGATGTACTGATCCAGGAGCGCCCGGTTGGCCGATGGTCTGGGCAGCGCCTCAAGGTTGGAGACCTCGCGCCGGAGGATCGGCATGATGGCGCTCAGGTACTCGGCCAGCCCCGGCAGCGACGTCTCTCCCTCGGCCGGGGATGGCGTCGCCAGCAGGTCACGCTGTGCCCCCGCGCAGATCGCGTTTCCGCGAGCGATCACGTCCTGCTTGGTGGCGGTGTGCCCGCCGCAGGCGGTCACGACGATCGTCGCGAGCGCAGCGGCCAGAGCTGTCTGGAAGCGGATGGGAATGGGCATCGACCGACCAATACTGTCTGAATGACGCGCTAGCTGGACGCGACCAGGCTCCCAGTCTCCGTGAACGGGAAGCGGACGCCACCGTCGATCCGGACGCGGACCGTATCCCCTGGCCGGGGAGCCGGGAGCGGGGACACGCAGTACAGCCGTCCGCCGTGGAGCTCCAGCTCGAGCCTGACCCCGTCCTCCAGCGGAACCGCTCGCGTGACCCGTGCATTGAGCAGGCCGGCAGGGTCGATCGCGACGTGCGGCGGCCGCGTCATCAGCAGCGCACCGTCGCGCTCGAGGCTCCCGTCGAAGCCGAGGAAGCGCGCCACCGCGACGCTCGGTGGGTGCTCGAGCAGCTCTCGGGGCGGGCCGGACGCGACGAGGCGACCGTCGATCAGGATCAGCAGGCGGTCGGCCAGGGCCCACGCCTCGGCCCGGTCGTGGACCACGACGAGCGTCGCCCGCGTCCTGGAGCGCAGCGCTGAAAGCGCGTCCTCGAGCAGATTCGCGCGAACCTCGGCGTCGAGTCCGGCGAACGGTTCGTCGAGCATCAGTACATCGGGGCTCACAGCGATCGCTCGGGCGAGGTGCACCCGGCGGCGTTCGCCGCCGGAGAGGGTTGCAGCCGGTCGCCGGGCAAGGTGTTCGGCGCCGATCGCCCGGAGCGCCGCTCGCGCGCGGTCGGCCCGCTCCCCGCGCGGGACGCCCCACCACGCGAGCGCCAGCGTGACGTTCGCGAGCACGGTACGGCGGGCGAGATCGGGGGCCTGGAGGGCAATCCCGATCCGGCCGTTGCGCTCGATCCGCC
>Ga0187777_10002502_pt1 | contig 11741 bp, 13 predicted proteins | sample 1015_Q2_SP5_10_M_FD_132416 | JGI IMG/M metagenome (GOLD analysis project Ga0187777, IMG submission 132416) | Tropical peat soil microbial communities from peatlands in Department of Meta, Colombia - 1015_Q2_SP5_10_MG | ecosystem: Environmental > Terrestrial > Soil > Wetlands > Peat | place...
CGCATGCGCCGCTTCAGCGGGCCGGAGGAGTTCCTCGTCTCGCTCCGCAGCGCCGAGGTGCTGCGCCGCCCGAAGTCGCTCGCGTACCTCCAGGGCCTCAAGTGGGTGGCCCAGGCTAGAGGAAATCTGTCGATTTCCTCTAAAGGGGGTTCGTCGTGAATGCGGTATCGGACCGGGGACGGAAGTGCCTCGGAGAAGCGCGCCCCCCGAGGGAATCGGCCCGGAGGGTCGATTCCGCGTGACTGTGGCGACCGACGAGATCTACGAGAAGTACCTGCAAAAGGCGATCACCGAGATCAACGCCCTCGGTGACGAAGTCGCACAGGCAGCCGCGGGAAGCCGCGTGCCCGTCGTCGGCTCCGGGCATCCGCTCGCCGACGTCTTTCTGCTCAAATACGCGCCGCGCGCCTCCGAGCTGCAGGAGGGGGTCGCCTTCTTCGGCCGCGCCGGGAACGCGATCCTCAAGTCGCTGCAGCGGCTGCGCATCGACCCGATGGCGATCTACGGGACGAACTGCCTCAAGTTCGCGGACGGGGACGAGGAGGAGTCGCGGCCCTACCTCCTGCGCGAGCTGCACATCGTGCAGCCGAAGGTCGTCGTCGTCATGGGGCCGGACGCGCTCGCGTTCCTGAACGCCGCCGGCTTCCCGCTCGCGCGCGAGCTCGCACCGACGGGCGGCGAGCGGCAGGCCTTCACACCGACGATCGAGGCCCTCTACACCCCCGACATCGACGCTTCGCTCGACGAGCAGCCGGCGAAGACGGAGTTCTGGAACGCGTTCAAGCTGCTCGGCGCGTGGTGGGCCGAGCTGCCTCCCTACTAGCCGGGCGCCGCGCCGCGGCGTTCGTCGGCATCGGCGCGTGCGTCCTCGCGTGGTTCATCGCGGCACCGCATCTGCCCCACCCCGGGGTCTGGCCCGACATCGTCATCGTCTCGGTGGCAGTGCTGCCCGGCACGCTGCTGCTCGTGCTAATCGCGCTGCCGCTGTCGGGAGCGGGTTGGCGCCCGCTGGCCGCGGCGACGGGCGTCCTCGCCCTGCTCGCGTTCGCCTGCTCGGCCGCGGACTGGGGCTTACCGGCGAACTTCGCCAAGCTGTGGGCCGCCGTCGCCGGGGGCTGGCTGTTCCTGACGTTGTTCGAGGAGCTCTCGTGGGTCGTGATCGTCGCGGTCGTCGTCCCGTTCGTCGACGCGGTCTCCGTCTGGCGCGGGCCGACCCACACGATCACCGAGCACCACTTCGGCGTCTACACCGCCGTCGCGGTCGCCTTCCTCGTCCCGGGCGGCGGCGCCGCCTATCTCGGCCCGCCGGACATCCTCTTCTACGCCCTGTTCCTCAGCGCCGCGCGACGCTGGGGACTCCGCGTCGGCTGGACCTGGATCGGCACGACCGGGATGTACGGCCTGACGATCATCATCGCCAACGCGGCAGACGTCGGCGGACTGCCCGCGCTGCCGTTCCTCTCCTGCGGCTTCCTCGCCGCGAACGCCGACCTGCTCTGGAGGCGGCTCAGGCGGCCGGCGGAGTCGTCGGCGTAGGCTTCTTGCGCTTCCCCGGCGTGCTGCTGACGGCGGACTCGCCGATCGTGAACGGCGCCCGGAAGGACGCGATCACCGCGAGCAGGACGCCGGTCGAGACGGCGAACCAGCCGGCGCCGGAGTCGTAGCCCCTCAGCACCATCAGGAAGCCGAGCCCGAGCGCCGCGAAGCCGAGCAGCCAGGCCGGCACCTGCACCCAGAGGTGGAACCGCTTCGTCGGGTCGCCGACACCGACCTTGAGGTTTGCGTCCGCCTGGATCTCCGCCGCCGAGATCTCCTCGTTCCGGGCCGCAACCGGAGGCATTGCGTTGCTCATGCCTGCCCTCCGTGTCCCGTGTTGACCCGGGCAGCGTACCTCGTCAGCGCCGCTCCAGCAGCGCCACCGCCTCGACGTGGGGCGTGTGCGGGAACATGTCGACCGGCGTGACCCGCAGCAGCTCGTAGCCGCCCTCCTCGCGCAGCGCCTTCACGTCGCCGGCGAGCGTCGTCGGGTTGCACGAGACGTAGACGAGGCGGGGCGCGCCGAGCGCGCCGAGCCGCCGCAGCGCCTTGCCCGCGAGCCCGGCGCGCGGCGGGTCGACGACGACGACGTCCGGCGGCCCCGAGCGCTCGAGCAGCTCCTCGACCACCTGCCCGACGCTGCCGGCGAAGAACGCCGCGTTCGCGATCCCGTTCAGCTCCGCGTTCTCGAGCGCGCACGCGACCGACTCCTCCGACACCTCGATCCCCCACACCGTCAACGCGTCGCGCGCGAGCGAGAGCCCGATCGTGCCGATGCCGCAGTAGAGGTCCCAGACCGTCTCGGCGCCGGTCAGCTGCGCCGCTTCGCGCGCGAGCGCGTACAGCTTCTCCGCCATGGCCGTGTTGGTCTGCAGGAACGCGTTCGGACGCACGCGGAAGCGGAGGCCGCCGAGCTGCTCCTCGATCCAGGGCTCGCCCCAGAGGAGCTTCGTCGGCAGGTTCGTCACCTCCGCCGGCGTGTCGTTCACCGCCCAGTGCACCGAGAGCACCTCCGGGAAGCGCCGCACAACCTCGACGAAGTACCCCTGCTCGAACCTCTCGCCCGGCGCGGTGACGAGCTCCACGAGCGCCTGGCCGGTGTTGCGCCCCTCGCGCACGACGAGGTGGCGGAGGTAGCCGCCGCCGGTCTCCTGCGAGTAGGCCGCCAGCCCTTCCTCGCGCGCCCAGTCGCGCACCGCGTCGCGGAGCCCGTTGCCGAGCTCCGTCGTCAGCCAGCAGCGCTCGAGCTCGAGCACCTCGTCCCAGCGGCCCGCCTTGTGCAGGCCGAGGGCCGGCCCCGACGCCGCGCTCGCGAACGAGTACTCCATCTTGTTGCGGTAGTGGAAGATCTCCGGTCCGCAGGGGACGATCTCCTCGAGCGGTGGCTCCGCGACCCCACCGAGGCGCTGGAGCGCGTCGCACACCTGCGCGTGCTTCTGCGCGAGCTGTGCCTCGTAGGCGAGATCCTGGAAGCGGCAGCCGCCGCAGACGCCGAAATGCGCGCACGGTGCCTCGACCCGCTGCGGCCCGGGCCGCACGACGCTCGTGAGGAGCGCCTCCGCGTAGCCGCGCTTCACCTTGGTGACGCGCGCGCGAACGCGGTCGCCGGGAAGGCCGCGCCGGACGAAGACGACGAAGCCCTCGAACCGGGCGACGCCGTTGCCGCCGTACGCGAGCGACTCGACGTCGAGCTCGAGCTCCTGGTCCCTGGCGACGGGGGCAGCCACCGGGCCAGCGTACAGCGCCCGTTGCGGGGATCCCCCGATGGGCAGGGGCGCCCGCCGGGTCGAAGGTCGGGGGTGAGGGCCGCGCCTGCGCGTGCCCGAACCGCTCTCGAAAGGAGTAGCTATGGCAACGATCGAGAGGGCGGCGACCTACGCTGCACCGGGCGAGACCGACAGCCCCGTCGACCTCAAGTCCCGGTACGACAACTTCATCGGCGGCCACTGGGTGGCGCCGGTGAAGGGGATGTACGCCGAGAACCTCACCCCGGCGACGGGGAGGCCGTTCACCGAGGTTCCACGCTCGAGCGCCGAGGACATCGACCTCGCGCTCGACGCGGCGCACGCCGCGAAGGACGAGTGGGGCGAGAAGTCCGTGACCGAGCGGGCGTTCGTGCTCAACAAGATCGCCGACGCGATCGAGGAGCACAAGGAGCTGCTCGCCGTCGCCGAGAGCTGGGACAACGGCAAGCCGGTGCGCGAGACACTCGCCGCCGACGTCCCGCTGGCGGCGGATCACTTCCGCTACTTCGCCGGCGTGATCCGGGGCGAGACCGGGTCGATCTCGGAGATCGACAAGGACACCGTCGCGTATCACTTCCACGAGCCGCTCGGTGTCGTCGGGCAGATCGTCCCGTTCAACTTCCCGCTGCTGATGGCGGCGTGGAAGCTGGCTCCGGCGCTTGCCGCCGGCAACTGCTCGGTGCTCAAGCCGGCGAGCCCGACGCCGTGGTCGATCCTCAAGCTGATGGAGCTGCTCGAGGACGTCGTGCCTCCGGGTGTGATCAACGTCGTGAACGGCCCGGGCGTCGAGGTCGGGATGGCGCTCGCGACGAGCAAGCGGATCGCGAAGATCGCCTTCACCGGCGAGACGGCGACGGGGCGGCTGATCATGCAGTACGCCGCCCAGAACATCATCCCGTCGACGACGGAGCTCGGCGGCAAGTCGCCGAACATCTTCTTCGCCGACGTGGCCGAGGTGGACGACGAGTTCCTCGACAAGGCGGTCGAGGGTCTCGTCCTCTACGCATTCAACAAGGGCGAGGTCTGCACCTGCCCCTCCCGGGCGCTGATCGAGGAGTCGATCTACGACGAGTTCATGGGCCGCTGCCTGAAGCGAATCCAAGCGATCAAGCAGGGCCATCCGCTCGACGTGACGACCCAGATCGGCGCACAGGTCTCGACGGCGCAGCTCGAGAAGATCGAGCACTACGTCGAGATCGGGAAGGACGAGGGCGCCGAGCTGCTGATCGGCGGCGAGCGGGCGCACCTCGGCGGCGAGCTGGAGGGCGGCTACTACTTCGAGCCTACCGTCTTCAAGGGCCGCAACGACATGAGGATCTTCCAGGAGGAGATCTTCGGCCCGGTGCTCGCCGTGACGACGTTCAAGACGGAGGCCGAGGCGCTCCAGATCGCGAACGACACGATGTACGGCCTCGGTGCCGGCGTCTGGACGCGCGACACGAGCAGGGCGTTCCGGATGGGCCGCGCGATCAAGGCGGGCCGCGTGTGGACGAACTGCTACCACCTCTATCCGGCTCACGCCGCCTTCGGCGGCTACAAGGTGTCGGGCGTGGGGCGCGAGACCCACAAGATGATGCTCGACCACTACACGCAGACGAAGTGCCTCCTCGTCAGCTACAGCCCGACGCCGCTGGGGCTGTTCTAGGAGCACGATGCCGGACGAGACCGTCAGCGCGACCGACGCTGCCCGCGAGGAGCTCACGCGTCTCCGCGAGCGCTTCGGGGCGCTGATCCTCTTCCAGTCCGGCGGCTGCTGCGACGGCAGCTCGCCCTCGTGCTTGCACGAGGGCGAGCTGCTCCTCGGCCCGAACGACCGCCTGCTCGGCGAGATCGGCGGCGTCCCGTTCTACATCGACGCGGAGCAGTACGAGCGCTGGAACCGGCCGGCGTTCCTCCTCGATGTCGCGCCCGGCGCCGGCGACGGTTTCTCGCTCGAAGCGCTCGACGGCGTGCACTTCGTGTCGCGCACACCGTCCTGTCGGCGCGCGTAACCTAACCCCCAGGTGGGGAAGATCATCGACGAGCTTGACCGGCACACGCCGCTCGGGCGACCGCTCGCGACGCTGCTCGTCATCGTCGGGCTCTTCCTGCTCGCCTGGCTCGTGAGCCAGGTCGCCTCACGCGTCGCCTCCTACCTGGTCCTGCGCGCCGACCGCCGCCGCGTCGACCAACCGGGCGACGACACCGCCGTCATCGTCGGCATCCGGCAGCGCGAGACGGCGATATCGCTCATCCAGACGACCATCCGCTACCTCGCCTTCCTCGTCGCGCTCGTCTTCTCGCTCGTCGCGCTCTCGGGCGCGCACCGGCTGCAGACGATCGTGGGGGCGTCCTTCCTCGCGATCGTCGTCGGCTTCGCCGCGCAGCGCTTCCTCACCGACGTGATCGCCGGCCTGCTCATGTTCTTCGAGGGCTGGTTCAGGATCGGCGATACGGTCGCGATCGACGTCCTCCAGGTGCAGGGCGTCGTCGAGTCCGTGTCGCTGCGCTCGCTGACGATCCGGAGCGTGACCGGCGAGATCCTTCACGTCGCCAACTCGCAGGTGGTGGCGCTGCGCGTGATCCCGCGCGGCTACCGCGAGGTGGAGATCGAGTTCTTCACGAGTGCGCTCGAGCCCGGGAAGGATCTCGTCGAGCAGATCGCGCGGATCGTCCCGGTCGGACCGACCCGATTCGTCCGCCGGCCCGAGCTGACCGACACCGAGGCGCTCGACGACGACCTCTATCGGATCACCGCCCACTGCGCCGTCGCGGTCGGCAGAGAATGGCTCGCCCAGGACTTCCTGCCCAAGCTGATCCGGGAGCGGGCGGCCGAGGGCCTCCTCGTCCACGGCCCGATCATCACGTACGTCGACGAGCGCGCCTCGCGCAGCTTCGCCCGTGCGCTCCTGACGACGCGGCCGCAGCCGCAGAGGCGCCGGAGCCGCTAGCTGTACGGCGGGTGCAGCGGCAGGATCAGCGGCGGTCGCGGCTTCTGGCTGAAATCGAAGTCCTTCCTCAGGTCGCCGAGGATCCTCGCGTTCTCGCGCACGTCCGGGCGAGAGTCGGGCCGCCCGTCCGTCTTCGGGTCGATGCGGGCGCCGCCGAGGAAGTCGTCCTCGATGAACTTCAGATACGCGTCGAAGCTCAGCACCTGATGGTCGATGTAACCCCGCTTCGCATATGGGCTGATCACGAGCCCCGGTACGCGCAGCCCGTAGCCCTGTGCGTCGACCTTCGGCGGCACGACGTTGTCGTAGAAGCCGCCCCAGTCGTCCCAGGCGAGGAAGATCGCGGTCGAGCTCCAGTCGGGGCTGCGCATGATCTCGTTGATCACGCTCGTGACGTACGTCTGGCCCGCGGTGATGAGCGCAGGCGGGTGGTCGCTCACCGCCTGTGAGGGCGTGATCCACGAGATGGCCGGGAGGTTGCCGCTGCGCGCCGCCTCGAGGAAGTCCTCGAACGGCGCGACGTTTGCGAGCTGGCGGTCCTGGCGTACGGTGTCGAAGTACGGCAGCGGGTTCCAGATGCCCGGCGTCTTCGCGTTCTGCGCGATCTGCTTGCAGAACATCTCGTCGTCGTCGCAGTCCGGCTGCGCGCCCTTGACGACGTAGTAGCGCCAGCTGACGTGGTGCTTGTAGAGGAGGTACGTCAAATCTGTCCACGCGTAGTCGGGGATCGCACCGGTCGTGTTCTGCGGCTCTCCCGGCGGCGAGCCCGGCGCCTGCACTGCGTCGACGCAGCTCATCGGGTCGCCTTTCTTCGAGCACTTCGCCGACCAGCCCGAGACCATGAACAGATGCGCCGGCAGGCTCCAGGAGAGATCCGGCTGGAACATGTGGTCCTGGAGCACGAAGTGCTTCGCGTACGACCAGTAGTTGGGGATCTCGTGCCAGTCGTGGTAGCCCATGACGTCCGGCTTCTTCGGCGCGAGCGAGCACGTCGGCGCGTCGACCTGCGCGACGCACGAGAGCCGCCGCCCCGCACGCGCACGTTTGATGAAGCCGTCCATCTTCCCGCCGTCGATGTCGTCGACCGCGTCACGATGGTCGTGCGGGCCGCCGGCGTTCCGGTCGGCGGTGTCGTGGTACGGGCGCTCGCAGCTGTTCGTCGCCGGGTTCGGGACGCAGACCGTCGGCACGCCGTTCTTCATCGGGATACCGTCCGCGCCCGGATACGTGCCGAAGAACGAGTCGAACGAGCGGTTCTCCTGCATGATCACGACGATGTGGCGGATCTTGTGGATCCCCTCGAGCGGCAGTGCCGCGCGCGCGTCGTGCCGCCCGCCGGGCAGCTCGGCGAACACGACCGCCGCCGCTACCCCGGCGACGACGACCGCCGCAATCAGTGCCCGCCTCACACCTGCCAACGCTAGGCCGGGATTGTTCAGCCCAGGTTGTGCTTCGGTTCAGGCGAGAGGTGTGACGTACACCTTCCGCTCGCGCGGCCCGTCGAACTCGCAGAAGAAGATGCCCTGCCAGCGGCCGAGCGCGAGCCTCCCGCCCTGGAGCGGCACGAGCACCTGCGTGTTCACGAGCGACGAGCGGACGTGCGACGGGGCGTTGGGGCCGTCGGGGTCCTCGACGTGCTTCCACTCCCAGCGATCGTCGACGACCTTCTCGAGCGCGTTCTCGAGATCCCGCGCGACGGTGGGATCGGCGCCCTCGTTGATGGTCACGCCCGCCGTCGTGTGCGGCACGTAGACGAGCGCCGCCGCGGCACCGTCGGCCCCTTCCAGCGCGTCCTGTACCTGCCTGGTGATGTCCACGAGCTGTGTGTGCCGCTCGGTCCTGAGTGTGATCTCCCGCATGCGGCTATCCTACGGCGGCTGTGGTCGAGTCGCTGAGCCGGCGTGAACTGGACGGGCTGCGCGCCGACGCCGACCGCTTCATCGCGGAGCTCGACGAGGAGGCATATCTCCACTACGCCGGTCACAAGGAGACGTACGACCTCGTCCCGATCTACGAGCGGCACGGCGAGCTGACGAAGCTCGAGACGGCGCAGGCGCTCGGCGCCACCGTCAACGGCGGCCGGAACGTCCGTGAGCTCTGGCGCTTCGCCTGCGAGGGGTACCTCGGCAACTTCGTGCGGGAGGAGTCGAAGCGCGTCGCAGAGCTCGAGGCGAGCCTCACGGCGACCGTCGACGGCAAGGAGATCGCGTACCGGAACCTGCGGCCGGCGATCATGAACGAGGACGACCGCGCGGCCCGTGAGCGGCTCGAGCTCGCCCGCTGCGACCTCACCGAGGAGCACATGAACCCGCTCTACCTGCGCTCGGCGCAGGTGGTGCACCGTGAGACGGAGCGGCTCGGCGCGGCGAGCTACACGGAGCTCTACCGCGGCTTCCAGTTCCCGCTCGACGACCTCGCCGACCAGTGCCGGCGCTTCCTCGACTCGACCGAACGGCTGTGGGAGGACGCCGCCGACCGCTTCTTCCGGAGCCGGATCGGCCTGGGGCTCGGGGAGCTCGAGCGCTGGGACGTCGCGCGCGTCTGGCGCGGCGTCGCCTGGGACCCGGTCTTCCCGAAGGAGAGGATGGTGCCCGCGCTCGAGGCGAGCCTCGCCGACCTGGGCGTCGACCTGCGCGCGCAGCGCAACGTCGAGCTCGACCTCGAGGACCGGCCGAGCAAGAGCCCGCGCGCCTTCTGCGTCCCGATCGAGATCCCCGACCGCGTCATCCTCGTGATCAAGCCGCAGGGCGGTCCCGACGACTGGCGCGCGCTCTTCCACGAGGCGGGCCACACCGAGCACTTCGCGCATACGTCGTCCTCGCTCACGGTGGAGGAGAAGCGCCTCGGCGACAACGCCGTCACCGAGGGCTGGGCGATGCTGCTCGAGCACCTGACGATCGATCCCGTCTGGCTCGAGCGCAGGCTCGACTTCCCGCGGCCGCACGAGTTCGCCGCCGAGGGCGCGACGCAGCTGCTCTGGCTGCTGCGCCGCTACTGCGCGAAGCTGCTCTACGAGATCGAGCTGCACGCCGTCTCCGACGTGACGACGATGCGGCCGCGCTACGTCGAGCTGCTGAGCGGCGCGCTGAAGGTGGCGCCGAGCGACGCCGACTACCTCGCCGACATCGACGAGGGCTTCTACGCGTCGCAGTACCTGCGCGCGTGGGCGTTCGAGGCGCAGCTGCGCGCGTACCTGCGCGAGAAGTTCGGCAACGCCTGGTTCACGCGGAAGGACGCCGGCTCGCTCGTGCGTGAGCTCTGGTCGGAAGGACAGAAGCCGACCGCGGACGAGATCCTGCAGGAGGTCACCGGCGCGACGCTCGAGCTCGAGGCGGTCGCCGACCGCGTGCGCGAGGCGCTTGCATCCGTCTGAAGTGCTACGCGCTTCAGACGGATGATGTTGTGCTCCGCAGAGCGGACGCCGGCAAAGCCGGCGTCCGCTTTTCTGACGAGGGGCCGGCGGTCCTGGCAGCGCGGCCGGTGGTGGCTGCGCCATCCCCGTCCGCGTGGATACGCCTCCGGCTAACGCGCCTGCGGCCGCGTTAGCCTCGGGCTCTGGCGCAGGCGACGAGCGAATGGCTATGGGCAGCCCGATCGTGCGGGTGAATAGACTCGGGCCGCGTGCTGCCGCTCCGCGACAACGTCCCGACCAAGTCGTTCCCGGTCATCACGATCGGCCTGATCGCCGCCAACGGGCTCGTCTGGCTCTGGGAGCTGTCGCGGCCGGGCGTCGACGTCCACGTGTTCCGCGACGGCTACTACCCGTGTGCACTGCACGGGCCGTGCCTGGCCGGCGTGCACCCGCTGCCCTGGTGGGAGGGCACCTTCACCGGGATGTTCATGCACGCGAGCTGGGAGCACATCCTCGGGAACATGCTGTTCTTCTGGATCTTCGGCAACAACGTCGAGGACGCGCTCGGTCGCGTGCGCTTCCTCGTCTGGTACCTCGCCGCCGGCGTGGCCGCGACGGCGGCGCAGACGGCGGTCACGCTCGGGCTCGGCAGCGTGCGCGACGCAAGCATCCCGAACATCGGCGCGAGCGGTGCGATCGCGGCCGTGCTCGGCGCCTACTTCGTCCTCCTCCCCCGCGCCCGTGTGCTGACCGTGATCTTCGTCGGGCTGATCTTCATCCGCGAGATCCCGGCCCTCTGGTTCCTGCTCGTCTGGATCGGGCTCCAGGCGTGGTCGGGCGGGCTCTCGCTGCTCACGCCGCAGAGCGGCGGCGGCACCGCCTTCTTCGCCCATCTGGGCGGCTTTGCCTTCGGCCTGGCCACCGTCCTCCTCGTCGCGCGCCGCCGTCCGGAGGCGCCGGCCTCCCGCTACCCGGTCTATTGAGATTCGAGGCACACGTCGAGCGGGCGCTCGCCTCGCTGCCGCCCGCTCTGCGGGAGGCGGTGCGGAACGTCGAGATCACGGTCGAGGACGAGCACCCGGACGATCCAGACCTGTTCGGGCTCTACGAGGGCGTGCCCCTGCCCGAGCGGGGCGACTGGGCAGGCGCCCTCCCGGACCGGATCCGCATCTTCCGGCTGCCGCTCGTCGAGTCGTTCCCGGACCCGGCCGAGCTGGAGGCGGAGATCCGGATCACCGTCCTCCACGAGCTGGCCCACTACTTCGGGATCGACGAGGGCCGGCTCGAGGAGCTGGGGTACTCCTGATGGACACCGGCCCGTCACAACCTCTCCATCTCCTGCGGAATCTCCCGGGCTAGTGTCGCGTTTAGACGCACATGAGAACCATCAGGGAGATCCACCAGGAGATCGAGGGCAAGAGCGAGGAGCGCGCCGCGCTCTGGCAGAAGCTCTCGGAGGAGTTCGACGCCGGGCTGGTCGCGGAGATCCGCCGCCGCGACGCGGAGCTCGACCGGCTGTGGAGCGAGCACCGCGCCCTCCGGGCGCGCGTGCGCTTCGGCGACCGGGACTCGATCGTCGCCCGGGCGCGCGTCGAGGAACGGCTGGAGCGGGCCGCCTAGAACGGTTGCTCGAGCGCCTCTGGCAGCCCCTTTCGAGGGGTTGACAGGGGCGCCGTTCGTGCCGATTGTTCGCATCAGGTCTGCGGCAAGTCGATCGAGGAGCCGCCGCATGGCCAGTGCATCGCTTCCGCAGCCGAGCCTCGCCCAGCGGGAGGTGGCATTGGCTGTCCGCGAGGCAGAGCTGAACCGCCGCGAGTCCGCCGTTCGCCGGGCCCAGGAGGCGCGTCTGGACGACGAGGGAGCACTCGCGGAAGCCCGGTCGCAGGCCGAGGCGCGCCTCGCCGAGCTCGACGGGCGCGACCGGGAGCTCGAGCGCCGCGAGCGCGAGCTCGAGCAGACGTTCAGCGCCGTCGAGGCGCAACGGCAGCAGCTCGAGGCCGTGCGTGCCGAGTACGAGTCGCGTCGCGAGGCGCTCGCGGAGCGGGTGCGCGAGGTCGAGGCCGAGCGCGACCGGCTGCGCATCGAGCAGGCGAAGCTCATCGAGGCCAGCCTGGCGCTCGAGGAGCAGGAGCGCGCGGCGTACGACCGCGACTTCGCCGCCCCGCAGGTCGACCCGGC
>Ga0187777_10002503_pt1 | contig 11740 bp, 9 predicted proteins | sample 1015_Q2_SP5_10_M_FD_132416 | JGI IMG/M metagenome (GOLD analysis project Ga0187777, IMG submission 132416) | Tropical peat soil microbial communities from peatlands in Department of Meta, Colombia - 1015_Q2_SP5_10_MG | ecosystem: Environmental > Terrestrial > Soil > Wetlands > Peat | place...
CTCCCCCCGCCTCTCGGTGCTCCCTCCCCATGAGAAGCGCCGCTCCACCCTCGCCTTCGGTCCGTGTCGTTGGGATCGAACCCGCACGCCGCCCTGCGAGCCCACCCACCGGTCCGAAAGCCTATGCGATGCTTTCTCCCGCAGGCGGAACGCCCGCGCCGCAATGGAGCGCGCGGGACGGCGCCCCTTCGGCACGGGAGAGGGGACTGGGATGAAGCGACGGTCTCTCAGCAATCCGGAGATCGCCGAGCGGCTGCGCGAGATGGCGCTCTTTCTCGAAATGGAAGGCGTCCCGTTTAAACCGCGCGCCTACGAGAAAGCAGCGCAAGCCGTCGAGTCCCACGCCACCCCGCTGGCTCCGCTTTTCGCGACCGGGGGTGTCGCAGCGCTGCAAGAGGTCCCGGCGGTCGGGAAGGGAATCGCGGAGCGAATCGGGGAGTTGCTTCAGGACGGGGAGATTCGCGATCTCGAGCGGATGCGCCGGTCCACTCCCATCGACGTGCGGGGGCTTACCTCGATCGAAGGGCTCGGACCGAAGCACGCCAAGGCGCTCTACGATGCGCTCGGGATCCGTTCCCTCGCCGATCTCGAGGCGGCGTCTCGGGACGGCCGAATCCAGAACGTTCCGCACTTCGGCGCAAAGAGTCAGCAGAAGATTCTGCGTGGTCTCGAACTCCGCAAGCAGGCGAGCGGACGCCATCCGATCGGCGAGGTCTGGTCCCTCGCGCGCGACATCGAGGCCCGACTCGGGAAGCTTGCAGGTCCGCGACGCGTGGCGATCGCTGGTTCGCTGCGGCGTCGCAAGGAGACGATCGGCGACCTCGACTTCCTGGTGGTCTCGCCGGACCCCGGCCCGGTGATGCGCCTGTTCGTGGAGATGCCAGAAGTGGTCGCCGTTCACGCCCGCGGAGAGACGAAGTCGATGGTTCGGCTGGCGAATGGGATGGACGCGGACCTGCGGGTTGTGCCGCGGGAGAGCTTCGGTGCGGCGCTCCTCTACTTCACGGGCAGCAAGGACCACAACGTCGCGCTGCGCCGCATTGCCCAAGAAGCCGGGCTCAAGCTCAACGAGTATGGCGTCTTCCAGGGGGAGAAGGCGATTGCGGGACAAACGGAGGAGGAGGTGTACCAGGCGCTTGGCCTCCCATGGATCCCACCCGAGTTACGCGAGGCTCAAGGAGAGATCGAGGCTGCGGGGGCGGGGCGCCTGCCGAAGCTCATCGAGTACGGCGCGCTGCGGGGCGACCTGCAGATCCAGACCGATTGGACGGACGGGGCGGCCTCGATCGAAGAGATGGCACGCGCGGCAAAAGATCTCGGACTTGAATACATTGCGATCACCGATCACACACGCGATCTCGCCATGTCGCACGGCTCCGACGAGAAACAGCTGCTCGAGCAGGCCGAGGAGATCCAGCGTGTGAATCGCAAGCTCAAAGGCATGCGCGTGCTCTCAGGCGCCGAGGTGAACATCCGAAAGGACGGAACCCTCGACCTCAGCGATGAGGCGCTCGGGCGCCTTCAGGTTGTGGGCGCGGCCGTGCACTCGCTCTTCGGCCAGTCGCGGTCGGTGGCCACGCGCCGTGTGATCCGCGCCATGGAGAATCCCCATGTGGACGTGCTGTTTCATCCTACGGCGCGGCAACTCGGACGGCGCGAGCCCCTCGACCTCGACATGGATGCTGTGATCCAAGCCGCCAAGCGCACAGGCACCGTGCTCGAAGTGGATGGCATCCCCGATCGGCTCGACCTCAAGGATGAGTATGTGCGCAAGGCTGTGGACGCTCGGGTCCCGTTGGTGATTGACTCGGATGCGCACCATCCCAGCCACTTGCGCTATGCAGATGAGTTTGGCGTGGCTGTGGCGCGGCGCGGCTGGGCCCGCGCGTCGGACGTCCTGAACACACTTCCGGCGGAAAAACTCCTCGATCACCTGAAGGATGGGAGGCGACGTCGCCATGGGTAGAAGGATCCGGGCCATGCTCTGGCTCACGCTCGGGGCTGCGCTCGCGGTGTCGATCCCTTACGCGGCCGGCCAGGAGACCGGCTTCGCGCTCCACTCTTCCGCCTTCCCGCCCGGAGGGTCGATTCCCAGCCGCTATACATGTGAGGGGCTCGAACTCTCACCGCCCCTCGCGTGGACGGAGCCGCCGCCGGGAACGCGGAGCTTCGCCTTGGTGCTCGACGATCCGGACGCCCCCGATCCGCAGGCACCGCAAAGGACATGGGTGCACTGGGTGGTCGTGGGGATTCCCAGCCAGTCCCGCGGGCTGCCGGACGGTGCTGCGGGAGGGCGCCTGCCAACCGGCGCACGGCAAGGGCTAAACGACTGGAAGCGGGCCGACTACTGCGGCCCGTGCCCACCGATTGGCCGACACCGTTATGTCCACAAGCTCTATGCCCTCGACACGCCGCTCTCGGAGCTCTCCTCCCCCACCAAGGATGAGCTCGAGCACGCCATGCAGGGCCACATCCTGGCGCAGGCGGAGCTCATCGGGACCTATCAGAAGAAGCAGCCCTGACGCGGACCCGTGGATCCGTTCCCCGCCTGCCCCCGAGTGTGCGCCGCTTGGCCGAGGAAGCCGAAGCACCCGAATCCGCGTACCTTTGCGCGGGTCCTCGTTCTTAGGCAAACAGCGAAACGATGAAGCCGCGTACCCCTACAGCGCGCGAGTTTTTCAACCTCTATACACACAACTTCGTGCGCGTGGCGGTGGCCACCCCGGCGCTTCGGGTTGCCGAACCGGGGTTCAACCTGACAGCGACGCTCACGCTCATGGCCGAGGCGACCCGAGGGAAGGCCTTGGTGTGCGTCTTTCCCGAGCTCGGAATCTCTTCCTACACCTGCGATGATTTGTTCCACCAGCAGGCGCTGATCGCGGGCGCGGAAGAGGCGCTCTCGGAGCTCCTTCGACAGACGCAGGACATGGCCTTGCTGGCTCTTGTGGGCATGCCGGTCCAGGTGGATGGACTGCTCTACAACTGTGCAGCGCTGATCTGCGGTGGCCGCCTGCTCGGGGCCGCACCGAAGTCGTACCGGCCGAACTACCGAGGGTTCTACGAGCTGCGGCAGTTCACGCCCGGGGATGTCTCCACGAGGAACGAGATCCAGCTTGCGGGCCAGTCCGCCCCTTTCGGCACTCGCCTGATCTTTCGGTCGCAGGAGCAGCGCAGACTCGCTCTGTTCGTCGAAGTCTGCGAAGACCTGTGGGTGCCGGCGCCGCCCTCGTCCTTCGCGGCTCTGGCCGGCGCGACCCTGATCGCCAACCTCTCCGCCTCCAACGTGGTCGTGGGCAAGGAGCAATATCGGCGCGACCTCGCATCCAACCAATCGGCACGATGTATCGCGGCGTACCTCTACAGCGCCTCGGGTCCCGGGGAATCGACGACCGATCTCGCGTGGGATGGCCACGCCATGATCTGGGAGAATGGCAGCCTGCTTGCCGAGTCGCGGCGCTTCTCCGGGACGCCGCAGCTCACCTTTGCCGATGTGGATCTCGACCGCTTGTGGGCGGATCGCATGCGGCAGAACTCCTTTGGTCAGTCGATCCAGCGCCACCGGGCAGAGGTCTCCGCGTATCGTGAGATCCCCTTCTCGCTGGCCCTGCCGAAGGGGCGTCTGCCGCTCACGCGACGCGTCGAACGCTACCCCTACGTCCCCGCCGATCCCGCCACGCGGGATGCCCGCTGCGAGGAGGTCTACCGCATCCAGGTACAGGGTCTCACCACCCGAATGCGTGCGACCGGCGTGAAGCGACTGGTGATCGGCGTCTCGGGGGGCCTGGACTCCACACAGGCGCTCCTCGTCTGTGCGCGCGCAATGACCGAGCTCGGGCTTCCGAAGAAGAACATCCTCGCCTTCACCATGCCCGGCTTTGCCACGACGGCGCGAACGAAAGGACAGGCTTGGAGCTTGATGCGAGCGATCGGTGCCAGCGCCGAGGAAATCGACATCCGGCCCGCTTGCCTGCAAATGCTGAAGACCCTGAATCATCCCTACGCGAAAGGAGACCGACGGCCTCGCGTGTACGACCGGACCTTCGAGAATGTGCAAGCCGGGGAACGCACGAGCCACCTGTTTCGGCTCGCCAACCAACACGACGCGATCGTCGTCGGCACGGGGGACCTCTCGGAACTCGCGCTCGGCTGGTGCACCTACGGTGTCGGGGACCAGATGTCTCACTACAACGTGAACGGGAGCGTTCCGAAGACCCTGATCCGCGACTTAATCGGGTGGGTTGCCCAGTCTGGGGAATTTGATCGCGCCGTGGGACGGGTGCTGGCCCGCGTCCTTGCGACGGAGATCAGTCCCGAGCTCGTGCCGGGGAAACGTGCCGGGCAGCCCGCACAGCGCAGTGAGAGCGTCGTCGGGCCCTACCCGCTCCAGGACTTCCATCTCTACTACACGCTGCGCTTCGGCTACGCACCGAGCAAGGTCGCTTTCCTGGCCTGGAATGCGTGGCGGGGCAAGGACGGCTATCGCCTTCGGGAGATCCGGAAGTGGCTGGGGGTCTTCTTGACGCGATTCTTCCAGACCAGCCAGTTCAAGCGCAGCGCACTTCCGAACGGGCCCAAGGTGGGTTCCGGGGGCTCGCTCTCGCCGCGGGGAGATTGGCGGGCGCCCTCTGACAGCACTGCGCAGCGCTGGCTCGAGGACCTAGAGCGCGTCCCGACGCGCGATTAAGGGAGATCGAGACCCCGTCGAGCGGCCCACTGCTTCGCCTTCGCAATGGCAATGCGGATCGCTTTGCCCTCCTCCATTCCCTCCGCAAGCAGGGCGTTGGCGATCTCGATTGCCTTCTCGCGCACGGGCTCGGGCAGCGCCTCCATTGCTTTTGGATATCGGAGCATCGTCCAGGGCAAGGCAGCCCTCTCGTGCCTCGAGGAGTTCGGGGCCGTACGCTGCGGCAGCCTACGTCTCGGGCGGCGCGAGCGCCCCATTCCGAGCGCCCGCCGGCCCTTCCGTGGAGAGCGCGGGCGGGGCGAGCGGATCTTGCTTGCGTGCGAGGATCAGTCGTTCGTAGGCTTTCGCGAGCCGCGTAGCCACGGCTTGGAGCGCGGCGAAGGAAGCATCTGCCAGAGCTTCGGCGCCATTGTCCGCGTAGAGGAGACCCACGATGCGGCCTTGAATCACGACGGGAACGACGGCGATCTCCTGCACGCTGTCGCGCCCGAGCATGGCCAGGACGCGCGCGCCCAGTCCGTCCTGAGGCGCGAGGCAGCGTACGGGTTTTTGGCTCGCGACAACCTCGGCAAACGGCGTCGTGAGATCGCTTGGGAAAAGCAGCTGTTCCCCGCAGTGCGCCACCCCCTCTCCACAGACGCCGTGGATGACACCCCGATGAAGTCGGAACAGAGCTGCCGCCGATACGTAGGCCCGGGCGAGATGGACGGCGAGTCGGGCCACGTGCAGGCGATGCGTGGAGCGGTCGATCTCTGCTTCCAGGGCGGCGGCCGTCGCAGCCGAGGGGGGCCTGGCCGGCGCGGGAAGGTGGGGTCCCTTGCGCAGCGGGCGGACCGCCGCGCTTCGCGAAGCCACGTCCTTTGTGGAGGCCCGCACTTCGCTCCAGGAGAGCTTGGGCTTGTCGGGAGGAGGGAGCCGCCGAGGCTCCGTCCGAGGCTCCGAACTGCGCGGGAGCTCATCCGAGATTTTCGAGTAGAGCGCGTGAAAGATCTCCGCGTCGATCAACTCCTCTCCGGGACCAAGCGGTGCGATGCGCGCCTTCATGATTCGGGGGTACCCCCGTCCTCCACCCAGCGCCGGTAGGCGGGCGGGGGCTCGAGCAGACGGAGACCCACGCCGTCGGTGGCCAGTCGCCTGAGACTGTGTGGAACGTTCTGCCGGTTTGGCACGCAGGCTTCGAGCACAAACTGCACTCCGGCCGAGGTTCGGAAGGCGACCACGGCCGCTGCGCCGAGAGGGAGGGCCGCCTGCGTCTCGATGAAGAGCCCCTCCGCGGACAGATTTCGCACCACTCCCGGGTAGCGGCTTCCATTCACCAGGACGGCGCAGGGGATGTGCTCTTTCAGCCGGCGACCTTCTCGCCGATCGAGCTCAGGAATGAAGCGTCGCTGCATGACCGAGGCTCCTGCGGGGTCGGGCCCCCGTGGTGGGTGGCCTTTTTCGCGCTGGACGTGACGACGCCTTGCCGCAGAAGGGTCCTGCGCCCCAGTTGCCGGTGGGCGGGAGGCCGCAGCTGGATCCGGGCCGGCGCAAGGCCCAAGAGAGAATCGTCCCGCGGGCGGGACCTCTTCTCCTCGGTCCGCCGACCCCGACCTCGCGCACTCGGCAAGGACAACGGATGGGCCGGCCGAGTTCCTACTCCGGGTCGTCGAACTGCATCTCTCCGCGCTCGACCAGGTCGAGGAAGATTTGCACCAGTTTGGGATCGAACTGGCTGCCGGCCCCGCTCTGGAGCTGAGAGAGCGCTTCCTTTGTCGAGAGGGCTTCTTTGTAGGTCGCATGACTCGTCATGCTGTCGAAGGCCTCGGCGACACCAATGATGCGCGCTTCGAGCGGGATGTCCTCGGCTGCGAGCTTTTGCGGATAGCCTCGCCCATCGAACCACTCGTGATGGTGGAGAACGAAGGGGGCGAGATCGCTCCAGAGGCGGACGGGAGAGAGCATGCCCGCGCCGAGGGCGGGATGCTTTTCGTTCGCAACCCGGACGCCATGGAGCTCGGGCTTGATTTTGAGCATGCCTACATCGTGAAGGAGGGAGGCGAAGTGCAGCCGATGCAGCCGATCGTCGGAAAAGTCGAGAGCGCGGGCGATGCGGTTCGCGATCCGGGCCACACGACGCGGGTGTCCGACCTGGACATCACAGTGGGCATCGAGCGCAGCCACCAGCATTTCCGTCACGTGGATGAAGAAGTTTTGCTGGGACTCCTGGAGGTCCGCGTTGTGCGTGGCGACAGCGGCGAGCGCACTCAAGGTGAGGAGCGCGCTCATCTCTCCATCGCCCATGGGCTGGGTGTTGTCGGAGTACACCACCCCCAAAGCGCCCATGGTCCCGCGCGGACCCACGAGCGGGACCACCAGCGCAGCAGGCATCGACGGGCTCGCTCCAGAGATCACTGGCTTCGCGTCGCGGACCACGACCTCCGCAAGCTTCTCGAGCTCCGCGCGAACCGCTTCTCCCGGTTGATTGCCACTCGCGGACGAGGCGAGCGACAATCGGCCCTCCTTGTCCGAGGTCATCCAGAAAAAGCCGGCCGCCGCCCGTGTCACTGCCAACGCGACCGCGGCCGTCACGCCCGCGACGTCCTTCGCATAGCGAGCGCTTACGAGCTTTGCCGAGGCGTCGAGAAGACCTTGGAGCCGCGCGTTGTCGGCGTTCATGCGTTCGAGGCTCTGATGCGCCGTGCGTCGAATGAGAAGAAAAGATCCGAGGGTGAGGATTGCGACGGAGCCAAGGCCTCCCAAAAGCCCTTCTGCCAGCGGCCCGTCCGGTAGCGCGGGGACCACGTAGCGGAGCGCCAGGAAGGCCAGTGCCACGAGGGGAACGATGGCGCCCAGGAAGTAGCCGGTCAGGATCGCGCGGTCGAGGCGCTGGGAAAAAATCGACAATCGATGAGCGGGTCGCGCCGGACCGGGCATTCGAGCTCCGCCTCCCCGTGGGTCTCTCGCCCCTATCGGCTGAGCGCAGCAGCGGCTGTAACCGCCGCCGTGCTGCGCGAGAAGCCGACCCGAACGCCCGCGCTATCGAGCGGAGCCTTTTGGGGGCAGACTCCGCGCCGAAGGTATCTTTGCGGGGGTGCGGGTTCCTAGGGGCCGCGGTCGCATCCACATCCCGCCGAAGCGGCGGCAGGGAAGTGAGGGTGCGATCCCCGCAGCAGTCCCGAGTGAAATCTCCCGGAGGCTCGTCATGACACAGCCGTCCAAGACTGCGATTGCGTGCAATCTCGGTGCGCTCACGAGGCAAGAGCAAGCGACACGCTCGGAGCTCGCCGCATGGATTTTGTCGCTCGCTGCCGAACGGGTCGAACTTGACGACGGCTACGCCCTCCGGCTTGCCTTTGAACCCGAAGTGGCTCGTCATGCCCTGGAATGGATTCTCCTCGAGAGCCGCTGTTGTCCCTTTCTTCGAATGGAACTCGGCATCGAGGCCGAGCGTGGGCCGCTCTGGGTTCGTTTGGGCGGCGGTAGCGGGGTGAAGGAGTTCCTGAAGGCCGCGGGATTGGGCCTGCCGTCGGCGAAGGGCTCTTGCAGCTGCTAGCGAGCGCGGGCTAGTTCGGCGTCTTAGATCCACCGCGTTCTTCCCGCGCCTTTGCCGCGGCCTCGTTCCGCTCCGCCTCCACTAGTAGCTTGCGTGCCCCCTCGGTCATCGGTCCGCCGACTGCAATCGCCTGCTTGAGGAGCGCGCGTTGCTCGGCACGCTCGCCGCGCAGCTCGTGGGCTCGGGCAAGGACGAGGAGCGCGGGTTGAGAGGACGGAGGGATCCCCTTCGAGTCGTCGATCAGGCGTCCTGCAAGCTCGACCAGCACGGCCTGGAACTGTGGATCTTGCCGCACGGGCGCAAAAGCGACCTGATCGGGAAGGCTCACGACATCGTTCCAGCCGTGGTCGGCGGCCGCGCGAAGCTCCTTCGCGACGGCGGCGCCGTCCCCCCGCGCCGCGGCCTCGCGCGCGGCCCACAGATGCGCAGAGATCCCGTCCGGCGAGCCGCGGGCCGCTGCGATCGCGAGCGCAGCCTCGGAACGCCAGAGCCAGGCCTGCGCATTTGAGCGCAGGGCCAAGCCTGTGCTTGCCAGCAACGCGAATCCAAGCGCAACGCGATCCCGGATGGGGCTGTGCATGAGCCGCCATCCGCGCAGACGCGGAGCAAGAAGCGAGCGGCCCATGGCCTCTTGCCAAGCCAGGAGCCCCGCGCCGATCCAGCCTGGCAGAATGAAATAGAGGTAGCGGTCGGCCAGGGGGAAGATGAAGGGTACGATCTGAGAGATCGGGGCATAGCCAATCGCGGCCCAGATCCAGAATCCACCCTCGACACGGCCGCGCCGCAGCGTCACAAACGTGCGCCCGCCCAAGAGCAGGCCGGCAACGAGTCCACCCCAGAACCACGGATCTCTAAAGGACGTGACCAGGGGGGGCTGGTGGAAGGGTCCCACCCCGAAGGACGTGAGCGCCATGACGACATAGCGCGCGCCCAACGCAACCATCGTACGCAGATGGGTCGCGACGTCGTGGCCGAGCGTCGCTCCGACCTCGTTGCCCTGTCTGAACGCGGCGAACTCCGGCACTGCGTAGAGGCAGAACGCAGCCGCCCACAGCGCGAGCCATCCGCCTCGAGGCGGAGAAGCCCCCTCTTCGTCACGCCCCGCCCAGGCCCAGAAGGCCGCGACGGGGAGCGCGAACCCCGCCAGGGCCTTGGTCAAGATCGCTAGGCCGAAGCAGAGCGCGCCGAGTGCGGGTCTTCGCGGGTGGAGGAGAAGCGCGCCGAGCGCAAGGGCCAGCGCGATGAGGGTCTTCTGCTGGCTGGCCCATGCCACGGCCTCGACGTTTGCGGGATGCAGGAGAAAGAGTGTCGCCCCAAAAAACGCGGCCCGCGGGCCTATCCCTGTCCTCCGGAAGAGGAGCAAGAGCAGCACCGACACAAGAGCGTGGATTGCGATGTTCGTCACGTGATAGCCCAGGGGATTGGCTCCGAAGAGCGACCATTGCAAGGCAAGAAGCAAGAGATTCACCGGCGCGAAGTTCAAGGTGAAGTTCGCGGGCCCTCCCCACGGATCCAGGATCTCCCGCAGATCGGTGAGATTGAGACGGTGGATCCAGCCGTTCGAAACGAGGTAGCCAAGGTCGTCGGACACGAAGGTGCCGCGCAAGGCCGGGTAATAGACGACGAGAAGAAGGAGCGTCGCGGCAAGCCAAAGGAGCAGGGACGAGGTCGCCGGCACACCTGCGTTCGTCAGGGAGGCGCGCTCGGGGGACTCCCCTGCCTTCGGCGTCACGAGGGAAGCCTCCGCCCCGGTCCGCGTGCGCCCCTTCGGGAGAGTGCGCGGTGCGCGCGCCGCCGGGCTGCGAGGGTCACTCGAGTTCCCTCCCCTGGGTCCATCGTACTGTGTCCCAAGCAGCCGGAAACCGCCTCATGGACCTCGTTCCCGAGATCGCGGATTGCCAAAAAAGACGGCGGGCGGCGGCGGCACAGCCCGCAAACCCCCGCTCCTCGTGCAGCGGCTAGGGGTCGCCCCTCACCGACGTCAAGCTCCTCCTCCGGTGGCTCGATGAGGACAGCAAGCCGGGGACCTATGCGTATTGCAATGGTGGTCGACGGAACGCGCGGCGATGTGCAGCCGATGCTCGTGCTGGGCCGTGCGCTCGCCGCGCAAGGGCATGCCGTACGCCTCTGCGCCCCGCCTGATTTTCAAGCGGCGGTGCTGCACGCAGGGCTCGAGTTCCGTGCAGTCGGGACGGATGTGCGGGCCTGGCTTACCGCCCACGCCCATGCCCTCCAGGGGCGACCCTTCCACCTGCTGCGCGAGGCGGCTCGCTACGCGCGAGAGTGTCTCCGTTTGCAATTCGAGGACCTTCCCCAAGCCACGAGCGATTCCCAAAGCCTGATCGGTGCCGGGATCCAACTTGCGGGACCTACCGTCGCCGAACTCCGGGGTCTGCCCTACACCTACATCGCCTACTGCCCGCTGCTCTTTCCCTCCGCCGACTATCCGTCCATGGTGTTGCCGCAGCAAACCCTTCCGCGCTGGGCGAATCGACTAAGCTGGCGGGCCACACGCGCGTTCTTGAACCACGTGTTCCAGAGCGCCCTGAGCGCGCGGCGCAGAGAGTTCGGTCTCCCTCCCGTGCACGATGTTCTTGACTACCTCGTGGGCCAACGGCCCATTCTCGCCGCGGACGCAGAACTCGCTCCGCTGCCTTTGGACTGCCCGCTGCGGGTCCGACAGATCGCGGCCCTCCAACCTTCGCCCGGCGATCCCCTGCCCCAAAAGCTCGAGTCCTTTCTTGAGCAGGGGCCTCCACCAGTCTATGTGGGCTTCGGCAGCATGACCGACACGGACGCGGCCGGGACCACGGGGGAGATCGTGAAGTCACTCACCTCCGCCGGCTGTCGCGCAATTGTGTCGAGAGGATGGGCCGGGCTCGGAGGGATCCCGCTCCCCGAGGGCGTGCTCGAGATCGGGGCGGTCTGCCACGTACGACTCTTCCCGCGCCTGGCCGCAGTGGTACACCATGGAGGCGCGGGAACGACGACCGCGGCCGCGCGGGCCGGAGTCCCCCAGATCGTTGTGCCCCACATTGCCGACCAGCACTACTGGGGACGAAGGGTCGAACTCCTCGGCATCGGAGCGCCCGCGATTCCCAAAAAGCGCTTCTCCGCGAAAACTCTAGGGGCAGCCCTCGGCGCCATCCTCGAGAACGAGATTGTTGCCGAGCGGGCCGCTGAGCTCGGTCGCCGGCTGCGCGCTGGGGCCACCCTCGCTCCGGGTGGGGTCTTCACAGGCTAGCCTGTGAATTCTATGAGCCTTGTTCACTCAGGGCCCTCTGGAAAAATGGGGTTGCCAGACCAACCAAATTTCCAGAGGGAGCACCCGAGTGAAGCTTCATCCTAACGCGCGTAGCTGTCCGCACCGGCATGGCTCCGCCGCGCCTCTCCCGCTCGAGTGATTGGTCGCCGTAGCCGGCTACAGATGTTGTGCGAAAGTTATGTGCGATAAAGCCGCGCTGTCACGGCCTGGGAAGAGCGCGCGACGTGTGGGAACTAAGGAACGGAGAAGAAATGAA
>Ga0187777_10002505_pt1 | contig 11736 bp, 13 predicted proteins | sample 1015_Q2_SP5_10_M_FD_132416 | JGI IMG/M metagenome (GOLD analysis project Ga0187777, IMG submission 132416) | Tropical peat soil microbial communities from peatlands in Department of Meta, Colombia - 1015_Q2_SP5_10_MG | ecosystem: Environmental > Terrestrial > Soil > Wetlands > Peat | place...
CCGAGCGCTCGCACGCCAATCGCTTCCAAAAGGCGCTGGACGTGCTGAGCGACTAAGTGGGCTCGTTGCGTTGGAGCGGCGCACAATCTGCGTCGCTCAACGCTGGTTATTGCGTCGCGGTCGCGTAACCAGACCGTCAGGGTATCTGTTCGCCGCGACGCAATAACTTTCTTACACGACATTTAGTCACAACACATAACTTGCATGACTTCGAGAGAAGGCAGCCTCGAAGCTCCGACGCGCCACCCGATCAGGTGGCGCGATCCCGAGTACTACGATCCCGCGTCGGTCGAGCGCGAGCTCGAGCGTGTCTTCGACATCTGCCATGGCTGCCGGCGCTGCGTGAGCCTGTGCAACGCCTTCCCGACTCTTTTCGACCTGATCGACGAGGGCAAGACCGGCGAGCTGGACAGTGTGGCCAGGTCCGACTTCGGCAAGGTCGTCGACCAGTGCTACCTGTGCGACATCTGCTACATGACCAAGTGTCCGTACGTTCCACCGCATCCGTGGAACGTCGACTTCCCTCATTTGATGCTCCGGGCCAAGGCGCAGAAGTTCAAGCGCGGCGAGACCAATTTCCGGGACCGCATGCTCACGAGCACTGACCGGCTGGGGAAGCTCGCCACCATTCCCGTGGTCGTCCAGATGGTCAACAAGGCGATTACCACGCCGCTGGCTCGCCGCGCCATGGACCGCTTGATGGGGGTGCATCGCGATCGCGCACTACCTGCGTACGCCAGAAGGCGTTTTTCGAGCCTTGCGCAGGCGTCGGCCGCGTGGCCGGTGAAGGATGGTGAGCGCACGCCCGGCAAAGTGGCCATCTACTCGACGTGCTACATCAACTACAACGAACCCGGCATCGGGCTCGATCTGCTGCGCATCCTCGATCACAACGAGATTCCCTATACCATCGTCGAGCAGGAGGCGTGCTGCGGCATGCCGAAGCTGGAGCTCGGGGACCTCGAAAGCGTGGACAGGCTCACGAAGGTGAACGCGCCGCGGCTGGCCGCGTACGCGAAAGACGGCTTCGCCATTCTCGCGCCGGTACCCTCGTGCGCGCTGATGTTCAAGAGCGAGCTGCCGCTGCTGTTTCCTGGCGACGAGGACGTCCGAGCCGCCGCCGACGCGATGTTCGACCCCTTCGAGTATTTCACGCTTCGCGACAAGGACCGTTTGCTCAAACGAGACTTCAAGCGGCCGCTCGGCAAGGTGAGCTACCACATTCCGTGCCATTCGCGCGTCCAGAACATCGGACAGAAGACGCGCGAAGTGCTGGAGTCGATTCCGGGAACCACGGTCTCCACGATCGAGCGTTGCACCGGGCACGACGGAACGTGGGGAGTCAAGAGCGAATACTTCGACGCGTCGATGAAAATAGGACGGCCGGTGTTCCGGCAGATGGGTCAGGACGATCCCGATTACATCAGCTCGGATTGCCCCATCGCCGGTCGAGCCATCGAGCAGGGCATCGGGCAGGCGCAGCGCGCCGCGCGAGCAACCAGGGCGCACCCGCTCACGCTTCTGCGCATCGCCTATGGATTGGAGTAGACGAATGAAGACGGAAACCGCACCGAAGCGTGAGCAGCGCGCTCCGCGCATCAGTCGCGAAAGCCTGATGTCGCTCGAGACCTACGCCAGGGAGCGCAAGCTCTTCCGGTCTCGGGTTCTCGAGCACAAGAAGCCGCGCAGCGTGCGCCTGGGAGAGCACATGACGCTTCTGTTCGAGGACGAACTCACCATCCGTTACCAGATTCAGGAGATGTTGCGTATCGAGAAGACGTTCGAGGAGGCGGGCATCCAGGACGAGCTCGATGCGTACAATCCTCTGGTGCCTGACGGGACGAACTGGAAGGCGACGATGCTCATCGAGTACGAGGACGTCGACGAACGCAGGCGCGCTCTGGCCGCGCTCAGGGGCATCGAAGAGCGGGTCTCGGTTCGGGCTGAAGGTTGCCCGCGTATCTTTGCGATCGCCGACGAGGATCTCGAGCGCGAGAACGAGGAGAAGACATCGTCGGTGCACTTCCTGCGCTTCGAGCTCGATCCGCAGACGATCTCGGCGCTCAAGCAAGGCGCACCGCTCGCGATCGGCGTCGATCATCCGGCGTACACGGCGGCGCTGGCGACGGTGCCGGAGGCGACGCGCCAGTCGCTCGTTGCCGATCTCGCCTAGCTTCCAGCGATCTGCGCCTCCCATGCGTCGCGGGTGATCCCGCGCACGCAGAACTCCTCCTGCCGCCCGCGGTGATCGCGCGTCAAGCGGTGAACGAGCGTCAGACCGCACTTCTCCAGTACCCGGCCCGACGCCGGGTTGCGCACCAGATACGAGGCCGTCACCTGATGGCAGTCGAGGCACCAGAACGTCACCCCGATGATGGCGCGTGCCGCGGCAGTTGCGTAGCCGTGACCCCAATACTCGCGGCCGATCCAGTAGCCAAGATTCTCCTGCTCGCCGGCGACAGGACGCAGCGAGATCGCGCCGACGAGCAGCTCATCCTCGCAACGGGTGATTGCATAGGTGTACTCGCGGCCCCGGGCGAGATCGATCGCCTGGCTGGCAATCCACTTCTGCGCCATGCCGTCCTCGTAGGGATGCGGAATGAGGGCGGTCGACTCGGCGACGATGCGATCGCCGGCGAGCAACTGCACGCGCCCTGCATCGGCGAGCGTGAAGGGGCGCAGGAGGACGGGGCTGCAGGTGATGCGTGCGGGGAGCATGATCGCGGCTACCCTCACTCGAGGTTGATCGCGTCGACCCACATGATCTCGCAGTTGTAATCGAACAGCGCGAGCGAGGTGTCGTACCTGCCGTTCGCCGGCGACACGACGTCGACCAGGACCCCTTTGAGGCGCACGACCTGTCCGGGACGGATCCCCGCGAGCCTGTGCGCGACCGCCGCGTCCGCAGGAATGGTGTGCACATGCGTGAGGTGCATCAGCAGAAAGTTGCTGACCTCGGCAAACGGACGCCGCGACATCTCGGTGCCGCGGCGGACTTCCGGAGAAACGAAGCGTCCGGCCAACGGCGAGCCCATCTCGCTGAACTTGAACTGCTCGTACACGCTTCGATCGGAGAGCTCGCCCCAGGCGATCGCCAGATCCTTAGGGCTGAAGCTGGCGAACTCGCCGATGCGGTAGTTCGCCCTCGACAAGACAACGACCCGTGCGTCCAGGTCGGCACGCGCCGTGTACTGGAAGCCATGCGTGTCTCGCCATGGCGGACGGCTGCTGCCCAGGACGATTTCGGGCGTTTCCTTGACCAGGGATCCAGGCGCGTGCGCGACAGGGCGGTCGTGCATCGCCCACTGCAGACCGCCGTATAGGCCTGCAGCGACGGCTATCCAAACCAGGTAGCGCACGGCCTTTGCTTCCGTCAGTCGCGGAAGTTGCCGAATTGCAGCGGGAAGTCGGTGATCGACTTCCGCACCAGCGCGATCGCGTTCTGCAACTCGTCCTTCTTGGCGCCCGAGACGCGCACTGCGTCGCCCTGGATCGCGCCCTGCACCTTGAGCTTGCTATCCTTGAGTTGCTTGACGATCTTCTTCGCGAGCTCCTGCTCGACGCCGACGCGGATGGTCACCACCTGCCTGACCTTGTCCCCGCTCATCTTCTCGACGTTGCCGAACTTGAGCGAGCGCACGTCGACGCTGCGTCGGGTGAGCTTGCCGATCAGCACGTCGGTGACCTGCTTCAGCTTGAACTGGTCGTCGGCGTAGAGCGTGAGCTCTTTGTCCTTATGCTCGACGCGAGCGTCGGAGCCCTTGAAATCGAAGCGTGTCGAGATTTCGCGGTTCGCCTGCTCGACCGCGTTGCGGACTTCGACCTGGTTGACTTCGGAGACGATGTCGAACGAAGGCATCGTGCAGTCCCGGGAGTGGCGATGGATACACGCTAGCATGTTCGGCGGCGGTGCGCGACACGCCGGCATACTTCGAGCGGCCCGGAGCCGGCCCATCGGCTAGAATAGACAAGTTTCCCGCACCTCGCCCATGTCGCACATCCTGAACAGCATTCCCGTCGGCCAGAAGGTCGGCATCGCGTTCTCCGGCGGTCTCGACACCAGTGCGGCGCTGCATTGGATGCGCGCCAAAGGCGCATTTCCCTATGCCTACACCGCGAATCTCGGCCAGCCCGACGAGCCCGATTACGAGGACATTCCGCGTCGAGCGCTGCAATACGGCGCGGCGAGCGCCAGGCTCGTCGATTGCCGCAAAGCGCTGGTTGCCGAAGGTATCGCGGCGCTGCAGGCGGGGGCGTTCCATATCTCGACTGCCGGCGCTACCTATTTCAACACCACGCCCATCGGCCGCGCGGTGACCGGCACGATGCTGGTGGTCGCCATGCGCGAAGACGACGTGCACATCTGGGGCGACGGCAGCACGTTCAAGGGCAACGACATCGAACGCTTCTATCGCTACGGACTGCTTGCCAATCCGGGATTGCGAATCTACAAGCCATGGCTCGACGCCGCGTTCATCGAGGAGCTGGGCGGACGCAAGGAAATGTCCGAATATCTGGCGCGCGCGGGCTTCGGCTACAAGATGAGCGCCGAGAAGGCGTACTCCACCGATTCCAACCTGCTCGGCGCGACGCACGAGGCCAAGGACCTCGAGTTCCTGAACAAGGGGATGACAATCGTCGAACCGATCATGGGTGTGGCGTTTTGGCGCAGTGAGGTCGCTATTGCTCCGGAAACGGTGAGCGTACGCTTCGAGGAGGGCCGCCCGGTGGCGCTCAACGGAGCGAGCTTCGCCGATGACGTGGCGCTGATGTTCGAAGCCAACGCCATCGGCGGCCGCCACGGGCTCGGCATGAGCGATCAGATCGAGAACCGCATCATCGAGGCGAAGAGTCGCGGCATCTACGAGGCGCCGGGAATGGCACTGCTGCACATCGCCTACGAGCGGCTCGTCACCGGCATCCACAACGAGGACACCATCGAGCAATACCGCGAGCAGGGCCGTCGCCTGGGCAGATTGCTCTATCAGGGCCGTTGGCTCGATTCGCAGGCGATGATGCTGCGCGAGGCCGCGCAGCGCTGGGTGGCGCGCGCCATCACGGGAGAGGTCACGCTCGAGCTCCGGCGCGGCAACGATTACTCGATCCTCGATACCACGAGCGCGAATCTCACCTACAAGCCCGAGCGGCTGACCATGGAAAAGGGCGAGGGAGCATTCTCCCCCGAAGACCGGATCGGCCAGCTCACCATGCGCAACTTGGACATCGCCGACAGCCGCGCCAAGCTCGAGACCTACATCAGGACCGGATTGCTCAGCGACGGCGGCGATTCGGCGCTGCCGCGGCTGACTGGCGGCGAGAAATCGGCCGACTAACGATCTAGTCGATCCGCGCGCCGGTCCCCTTGATCACCGGCGACCACTTCGCGGATTCGCTCCTGATCAGAGCAGCGAAATCCTCGGGCGAGCCGCCAATCAGCTCGAAGCCCTGGGCATTAAGCGTGCCCTTGACAGCAGGGTCCTTGAGGATCGCGTTGATCTCGACGTTCAAGCGCTCGACGATGGGCCGCGGCGTGCCCGCAGCGACCAGCACGCCGTTCCAGGCCAGCGCCTCGAAGCCCGGATAGCCCGACTCGGCGACGGTGGGCAGTTCGGGAAGCAGCGCAAAGCGTTTCTCGGTCGTCACCGCGAGCGCCCGCAGCTTCCCGGCCTGGATCTGCGCCTGCAGCGGCTGCATCACCGCGAACATGAGCTGCGTCTCGCCCTGGATCGTCGCCGTCACCGCCGGCGGCGAGCCATTGAAAGGAATGTGGACGATGTCGATCCCGGCGATCGACTTGAGCAGCTCCATGGTCAGATGCGACGAGCTGCCGTTGCCGACCGAGGCGTAGGAAAGCTTCCCCGGATTGGCCTTGGCGTACTCGACCAACTCCTTGACCGAACGCGCCGGCAACGAGGCGTTGACGGCCAGCACGTTCGGCTGGCTCGACGTGATGATCACAGCTGCAAGGTCCTTCTGCGGATCGTACGGCAGCTTGGAATACAGGTGCGGGCCGAACGCCAGCGGCCCGTTGAAGGACATCACCATGGTGTAGCCGTCGGGCGGCGACTTGGCGACGAAGTCCGTTGCCGCGGTGCCGCCCGCGGCAGGGCGGTTCTCGACGACGACAGGCTGCCCGATCCGATCCTTGAGCTTGTCGCCGATGGTTCGCGCCAAGACGTCGATCGAGCTGCCCACGGGCGCAGCGACCACGAACTTTATCGGGTGCGCGGGCCAGCTTTGCGCCGACGCGGTAATGGAGGCGCTCAACGTCGAAGCGACGACGGCGACTAGAGAGAGCCTCGCAAGCCGGCGCATGCAATTGCTCTTCAGGCCGGGCTGTGACACACGGCTTCGATGTTGTGCCCGTCGGGATCGAGCACGAAGGCGCCGTAGTAGTTGGCGTGGTAGTGCGGGCGCAGGCCCGGAGGTCCGTTGTCGCGGCCACCCGCAGCCATCGCGGCCTTGTAGAAGGCGTCAACCTGCGTGCGGTTGTCCGCGCGGAACGCGACGTGGATCGGCGGCACGTTTGGCCTGCCTTGACCGATCCAGAAGTCCGGTTTCGGTGGTACACCCAAACCAACCGCGTCGCCAAACTCCATGATGATGGCGTAACCAAGCGGAGCCAGCGCGGCACGGTAGAACGCCTTGCTCCTCGCGATATCGGAAACCGTCACGCCGGTGTGATCGATCATCGTCGAGCCTAAACTGTCACGCGACCGCACACCAGGTACTCGAGCAACGCCTTCTGTACGTGCAACCTATTCTCAGCCTCGTCCCAAACCACGCTCTGCGGGCCGTCGATCACCTCGGCGGCGACTTCTTCGCCGCGGTGCGCCGGCAGGCAGTGCATGAACAGCGCGTCGGGCGCCGCCTGCGCCATCATGCCCGCGTCCACCATCCAGTCGGCGAAGGCGCGCTTGCGCTCCTCGTTCTCGGCTTCGAAGCCCATGCTGGTCCACACATCGGTGGTCACCAGGTGCGCGCCGCGACAGGCCGCTCGCGGATCGGCGAATGAGCGATAGTGGCGGGTGTCGCTTAAACCCGCGCACTTGGGGTCGACCTCATATCCCGGCGGCGTCGAAACGTGCACGCTGAACTCGAAGATCGCGGCCGCTTGCAGCCAGGTGTTGCACACGTTGTTCGAATCTCCGATCCACGCCACGGTCTTTCCCTCGATCGAGCCGCGATGCTCGATGTAGGTGTAGATATCGGCGAGTATCTGGCACGGATGATATTCGTTGGTCAGGCCGTTGATCACGGGAACCCGCGAATGCGCGGCGAAGCGCTCGATGATCGATTGCTCGAAGGTGCGGATCATCACCACATCGACCATGCGCGAAATGACGCGCGCGAGGTCCTCGATCGGCTCGCCGCGCGAGAGCTGAGTGTCGCCACGGTTCAAGTTGATGGCTATGCCGCCGAGCTGGTTCATGCCGGCCTCGAACGAGACGCGGGTGCGCGTAGACGCTTTTTCGAAGACCATCGCCAGCGTGCGGTCGCGCAGCGGCTGATAGATCTCGTAGCGCTTGAAACGCTCCTTGATCCACCGCGTGCGCTCGAACAAATAAGCGAGCTCGCCGCGGTCGAAGTCCGAGAGCTGCAGGAAGTGTTTCGGAGCCATGGCGCCTGAGGCCGGAGCGTCTGCCTCTAACCACCGAAAAAACAGCATTTTAGCATCCACAGGGCGCGCCTCCTCGGCACCGGGCCTCGGCAGCAGCGAAATCTCCCGAGGGCGGACTCCGCGTCTGCCCGGGCCGCGATCGGCGCATCGGTCATCTGCTCGACGTGAATGCTCGAAGGAAAGGACTTGCCTTCGGCGTTCCGCTTGGCCGATGATTCCCGTGGCGGCGCCGCCCTCCCGGCGCCCCGCAAAGGAGGAGCGAGAATTCGCAGGTCGCCGAAATGGGACTGCGAGCACACCGGCGCGCAGGCGAGTTGCCACACGCGCCTGGCGCTCTCCATGATCTGCGCACTCGCGGGCGTCCTTGCGGCCAGCGCTTGCACCACGACTCCGAGCTTTCCGCCTGCCGCGCCGACGACCGGCAAGCGGGCGCCGCCCGTCGATCGCGAGTTCCGCGCTTCCGATCTCGCCAAGTCGGACATCGACGTCGTGGCGGAGACTCACGTGCGCGAATGCCTAGCGTCGGCGCGCCTGCTCATGGAGAAGCTCTACCGGCGCAATCCGCGCGAGTGGCGCAAGGGCACCTCGCCGAGCCTGGACGCAGCTGTGGCGCGGGCTTTCGATCCGGCACAGCGATTCCAGTTTGCCGAGCTCGGAGTGCAGGGCACCGATGCCGTGCTGCTCGCCCTCAGACCCGACTACACGGGCGACCGCGTGTTCGCGTTCGGCGTCGGGCTCGCGAGCATGGTCCTCGCTTCCTACAACGGCAAAACCGAGCTCTATCTCACCGACGTCCTCGACGCGCAGAAGCTCTACAACTCGGCGAGGAACATCGAAATCGCGGCGTGGAAGCTCTCGAGCGCGCGTGATCCAGCGGGCGATCCGCTCCTGCTGTCCAATGAGATTGCGGGGGATGTGCGCAATCTTTCGTTCGAGCGGGAATTCGGCAAGATGATCGGCTACCAAGACGTAATGGCGGAGATCGCGGCGCAGCGCACCAACCGGACCATCCGCCGCATCGTCCAAACCATCGCGACCGCGGTGTTTCTGCCGCTGTAGCCCGCACGGCAGCCGCAACCAACCGGGGTTCGCCCCGCGCAATCGGCGCGCAGACAAAAAAGGCGCCAGCCGGCGCCTTCCGCTTCGATCCGCGCGCGGCCTACGGCATTGCCTTGATCGCCTGCGCGAGACGCGTCTTGTTCCTCGCCGCGGTGTTCTTGTGCACGACCTTCTTGTCGGCGATGCGGTCGATGACCGATTGTTGTGCCTGAAATTCGCGCCTTGCTGCAGCCTTGTCGCCGGCGGCGACTGCTTTTCTGACCTTGCGGATCGCGCTGCGGAGCTGCGACTTGAGGCTCGCGTTGTGCTGTCGCGTCTTCTCCGACTGGCGAGCGCGCTTGCGGGCCTGGGCAGTATTCGCCATGAAAAATCCTTCGTTTGCTAGAGTCGCTAAAAAAGACCGCGCATAATAGCCACTTTTTGTAATCCACGCAAGCCAAACTCGAGCCACTCGGTGTCGATGTGTGCCCGATGACAGCGCTGCATCGATGAATCTTCTCAAGGCACTCTCCACGGTCAGCGCGCTCACGCTTCTGTCGCGCATCACCGGACTCGCTCGCGAGAGCCTCAAGGCGGTGGCGTTCGGCGCAGGTCTGCAGATGGACGCGTTCGAGGCGGCATTCCGCCTGCCGAACATACTGCGGCGGCTTTTCGCGGAAGGCGCGTTCTCGCAGGCGTTCGTGCCGATCCTCGCCGAGTATCAGCGAAGTCGCGGCCACGACGCGATGCGGGAGCTGGTCGGCCGCGTCGCGACGCTGCTCGCCGTGGTGCTGATCGGCCTCTCGGTTCTCGGAATCCTGGCGGCGCCATGGCTGGTCTATGCGCTCGCCAGCGGTTTCGCGCGGACGCCGGGCAAGGCCGAGCTCACTGCCGAGTTGATCCGCATCATGTTCCCGTACATCCTGTTCGTGTCGCTGGTCGCGCTCGCCGGGGGCGTGCTCAATGTGCACCGCCGATTCGGGATTCCCGCGTTCACGCCGGTGTTGCTGAACGTGTCGATCATCGCGGCGGCGGTTTTCCTCGCGCCTTACTTCGACCCGCCCATCGTCGCCCTGGCGTGGGGTGTGGCCGTCGGCGGCGCGGCACAGCTCGCGCTGCAGATCCTCCCGCTCAAGCGCCTGGGCATGCTGCCACCGATGCGACTCGACTGGCGCGACGAGGGCGTGCGACGCGTGCTGCGCGCGATGGGCCCGGCAGTGCTGGGCGTATCGGCGGCCCAGATCTCCGCGCTGATCAACACTCAGCTCGCGGCGTACCTGGGAGACGGCAGGATTTCGTGGATAAGCTACGCCGACCGGCTGATGGAATTTCCCAGCGCGCTGCTCGGCGTCGCCCTGGGCACCGTGCTGCTGCCGAGCCTCGCCAAGCATCACCACGACGCCAACCATGCGCAATACCGTGAGCTCCTCGATTGGGGCCTGCGGCTCGCCTTCCTGCTGGCGCTGCCGGCGGCACTTGCCTTGGCGGTGATCGCGGTGCCGCTGATCTCGACGCTCTATCAGTACGGCCGCTTTACGGTGAACGACGTATGGCAGACTCGCGCCGCGCTCCTCGGCTACAGCGTCGGGTTGCTGGGGCTCATCGCGGTGAAGATCCTCGCGCCCGGTTTCTACGCGCGCCAGGACATGAAGACGCCAGTGAAGATCGCGTTTCTTGCGGTGTTGTTCACGCAGACGCTTGCGCTGATCCTGATGTTCCAGATCGGCCACGCCGGCCTGACGCTGTCGACCTCGCTCGGCGCTTGCCTCAACGCGGCGCTTCTCTACGCAGCGATGTGCCGCGCCGGCGTCTACACCCCGCTGCCGGGGTGGCGCTCGTTCCTCGCCCGCGTCGCCATCGCCCTGTGCGTTCTCGGCGCCGCCCTGTGGTTCGCCGCGGGTGCCGACGATTTCTGGGTGAGCGCGGGGCTGTGGGCGAAGGTGTGGCGCCTCGCGTTGGTGATGGTCGCCGGCGCCGTGGCGTACTTCGCTGCGCTCTGGCTACTGGGCTTCCGGTTCGCCGATTTCAACCGTCGCGAGCCACCCTGATCGCCTGCCGGGCGAGGGGGAACCCCAAGGCAGAGAATCTACGCGATGCAGATCAGAGATGCCCGCTCTGCTTGCGATACGGGCAATCGGGCTTGACGCATTCGGCGTAGAGGTAGAGCGCGTGCTCGGCGATTTTGAAGCCCCGGTCGTGTGCGATCCTGGCCTGCCGCTTTTCGATGTCGCTGTCGAAGAACTCCTCCACCCGTCCGCACTGGACGCAGACCAGGTGGTCGTGGTGTCCGCCTTGATTGAGCTCGAACACCGCCTTGCCGGACTCGAAATGGTGACGCATCAGCAGGCCTGCCTGCTCGAACTGGGTAAGCACGCGATAAACCGTCGCCAGCCCCACGTCGAGTCCCTCGGCGAGTAGTTGCTTGTAGACATCCTCGGCGCTGAGATGCCTCACCTTGCTCTGCTCGAACAGGTTGATGATCTTCAGCCGCGGCAGCGTTGCCTTGAGACCGGCGGTCTTGAGGTCATGAGAGGGGGACATGGTTGGAGTCCGCTCTATGCTCGTCCGCCTATGATATAGTGTCCACCCCTGTTTTGGCAGCGCGTATCGCCCCCGGTTTGTCCATGCGATCCATGCTCTGCGCCGTCGCCTTCGCCCTTGCGGCGTCGGGCTGCTCCTGGCAGAACTTCACCTGGCAGACCTTCGGTGTCTACAAGCTGGACATCAACCAGGGCAACTACGTCACCCAGGACCAGGTCGACCGGCTCAAGGTCGGGCTCACCCGCCAGCAGGTGCGCATCGCGCTTGGCACGCCGCTGCTGGCCGATCCTTTCCACGCCAACCGCTGGGACTACGTCTACGCATTCGAGCGCCAGGGCAAGGTGCTCGAGGAGCGGCGGCTCGCGGTCTACTTCGTAGACGACCGGCTGGCCCGCTGGGAAGGGGACGAGATGCCGCCGCCTCCCGCGGAAGTGGCGCGCTCCGGAGGCGGCGACGCCGTGCTCGATAAGTCGCTGTCGACCGCGCCCAAGACCGGCGAGGACAACTGGCTCGTAGAGTTGCTGAAGAAGTTCGGC
>Ga0187777_10002507_pt1 | contig 11728 bp, 9 predicted proteins | sample 1015_Q2_SP5_10_M_FD_132416 | JGI IMG/M metagenome (GOLD analysis project Ga0187777, IMG submission 132416) | Tropical peat soil microbial communities from peatlands in Department of Meta, Colombia - 1015_Q2_SP5_10_MG | ecosystem: Environmental > Terrestrial > Soil > Wetlands > Peat | place...
CGTGGGCTCGTGTGAGAGCGTCGGCGACCGCGTCGGCAGCTTGCGCCTCGCGCTCGGCAATCGTCCAGGCGTGGGCCACCGCTCCGCACGCTCCGGTGAGCTGGGCAGTGGCGTCGCGAAGGGCGTCGAGGGCGGGTTCGTCGAGGGCGGGAGGCAAAGCATGGGCGACGGCGTGCTCGCGTCGCGCTGCAGCGGCGGCCAACTCGGCGTCGGCGGCCGATCGAGTCGCGCTCGCGGCGAGCTCATAGCCGCGCTCGGCCTCGGATTCGAGCGCGGTCGACACGCGCACACCGTCGATCGCGGATCGCACCGCGTCGACTGGGGGCAGTGCTCGCAGCTCCGTCTCGAGCGCGTCGCGCGCGCGATCGAGGTCGGCGATTCGGGCGTCGCGCTCGGCGATCTCGCTCTCGAGCGCGGCGATCCGTTCCCGCAGGTCCGCGATTCGGGCCGCCCGCCGCGCCTCGCGGGCGGCGGCGCCGATGTGCTCTGCCCGAGTCTTGGCCCCACGACCGCGCAGGGGGCCGAGGGCAAACCGCCCATCGACGCCGACCCATGGTCCGGTCTCGCGCTCGCCGAGCCCCAGGCACGACAACAGTCGCATCACAACGTCGAACGCCACCGATTGATCCGGCACCGGCTCGAGCACGTCGAGCACGGAGCGGCCATCGACCGGCTCGGCACCGGCGAACACCACGTCGGCGATCGCAGGGTCCTCGATCCCGCCGCTCGGCGTGACCCACGCGTCGAGCAGGCCGGCGGCCTCGAGACCGGCCTCGAGGCCCGCCCGCCACTCGGACGGCACGTTGGCCCCGAAGTCGATCAGCCTCCAGAGCGGCGCGCCGGCGCGCCGGGCGCGGTCGCTGCGGAGCCACTCAGGAGCCCGCGGTCCATCGTCGCGCGCGCTCGCAAGCTGCTCGATCTCGTTCTCGGTGGCTTCGATCGCCGTGGCCGCCGCCTGCCTCGCCGCCACGTGCGACGACCGCTCGTCGGAGAGTGCCGCGCGCCGCCGGTCCACCACCGCCGCCAGCGCCGCCAGCGGCGAGGATCCATCTTGCGCCAGCTCGAGCGCCGCGTCCGCGGTCTGCTCATCGAGCTCGAGCTGTGTGAGCGCCAATCGCCAGCGCTCAAATGCGGAGGCGAGCGCGGCGCGAGCCTCGTCGAGCTGCTGCTCGCAGGCGGCGCGCTTTGCGGTCGCCCGTTCCAGCCGGGAGGCGGCCTCGCGCTCGTCGGCGCGCGCGCGTTCGGCCTCCCCGGCCGCCTGTCGCAGCTCGCGCATCAGCTCGCGGTGGCGGCGAAGCACGTCGCGCCAGTCGGTCGCGAGCTCGCGCAGCAATGGGCTCCAGGTGTCCGCCCCGATCGCCCCGGTGCGCAGCTGGTCGGCCAGCATCGCCGCCCGCCGCCCGAGTCCCGCGTCTGCGGCGAGCTCGAGCAGCGCATCGAGCTCCGCACTTGCACGTTCCCGGCGTTCGGTGACGGCCGCGCGGGCGGTGATCAGCTCAGCCTCGAGCGCACCTGCCGCCACGGCGGCGTCGTCCGCGTGCCGGCGCGCCGCCGTCGCGGCCCGCGCTTGAGTATGTGCGAGCTCGCGGAGCGTCTCCACCTCGGCCACCGACGACCACGCGGCCGAGCCGACGAGCGCATGCTCCTCGGCGGCCAGCGCGTCCAGCCGCGCTTGGGCCGCGTCCCGCGCTTCGCTTGCGTGCTTCGCGCGCTCGCGTTCGGTTCCAAGTTCGGCGCTCGTGGTCCGCAGCCGCTCGGCGGCGTTGTCGACGGCGGTCTGCGCCTGGCGGAGCGCGTCGGCACGCTCGCGCACCGCGGCGCGCGCGTAGGCGCTGTACGTCCGCTGGTGGAAGCGGCGCACACGCTCGCGCACGTCACGCAGCCGGGCGAGTCCGCGCTCGAGCGTCTCGAGCTGCTCGAGCCCTCCGGCCAGCTTCCGCATGAGCGTCTCGTCGACCTCGGGCAGCCCGACCGTCAGCTGCGTCGCGACACGCTCGGGGTCGAGCGTCTTCGACAGGTGAGGTCGGCGAAGATCGCGCATCAGCCGCAGCATCGTCTGGTACTGCTCCTCGCCGCCGAAGCCAAACAGCAGGTCGTTCAGGCGGTTGCGGTAGTCGCGCTGGCTGTCGAGCACCTCGCCGTCATCGCCGAGCGCGGCGGCGAGTTCCGCCTTGCTGACCGGATCCCGGCCCCGCAACAGCGACAGATCGGAGCCGATCGTGCGGTTGCGAGCGACGAAATACCAGCGCGCGACGTCGGCTAGGTCTCGATTGTGGCGCAGGCCAATGCCGACCGTGAGCTGCTGCGTGCCGCCGGCTTGCCCGATGCGCTCGAACTCGAGCCAGGCGTACCCCACCCGCTTCAGGTCGCCGGTGCAGCCGGTGAGGTTCCACTTCATGTCCTTGTAGCCCGCGCCGAACGGGTCGAGCTTCTTCGGGCTGATGTCACCGTCGAGACAGAACGGCACCAGCAGCTCGAGTGCCTTCGTCTTGCCGGATGTGTTGTGGCCGCGAAGGAGCAGCCGGCCCCCGGCGAAGTCGAACACCTGGTTGGCGTACTCGTAGAGGTTGATGATTCCGGCGCGCCGCGGGCGCCAGCGCGTGGAGCCCGGGCTCATCACCCTGCCTCCGCGGCACGCAGAGTGGGCGAGCGGAACCGCCCCGCGAGCGGCGTCGCCCTGAGCCCCGACGCCCCGGAGCGGCGCGCCAGATCAGACGCCAGCAGCACCTCGGTGGCGGTCGCCGTCAGCGCGGCGATTTCCGCGGGATTCTCGGGGCTGCGGTCCCAGTGGCGTCCGTGCCGGGAGACGAGGCCCGCAACCGCGTCGCGCAGCGCCTCCGAGCTCAGCTCCCCGCTCGGGCCAGCGTCGGCGAGGGCATCGCACAGGAGGAGGGCCACCTGCTTGACGGTTGAGTTCGTCGGAAACGGCACGTCCGTGAACGTCCGCTCGTCGACGATCAGGGCGCTGCCCTCCGCCCGCCGCTCGACCTCGTAGCCGGTGGCGTCGGCCACGGCACGCTCGATCCGTGCGCGCTGACTGAGGAAATAGGCGCGATCGTCTTCGTCGAGATCGGCGAGCAACAGCACGGGATCCTCGGTCAGACGCCGGGCAAGGAGCTCGGCCCGAGCGCGGTTCTCACCCTCCGGAGTGGGGGAATAGCGGCCGCTCTCGTCCACGAGCTGATCCAACGTCGCGGCCTCGAGCGCGGCCGCCGGATCGCGCAGCAGCAGCGCCAGTCGCCGCCGGTCGACGGTGAACAGCGCCTCGTCCTCACCCTGTTCGTGCCGCGTATAGCTGTCATGTGAGCCCGAGGTGTGCTCGATGACTCCCCAGGCGCACAGGAGATCCAGGCCGTCGGCGAACGCCATCCGTTCGCCGCGCTGCCGGAAGTCGACGCTGATCGGCGGGTCGACATCGGCGCCGGTCCGCTCGACCTCTTGGGCCAGCTCGGCGATCGCGATCTGCGCGCCGCCGCGCTCGAGCGCTACAAGCGTCAGCAGAAGGAGCACGCAGGCGCGGTCGCTGAGCGCCGGCCACTCGTCCGGCGGCCGCTTGCGGCCGCTCACCGAGGCCGGTCGGATCCGCAGCGGTCGGCGCAGCCCGTCGGGCGTCGGCAGGCCGGAGGCGCGCGCGGCCGTGCTGCCGACCTCGAGCTGATAGCCGTAGGTCACCTGCAGCTCGGTGGCGAGTTCGCGCTCTTGCCGACGGATCAGCGCGTAGACGGTTTCGTCGGCGCCGACGAACGGCGCTCCCAGGAGCGCCCGCAAGGCCTGAGTGCGCTCCTCGCGGTCGTCGATCTCTCGGAGGGTCACCGCGTTAGCACCTCGAGCTCGAAGTCGGGCAGGTCAAGCGTGCCGTGCGGAGCGCGCAGCTTGGTGCGTTCGGTGCCCGGGTCGCGAGGCTCGCGCAGCGCGATCGTCGCCCGGCCGTCGGTCGAGTGCGCGCGGCGGGCGCCGTCCGGTCCGGCCGGGGACTCGTACGCCCGGCCGATCCAGGCCAGCAGATGGCGAAACTCGCTGTGGTTCACCCGCGCGAGCGAGGACAGCCTGACCGGGTCGCCGGTGGAGAGACGCGCCAGCAGCTCAGCTAGCTCTCGGTACTCGGCCCGCCGCCGCTGCTCGAACCGCTTCCGTGCCTCGGATAGATCGGCGATCTGCGCTCCGCGGCCCGGACCCGGCGCGCGCACGCCCGGCGTTCGCAGATGGGTGACGACCGGCGCCGGCGGCGCCTCGAGCCACGAGACCCGCCCGCGCTCCGTCAGTTGCTCGTCATCGCTGTGCGGGGCACCGACGTGGCGGGGGCTCCGGATGCCGAACGCGGCTCGAATCCACCTGGTCGGTTCGCCGGCGGGCGCCGCGGCGACCCGTGAGGCGAGATGCAGGAGCACGGCGGCACGGTCGACGCGCTGCGAGTGGCGCTCGATCAGCCGTTCGGCAATTGCCAACACGGCGCGGATCGCGTCCACGACCTGATCGTTCAGCGCGCGCCAGGGCGAGCCGCTGTCCTGATCACCGACGAACCAGGCGCGCAGGCCGGCCCAGCGCTCGAGCAGTTCCGCGCGCCGGCGGCCGCGCTGATCCTCGACGCTGGTGCCGCCCGGAAGCGCGACGAACTCCTCCGCGGCCACGATCGTGCCGACGAGCTGATCGGGACCGCGCCGCTCGATCTGCTCGATCAGCGCCAGGATCTCGGCCGAGTGCCGCATCCGGCTCTTGCGAAAGCCCTGGAGATGCTCGAGCAGCGCTCCCTTGCCGCGCTCGAATTCATCCTCGCCCACCCGCTCGACCGCCCGCATCAGATCGCCGAGGGAGCGCATGAACGCCAGCGCACCGGCGTGCAGGGCCTCGACCTCGGCGAGCAGACGCTCGAACAGGCCGCGCAGGCGGGTGCCGTCGGGCTCGCCGCTCTCTAGCTCCTGGGCGAGGTTGGCGAGCGCGTCGCGGATCGCCGGCAGGCGCGCGGTGTCGAGCCGGCCGATCTCCTCGCCGAGCGCGTCGAGCTGAGCGAGCAGCTCCTCGGTCAGCCGGCCCGCGGGCGTGACGTCGTAGGTGTATCGATTCCGTCGCCATTCGGCGGCCGTCGACGCCAGGCTGGCGTCGTGGTCCTTCTCGACGGCTCCCCAAGTATCGAGTCGTGTGAGCCGATCCTCCAGAAGCTCTGGGTCGAGCGTCAGGGCGTAGCGCTCCCGCAGCCGATCGGCGACCTGTGCCGGCTGCAGGCGGAGGCCGAACGACTGATGTTCCAGGTAGAGCACGCGCATAATCCGCCGGTACGTCTCGGCTTCACCGGCGACGGCGTAGTTGAGGACCGGATGGGCGCCGAGGCGCTCGGTCGCCGGCGGCGTTGGTTCGACCGGCACCGTCGCACCGGCGAGGTCGAGCGCCGAACGAACCAGCGCCGCCGAGAGCTCAGGCGCCACTGCGGTCCTGGCCCTGGTTCGCTGCGACTTCCGGTAGCGGCTCGGTCTCCACGAGGTCCGATGGGCGCAGCCGAGCGAGGACGTGCGGCGGTGGCGCCATGCGCGCGAGCGCGTCCGCCGCATCGCACGCCGTGTCCGGGAGCTCGATCTGCTGCTCGGCGAGCGCTGTGATCTCCCGCTGCTCGGCGACGGTCAGACGGCGCGGAACCGGCTGGCCGCCCCGGCGGCGCTCGGTCGCCGGCACCCGCCCACGGTCGACTGTCGCGTCCAATACCGAGGCGCCGAGCCGCAGCACCCACTCGACGCCCGCTTCTCCGGGTGGCGCAGCCTGCCACTCGAGGCGGGCGGCCGCGAGCGTCTCAGTCGCCAGATCGTAAGCCAGCGCTGCATCCCGAACGGCGCGGAGGAAGACCGCGACCAGCGGCGCGAGCCAGTCGGAGACGAACGCTTCGTAGTCCGCCTCCGGCCGCTCCGGCCGCTGATCCGACAACTCACCCATTGTGAGCAGCATCTCAACCCGTCCGGACGGAACGCCTTCGTTCCCGGTCCGCGTCAAGCGAAGCGCAAACGTACCGGGCCGTGCGGATTGACACGGTGGCGTACGGGCCGGGCCGACGGGCAGGCACGTGGGCTGTACGGCGCGACCCGCGGCCGGACGAAGTCCGGCGGATCGAGACAAACCAGGTCGGCTCATAACAACTACCACTCGTCCGGGTCCAGGTCGGTCCGTTCGGCGCTCCGCATTGCCGGAGGCGGGCCCCGCTGTCAGCGGCCTTCAACCGCGATGCCGACCTTGCGTTCGTCTGTGGCGTACGTTAGACCACGTTAGACCTAGCTTCGAGTGCCTGAGCTTGCCTACGAGCAGGCGGCGGGCACCGCGACCTCATGAGTAGAGACGAGAACCAGCGCGAACTGCTCCAACGCTTCGAGGCGGTCATCAGCGGCGCCGGGCTTGATGATCTGCGGCGGATAGTCGGCGACCTCTCGCTCCTTGGCGCGGCAGCGGCGCAGCAGCCGTCGCAGCCGCACCGCCGGGAACTGAGGCGACCGCCGCTGGCGGACGTCATGACTTTTCGTGTCCGGGTTGACCTCAGACGCTCCAAGCCTCGGATCTGGCGTCGCCTGGAGTTGCGGTCGGACCTGACGCTAGATGTCGTGCACCGGGTTCTCCAAACGACATTCAGTTGGACCGACACGCATCTGTGGCGGTTCTCGCTCGGTGGCGACCCGTTCAGCCGAACGGGTCAGTCGTTTCTGTGCCCGTGGGACGTTGAGGAGGGAGATTCGTGGGACGACGGCGGTCTGCCGGCCTCAGGGGTTCGTCTCGACGAGACGATGCAGGATGCCGGCGACGTCCTCTCCTATGTGTACGACTACGGCGACAATTGGGAGCTGACGCTCAGGCTCGAAGAGGTGTCCGCAGCGGCGGCGGACGCGCCATCTGCGGTGGTCCTCGCCGGCCGGCGAGCGGTGCCGCCGGAGGACTGCGGCGGGGTCACCGACGGTGCCGAGCTCGCCGAGCTCCTAGGGGATCCGGAGGCGTTCGACATCGACGCGATCAACGCGAGCCTCCGAAGCCCATACGTCGCGCTGAGCGAGCACAACCTGGACCGGCGACTCATCGACCTCATCAATCGGCTGACCTACAGCCCGGTCGGCGAGGATCTTGAACGGCGGGCGGTGGCGTTGATGTCGGATCCCGAGCCACCGGAGGCCCGGGAGCTTGACGAGGCCTTTCGCGCGTTCACGTGGTTTCTCGACAGGGCGGCACAGGGGGAGATCTCGCTCACGGCCGCGGGCTATCTCCGACCGGTCGACGTGACGGCGGCGGCGCGCGTGGTGCCGACGATGGGCGGCTGGATTGGGAAGGCGAACCGCGAGAGCGAGACCACACCGGTTCTGCACTTCCGTCAGGTGCTGCAGTCGCTCGGGCTGCTGCGCAAATACAAAGGCGCTCTGCGGCTCACGCGTGCCGGCGCCGCAGCTCAGCAGGGCCCTGAGGAGCTGTGGAACCGGTTGGCGGACACGCTTGTCCCGGCCGAGAGCGACTTCAATTCCGACGCGGCGCTGCTTCTGCTGGCCTACGCGGCGACGTCGGCAGATGCAGAACTTCCCCTCGACGAGGTCGCCGCTGCGCTCACGGCGGCCGGGTGGCAGACAGATGACGGACGACCGATCGAGCGCCGGGATCTCTATTGGATCCCTGCGCTCGAGGTCCTGCGCAACGTGACGAGCGAACCCACCGGCTGGCTGGAGCGCTGGCGGATGAGCCCGGCGGCAGCGAGGCTGGCGCGAGCGGCGCTGCAGCAGAAATGATGAAGAGCGGTTGACGGACGATTACGACATGTGAGGTCGTAGGGACAGGACGCATCCCGAACCGAGATGTCTAACATCCCGCCTCGGGATGATTGTCATCACGAGGTCTGCCCGGGTTCGGGAGCTGCTTGTCGCTCTATCGGAGCAACTCGCTGCTCGCGGTCAGCGCCATGAGCTTGTCGTTGTCGGGCGGCTCGGCGCTGCTTGCGCTGGAGCTGGTTGAAAGGACGACGAAGGACGTTGACGTGGTCGCGCTGCGTCAGGCCGGGTTGCTGAGCAACGCCGATCCGCCGCCGCCCGACCTAATCGATGCCCGCAATCGAGTCGCGAGCGACTTTGGTCTTTCGGAGGACTGGCTCAATCCCGGTCCGGCCAGCCTGATGGATTTTGGCTTGCCCGAGGGATTCTGCGGCGCGTCGGCACGTGGGACTTGGGTGCCGGTCTGACGGTCCACTTCGCGTCGCGGCTGGACCAGATCCACCTGAAGCTCTACGCGCTCGTGGATCAGGGGCTCGGCAAGCACGAGGGGGATCTCCGCGCGCTCACGCCCTCCCGGGAGGAGCTCATCCAGGCTGCACGGTGGATACGGCCCCATGATCCGTCTTCCGGATTCCGCGAGATGCTCGAGAGAGCCCTTCACTGTCTCGGAGTCGAAGATGCAGATCTCGGACCTTAGGCGCACCGCACGGGATCGCCTGCTCGACTTCGCGTGGGATGAGTGGGCCCAAATGGGCGTGTCGGCCGCGGCTCGCCGGGTGGACCGCTCGGCACAAGACCCCGAGGCGCGCCCGCTCCTCACTTTCGAGGTCGCCCGGGAGGACCCAGGGCTATTCGGTGAGGTGCTCGACTGGCTGGCGCTGAACGAGCGCCTGGTGAGTGTGCAGCGGCTCCGCAACCTGTGCCGTGACGAGGCGGATCGGACGCTGGCGGAGGCCGCGCTGTCATGGGTGGCGCACTCGAAGGACGGAAGTCAACGCCGCCGTCGCCCCGCTGAGAGCGAGCCGTCGCCTGCGGTCCAGCTGTTTCGAGACGTGAAGGCTGATGCGAGGCGAGCGGACGCTGCGTTCCGCGCTTACGGATGGTTGATGCCGACCGCTGTCCCCAGTGGCAAGTCCCAGGTGCCAGATCTCCAGGCGCCAATCAATTTCGCGTTCCGGCTCCGTCAGCTCCTTGGCGTCGGCGCGCGGGCCGAGGCGGCGCGGTTTCTTCTGACCGTACACGCCCCGAGCGTCACCGCCCGGGTCGTCACCGAATCCGCCGCCTTCGCCAAGCGCAACGTCCACGAGGCGCTTGCGGCGCTGCACTCGGCCGGAGTGATCGATGCTGTGACCGTAGGCAACGAACAGCGGGACAGGATCGATCGCGAGCGGTGGGAGACGCTCCTCGGGCTACCAGAGGATGGCCTTCCAACCGAGCGGTCCTGGCCCCAGCTCTTTCATGCACTGCGGGTGCTGGGGCGCTGGCTGGAGGACGAACAGCACGAACGGCTCTCGCCCTACATGCTCGCCAGCGAGGCGCGCACGCTTGCGCAAGAGATCAGCCGGAACTCCGCTATGCCGGCGTGCGAATCCCCCCAGGTGGCCGTCACGGCGCCGAGTACTGGCAGGACTTCGTCGACCTCGTCGAGGCAGCTTTGACCACCTTGGGCTAGCGCCGTCGTGTCAAACATTGTCAAACGAACGGCGCCGAACGGACCGGTTCTGGGCGTCGCGAGGCGACACGAGAATGCCTCAAACCCCTGTATCTACGTGCATTCGCCGGCATGAGCCCGTACGGCGCGAACCGGCCGGAACGGGCTCACCTAGACCCCCGACGACCTCCCCTTATTCGCTCGCGATTTGGGTGCGACGGCCAGCCGGTCCGCTGGGCCCTGAGCGTCGGGCGCTGATCCGTGCCGAACTCGGGACGATGATGTTCCGCATCTACGGCATCGCGCCCGACGTCGTCGACCACATCATGGACAGGCTCCCGATCCTTCGCCGCTACGACGAGCAGCGCTTCGGAGGGTACCGCACGAAGCTCCTGATCTTGGAGCGTTACTACGCGCTGACCGCCGCCGATGCCGCTGAATGGGGAAAGGAGTCCCGCTCGACCCGCCGCCCGGGTACGCACGCGCAGTACACGCCGAAACGCACGCCATCAAAGAGAGAGAGGATGATCGGGTCTCCTTACCTCGAAGAGCTCAGGCTCACGGTCTTCAAGTGGTTCCGCGACGCGGTGCTGCCGCTGCGCGAGCTCACGCTGTTGATCGGCCGCAACGGCAGCGGCAAGTCGAACGCCATCGACGCCCTGCACGTCCTAGGTCGACTCGCGGAGGGCGAAGATCTTCGCGAAGCGGTCGATGGTGCCTGGCGCGAGGGTTTCGAGGTGCGTGGAGGCATCACGGGTGCGCCCCTTACGGGAGGAGGACCTTCGCTCTTGGCTGCACGGTCGTCGTGGGCGACGATCGAATCAAGCTCGATGTCGAGGTGCGGGTCCAGCCGGACGTGCAGATCGTGAAGGAGGAGCTGGTGTTCGAGCCGCGGCGTGGTCCGGCCCGCAAGTACCTCTCGAGCGATCCTCCACAGCCAGGCCTCGCCGACATCAACGCCCGCTACTACAACGGCAAGAAGGGACCGAATCCGGCAGCCACGTTCCGGTCAGACCGGCTGCTCACTGCTCAGGTGCCTGCCCGCATCCCTGCAACGGTTCGAAAGCGAGTCGGGAGGTCCAGCAGGCCGCTGCCGCGATGATCGAAGCCCTCCGGGCTGTGTTCGTCCTCGATCCGGTGCCCCACTTGATGCGCCAGTACGTCCCCGAGCGCGACACGATCCTTCGCCGCCGTGCCGACAGCCTTTCGGCCGTGATCGGAGCGCGCCGGTCGGACCCGCAGCGATGTGTCCAGCTGAAAGAACTGACTCAGTCGCTTGCCGAGCATGAAGTGTGCGACATCACGGTCGAGACATCGCCGCTCGGGGACGTCATGCTCGCGCTCCTCGAGCCACCGCTTCTCGATGAGGCCCCAGATGACTCTGCGCACACGCTGCTCGTGATCGAGGAGATCGAGAACGGCCTTCATCCTTCCCAGGCGGCACGGGGAATCGACCTGATTAAGGCGGAGTCGAGGCATCGTCGCGTCCGGACGCTCGCGACGACCCACAGCCCCGCCATGTTGAGCGCGCTCACCGCAACCGACCACGACGGGGTAATCGTCTGCCGCCGCGCACCGGACACCGCGTTCAGCGAACTTGTTCCGCTGGTCGAACTGCCCGGCTATCCCGAGGCGCTCGCCGCCGGCAGCCGCGGAGATGCGGTCACCCAGCGTCGGCTGGACGCGCCGCCCAACATTGAAGCGCGACAGGCCGCTCTGGAGCGTGTGCTCGCGGCGGTCTGATGCGCAAGGTCGCGTTCCTGGACACAACCGTCGTGTGCGAACTGCTTCGCATACCCGGGAAATCCCAAAGGCCGGATGAGGTCGCCGAGGCTCTGCGGGAGAGGGTCGGAGCCGGTCAGTCGTTACTGCTGCCAACCGCGGCGATCATCGAAACCGGCAATCAAATCGCGCAGCTCGCCGACGGCCGAGCTCGGCGATCGTGCTCCGAGCGGTTCGTCGAGGTGCTGGGCTTGAGCGCCAGCGGCGAGGCGCCCTGGGTGCTGAACGCGGCCACTTGGGACGCCGGATTGCTGGGTGCGATCTGCGACGGTGCCCGCGGTTGCCCGTCCCTTCCGGACATGGCTTCCCAAGGCGTGGGGACCGGCGACATCTCGATTCTCGGGGAGGCCGAGGCGTACGAGCGGCGCGTACGGCGGGTCGAGGTCGAGATCTCGACGTTCGACGACCAGCTCGCGGCATACGCATGATCCCACCGCCCATGTACCCGCGCATCCCTCACCTGGTCGCGACCGCGGGCATGGATCCGGACGACCTCGTGCTGGGCGAGCAGGGTCGCGAGTGCCTTCTCTCCCATCCGGTCATCGCCGAAGAGAAACTCGACGGAGCGAACATGTCGATC
>Ga0187777_10002508_pt1 | contig 11728 bp, 9 predicted proteins | sample 1015_Q2_SP5_10_M_FD_132416 | JGI IMG/M metagenome (GOLD analysis project Ga0187777, IMG submission 132416) | Tropical peat soil microbial communities from peatlands in Department of Meta, Colombia - 1015_Q2_SP5_10_MG | ecosystem: Environmental > Terrestrial > Soil > Wetlands > Peat | place...
ATAGTGTTGTTTGTTTTCCGAGTTTTGCCTGTAAGCGCTCAAAACTTGGATAGGCGGAAACCGCGATGATGATGCCCCACACGAGCAGTGGGACAAACGGACGCAGGATCCATAGACACGCCGAGACCAATAGAATGGCCAAGCCGATGTGGATGGAGGCCTCGAGCGCAAGATTCACTCGAGTCCGGTCAGGTTCGATCTCCTGGACCGTCACGTTGAGTCCTCCCGTCCAGCCACTGCACTCGTTTCACTGCGTCTCGGTAGCCACCCGGGAGTCGCAGCTGACTGATGCCCGGCTTCTCGCATTCGCCGCCACCATAGCACACCTTGCCACTAGCTGCAGCTCGTAGGGATCGGTTCCCGGTGAAACGACGGCGGACTTGGCTGACCACTCACTCGGGCGACCGCAATAGGGAGCTAAAACTCGCATAAGGAAATACAAACGTGTGAACGTATCGAATCATCATCAACGCCTCGCTGGGATACGAAAGCGACCGGGATAGAAAGCAAAGCTCGTGTTTAACTCGCGTCAACCCTCGGCAGCGTTTGAAGCGTTTGAGGTGGTTGTGGTATTACCGCGCACTCACCACCACCGGTGCCCCTGGACTGCCGCGATTACGATCAGCGCTGGAGCGGCTCAGTACCACCTACGCCTCTCGTGGGAATCTTGCACCCAGAAGGTGGGAGAACGAAATTTCTGATCGGAATTACTTCTTCTCTTCTTTCTTCTTTGGAGGGTAGTTCTTCAGCAGCTTTGCCACTGCCTTGTTGATGTTCTTCTGCTGCTTGTCTGGCTTGGCCTTGGGGTCGATCGTCTTGCTCGCCACGCCGCGCCACACCAGGTCTTTTTTTACGGATTCATACATGTCGATTCCCAACTGCCCCACGTAGATCGTTGTCGTTGAGCCTGTCGTCGTCGAAGATGTCATGCCGCCGTAGCCATACCACCCGCCGCCCCAGCCTGGACCATAGCCCCAACCGGTGCTGTACGAAGTGAACTGCTTCTCCGTCCCAATCGCTGTCTGCATTCCAATGTAGAGATCGGCAGCGTCGCCGTCGGTCTTCGTTAGCCCCTTTTTCGTCAGTTCCGCATCGATCGACGCTATAATCTGCTTCTGCGTCAGCTCGTTCGCTTGGTCCGAGCCCTTGATGTCCACCCACTTGTAGGTCTTGAACTTTGAGAAATCCACATCCTGAGCGTAGTTGTAGCGAACGTCCTGGCCCGCCACTCCGGCCACGCCCAGCACCAGCAGAATGAATCCGAGTAAAGCAAGCCTCCTCATCGTATTTCCTCCTCTGTGTTGTTCTTGGTCCGCGGATCTTTTGGATTGCCCCCGAAATCCACCGAACACTCGCCGCACCCTCTATCGATATTTCTCCGGCACGAACTTGCGTCCGTTCAGCGACGCCTGATCGTCATATCCACCCTTGTACGATCCCTTGGGCAATTTTACCTTTTCCCGCGGCGTTTTCTTGTAAGGAATCAGTCTCCTGATCGCTTGTTGCCGCAATTTCGCTACGAAGTCCCGCACTTTATTGCACCGGCCTCCGCGGCGTCAACTCGGCCAACACTGCCAGAGAGGGGCAGTGATTTACGCTACTTGGAGTCCTCGGACGCATGCTGGTTTCCGTCGCTCGGACCAGACTGTTCCGAGCTGCGTTTCGGTCCTAAAGCGCCGCCGAGGGGAGGATCGGGAATCCGACCCCATCTCTTTCTCGCAGATGCAATATTGCTGGGGCTGTACACAAACATCAAAAACCTGGTACCGCGCTACAGGCTGAAACCTGTGCCATTTAGACAACAAAGGACCGGCGCAAACAAGTTCAATCAGCGGTATTTGATGTCTGTTGGAGTAGTATGCTGCTAGTCTCGGAGAGCTGGTAGGCTGCCACGTTTCGCACGGAGAATATTGTGCTGTCTGCAGAACAAGGGTTGCGAAGACTGATTGAAGGTAACAAGAGGTTTGTAGCCGGCAAGGCGCGTTTTCCGACAGTTTGCAAGGAAACCCTGGCCGCTCTGGCGAGGGGCCAACAACCGTACGCTACCATTCTTGGCTGCGCGGACTCGCGCGTTCCGCCCGAGCTGATCTTTGACGCTAATTTTGGTGAGCTTTTCATCGTGCGAGTCGCTGGGAACGTAATTTCGCCTGAGGTTCTGGGGAGCATTCAGTACGCGGGCACTCACCTGCAAACACCGCTGTTCGTGGTGTTAGGGCACGAAGGATGCGGTGCGGTAAAGGCTGCTATGGAACACCAATTGAAAGGAAAGCGCCACCATTCTCGCATTCAAATCCTGGTGAACTCCATTGTTCCTGGATTGCCCAACCTCGACCACCAACTCTCAGGGCAAGAACAATTGGCGTGTGCGGTAGAAGCGAATGTGCGGTGGTCTATGAACCAATTGCTGGAAACTCCTGAAGGAAAGAGAGCCGCGCGCGAAGGACACAAGAAGCTGGTAGGAGCGGTCTTTGAGATTAATTCGGGTAGCGTTCGATTTCTCGACCAGTCGACTTAGGGCTTCCACCGACTAAAGATGACCCGTTGCCCTCTGGTGTTAGTGACTTATGTTCGCGGCCCTCGGACATTCAGTATCAGGACTCCTAGACACAACAGCTCGAATTACCTTTCGAGGACCCCGTGAAGATACGCATTAGTCTTTCGCGTTAAGTGATATTCTCAGCCCAAATTTCTCGATGGAGGGGGAAGAGCAGCCGAAAGGGACAGTCATGAAACCGACTCAGAGTCCAGCGATTGATTATGTCCAAACCAAAGAGCAGAGGCGCCTAAATGATGCTCGTGAGAGTGGGATACCGTGGAAAAAGTGGGGACCTTATCTCAGTGAGCGACAGTGGGGCACGGTTCGTGAAGACTACAGCCAAGACGGAGATGCTTGGCACTATTTTAGTCATGATCAAGCCCGGTCACGTGCCTACCGCTGGGGTGAGGACGGCTTGGCCGGTATCTCCGATAGCAAGCAACAATTGTGTTTTTCGGTTGCTCTTTGGAATGGCCGAGACCCAATCCTGAAGGAACGCTTGTTCGGCCTAACCAACAGTGAAGGTAATCACGGGGAGGACGTCAAGGAATACTATTTCTACCTTGACAGCACGCCCACTCATTCCTACATGAAGTATCTGTACAAATACCCCCAGAAGGAATTTCCATATAGAGATTTGGTCGAGACGAACCGGCGCCGGTCGCGTGAGGAGTTCGAGTACGAATTACTCGACACCGGGGTGTTCAATTCGAGCCGCTATTTTGATGTTTTCGTTGAATATGCTAAGGCCGATCCAGAAGACATCCTCATCAAGATTACAGTTCACAACCGCGGTCCGGAGGCAGCCGAGCTGCGAGTACTTCCAACACTGTGGTTCCGAAATACATGGTCCTGGGAGAAAGGAGCGGCAAAACCCAAGCTCCATGAAGCGAAAAATGGTACGGTTGTGGCCACGCACCCAGAGCTTGGCGAGCGCACACTATCTTGCGAGGGTGACCCGGAACTCCTATTCACGGAAAATGAATCCAACGCCAGCCGTTTGTGGGGACAACCCAATCCGGCGCCTTACGTGAAAGATGCATTTCACGAATACGTTGTTTTGGGCAATCAGGAAGCGGTGAACCCTTCTAGGACCGGGACGAAGGCTGCTGCTGTCTACCATCTCCAAATTCCCGCCACAGAAAGCAAATCCGTGCGACTGCGATTGAGTTCAAACGTCGCGAGCGACCCATTCGGAGATTTTAACCAAGTTTTCGCGGTGCGTTTTGCGGAGGCGGATGAGTTCTACGAACGGATTACCCCTGCTTCGCTCAGCGAGGACCAACGTCGCGTACATCGCCAAGCACTGGCCGGGATGCTCTGGAGCAAGCAGTACTACTATTTCGACCTTGACGCCTGGCTAAACGAGCACAACGCTCATCCGCTTATGGGCACTACTCACAATAACGCCCGCAATACCGAATGGTTTCATATGCTGAACAGCGACATCATTTCGATGCCAGACAAATGGGAGTATCCCTGGTACGCGGCATGGGACTTGGCCTTTCATACTTTGGCACTTTCGCTCGTAGACTTCGACTTCGCCAAAGATCAACTTCTCCTAATGCTTCGCAATCTCTATTCGCATCCTAATGGGCAAATCCCAGCTTACGAGTGGAATTTCAGTGATGTTAATCCCCCGGTGCACGCATGGGCGACGTTGTTCCTCTACAACATTGAGAAAGAACTTGGCCGTGCAGACCTTCGCTTTTTGGAACGCTCTTTTCAAGGTCTGATGATGAATTTCAACTGGTGGGTCAACCGCAAGGATCCATCCGGCAAGAATGTGTTCGCCGGTGGTTTTCTCGGGCTGGACAACATAGGCGTGTTCGATCGTAGTGCTCAACTCCCGACCGGCGGCCATCTCGATCAAGCAGACGGTACGGCATGGATGGCTTTTTACTGCCAAAACATGGTGGAGATTGCACTTATTCTGACGGAGCACGACCCCGTTTACGAGGAGATCGCTTTCCGCTTCCTGGAGCATTTTCTTTGGATCGCCTACGCCATGGATCGAATTGGTGAGAGCCACGAGGCAATGTGGGACAGTCAAGATGGATTCTTCTACGATCTGTTGCATTACCCGAATGGAGATGCCATCCGGCTAAAAGTCCGCTCCTTGGTGGGCTTGCTGCCCCTGTGCGCCTCGACAGTGCTTGAACCGACCGGCATTGTGGCAAGAAGTCCCCGGCTGACAGAACTCGTGACTACTTTTAGGAAGAGGCATCCGGAATTACTGAAGCATGTTGCTCCAGGTGATGAAACGTTTGTCGGATACGCCAGCCGCCGGTTGATGTCAGTTTGTAATAAACAGAAGATCGAGCAAGTTTTGAATTACCTGCTCGACGAAAATGAATTTTTTGGACCCTACGGCATTCGTTCACTATCCAAATATCACGAACAGCACCCATTTGTGTTTTGTGCAGGCGGGCAGGAGTACAAAGTCGAATATCTGCCAGCAGAATCGAACACGGGGATGTTCGGTGGCAATTCCAACTGGCGCGGGCCCGTCTGGATGCCGGTCAATGGCTTGCTGATTCGTGCTTTACTCAATCTTTATCAATTCTATGGCGATGACTTTAAGGTCCAATGCCCGACGGGTTCGGGAAAATACATGACGTTGTATGAGGTGGCGCAGGAGCTGGGACGAAGACTATCCAGCATCTTTCTCCGTAATACTAGCGGAAAACGTCCAGTCTACGGAGGAACCCAGATGTTTCAGGAAGATCCTTACTGGAGAGACCACATCCTCTTCTACGAGTATTTCCACGGGGAAAACGGTGCGGGACTTGGCGCCAGCCACCAAACTGGATGGACTGGGATCATTGCTCGCGTACTCGATCTGTTCGCCCGAGGGAGCGCGGCTGATTTTCTCCAAGTCAGTAAGGGTGACCTTGCCGCGCGGATGACACGGCAGCAAGTAGCGGGGCTGGAGTAGAATGCCCTTGGGCCTTCGCCCGACCACGCTCTTACCCAGAACTAGGACTTAAAATTGAGCGGAGATAGCGTTATTCGTACGAGGCTAAGGACGCCACGAGCTGCTGCAATTGCTGGCGTTCTATTTTCTGCCCTATTGATCACCAGCCAGCTACTCGTGTGGATTTCAATTCCAGCAAACGCGGTAGAAGCAGCGTCAGAGGTAATCAGTCAATCGCATAGAATTTCGCTCGCTCTGAACTTGCTGCCTTTTGCAGGTATCGCCTTCCTATGGTTCATCGCTGTGATTCGAGATCGTCTTGGAACCTTGGAGGACCGGTTCTTTGCTACGGTGTTTCTAGGAAGCGGATTACTCTATGTCGCAATGACCTTCACTTCGGCTGCACTAGCGGGTGGACTTATACGAGTCTTAAGTAGCTCCCCCGATATCCTAAGACAGACAGCAGCCTACACCCTGAGCCGTGCCCAGATCTATCAGACGATGAACGTTTACGGAATAAAGATGGCCGGCGTGTTTATGTTTTCCACCTCGACAATTTTGCTGCGTACGGGAATCGTCCGACGCTGGATAGCATTCTTGGGTTACGGCCTAGGCGCAGTGCTTCTGTTGAGTATTGGACTCATTCTGTGGATTCCGCTGGTGTTTCCCGCGTGGGTCCTGTTGCTCAGCATTGTCATTCTGCTTGAGAGGCGGCCCGTAGTTGCCTCCACCCCTACCGCGGGTGTCGCTTCCTAAAGTGCAGTGCTTCGAGACGTCGGCGCCGGCTCCGCGTCAATATCCCAAGCTCGACGTGTCCTGAATTGACCGGGAAACGCCGTGCCTTGCTGCAACCTCAAAAATCAAGTCATCCTTTCCGTACGTTTTCAGTCCCAGCGTCCCATGCACTCCCCAGCCAAACATCCTAGCGGGACGACCGGAGAAAACTTTCAAGTGCGCTGCTCAGCCGGTCGAGTCCGCCGCGCACCGTCTCGGTATCTCCGCAAAACCCAATTCGGAAGTGTTGGGGTTGCTCGAAGAATTCCCCCGGCACCACGCTGGTCTCGAACTGCTCGCGCAAGATGTCCACAAAGTCGGAGGTACGGCCGACCCGGAGGCGCGGAAATACGGTCGTGCCAAAGCGGCTTGGTCCGCAATCGAGGTCCGGATGGCTGGCCAGGAATTCGTTCACCAGCACACGATTCGTTTTGAGCAGCCCGCGGGCGCGATCGCGCACCCGGTCGAGATGATCGAGGGCAATCACGGCAAGCCGTTCGGCTGGATGCACGGGGCTTCCGTAGGTAAAATCAACGACCTGCCACATGCGCTTGACTAGTCCCGGTTCCGCGAGAATCCAGCCACAGCGAATGCCGCTTAGCCCATACGCTTTGGTCAGACTACTGGTGACCACGAAATTCGCTCCCAGATGAAAGGCAGAGCGCCACGACGCATCGAACAAGGTCTCCAGATACACCTCATCCACCAGAACACGCGCCCCAACCTTGGCCGCCATCGCGCCTGCCTTCTGCATGGCGCTCTCCTCGGTAAAGGCACTGCTGGGGTTGTGCAGATTACAGAGAATCACCAACCGTGTTTGCGAAGTGAGTTTGCGCTCAAGTTCTCCCAATCCCAACTGGAATCCCTGTTCGGCAAGGCGTTCGAAGCGAGTTACTCTGGCCCCCACGTGATCTAGGATCGCGAGCAACGGGTCGTACGTGGGCCGCTCCACCAGTACCTCGTCGCCCCGTTGGACCAGTGCTGTCAGCGCCACGAAATTGGCCATCGACGTACCCAGGGTGTAGACCAGCGAAGCGGTAGGCACACCCGCCTTGGCCGCGAGCCGCTCCGTCAGCGGTGGATAACCGTACGGTCCGGTCCCGCCGATCTCGAGGTCCTCGATGCGTACCGGCAATTCAGCCAGCGGATAATCCAGAACGCCACTGGACGCCAGATTAAAGCGCGCACTCGAGTGCAGCTTGGCCCAAGCCAGATAGCGCGAGACGGCATAAGACCGCAAAGCGTTCATGCCTTGCTCTCCTGATTGCAGAAAAGTTCGGTTACGAATGATCCGATCGCGGTGTCCGCCGGCTCCAAAACCAAAACACGGGGATGCCCGCCAGCAAGAGAACGAAACCGATGAGACTGTTCTCTGGATAGCGGAACAGCGTGTTCACCACGACCCACCAGCATATCGCGATGAACATCACCGTGCTCACCGGATGCCCCGGCATACGATAACCGGCACTGGCATTCATCTCGCCGCGCGCGGCCCGCCGGCGGAACACGAAGACGGTGGTCGCCGTAAGCCCGAAGAACAGAAAATCCATCGATACGACGTAATTCAAAATCTGCTCATAGCGGCCAGAGAGCGCGATGACGATCGTCCACACGCTTTGCAGGACGATGGCCACGACGGGTACTCGCGTACGGGGATCGAGCCAGGCGATCGCGCGGAAGAACAGGCCGTCCTCTGCCAAGGCAAAGTACACGCGAGGTGCGGTCAAGATCGATTGGCTCAAAAACCCCAGAGTCGAGATGGCAATTGCTGCGGCAATGAATGTCGCTCCCTGCGGGCCGAGTGCCATCCGCATGACGGAGGTAGCAGGGGTAGTTGTGAGAGCCAGCGCCTGCGGCCCGAGAGATCGCAGGCACACCCAGTTCACACCCAGGTACAGCACCACGACACCGAGGACTCCAAGGAGAAGTCCTCGAGGTAGGTTTTTCTTTGGTTCCTTCACTTCCGCCGCAAGGAAGTTCGCTGTCTGCCATCCGCCGTAAGCGAACAGCACAGGCACCATGGCTCCGCCAAACGATGTCAGCGACCATTCCCGCGGCGCCACGGCCGGGATAGCCACATGCTTGCCAGTTAAGGCCAGCCCGGCGATTATCAGGACAGAGATGGCGATGATCTTCATCACCATGAATGCACTCTGCATGCGTCCGCCCGACTTTACGCCGAGACAGTTGATCATAGTCAAAGTAGCGAGTGCTGCTGTCGCAACGACCCAGTCGCGCACCTGCAGACCGGTCAGATCGACAAAGTACCGGGCAAAGGTGATCGATACAGCCGCCATGCCACCGGTCCCGATGACCAGCAGCAACACCCACCCGTAGAGAAATGCAACGGCTGGATGGTAGGCCTCCCGCAGGTAAGCGTATTGACCGCCGACTTCGGGCAGCGTGGCTGCTAGTTCAGCCCAAATTAAGGCGCCGCCCAACCCAACAACGCCGCCCAAAATCCAGGCGGCCAAGATCAATGCCGGCGTATGTACCTGTTGCGCTACCACGTAGGGATTTATGAATATGCCGGAACCAACGATTCCGCCCATGACCAGCATGGTGGCGTCGAACAAACCAAGTTGACGTGCCAGGCCGGGCTTCGGAGCGGGCGGCTGACCCGCGCTCAGAGAATCAATCACGGTATCGGCTTAGCCGAACAGCTGCGATCGCGTTTATCAAGGACATGCCGAAGATCCTCCTCCACTTTCGGCGCCCACTTCCCGAGCGCTCGACAAAACAGATACAGCTGACCCTCTCTAGCTGACTTGCACAGAGTCCATGGGTAGCAACGCTGCCAACTTCTTGAGCCTGCCACTCAGCTGGCCCACGCCCACCGCACAGTGATGCGCCGGTCGTTGAAACTCGTGGCCCGCCGTCAGCGCTTTTCCGGGAGTATCGACGAGACCCAGGTTCAAGATTTCAACACCGGGCCGCGCAATTTGCCGGGCAACTTGTTCCAGATACCCGGAGAAACGCTCACGGAGTCCTGCGAATTGAGACCAATCGGCAGCCAAACCAATCCCGAAAGGGCCGACTTTGAGAGGTGTGGTCATTTCGAGCCCGACCGCGAAGGTTCCCGCGAAGCTGTATTGTAGAGCGAAACGACCTCGCAAAGTATGATGCAAGTTCGCCTGGTAGTTCCGAGCGGCGCCCGCATCCCTGCACTAACGACTCGTGTGATTGATTTTTTTCTCGAGGGGAGTTCACCCGAAGTCGCAGTCGGTCAGGAGAGGACAACGCTGCTACGAAAAAATCAACTCCGACTCCGTAACCGTAAAAGGGCTCGGCGTTGCCGTCGTGACCGAGTGCAAACTAGTCCTTTGCTATTCGTGAACCATTCCGGCTGGCGGGCGAGACGAGCAACGAACTTCTTCCCATTAGGACACTTGGTTGCGGTTTCCTTGGATACTCTTTCTGTTACCCTGCGATCGAACCGTTTCTGGACAGAAAGTGCGTGACCAGCCAACCGCAGCCTGTGTACTCTCTGGGTGTCATCTTGAGGGCCAGCCATGAATTCATCCCAGGCCGACAAAATCACTCGGGCCTTGAACCAGTTTCGCATCGAAATTCCCTCTTGGGGTTTTTCGAACACCGGGACGCGTTTCGGAAAGTTCCTTCAGGCGGCTGCCGCGACCACAACGGAAGAGAAATTCAGTGATGCTGGCCAGGTGCACCTTTTGACTGGAGTTTGTCCGACCATCGCCCTGCACGTGCTGTGGGATTTTCCGCATGGAATCGAAAGCGTCGACGATATTCGTAAATTCTCCGCCGAGTATGGCGTGCGAGCCGGGTCCATCAATCCCAACCTGTTTCAGGACCAGGAATACAAATATGGATCCTTTGGGAATCCTGATCCTGAGGTACGAGCGCGTGCGTTCGAGCACACCCGAGACAGCATCAAGATCGCAACGAATCTGGGCAGCCGCGACATTGCGCTGTGGTTCGCCGATGGATCGAACTATCCGGGCACGGCCCATATCCGGCAACGCAAGCGCTGGTTCGAGGAATTGCTCGTGGCCGCCCACGGAGAGCTCCGAGCTGGCCAGCGCCTGCTTATCGAATACAAGCCGTTTGAACCCGCGTTCTACCATACCGACATCGCCGATTGGGGAATGGCGCTGCACCTGGCGCGTACCGCTGGGCCCCAGGCAAGAGTTCTGGTCGACACGGGCCATCACTACGCCTCCCAGAACATCGAACAGATCGTTGCCTGGCTACTTTCCGAACAGAGGCTTGGGGGCTTCCATTTTAACGACCGCCGTTATGCGGACGATGATTTGACTTTGGGCTCGATCGACCCGTACCAGGTATTTCGCATCTTTCACGAGATCCTCTTCTATGAGTGGGAGAAGGGGGAACAAACCGACATCGCATTCATGATCGACCAGAGCCACAATCTCAAAGGCAAGATGGAAGCCATGATTCAGACCGTCAATATGGCCCAGGAGCTTTACTGCAAGGCGGCGCTGGTTGACTACCCCCAACTGGCCGGCGCCCAACAGAGTTGCGACCTAGTGCGAGCCGAATCGGTGTTGCAGGATGCGTTTGCTACGGATGTGCGTCCGGTCATGCGGGAATGGCGGCGTTCGAAGGGTCTTCCCGAAGATCCCATGGAGACTTTTCGCCTCAACGGATACCTCGAGCGCATCACCCGGGAGCGCTCCGCCAGGAATGCCGGCAGCGTGTCCTCGTATGCCTAATCGCACATCCTCAAGGCCTTATCTGGCATTGGATTTTGGAGCGGAAAGCGGTAGGGCTATCCTTGCGCGCGTCAACTCCGGTGTTTTCACGACCGAGGAAATCCGTCGGTTCAAGAACGAGCCTGTCGAATATGGCGGAGGTTTGCATTGGGATGTCACTCGCTTGTGGTGGGAGGTTCGCCAAGCTCTATCGGGCCTTGCTGAAACGCCGCTCGGAGGGATCGGTGTGGACGCCTGGGGAGTCGATTACGCCTTACTCGGAGAGAAGGGAGAGCTGCTCGGAAATCCCTATCATTACCGGGACGCGCGAACTGCCGGTGTGATGCAGGAGGTGTTCCAAAGAGTCCCGAAAGAGGAGATTTACCGGGTCACCGGGATTCAATTCATGCCCGTCAACACCTTGTACCAGCTCTTTGCCGCCGTTCGGCAAAGCCCTTCCCTGCTCCAAACAGCACAAAAGTTGATCACCATTCCCGATCTCTTCCACTATTGGCTTACTGGGAATGCCGTCTGTGAGTTTACGATAGCCACGACCACGCAGCTCGTCAATCGACTCACGCGGACTTGGGCGAAAGAATTGATTGATCGGCTTGAATTGCCAACGCACTTCTGGAGCGAAATTGTCGAGCCCGGCACCTTTCTTGGCAAATTACTGCCGGGCATTGCTGGAGATTCCGCTTTGCGCGACACGCCGGTGATCGCACCGGCCGCGCATGACACCGCATCGGCTGTGGCGGCGATTTCAGCGCGTCAAGGCACGGCCTTCCTGAGTTCCGGAACGTGGTCTCTTATCGGAAC
>Ga0187777_10002509_pt1 | contig 11726 bp, 11 predicted proteins | sample 1015_Q2_SP5_10_M_FD_132416 | JGI IMG/M metagenome (GOLD analysis project Ga0187777, IMG submission 132416) | Tropical peat soil microbial communities from peatlands in Department of Meta, Colombia - 1015_Q2_SP5_10_MG | ecosystem: Environmental > Terrestrial > Soil > Wetlands > Peat | place...
CTGGCGAGCAATTCCTCGGCTATCCGGTAGCGGGACCCGATAACGATCTGCGTCCCGGCCACCGCCGTTACAATGTCGTTTGGTATCGGCCTGCGGATGAGGCGACCAAATTGCAATGGCTGCTCACCGATGACCATGGGGTGACGCACGCGATCTCGATCCCGCCGCCATTGATCTCCCGGCAAGCTATCGCCGAGATGCGCGCCGATGCCGACCGGCTGGTGGCCCCGCAATTCCGTCAGGTCGTCCCGCTGATCGAAGAGCCGATCCTCCAGCCGATCTACGACTTGGAATCGCCGGGCATGGCATTCGGCCGGGTGGCGATCTTGGGTGACGCGGCTTTTGTTGCGCGGCCGCACGTTGCAGCGGGGGTTTCGAAGGCCGCAGACGACGCGGCTGCCCTGACGGAAGCGTTGCAGCATGAATCGAATGTCGAGACCGCGCTCAAACGCTTCGAAGGCGCACGGCTGGCCCAAAACCATCGCATCATCGAACGTGCACGCCACCTCGGCGCCTATTTGCAGGCCAGCCGCACGCAAGAGGAGCAGGCACGCGCCGGCCGCCACAGCACCGATGCGGCAGTGATCGCGGAGACTGCCGTGCTGGATTTTTTGTACGCATGAGCCGGCGTCGTCAGATCAAATCCCCAGCATTTTCTTTGCATTGCCGCCGGCCAGCGCAGCGCGGGTTTTTTCGTCGAAGCTTGCGACCGAGGTGATGTGCTCGATCGGGTCGTTTTCCAGCATGTCGAAGGGATAGTCTGTCCCCATGATGACATGATCGGTGCCAAAAAGGTCGACCAGTGCTTTAAGCTGTGCGGCCGTGAACACGACCGTATCGACATAGATTTTTTTCAGGTAGCTGGTCGGGGGCTTTGGCAGATTGACATGACAATCCGAGCGCGCGCCCCAGGCATGATCGATACGGCCGGAATAGGCGCCGAGATAACCGCCGCCGTGCACCGCGAAAATCTTCAGATTGGGATGCCGCTCGAGCACGCCATCGAAGATCAGGTAGTGCAAAGCCACCGTGGTATCGAGGGGATTACCGATAATGTTGCTGAAATAGAATCGTGACAGCCGCTTGCCCTCGGTAAAGCCGTCCGGGTGAATGATGACGGTTGCGCCGAGTTCTTCGGCCTTTTTCCAGAATGGCGCGAAAGCGGGATCGGATAATTCGCGGCCGGCGACATTGGTGAGAATTTCGACGCACCTGAATCCGAGCGTCTTTACGCAGCGTTCGAGTTCCTTGGCGGCCTCGCTGCCGTCCTGCATCGGCACCGTGCCGCACGGGATGAAGCGGTCCTTGTGCTTGGAAACGAATTCGGCGATGCCGTCGTTGACCATTCGTGCCCCCGGGACGGCGTATTCTATCGCGACGGTGTGGTAACACTGCGCCGGCGGCGGCAACACCAGCTGTGCGTCTATCCCCATCTTGTCCATATCGGTGAAGCGCTCGTCGTAGTTGCCGGTGATTCGGGAACGGATGTCAGCGTCCTGCTTGGCATTGACCTCCTTGGTCTCGGCACTCGCAAAATGCGTTCGCGGCAGGGTGGAAAGGTCGAGATACGGCTTGATGAATTCGGCGGCGCGCGGCACCGCGACATGTGTATGGGCATCGATGGTGACGCTCTTCGGCCGCACGTCGCGCCCCGGCCTGCCGTGCTTGCGCGCAGCGGTGTCCGCGTATTTGTTCCAGATGTCAGCCATTTCGTGCCTCTGATGTTGCGTACGTCCCTAGAAAACTCCGAGGTGCTGGCGCAAATCGACGCCGTCCTTTTCCAGTCGTGTCGGCGTAGAAACCACCGCAACGCGGCCAGTATTAAGGATGACGATGTCGTCGACGATGTCGAACACCAGCTTTGGATTCTGCTCCACCAGCACGATTGACAGGCCGCTTTGCTTCAGCTTGCGAATGGTCGCCATGACTTCAGCGACAATCTGAGGAGCAAGTCCTTCCGATGGTTCGTCCATGAGAAGCACGCGCGGATTTCCCATCAGCGCGCGGCCGATGGCCAGCATTTGCTGCTCGCCTCCCGACAAGTTTGCCGCGATCTGGCTGTGTCTTTCCGCGAGGCGCGGAAACATCCCGAACACGGTTTCCGTTGTCCAGGGTGCGTGCTTGCTGCCTGGGTCCGGCTTGCGTGCGGCAACCGACAGATTTTCACGCACCGTCAGACTCTTGAAGATGCGGCGCCCTTGCGGCACCAGCGCAACGCCGCGTGCCGCGATCACCTCGGGCGACAGGCCGGTCACTGGCTCGCCAAACACCGCCACTTGGCCCCGGCGTGGCGGCAACAGACCCATGGTGACCGCCATGCAAGTCGACTTGCCGGCGCCATTACGGCCGAGCAGGCCAAGCATGCGCGCCTCGCCAAGATCAAACGACACATCGCCCAAAACGTGGCTGTCGCCGTAGTAGGCGTCGATGTGGCTGAGGCTGAGAGCACTAGTGGCCAAGATAGACCTCCCGCGTGCGCGGATCGGCGACCACTTCGGCGCGAGTACCTTCGACGATCACCTCGCCGAAATGCAGAAGCGTAATGCGCTCGGCGAATTCCAGTGCAACGTCCATATTGTGTTCGATCATAACGATGGTGACGTCGCGCGGGATTGCCAGCAACAGTTGATGCACATCGCGTCTTTCGTCGATCGACAGGCCGGCAAACGGTTCATCAAGAAGAAGCACTTTCGGATTCTGCGTCAGCGCCATGGCAATCTCCACCCGGCGGCGCTCGCCGTAGGAGGTTTGTGAAAGCGGCCGGTTTGCGATGTGCCCGAGGCCAACCCGTTCCAGCGCTGTCTGGGCGCGCTCGACGAAGTGGCCCTGCCGTTTGAGATCGATCAATGGGTTCCAGCGGGCCGGGGACAGGCCCAGAAGGGCCAGCATTACGTTATGAAGAATGGTATCGCGCGTAAACAGGGTGATGATCTGATAGGTGCGCGCCATGCCAAGGTGCGCGCGGCGGCGACTCGGCACCTGGGTGATGTTCTGCCCGAAGAGATGCACAGACCCGGAATCGGGTGTCAGCTCTCCGGTGATGAGATTGAACAGCGTCGTCTTGCCGGCTCCATTGGGGCCGATGATCAACCGTCGCTCGCCCGGCTCGACAATGAGATTGACGTCGGTAGTCACTTGGAGGCCGCCAAACGACTTGCAGAGGTCTTTCACCGTGAGTGCGCTCATGGCTTTGCCTCCGCGTCACGGGTCATCGCACGAGGGCTGCCTGCGAATTTGCGCCATGCCAGACGCCACAGGCGTACCGTGCCAGGCACCAGGCCTTCAGGCATCAGAATGACGATAGCGACGAAGATGGTGCCGAGCAGGAAATTCCAGCGTTCGATGAACCCGCTCACAACGGTCTTTACGACCACCACCAGTCCGGCGCCGACGATCGGCCCAAGCAGGGTGCCGGCGCCACCGGAGATCACCATGAGCAACACCTCGGCAGAAGCGGTGAGGGCGAGCGTCTGTGGGCTGATGAATTGGGTGTAGTACACGAACAAGATGGCGGACACAGAAGTCAGCAGCCCCGAAAACATGCAGGCATAAAAACGAATTGCCCATACATGATAACCAAGGGCATTCATGCGGCGCGGTTGGTCGCGCGTGCCCATCAGCGCGGCGCCGAATGGCGAACGCACGAATACCGTCATTGTTGCCAGCGAGAACAGGAAGATGATCAGTGTGGCGTAATAAAACGTATTAACGTCGGACAACGAATAGCCGAAGGGTTCGGGACGTGTCTTCAGGTTCAATCCGTTGTCGCCGCCGGTCAAGCTGATCCAGCGATACGCGAGACCCCAGAGGATCTCGCCAAGTGCCAGCGTAATCATGATAAAGCCAATGCCGGTCGCGCGCAGCGACAGTGCCGCGTAGATCGCCATCGAAATCATGCTGATTAAAAGCGCGATGAGGATAGCTATTGGATGGCCGAAGCCGAGCTGCAGCATGTAGCCGGTGGCATAGGCGGTCACGCCGAAAAGGCCGGCATGGCCCAGCGAAACCAGCCCGGCGTAGCCAGCCAGCACATTCAGACCGAGCGCGAAGATGGCATAGAACAGGATCTGACTGGCGACATTGGTGTAGTAAATGCCGGGAACCCAGTACGGCACAGTGCCAAGCAGGGCGAGCGCGGCGACAAGGGCGAGAATACGTGTCGTCACGGCACGTGCCTGCCAAAAAGACCTTGCGGCCGAAGCAGCAGAACCAGCAGCATCGGAAGGAAAAGAACGAAATACGCAAGCTCCGGCAGTAGCGCCTGGCCGAAATTATAGATGAAGCCGACCATAATGCTGCCGACGAAAGAGCCGAGCAGGCTCCCCGTTCCGCCGAGAATGACCACCACCAGCGCAAGCGGCAGCATGTCCTGATCGAGACCCGGGTAGACCGTCAGGATAGGCCCGCCAATGATGCCGGCGAACGCGGCAAGGCCCGCGCCGAGCGCGAACACGATGGTGAACAGCTGCGACACGCGAATGCCGACAACGCGCGCCATGTCCGGATCATCGACGCCCGCGCGGATCATGGCGCCGAGACGCGTGCGATCGAGCAGTAGCCAGAGCGCGGCGGCGAACACGGCGGCAATAACGATGATTGCAAGCCGATAGGCCGGAAACACGAGCACGCCGATGCTCACAAAGCCCTCAAGCTCGGCGGGCGTCGGGACCGAAATGGGGTCGCCACCCCATATCATCAGGCAAAGATCCGCGGCCATGAACGACAGACCGAGCGTTACCAGCACCTGCGCCAGTTGGTCGCCGGGCAAGCGACGCAGCAGCAGCCGCTCGGCCAGGGCGCCGAGCGCCGCTACCGTCAGCGTCGCCAGAATCGCGGCGAGCCAGATATTCATCTGGAAGCCGCGGATGCCCAATACGAAAGTGACGCCGATATAAGCGCCAACCATGAACAGCGAGCCATGCGTCAGATTGGGGATCCGCATCAGCCCGAAGATGAGGGAGAAGCCCGCCGACAGCAGGAACAACAGCCCACCGAAAGTGATGCTGTTGACCGCCAGCACCAGCCACAAGTTCATGGTCGACGTCGTCCCGCGCTCGCCGCCTCAAAAAAATTTTGCGGGCGCCTGATGCGGCGCCCGCGCAAGGTCATGCGTCACGACTTGAGCGGTGGGAAGTCGCGCGAATAGACGGGCTGCTCCAGAAATTTTTTCTCGTCGTAAGTCCAGAATTGGCTCACGTTCGTGTAGGTCTTGATAGTCGTGTTGACGAGCTTGCCGCCCACCTTCTCGCACTTGCGGACATAGAAGTTTCCGACAGCGTTTCCGAGATGGTCGAACTTGACCGGGCCGCGCGGCGTATCGGATAGCGATATCGACTTGAGGACTTTCATGAACTCAGCCTTGTCGTCGCTCTTTCCGCCGGATTGCTTCAGTGCCGCATCGATTATCATACAATTGATATAGAGTCCGGCTGCATAGAAACCCGGATCAAGGTTGAAGTTCTTCTGCATGCCGGCGACGAAGCGCTTGTTTGCTTCGGTCTGCGCATCGAGTGTGTAAGGGCAGCAACTGATGAGACCGATAGCCTCATCGCCGTAGCTGCGCAGTAACGCGTCGTCGCCGCCGGTCTGTCCGGTGACCACCGGGAACTTGAGCCCAGCGGTAGCGTACTGCTTCATGAATTTCAGCGGATTTCCACCGGCAAAGCCCTGACATACCCCGTCGCAATCCGTGATCTGAGCGAGATAGGGCGTGTAATCCGGAGTGGCGAGCGGGGGCCACAGCTTCTTCAGAATTTTTCCGCCATTGTCTTCGAATGTTTGCTGGAAGCCGCCCATCTGCTCGTAACCGAAGGCGAAGTCTTCGGTTATCGTTATCATCCGCTTGAGCTTCATCTCCTTGGCAGCATAGTCCGCCATAGGATGCATGGCCTGTGAAGAGCAGGCGGAAGCGCGGAGGAAATACGGGTTTGGCCGGCGCTGCGTCAGGTCCTCGGCAGCGGCCAGGCTGAGGAGCGGTGTTTTCGCCTGCGCAATATAGTCGGTGATCGCAAGCAACTCGAAGGCGGCGAGGGGCCCAATTATCGTGTCGACCTTGTCGCGCTCGACCAGCTCTTGCGCCTTGGTTTTTGCGCCCGCCGGGCTGCCGCCAGTGTCGGCAGAGATGAATTCGACCTTGCGACCAGCGAAGGTATTGTCCTTTTCTTTTAGATAAGTGATTACGCCCTGCTCCATCTGGATGCCGCCCTGCGCGAGCGGACCCGTCTTAATGGTGAGCAGACCGAGCTTGAATGGCGCCGCCTGTGCGATCGCCGGAGCCGGGAATTTGAGAGTAGCCGCCACTGCGCCCACGGCTGTGCCGGCCATGAATTTACGACGGGTGACCTTGCGAGACATTACATTCCTCCCTCTACGCCCCTGGCGGGGCTCATATGTTAACTGGCCTTCCCCACGTGTCATGGGTCGACGCGAGCCGAAGCGCGTCCTGGACTGCCATGCCCCACTGCGGCAGACCGGGGTTCGTCATCATCTTCCAAGCTATTCCATGATGTAAAGCCCGCTACGGCGACCGTCGGACCGCGACGATCAGTCGCTAGATGCCGAGATAGCTGGATTTGATCTCATCGTTGGCGCGCAGCTCGTCGGGTTTGGACGAATAGACCACCTGACCCTTGCTCATCACATGCACATAATCGACGAGCTTGAGGGCAAGGTGCGCATTCTGCTCAACCAGTAGAATGGACAGGCCTTCCTTTCTCAAAGTGCCGATGGCCTCCCAAAGGCCTTGAATGATGATCGGGGCCAGGCCTTCAGAGGGCTCGTCCATAATGAGGCAATCGGGGTTGGTCATCAGTGCGCGTCCGATCGCCAGCATCTGCTGCTCGCCGCCGGACAATGTTTTAGCGCGCTGATAGCGGCGCTCGTGCAGGCGTGGAAATAGTTTATAGACGCGATCGAGATTCCAGTTATGCCGGTCCGGGCTTCGCTCGGCGACCAGAAGATTCTCCTCTACACCGAGCGTCGGAAATACCCGGCGGCCTTGCGGGACCAGCCCCATTCCGCCACGTATGGTTTCGAACGATGCCTTATGTGTGATGTCCTCGCCTTTGAATACGACCTTGCCCCTGCGTGGCGGGTTGAAGCCGACAATCGAATTTACCAGTGTGGTTTTGCCGACACCGTTGCGGCCAAGCAGCCCGAGGATTTGGCCCTGCTCGAGTTGAAGCGACAATCCTTGCAGGACGTAGGCATCGCCGTAGTAAGTGTGAACATCCCGGACCTCGAGAATGGCCATGGATCAGTCCGTCCCCAAATAGATTTCCTGTACGCGGCGGCTTTTTTTGATCTTCTCCGGTGGCCCTGACTCCAGGATTTCGCCGAAATGCAATACCGAGATTTCGTCGGCCACATCGAAGACGACATCCATGTCATGCTCGATCAAGAGAATCGCGAGCTTGGGATCAAGTTTTGCCAGGAACTTGACCATTTCGGTGGATTCACCCGTCGACAGGCCAGCAGCGGGTTCATCGAGCAAAAGGATTTTCGGATCACTGGCCAGACCCAGCACAATCTCAAGTTGGCGCTGCTCGCCGTGCGACAGGTTGCGCACCTCGGTGTCCTTGCGGTCAAGAAAATTCGCCTGTTCGAGCAGGTGATAGGCCTTCTCGTAGACCTCCTTGTAGGAGGACAGGTAACGCCACATCACGAATTTTGACGGCCGCAGGCCCTTGATCGCAAGCAGCACGTTGTCGAGAACAGTGAGCTTCGGGAAAAGGCTGGTGACCTGAAACGTACGCGCCATGCCAAGCGCGGTACGGCGGTGGCTCGGCCAGCTGGTGACATCCTGGCCGAACACCAGCACTTGCCCCGAGGTCACCGGATAGATGCCGGTAATGAGATTGAACAGCGTGGTCTTGCCGGCGCCATTCGGGCCGATGATGGCCTTGCGGTCGCCGGGCATGATGCGCAGTGTGACCCGACGCGTGGCCTGCAATCCACCGAAGCTCTTAGATAGTCCCTTCAGCTCAAGCGCCGGAATTTGATTGCCGTTGGTCTGGGTACCGGTGCTCACACGCGCATCCTTGGAGTTTAGAATGAATTGCCGGGGCCCATTTTGAGCCCCGGCTTTTGTTCGTCATTCGCAGTACTTGCAGGGCGGGAAGTCGCGATCGTAGACCGGCTGGGCAAGGAACTTTTCTTTGCCGTAGGTCCAGAACTGGCTGACTTTCGGATAGGTCTTGATCACGGTATTCCAGAGTTCGTCCTTGTCGTAGCCGAACATCTGCTTTTTCTCGACCTTCTTGATGTAGACGTTCTCAATCGGGTTACGATTTTCGTCGAGCTCGACCGGACCGCGCGGTGCGTCGAGCTTGATGCTGGCCATGATCTTGATGAACTCCTCAGGTCCCGGATACTTGCCGCCGGCCTTCTTGATCGCCTCGTCGAGCCACATCGCGGTGGTGTAGTTGTTTTCCGAGTAATAGGACGGCACTTTGCCGTATTTGGCGCGATAGGCCTTCACGAAAGCCTGGTTCCGCGGCGTTTCGATCGCGGCGCTGTAGTGCAACGCCGAGATGTCGCCGATCACTTCGTCGCCCATGAAGGGGAGCACGAACTCGTCGTAGCTGACGCCGCTGCCAAAGATCGCCGTCTTGTTACCGGCCGCGCGCAGCTGCTTGGGGAACTGCAACGCCATCGGACCGACCATAGTGGTGAAGATGACGTCGGCGTCCGCTTTCATGGTCGGGATATAAGGCCCGAAGTCCTTGGTGCCGAGCGGCGGCCAGATTTTCTGGATCACCTTGCCGCCGCAATCCTCGAATGTTTTCTGGAAGCCGCCGGCCGTTTCGTAGCCGAAGGCATAGTCGGCTGAGATGACGATCGCCTTCTTATGCCCCTGATCGCAGGCATATTGCCCGAGCGGCTGATGCGGCAGCGAGCTCGTCCAGCTGGTGCGGATGAAGTATGGATACTTGCTGAGCTGCCGCTGTGTCAGGTCATCGGCTGACGCGACGGAGGAGATGTAGAGTGTCTTCTCGGCGGTGCTCACCGGCGCCAGCGCGTAGCCAGTCGAGGCGAGTAGTCCGCCGACGAACATGTGCACCTTGTCTTGCAGGATCAGTTTCTTGGCCTTGGTGACACCGGTGTCGGGCTTGCCCTGGTCATCTTCAACGATGAACTTGACGTCCATGCCACCGAGCTTGCCGCCGTGTTCGTCAAGGTACATCTGGAAACCGTCGACCATGTCCTTGCCGATCTGGGCAAAAATGCCGGTCACCGGCGAAATGTAACCGATACGCAGCTCTTCGGCGCTGGCTTGGGTGGTCAAACCGAGACCGAACGCAAGACAACCGCCGATCAACATGTTTTTCAGTTTTCTTGTCATCGACATTCCTCCCTTGTTGTCATGTCCTTCCTGTCGCAGCTCAGGAAGTCTTTGTTGCAAATTTCTCCAAACGTTCGTCTTTGCTTTGAGATTTAAAACCTTGCCCGATCCGCGTCAAAATTCCCATCAAGCCCATCGGCAAATAAAGAATAGTGAGCACGTAGACGCCGCCGAGAACATACTGCCACCACGGCACCAGCGTACTAAGGTATTCGCGCAAGCCGAACACAATCGCGGTGCCGATCGCGGCTCCGACCAGCGTCCCTGCGCCGCCAAGCACGACCATCAGCAGTGAATCCACCGACGTAGTCAGCACCACGGTTTCCGGGCTGACGTGCCCGTTGGTGTGAGCCCACAGCACGCCGGCCAGCCCGCCGAAACCGCCAGCAATAATAAAGGCAATGTATTTGTGCAGCCAGGTATTGTAGCCGAGAATTTGCATGCGCAATTCGCGCTCGCGGATGCCGGCGAGGCTTTGCCCGAATGGCGAGCGCACCAGGACATACATGAGCGCCATCGACACCGCAAAGAAGGCGAACACGAGATAGAAGAATGTTACCTCGTTCGTAAGATCGAAACCGAAATTCGGCCGCCCTGTCATGTTGATGCCGTTATCGCCGCCGGTAAGGGAATTCCAGCGATATGCCAGGCCCCAAACGCATTGGCCGAGCGCAAGCGTGATCATCAGAAAATAGACACCGCCGGCGCGCATCGCGAATAGCCCGAAGAAGGCAGCCAAAGCGGCGCCCAGCAGGATTCCCATAACGACCACCAGCCAGAAGTCCCAGCCGAGGCCGATATGAAGCTTGGTCGCAAGTACCGCCGTCAAATAAGCACCCACGCCGAAATAGGCCGCTTGTCCCATTGAGGCGAGGCCGGTGAAACCGAGCAGAAGGTCAACGCTCATGGCCAGAATGGCAAAGGCCATTGCCCGTGTCGCCAACAGGACGACGAACGAGCCGGAGTGCGGAACGATCAAAGCGAGCGCTGCCAGTGCGGCGACAACGATCAGGATTTTAATTTGTTGGCCTGACATGGTGAACGCTCAGTCTCGTCCGAACAAGCCAGTTGGCTTGATTGCCAGAATGAGAACCATCGGCGCATACAAGGTGAAATACGAGACTTCCGGAAACAGGGCTTTGCCGAAATTATCCGCAAGGCCGACCGCGAGCGCTCCGATCGCGGCGCCACCGAGGCTGCCCATGCCGCCGATAATTACGACCGCAAAGGCCAGCGGCAGCATTTCGAAATCCAGGCCGGGATAAATGCCGAGAAAAGCGCCGCCGATCACACCGCCGAGCGCCGCCAGGAAGGCGCCGAGCGCAAAGATGAACATCGAAATGCGATTTGTATCAATGCCGACACCGCGCGCCATTTGCGCGTCATCAACGGTCGCCCGCACGGCCGCGCCCATGCGCGTTTTTTCCATGACCAGCCAGAGCAAGATGCCGATCGCGATCGCCATGGCGATCATGAAGACGCGATAGAGCGGCAAATAGATCCCGCCGACCACGATACTTTGCGTCAGCTCGGTCGGCGGAACGATATCCATATTGTTGCCGCCCCAGATGTCGAGCGCAGCCTGCTGAAACAGAAAAGCGAAGCCGACCGTGAGCAGCACCTGCCGTAACACGTCGCTTTCGATCGGAATGGCCAAAATTCGTCTGAGCAGGAAGTAGATCGGAACGGCAATGATTGCTGTAACCAAAGCTAACTGAATAATGCTGCCAAGAGGTCCGGGGATCATCTGAGGCAGTATTCTGCCGACCATCAGCCTAAAGACGAGCGCGATCCCGAAGGCGATCATCGCATCGCGTACGCGCGCGAGGGCGCCTCCCGACCTTAAGAACAAGCGCTCCATCACAATGCCGACGGCGGCGATTACCAACGCGGCGACCGGCAGGGAGAGCGCCCACGAACCTGTGCCGTGGATGACCGATAGTGCGACGTAGCCGCCCAGGAGAAAGTAAGCGCCATGCGAAAGATTAACGATGCGCATGACGCCAAAGATCAGAGACAAGCCGGCGCCAACGAGAAACAACAACGCGCCATAGGACACGCCGTTGAACGCCTGCACTACCCAGAATTGCGACCCCATTCCCCCTTTATCCTTCCGTTACGCCGAAGGTTGTGCGGAGCTTACCTTAGGTTCGGGTGGAATAAACACTTTATGTGGCTGCGGATTCCGCCTGTGACACCGCGGCCCCGTTGCATCGGCGCGCTCTTGCTTTACTTTCGCCGGCTTGCCTGTTTTTTCGGCGGGATAATCGGCAATAGCAGATAAGACAGTTTGCCGCGGCCGAAATGCAGGCTGGTGGTGCCATTAAAGACGGCGGGCGGGCGATCGCGTGGGTCATCGTGCAGGAATGGGCCGCAGCCCTTC
>Ga0187777_10002510_pt1 | contig 11725 bp, 10 predicted proteins | sample 1015_Q2_SP5_10_M_FD_132416 | JGI IMG/M metagenome (GOLD analysis project Ga0187777, IMG submission 132416) | Tropical peat soil microbial communities from peatlands in Department of Meta, Colombia - 1015_Q2_SP5_10_MG | ecosystem: Environmental > Terrestrial > Soil > Wetlands > Peat | place...
ATCTCAAATCCGTTCTTGAGGAGTCTTTCGCTGATAATTAGTGGAGCCATGAATCTTAATACGTTCCCGAAGTGGCCGCATGTGTGCATGAGCAATCCGTTCTCAAACATGGTTCTTCGAAGTTTCACTGCGCGTTCTTTTGACGGAGTTTTGGTTTCTCTTGATTCTACTATTTCGTTTCCCACCATGAACCCAACACCTCTTACGTCGCCCACGAATTTGTTGGAGTTTCCGATTCGTTTGAAGTCGTCGTTGAGTTTCTTTCCTAGCGTTTCGACTCTGCTCAGTAAGTTTTCTTGTTGGATGTAGTCGATACTTGCGGCTCCTGCAGCCATGGCGACTGGGTTGCCGCGGTATGTTCCCATATGGAATCCGTCTGGGAGTTTTTCGTCGTATTCATCGCGGTATGCTATGAGTGAAAGTGGGAGTCCTGCACCTACTGACTTTGACACGGCCATTATATCAGGTGAGGTTCGTGTTAGTTCACATCCCCAGAACTTGCCCGTTCTCCCGAATCCTGTCTGCACTTCGTCTATGATCAATGGGATTTGGTATTTGTCAGCAATTTCTCTCAGTCCAGGCAAGAAGTCTTCTGGAGGTACCACGTATCCTCCTTCACCCTGAATTGGCTCGACAAGGATGCCTGCCGGTTTGTCAAGACCAGAGTGTGGATCATTTATCAAGTGTTCAAGGTATCGTAAGACGATCTTCGCTTCGTCACCTTTACGTTCGACGGGGAATGGGAATCGGTATGAGTATGGAAATGGTAGGTGGAATACTCCGTATCGGATAGCTCCTGAGGTTTCGAGATAGTGGGTGTCTGCCGTGGCGCTAACAATTCCTTGGTGTATGCCATGGTATGCTCCGCCGAAGGCAACTATCGTGCTCTTCTTGGTGAGATATTTCGCGAGGCTGATCGCAGTTTCACAGGCATCGCCTCCTGTTACCGTAGTTAGAACCTTCGCGTGTCCTTTCAACTTCCCGGGAAGAATAGAATGAATCTTTTCGAGGAATCGGACTCGAGTTTCCGAGGGTATTTCGAGTGAATGCCATATCCTGTCAAGTTGCGTCTTGACAGCGGCGGCGACGAATGGATTGTTATGCCCAAGGTTGAGAACGCAAATTCCGCTCACCCAATCAATGAAGAGATTTCCGTCAACATCCCTAACTGTTGCCCCTTTTGCCGAATCTATAGCGAAGGGGAAGGCTTTGCTGTACATCACCGCTCGCGTTTCTAGCGCTGCCTGTTTCGCAAGTATTGCCTTTGAATTTGGTCCCGGAGGTTTTGTGATGATTTTAGGTGCTTCCTCGAAGCTTAATTCTTGAAGAGTCAACAGAAAACACTCTTCTCAGACAGGTCAGACTTGATACTTAGACTTGTCGCCAAAGGCCTCTCAGCAAATGCTTAAGTCCTTCAGTAGCCTGCCCGAAGACGGTTGGAATTGGCGAAAGGGAAACGAAAGTTTCACAGAATCTTTTTCTCAACAGATGTACACGCGTCTGAAGTGGTGTTTCGGAAATTCATAGGCACTGCCAAGTTCTATCAGGTTGATACGCTGGTTATGGGAGGAGATATTACTGGAAAAACCGTGGTTCCCTTAGTCGAAGAGTCAGACGGAACATTCCATCTTAACTTTCAGGGGCAGGAATTCCAAAAAATTTCAGCCAATGAAATAGAAAATTATCAAACGCGCGTCATGAACGCTGGTCTCTATCCGTACCGCGTCTCCGCCCCCGAATATGAAGCGTTAAAGTCTGATGAAGATAAAGTGACTGAACTATTTGACCGCCTCATGATAGAACGTTTGAAACGTTGGGCTAAGATCGCAGAAGAAAACCTAACTCCACTAGGTATCAAATGTTACTGGACCGGCGGAAACGACGATAAACAAAATGTTCTCGACAGCGTCGAATCGACAGAGCATTTTGTGAATCTTGATGGAAAAGTTGTGACTTTAGAAAGCGGACATGAGATGTTGAATCTTGGCTGGAGTAATCCCACGCCTTGGAGCACTCCCCGCGAGTGTGTAGAAGAAGAATTAGAAACCAAACTGAAGCCACTAACGGTTCAGGTGAAAGATGCTAATACTTGCATATTCAATGTTCATGTTCCACCGTTTGATTCATCGCTCGATATCGCCGCGAAATTGGACACAAGCTTTGACCCTCCAAAGCCATACACAGAAGGCGGACAACCAATCATGATTCCGGTTGGCAGCACAGCCGTCCGTAAAGCCATCGAAGAGGTTCAACCCTTGCTTATGTTATGCGGACACATTCATGAAACCAAGAACGCAAGCAGGATCAATCGAACAACCTGCATCAATCCTGGTTCTGAGTATCAGGCCGGAGTACTGCGTGGGGTTATCGTGAATTTGCAGAAAGATAAAGTGCTAAGCTACCAATTCACGTCAGGATAGTTTGAAGAAATGAAGAGGTGAGCCTAGATCGGCGGCACTTCTTTGTAGGCCAAGTCCAATTCGATGCCATTTCTTTTTAGGTACCAGCGCCTGAGGAAGAAGAAACCTATCCAGAACACGAATATCACTGAAATTACGAGCTCGGAAGGTAAACTTGCAACTCCAAGGCCTGGGATAGTTACGTAGTAGTAAAGCATCCAAGCACTGAATGCGGCTGCGATTACTCCGCAGATTGTAATTAGCGGTATGTTACCAATTTTATATTTTGCTATTGGTGAGGTCTCGTAAACTTCTTTTCGCGACCACGGGAAAATCGCTCCACCGACTGCAGTGCCGATATACATTACGGTCGCCACAGCTGTAACCGAGAGCGTGTATCCGACGAAGCCAGGAACGAAGTTGTACACGTAACTCATCACAACTCCTCCAAGTACCAGGAAGATTACGTGCGCCGCGACAGGTGTGTGTGTTCGTTCACTTACGGAACTAACAAATTTCGGTAAGGCACCGTCAATAGACATTGCCACTGACACCCTAGTCCACCCAATGATGACATTAAACACAACTTGAACAGCGTTCAAGAAAATGCCAATAATCATAAGGAATACGAGCACTGGATTATCAGTTAGAACAGCGGCGAGATCACTGAACCACGGCGGAATAGGCATAGCCACTGATCCAGTTATGTAGTTCCCATAAGCGGCAGCAGCCAGCCAACCCTGACCAACAGAGTTGACGACGGCATAAGCCAAGAGCATCATAAGTGCAGCGCTGAACAGACATCCGATGACGTTGATGAACATCTGATTCTTCAGAACGTGGGCCCCCTGGATCTCTCCAGCCTGTTCCTGGGCATAACCAACCCATCCCAGACTGGTTAGAGCGATTGGGAGTACGAAGAGGGTTGAAATCGGGATCATTGTGGTTGGGGTGACTTGAACAAACCCATTCGCAGTCGCCTGAGTGATAATGGAATGATAGAAATCCGCGCTGCCTGTAGCAAGACCGTTGCTAGCCATTACGTTCATAGCGTTGTTGAATCTCATGATGAATACACTAGTTGGCGTGATCAGAAAATAGCCAACCATTATCGCGAAACTTAGCAGAAATCCATACCACATAACCCATTGTGCCATTACGAACCACCTGAAACTCTTGATCAGTATTACTGCTGCGATCGTTGAGGCAACTACCGTGGTTAGCCAGATGCCCATCGGCGTTGTGAACCATACTCCCCAGTTCAGAAATGTTGCATTCTGCATTGTTAACCCAAGTCCGGTGAAGAGAGGAGCCAGTCCCAATATCGCTACAAGAAGACCTCCCAACGTCTGCCAGATCAAAAAGAAGGTGACAATCATTGTGGCAACGATAGCGAAACCCAACCACGGTTTGAGCGTCCTACTTTGGAAGACGTAATCCCCTCCAGTTCGAGGCATCGCAGCCGCAAGACCGGAATAGACAAGCCCCAGTAACGCGGTGAAGACTCCTGTGATTAGGATCCCGGCTGGGATGTTAGCATCTGGCCAAAGACCGAGAGTTAGCAGGTAAACCCATGGGAAGATGATTCCAATGTTCAAAACATTATACGCAAAGGCTGAGTATGGTGACATTACTCGTATTAATCCGGAAGATCTTCTCGCAAAAACTTCAGTCTTACTCATAAGAATCCTACCGTACAAAGACTGTTAATGTCACTTTGGATGTATTTTAGACTAACCGTCCAATTTGCACGTTCCTGACAAATTGGCTCAAGTTACGACCTATTCGGAGGCATCTAATCCGGACGGAATGCCAAGGATTTCATTGGTTATGGCGGGCCCGCGGGGATTCGAACCCCGGATCCCAGGCTTTCTTTGCTTCGCTCCGAAGGCTTACACGACTCAGAGGTCTCTGTGTCTTAATCCTGGCTCGACTACGGGCCCAATCACCATTGTTGTTAACGTGCAGTATATGGTTTCTGCGAGGTACGGATCCTATGCAAAGATAGAGACAAGTCATTGCAGAACCGAAATTAATCTGGCACAAACCATATTCGGGTTGCGCGAATACATCGTTCGATTCTAATTTGCCTCATCGAGTTAACCCGCTGCAGATGGCGTTGGCTGCAGGCATCCTTCAAGGTACTGTCTATCCTATAGTGGGCCTTGCACTCAGAAGTTTCACGCCTTATGAAATTGCATTTGCGAGAGCATGTTTGGCAGCTCTAACGATAGGGCTTTTTTCAAGAATGTCTTCAAAGCGAATTTTCATTAGAAAACAAGATTTCTTGATGCTTTGCTGTGCGTCGATTTTCGGCACATCCATCTTCTACGCGCTCCAAGGGTATGGAGTTGAATTAGCATCGCCAAACGAAGCAGCGTTTCTCATGGCGACGTATCCTCTACTCGCGTCAATACTCGCGTGGGTAATTCTCAAAGAGAATCTCACGCCGAAAAAGATTCTAGGACTAATTCTAGGTTTAATTGGCGCGTTCTTGATATTCACAGAGGGAAAGAGTCCCAGTAACTTCGGTTGGCTCCCACTTCTCGGTCGGATAGCTGCACTGGGAGCAAGCCTATCGTGGTCTCTCTACGTGGTAGCCTCCCGTAAACTAACCGCGCACGCAAAAGTTGACACATATTACTTTACATTCAATTCTTTCTTGCTCTCTATCCCGATCATGTTCTATGTTTCTTTGGTGTCAAGCGCTACCATTATCCCCAGAGTCGATTCGATAATCAGCCTGCTGTGGCTTGGGGTTTGTGGGTCCGGAGTCGCATTTCTACTCATGAATAATGCCCTCAAAGAAGCCAAGACATCGACAGTTACCTCTGCTCTGATGATATCTCCGTTCGTAACCGTGATTGTGACAATCTTCCTTCTTGGACAATGGCCTACCGTGCCACAGTTAGCGGGGGGAGGGCTCATCCTTTTAGGTGTCTGGATCGCTAATTTCTTGCAATAAAATGCGGATAAGGCTCAGAGTGAAGTGGCGTAAACCAACTGTAGCCAGATTGTTCTATCAAAATCAAGTGCTGCTTCATTCACCCCACTGACACGACCTTAAGAACAATATACAAGATTGAATATCAGAAGAAGTCATAATGACAGTTTTGTCTGATGATGGAATCGAAGATCGTGTTAAGAGGGGCGCATTAGGAATCGTTCCTTTCGAGGTGAATTGTCTTAACGGAGCAGGCTACGATCTTCGTTTGAGCTCGAAACTCGCTCTGGCACCTGGGGAGCAGAAACTGGCAGGTACGCTGGAGCGAATAGAGCTCCCTGATGATCTTATAGGAACACTCCACATTCGATCGTCGTTGGCACGAGCGGGGATCATAGCAAGCCTAGCCGTGGTCGACCCAGGCTTTCGTGGCCAGCTAACCATCTCGCTATACAATTCCAGCTCTGAGGCGTTCTCGATGAGAGCGGGAGAGAGGTTCATTCAACTTGTTGTGCATGCACTTAGCATGAAGACGCGGCGACCGTATCGGGGCAAGTACCAAGATAGCCAAGGAATTGTAGAAAGACGGTAGTGGGCACACCACTCTTTGTGTTAATCCGTGTCGAAAGTATTATTACTAGTCGGCATGGGCATGTGAATGTCGACGACTTGTCACACATAAGGAAGGCAATAAATTGAGGGCAGGCTCCCGTATATCCGATCTAAAATACAAGCTTATGACCATTGAACTACTCAACCTGGCAAAGAACTACTACACATACAGGGAACTAGCGCAGATAATTGGACTGCCCGAGACCGTATTAAGCAGGTATGTTAAGGGTCATGTTTTACCCACGATCGACCGTGCGCAGAATATTAACAGAACACTCCAGAAGATTATGCGTCTTGAAGGCGAGATCCAGCAAAGGATACGATTCGACGAAACTGGTTATTTCGACAATACACACCTGATTGCAGATACGTTACTGCTCGAAAGAGCCGTCCAGCATGCAGTCAATGCCTTCGCAGGGATGCGGATTACAAAAATCCTCACGGCAGCTGTTGACGGAATACCACTGGCATCTCTTCTAGCACACCGATTGGGAGTTGGCCTAGTGATAGCCAAGAAGGCCAGAGAAGTAGGTGTGCGTGAATTCATTGAAGAAATATACATTCCAAGCAAGACAGCGATCATGATTAGTCTCTATGTTCCACGAGACGCTCTACGAAAAGGTGACTGCGTATTAATCGTGGACGATGTGATAGACAGCGGAGAAGCGCAGATCGCGATGACTAGGATTGTTCAGAAGGCGAAGGGCGAGGTGACCGGCATGTACGCGCTTGTGGGTATGGGAGCCGAATGGAAGAACAAAATTGAGGCCGTAACGCACTGTCCGGTCGAAATCGTTCTCCAGATCGGCAAGAAACCATTGCAGGAAGTCTAAATCGCAAGCCGCGCTCTCATCTGGGAGGGATCGATAACTCCCTTCTCAGTTATGAATCCGGTCACGAGTTCCACGGGTGTCAGGTCGAAGGCCGGATTGAAGACTTTCACACCTTTTGGCGGAATTCTCTTCCCAGCGATATTCATGACTTCTTCAGCGTTTCTCTCTTCAATCTTAACGTCCGATTGGTCGTCGCGGAGATTGAATGTTGACCTAGGAGCCGCAACATAGAACGGAATACCATTAGCCTTGGCTGCCAGAGCGATCGGGTATGTCCCAACTTTATTTGCCACAACCGTGGTTGTGATTCTATCCGCACCAACAATTACCATATTCACAAGATGCTTCCTCAACGTATAACCTGCTGCTCCATCAACGATTAACGTCACTGGAATCTTGTCGCTAAGAAGCTCGTAGACGGTAAGTTTCGCTCCCTGCAATCGGGGTCGAGTTTCAGTCGCGATTACGCTCACACTCTTTCCCTGACGTATGGCGGTGCGTACCGGAGCTAGGGCGGTTCCGTAACTGACCGTCGCCAGAGTTCCCGCGTTGCAATGCGTCATGACACTGTCTCTATGCTTGATTAGAGTCGCTCCAAATTCTCCTATCCGCCTGTTCGTTTCGACATCCTCATCCGCCATCGATTCAGCCTCTCTGACGATCCCGGAGATTGTCGCATCAACATTCCCTTCTGTTGTTTCTGCTTTCCGAAGAACACGATCTACTGCCCAGAACAGGTTCCAAGCAGTCGGACGACTCTTACGGAGAACATCTGAAGCGGTACGAAGTTCTCTCATCAAACTGTCTTTGTTCTTGGCTTTGGAGGAATTTGCGGCTAGGGCTAGCCCCAAGGCTGCAGCGACTCCGATGGCCGGAGCTCCGCGGACGACCATCTCCCGAATTGCTTTAGCAACTTGACGATAATTCGTGTAGGTTACGAAAATGAATTTTTCAGGAAGCCTAGTCTGATCAATCATCCGCACCTTACCGTTAACCCATTCGACTGTTCTCAATCCTGACATTGGACGCAACAATATCACTTCAGGGTACGAAAGAGATACTCGTAGAATTACCTTTCACACTGCCACAAAAACATAAAGCGTGGCGATTCATTGCGTCCCTCAAGTGCTCGCCATGGAAAACAGCTCTACCAACACATCTGTTGCTCCTGCCGTTTCCGAAGAGAAAGCTCAGTTCACGCCCTGGCAAGCGTTCTGCGCGAATAACGTGTTCTTACCCTACAAATCAGAATTAATGGAGCTTAGAGATCGCGGATTCGGAGACCTAAAAAATGAAAAACTGATTCTAACACCCTACGAATCATTCTATCTTTTCGAAAAGCAGAAGATCGTGGTGAAGAAGAAAGGGACTGACGAAGATTTGGATCTCCGCGATTTAGTCAAGAAGTTTTCCGTCGGCAAACCGGAAATCTGGATTAAATATCTCGTCTACCGCGACCTCAGAGATCGAGGATACATAGTACGAGAGTCTAATCCACTCTTCGATTTTGATGTTTACGGGAAAGGCCCAATGCGTCGATTGATCTCAATAGTCTACGAAGGCGGTGAAGCCAGCTTGCGGAAGCTAGGGAAGATCCTTGCATTCGCAGATAAGGAAAGAAAGGAACTTATCTTGGCAGTAGTCGACCGTAGAACTGATATCGTATATTATACACTCAGCTCGTTGCACGTCTAAATCTCATCAAGGTTGCCTTGCCCCGCACTGAGGGCAAAGGACGGTGCCGGAGGGGAACTGTGCTCCACACTGAACACAATATTTTGTTTGACCTGGTACCCCAGGTATTATGGCCTCAGGCGGCGGTGTCATAGGCGGGTGCCTAACCATACCTAAAATTGAACCTCCGACTCCGCCAGCGAGTAAATTCATCAACGTGATCGCTACAACCGCTCCTTGAAGTTCAGTGAGACTGGGCTGCGTACCCGTGGGCAGAGGAATCACGCCGAAGATCACCAAAATTTGAGAAACACCAAGAAAGAAGGGCAAACTAAGTAATCCAGCTAGGGCTCCAGCCAACGAAGCAGGTCCTATCTTGGCATAAACTATGTATGCTGCACATGCGCCAGCGATGAATCCGCCTATTGGAGCTGAATAAGTAACATTCCCAATGCTGAGTACAGATGATACTAGACCGCCGAGAACCAAACCAGCTAACACGCCAGTTCCGAGTTCACGACTTTTCGCAGCAGACATGAAGATCGGCTCGCTACAGTATCCTACTTGCTATAAACGTTGCATATGATTATGGCATTAACAACATTATAGAAGTAGCTCTTGCTACTCATGATTCAAATCTGTGAAAGAGATTGAGCTCCAGCGAATTCACACTTCCACGCGGAATGAAGGACATCGAACCAGAGGAAATGAATCGCCGCGTTTGGTTATATGATCGGATTATTGAGGTAGTCAGACGTTACGGATTCCAACTCGTGGAACCGACGACGATTGAAAGTCTCAAAACGTTGGAAGCGAAAAGTGGGCCTGCTATCAGGAATGAGATTTACTGGTTTAAAGACAAGGGCGGTCGAAGCCTCGGCCTCAGGTTTGATCTAACCGTTGGCTTAACGCGAATAGTGTCCAGCCGATCGGACTTACCAGAACCCATCAAATACGCGGCGATAGGCGGTAACTGGAGATATGATGAACCACAATTTGGAAGATACCGTTACTTCACACAATGGGATGTAGAAATCTTCGGGTCCTCAAGCCCTCTAGCTGACGCGGAAGCGATCTCGGTTGGAGCAGAGATACTGCGAAACGTCGGGTTGAAAGATTTCATCATAAGAATTAGCAATAGAAAACTCACCGAAGGCTACCTCAACCAGATTGGCATACGTCCAAGAGAGAAGTTGGAGCAATCGCTCAGAATCATCGACAAGATTCGTAAGGAAGATCGCATGCAACTCGAGAGTGAGTTTGCAGCTATCAAGATCCCCAAACATAAGATACCGGATATTTTCGCCTTTGTGTCACTCAACGGCTCCCCGAAGACCTGCCTGAACGAGTTAAAATCAATCGAGATCCGGGATGAAAAAGCGAAGGCAGCGATAGATGAACTGAAAGTGCTCGCCGACGCGTTGGACGCTTTCGGACTGACGCCGAGTTGTGTTTACGACTTGAGCATCGTACGAGGAATCGGCTACTATGATGGAATCGTCTTCGAAGCCTTCGACAAGGCAGGCGAGGATGTTGGAGCAATCTTCGGCGGCGGACGGTACGATCAGCTCTGTAAGGCCTACGGCAAACGTGACATACCGAGCACCGGAGTGGCCGGCGGTATCGAGCGATTAATGATTTCGCTCGAACGAGCGAATCTCTTTCCCACCCAACGACCAATCGCGAAAGTATTCATAGCAACCGTGAAGCCTGATGCGAGAGAACAAGCGATCAAACTGGCGACGCAACTCCGTGAGAATCAAATCGCAACCGTAATCGATCTAAAGGAGCGCAGCCTAGGCAAACAAATTGAGTACGCAAACTCAACTAGAATCCCATACCTAATCGTTCTGGGTCAAAGAGAACTTGAAACACGAACAGCGAAAATCAAAGACATGTTAGCACGAACTGAGACAGAGGTCCCATTCGACGAAATCGCATCAAAAATCAAGAGTTTAGGTTAGTCTCCTCCGACAAACACTTCCTTCTCCTGAGATTGTAGAATCGCCTTGAGCGTTGCTCGTTCGCCGACAAGATCACGCATCGATACAACACCAACCGCTCTCTCATATTCGTCAACGACAACAACATGCCTTATTCGATTCTTATTCATCGCCTTCGCTGCCTCCGCAACATCCGCCTTAATTTTGACTGTGATAACGTTTCGAGTTCCTACTTCACCTATCTTAATGTCCACACGTTTCTCTGAAGCTAATGCTCTTATGATATCTCTCTCAGAAATCACAGCGACGAGTTTGCCAGCGTCTGTAGGATCCATTACGACAAGCAAGCCCATATTGTGACTTACCATCATCCTCGCGGCATCAAGAATAGTCTTATCCGAGTTGATCGTGACCAACTGTTTCGTTATCATGTGTCCGACATTCAAATGAGGCTCTCCATCACAATCTATTCTCGATAGGAATGTACAGTAGCCCGGTCTTCCCGATGTACAGCGCCTTCGGACGTATGAGCCGGTTAGATTGCAGATATTCAATCACGTGGGCGGTCCAACCTGCAATTCTACTCATGACGAAAATCGGTGTAAACAGATCAGTTCGAATGCCCAGTATATGAAAAACGATACCTGAGTATGAATCGATGTTAGGGTAGATCGATGATCCAGCTAGATGACCTAAGGCACTGTTCTCCAATGCGACAGCAGTCTCGAAAAGTCTTTGCTGACCTTTCTTTGCCGCTAATTCGGAACCAACTGCCTTGAAGATCTTGTAACGTGGATCAAAATTCTTGTACACGCGATGGCCGAACCCCATTATCCTCTTTTTCTCAGCGAGCGCTTCGACAACATACGTTTCCGCTTTAGAAGGATCACCGACTTCCAGAACTGCTTTAAGCGCCTCCTCATTCGCTCCACCATGAAGAGGCCCTCTGAGTGTTCCAACTCCAGATGTTAGGACGGAATACATATCCGCTAACGTTGACGCGGTTACTGTGCATGAGAACGTTGAGGCGTTCATCTCATGCTCCGCATGGAGTATCAGGCCAACGTCCATAACGTGTGCGTCGTATGGATCAGGCAAATTCCCGGTGAGCATGTAGAGGAAATCCGCCGCATGACTTAAGCCAGGTCTAGGAGGGATTGGATCCTTACGATTACGAATTCTCTCGAAGGCGGCAATTATCGTGGGGGTTTTCGCGAGGATCTGAAGGCCCTTGTCAATTCTCCGTTCCGAACTATCAGTTAACGGCTCAGGATCATGAAGCGCGAGAGAAGAGATTGCCGTCCTAAGGACATCCATGGG
>Ga0187777_10002512_pt1 | contig 11724 bp, 9 predicted proteins | sample 1015_Q2_SP5_10_M_FD_132416 | JGI IMG/M metagenome (GOLD analysis project Ga0187777, IMG submission 132416) | Tropical peat soil microbial communities from peatlands in Department of Meta, Colombia - 1015_Q2_SP5_10_MG | ecosystem: Environmental > Terrestrial > Soil > Wetlands > Peat | place...
GGAAGGCGTCCCCGACGAGGCGGTGCGGACGACGCTCCTCGACCTGCGCAGCGCGCTCCTGGCGGCGAAGGCGGCGCACGCCCCGTTCGCCCTGGCCACCTGCGGCTGGGTGCTGGGCCCCCCGCAGGACCGGACGCTGTTCGACCGCGAGCTGCCCAGGGAGGTGGCGCTCTCCTGCATCAACCGCACGGTCGGCCACTCGCCGGTCGAGCGCGGCTTCGCGGCGGTGAAGGACCGGCCGACCTGGGCCATCCCCTGGCTGGAGGACGATCCCGCCCTCACCGCGCCCCAGCTGTGGGTGGGACGGGTCCGGCGTGACGCCGCGGACGCGCGCCGCTACGGCACGGGCGGCCTCATCGGCATCCACTGGAGGACGCGCGCCATCGGCCCGAACGTGGCGGCGCTGGCCCAGGCCGCCTGGAGGCAGGACTGGCCCTCTGGGCCGGTGCAGGTCGAGGGCCCGGTCGGCGGTTATCGGCAGGTGCGCGCGGGTGCGGCGGTCGCCGATACCCGCGAGCCGGACGTCTACCGCCAGCAGCGCTGCGGTCTCGCGGGATACCGGCTGAAGCTGCCGAACGGCCGCTACGACCTGCGCCTGCGCTTCGCCGAGCTGGAGCGGACCCGCCCCGGCGAACGCGTCTTCGACGTCACCGTGCAGGGCCGGACCGTCGCCAGCCGCCTCGACCTCGCGCGCTCGCCCGGCCCGCGGACCGCCTTCGACCAGCTGGTGCACGGGGTGCGGGTCGCTCACGGCTGGCTCGACGTCGGCTTCGTCGACCACCAGAACGTTGCCTGCCTGGCGGCGATCGAGGTCGAGGGCCCGGCCACGCGGCGCATCGACGTGGGCGGGCCGGCGCTCGACGGCTACGAGGCCGACCTCGAGGGCGTCCCCTTCGTGCCGACCACCGACTTCTGGACTGACTGGGCGGCCCACGAGTTCGGGGAGGAGGCGGGCAAGCAGGCGGCGGCCATCTTCGAGCGGCTCGACAGCCGCCTGCCGCGCCCGGTCGACTGGGTGGACGGACCCGGGGGCCTGGAGCCGGACGAGCGCCCCTGGTGGCAGGCGAAGGAGGACTACACGTTCGTCGACCAGCTGGCGGCGCTGCGGCCGCTGGTCGAGGGCCCGCTCGGCCAGGAGCGCTTCGACTACTGGCTGGAGAGCTTCCGCACCCTCCGCGCCACCGGGGAGCTGGCCTGCGCCTACGCGCGGCTGCAGGGCGCGCTCGCTGCCCTGCACAGCGCGCCCGCGGCGGAGAAGCGCCAGCGGGCGGAGACCGCGCGGCAGGCGCTGCGCGCGATGGTGCCGCTCGTCGGCGCCGCCATGCAGCACCTGCTCGCCACCGTGCGCACGCGGGGCGAGCTGGGCACCGTGGCCAACTGGCAGCAGCACCTGCTGCCGCGCGTGTACGAGGCACCGGCGCGCGAGATCGCGCAGGCGCTCGGCCGCGGGCTCTTGCCCGAGGACGCGCTGCCGCGTACCTGGGACGGCCCCGAGCGCCTGGTGGTGCCGACCCTGCGCAGCTCGCTCGAGCGCGGCGAGCCCCTGCGGCTGGAGGCGCTCGTCGTCGGCGAGCTGGAAGGGGCCGTCCAGCTCACCTGGCGGAGGATGGGCAGCGGGACCTGGACGGCGGTCCCCTTTGCCCGCATCGCGCGCGGGGTCTACCGGGTGACGCTGCCGGCCCCCGCCGACGACATCGAGTACTTCGTCCAGGCGACGCCGGCGCACGGCGGGCTGTTGAAGGTGCCTGCCGCCGGCAGCGCCATGCCGCAGACGGTCGTCATCGGCCCCTGACCCCGGTCAGGGCGAGGGCTCGCGCAGCCGCGCCGCGCCGGGCACGAGGTACTGGATCGGCCAGCGCTCCCGGCCCTGCTCGACCGCCTCGCGCCAGGAGAAGACGGGAGGACCCGGCTCGTTCGCCAGCTCGAGGCCGCCTTGCACCTTGGAGGCGAGGACGGCCAGCAGCCCCGCCTCACCGCGACCCGCGATCGCCAGGCGCTTCGCCCCGAGCGCCTGGCGCGCGAAGCGGGCGGCCGTGTCCACGTCCTCGAGCGCGTCGAGGAGGTAGGGCCGCCCGGTCAGCAGGCCGTTGTAGACGTGGTTGGCCAGCACGCCCGAGAGCGGGTCCGCGTAGGCCGTCTCCTCGTCGGCGGGCGCGAGGGTGGCGTCGTCCACCGAGGCCGCGCGGTAACGCATGCGGCCCTCGCCGCTGCCCCGCAGGTCGAAGCTGACGAGGGCGTCGCCACTCTCGAGCGCGCGGACGACCGCCGGCCACTCGGCCGGGCCAAGCTTGCCTTCGAACGACACATCGAGCCGGACGCGCGCGAGGCTGCCGGGGCCGTGGATGTGAAGCAGCAGGAGATCAGGCCCAACCGAGGAACGCACCACGTAGCGGTCGATGCTGACGTTCCTCACTTCCGTCGTCCCACGGGCTTCCCAGGACAGCGTCGACGGTCGCTTCGGGACGGCCGTGTCGTACCACTCCGCGAACGAGGGGTGGCTACCAGCGCCTGCGGCCGCGCGCATCTCGTCCCGGATCACTTCCACCAGCGAGCGGCCAGGGAGGTCGACGCGGACCTGTCCGGTGGGTGTCACCTGCAGCTGCTGCGGCGTGAGCTTCTCGACGGCGGCCAGGCCACTCCTCGGTGCGAGGCCATTGAAGCGGTCGAGGAAGGCGAAAGCTCGCTCCTGGTTCTCGTCGGAGTAGCGGTGCTCGTGGTAGCCCTGGGCGAAGCCGACGCGGTCGCCGTGGCCGAACCTCTCGTACAGCGCCCGCAGCTCGCGGACCGCGCGCCGGGCGCCCTCGATCGGCACGAAGTCCTTCACCGCTGCCGCGACGTGCAGGGCGCGGGGGTAGGCGAGGAGGAGCAGGCCGGAGTGGTCCACTCCGGAGGAGACGAGTCCGGGCGGGTCCTGCTCGGGGTCGCTGTCCGGGTCCTCGAAGATGCGGTTCGCCATCCGCATGGGCAGCGAGGTGACGAAGCAGGAGGGCGCCACCACGCCGATCCTCTCGTCGAGCGCGCCGATCCACGCCGACTGGGTGCCGCCGCCGCTGGTGCCGGTGATCGAGACCCGCCGCGCGTCGACCTCCGGCCGCGAGACGAGGTAGTCGAGCGCGCGCATGCCGTCCCATACCTCGTACCGCAGCAGGCTGCTGCCCGCGAGGGTGGCGAGGTTGCCGAGCACCGCGTGCTCGCCGCAGACGAGGTTGTAGCGGCTGCGCCCGCGGGATTTGTCCCAGAACTGGCTGCGCTCGCCCTGGCCGACCGGGTCCCAGCAGAGGACCACGTAGCCGCGGGCCGCCAGCCGGCCGGCGATCTCCTGATAGTTGCCGAACGCCTTGCCCTCCGGCGAGTGGCCGCAGGGCAGCAGCACGGCCGGCCTGGGCCCGGACGGCACGTCCGGCACATAGACGAGCGCGGTGACCACGAGGCCTGGCAGGCTCTCGAAGAGGAGCTTCTCGATCCGGTAGCCGGCCATCGGCACCGTGCCGGTGATGCGCGCGTTGAGCGGGGTCCTCTCGCTCGGCAGGCCGCCGATGAGGTCGAGGACCTTTCCCTTCGTCTCGGCGCGCAGCCGCAGGAGGTCGGCCTCGCCTTGGACGCGCGACCACTGCGTGAGCCGCGCCTCGTCCTGCGCCCAGGCGAGATCGAGCTGCTGCTGCAGGTAGGAGGTGATGCGGGGACCGGGCGGCAGCTCGCCGGCCAGCACGCGGAACGCCTCGGCCGGAGGCGCCGCGGTCGAGGCCGTTGGCTGGGCGGCGGCAGCGAGCGCCGGCATCAGGACGCCTCCGACGAGGGCAGCCGAGAGCGACAAACGGCAGAGGTAGCGAAGGCGGCGCATCAAGACCCTTTCTCCGGCCCGAGGCTTCCGGGCGGGGCGCTTCGGCGGCATTGACGGCCAAATCGAAAGCGATTATAAGACAACCACTTGCGTTTGCTTTCGGTTTTTGGCGTTTGGCCGAGGGGGCCGCGCTGAGCCACTTCACCTGGATCGACGCCGTCCTGGTCGTGTTGTCGCTCGCGGTGACGCTCTGGGCGGGGCTCGCCGTCAAGCGCTACGTCGGCGGCCTCGAGGACTACCTGGTGGCCCGGCGCGGCATGGGGCTCTACATCGGCACCGCGTCGCTCGTCTCGACCGAGATCGGCATCATCACCTACGCGTACCAGGCGCAGTTCGGGTTTCTCGCCGGCTTCTCCGCGTTCAGCGTCGGCCTCATCACCATCGCGGTCGCCTTCGCCGTCGGGCAGACCGGCTTCGTGATCAGCCGGTTGCGCGAGGCGCAGGTGATGACGGTGCCGGAGTACTTCGAGCGCCGCTACGGCCGCGGCGTGCGCGTGCTGGCCGGCGTGCTGATGGCCGTCGGCGGCTCGCTCAACCTCGGCATCTTCCCGCTGATCGAGGCGCGCTTCCTGACCATCCTCACCGGGATCGACGCGCGCTTCGTCACCTGGACCATGGCGGGCCTGCTGCTGCTCGCCCTCGCCTACACGGCGGTGGGCGGCATGGTCTCGCTGCTGCTCACCAACTACCTGCAGTACCTGATGCTGGCCGCGGGCACCGTGCTGGTCACGCTCGTCTGCCTGCGCGCCGCCGGCTGGAGCGCGATGAGCCGGGCGGTCGCCGACCACCTGCACGGCCAGGGGACCAACCCGTTCGCCGCGGGTGACCTCGGGGCGGGCTTCCTGGTGTGGCAGGTGCTGCTGTGGATCGCCCTGATGACGGTCTGGCAGACGGTCGCGATGCGGGCCTTCTCGGCGACCGACGCGCGCACCTCGAGGCGCGTGTACCAGCTGACGAGCGGCCTCTTCCTGGGACGCGCCGTGATCCCGATGGCCTGGGGCATCGCGGCCCTCGCCTTCTTCTGGGGCGCGGCCGCGCCTCTGCCGGCGGACCCCGCGGGGCCGGCCGGCGAGCGCGTGCGGCTCGCGGCCGAGCTGCGCGGCTCCTTCCAGCAGAGGCTCGACCACGGCGAGGTCGCGGCGCTCCTGCCGAGGGTCGACCGGCTCGCGCAGCTGGCGGCGGCGGAGGGCGGGGCGGCCGAGGCCGACCGGCGCCAGGCGCGCTCCTGGCGCGAGGACGTCGGCATGGTGGCGATGCCCTGGATGCTGGCGGCCACCCTGCCGACCGGCCTGCTCGGCCTGGTGCTGGCCGGCATGCTGGCGGCCTCCGTCTCGACCTACGCCGGGTACTTCCTCGGCTGGAGCGCCATCCTGGCGCAGGACGTGGTCGGCCCCTGCGTGCCGGGCGGGCTGTCCGACGCCGCGCGGCTGCGCCTCACCCGGCTGACGGTGATCGGCCTCGCGCTCTTCGTCCTGGCCTGGAGCCTCGTCTACAAGGTCCCGGGGCCGGCGTTCTTCTACCTGCAGGTCACCGCGAACCTGTTCATGGCGCCGACGCTCCTCACGGTGGTCGCCGGCCTCTACTGGCGTCGCGCCTCGGCCGCCGGCGCCTGGCTCGCCTTCCTGCTGGGCGCCCTCGCCTCGCTCGCCTACCTCGTGCCCGGTCTCGGCGTCGGCGTGGCCGCCGCGGGCAACCTCAGCTGGGGCCTGGCACTCGCCGGCCTGGTGCTCGGCTCGCTGCTGTTCCCCGGAGCGAGACGGGTGCAGGTGGCGGCGGTGGAGGCCCGGGCATGAGTGCCCAGGCGTTCTGGGCGGTCGTCTTCTACGCCGCCTTCGCCGCTTTCACGGCGATCTCGGCCCTGATCGCGGTGAAGGGCATCGGCGAGATCCGCGCGCTGTTCGACCACCTGCGCGGCGGACGTCGCTGAAGGAGGAGCGGATGCGGTACGTGCTGCGTTTCGTCCAGCGCTTCCGGCCCGCCGACGAGCGTGCCTTCATGGCGCTCGAGCGGCAGTTCGCGGCTCTCGAGCGGAAGAAGCGCGACTATCCGCGGGGCCGCCGCTCGCGACCGTATGCGGGACGCGAGCCCCTGCACACGCTCATCTGGGAAGGCGAGTTCCCGAGCCTGGAGGCGGCGCAGCGCGCCCTGGCACGGCTCGCCGGCGATCCCGACCACGCACGCCTGCTGAAGAAGCAGCTGCCGTACTTCCTGGAGGCGTGGACCGAGATCGACGAGGTGCTGGAGTTCTGAGCGGGGGCAGCCGATGAGCGACCACGTCAGGCCGACCGACCTGCTGGAGTGGTGCCGCGTTCCCGCGGACGAGCTGCTCGACCATCCGCAAAGGCGCGTGCCGCTGCGCCTGGTGAAGGACTCGGCGGAGATGGGCGAGCTGATGGCCCGGGAGCTGGTCGATCTCGTCGCCTCGCACGACGCGGCGGGCCAGGAGACGCGTGTGATCGTCCCCTGCGGGCCGACCTGCTGGTACGAGCCGTGGACGCGCCTGGTGAACGAGCGGCGCGTCTCGCTGGCGCGGCTCACCGTGTTCCACATGGACGAGTGCCTCGACTGGCAGGGCCGGCCGCTGCCGAACGGGCACCCCTACAACTTCCGCTCGTTCATGGAGGCCCACTTCTACGGCGGCATCGCGGCGGAGCTGCAGGTGCCGGAGCGCCAGCGCCACTGGCTGCTGCCCTCGACCATCGAGGAGGTCAGGGACGCGCTGGCGCAGGCGCCCGTCGACCTCACCCTCGGCGGCTGGGGCCAGGACGGCCACGTCGCCTACAACCAGGCGCGGCGCCACCCCTTCCACCACGTCAGCCTCGAGGAGGTGGCGCAGTCCACCATCCGCGTCCAGGAGAACAACCTCGACACCGTCCTGGCGCTCGCCCAGCGCACCTTCGGCGCCGCCTTCCAGTTCGTGCCGCCCATGTCGGTCACCCTGGGCGTGCGTGAGTGCCTCTCGGCCCGGCGGGTGCGCGTCTTCAGCGATACCGGCGCCTGGAAGCAGACGGCGCTGCGCGTCGCCCTCTTCTCCCCTCCGACACCTGACTACCCGATGACGCTGCTGCAGCGCCACCCCGACGCCCTGGTCACGGCCACCCTGGAGACCGCCCGCCACCCGATCGCGGAGCACCCCGAGTGGGAGCTCCTCTGAGCGCGCTGGCGTCAGCACCTTACGCCCGCCTGGTCGGGGTGGGCGGCATCGGCACCGGGATGTTCTTCGCCCTCGAGGGCGTGCACGACCTGGGCCGCAACGAGAGCCGTCCGGCGCGGCTCCTGGACGTGCGCGACTACTGCAAGCTCCACATCGTCGCCCACTACGTCGCCGTGCTGCTCGGCGCCCGCCCGGCGGGGGACGGCTTCCAGGTGCTGCCGCTCGGGCGCAGCGGCGACGACGAGGCGGGCCGCCGGGTCCGCCAGGAGATGAGCGCGGCGGGCATGGACGTCCGCTTCGTGCTCGAGCTGAAGGGCCGCCCGACCACCTTCTCCGTCTGCTTCCAGTACCCGGACGGCTCCGGCGGCAACATCACCACCAGCGACTCGGCCTCGGCGGCCCTGCGCCCGGCGGAGGTGGAGGCGATCGCGGGGCTCGTCGACGCGCGCACCATCGCGCTCGCCGCTCCCGAGGTGCCGCTGGAGACTCGTCACGCGCTGCTGCGACTGGCCGGCGCCAGGGGTGCCCTGCGGGTGGCGGCCCTCGCCACCGCCGAGGTGAAGGAGGCGCGTCGGTGCGGGATGCTCGGGGACATCGACCTCCTGGCCCTGAACGCCGATGAGGCGGCCGCGGTCGCCGGCCGGCCATTCCCCTCCGGTCCACCCGAGGAGCCTTTCCTCGCCTCGTGCGCGAGCGAGCTCGGCGCCGGCAACCCGCGGATTGCGGTCGTGGTCACCGCCGGCCGGCGGGGCGCTTGGGCCCTCGAGGGCGGCCGCTGGACCCACACGCCCGCGCTCGAGGTGAGGGTCGCCAGCACCGCCGGCGCCGGCGACGCGCTCCTCGGCGCGACGGTGGCCGGCCTGGCGGCGGGCCTGCCGCTCACCTCTCCCGGAGAGCCGCGGCAGTCGCTGGCCGAGCGGCCGCTCGAGAGCGCGGTCGACCTCGGCGTGCTGCTCTCGGCGTTCACGGTGACCTCGCCACACACCATCCACCCCGGCGCCGCCCCCGGCACGCTGGCGGCGTTCGCCCGCGAGCACGGTGTGCCGCTCGGTGACGGCCTGACGCGCCTGCTCCAGCGCCGGGGCGCGGGAGGAACGCTTGGCGGCTGAGGGCGGGACGCCCGGCCTCGCCCGCGAGGCGCGGCGGCTGCTGCGCCCGCTGCGGCAGGAGGTCCTGCGCCTGGCGCAGGCGCTGGTCCGCGTGGACACGGTGGCGGTGCCCCCCGACGGCCGCGAGACCGCCGGCCAGCAGTTGCTCTGCCGGGCGCTGCGCCGCCACCGGATCGAGGTCGAGCTGTACGACACCGACTTCCTCTCGCGCAGCCGCCACCCCTACGTGCGCCGCGGCCGGCACTACCGGGGCCGCCGCAACCTGCTGGCGCGCCTGCCGGGGACCGGCCGCGGGCGCAGCCTGCTGCTGAGCGGCCACGTCGACACCGTGCCGCCCGGCCGCGAGCGGTGGGCGAGCGGCGCCTGGTCGGGGACCATCCACCGCGGCCGGCTGCACGGCCGCGGCAGCTGGGACATGAAGGGCGGCCTGGCCGCGCAGTGCGCGGTCGCCATGGCGCTGCGGCGGGCGGGCCTGCGGCCGGGAGGCGACCTACTCGTCGAGTCGGTGGTGGACGAGGAGTTCGCGGGCGGCGGGGGAACCCTCGCCGCGCGATTGCGCGGCATCTCCGCCGACGCCTGCGCCATCGCCGAGCCGACCAACGAGGAGGTCTACCGCGCCTCGCGCGGCGGCCACTTCTTCGACCTGGTCTGCCGCGCCGGCGACGCGGCCAGCTACTTCTCCAGGGACGAGCAGGTCAGCCCCGTTCTCCACCTGGGCCGCCTGCTCGGCTGGGTGGAGGGCTGGGCGGAGAGACGCAAGCACGTCGAGCGTGGCGAGGCCTACGCCTCCTTCCCCGACCCGGCGCCGGTGCAGGTGCTGGCGGTCGAGGCGAACCGCTGTGAGCCCGACGTGGCCTGGAGCGTGCCGCTCGAGTCGCGCGTGCGCGTCTACTTCCAGTTCCTGCCGCACGAGGACGTGGCGGCGAGCGTGGCCGAGATCGAGTCCTCGCTGAGCACCTTCTGCGCGGCCGATCCCTTCTTCCGCGACCACCCGGTCGAGGTCGAGCGGCTGGTCGACCCGCCGCTCGAGGGCCACGAGCTGCCGGCCGACCACCCCTGGACCCGCTGCCTGCACGGAGCGGCCTGCGCGGTCAAAGGCGGCGCCGTCCCGCTGGCGGCCGCCGAGTGGCCCTGCGACGCGTTCCTGAGCCAGCGCCACTTCGGGATCCCCACGCTCCTCTTCGGCCCCCGCGGCCAGGGAGCCCACAACGTCGACGAGTACGTGGAGACGGCGTCCATCCTGCGCACGGCCGAGGTCTACCTGGCGGCGGCGCTCGAGTGGTGCTTTGCCTGATGGAGGGCGCTGATGCGTGACCTGCGAGCCGCGGCCGTCCAGTTCGAGTCGGCGCCCGGCGACAAGGAGAGGAACTTCGCCACCCTGGAGCGCTTCGTCGCCGAGGCCCGCAGCCTTGGGGTGGAGATCCTCGTCTCGCCCGAGTGCGGCCTCACCGGCTACTGGTTCCTGCGGCGGCTCACCGTGCCGCAGCTCGGCGCGCTGGCCGAGCCGGTGCCCGACGGAGCGAGCTGCCGCCGGCTGCTGCGCCTCGCCCGGGAGCAGCGGATGACGGTCGGCGCGGGCCTGCTGGAGGCCGGTGGCGGCGAGGTCTTCCACAACACCTACGTGGTGGCGATGCCGGACGGCCGGCTGGTCTCGCACCGCAAGATCCACGCCTTCGAGCACGTGGCCATCGAGCCCGGCCGGGAGATCACCGTCTTCGACACGCCGCACGGCTGCCGGGCGGCGCTGCTCATCTGCTACGACAACAACATCGTCGAGAACGTGCGCATCGCCGCCCTGCGCGGGGCCGAGGTGCTGCTGGCGCCGCACCAGACCGGTGGCTGCCGCACCAGCAACCCGCACCTGATGGGCCTCATCGAGCGGCGGGTCTGGGAGGAGCGGCAGGCGGACCCCGCCGCCATCGACCGCGAGCTGCGCGGCGACAAGGGCCGCGGCTGGCTGATGCGCTGGCTGCCCAGCCGCGCCCACGACAACGCCCTCTTCCTCGTCTTCGCCAACGGCATCGGCGTCGACGACGACGAGATCCGCACCGGCAACTCGATGATCCTCGACCCCTACGGACGGATCCTGGTGGAGACGAACTGCGCCGGCGACGACATGGTGAGCGCCACCCTCGACGCCTCGCTGCTGGAGCACGCCACCGGCCGGCTGTGGATGCAGGCGCGGCGGCCTTCGCTCTACGGCGAGATCGCCGTCCCCACCGGCCGCGAGCGCGACGTGCGCCAGCTCAAGCGCGAGGAGTGACCGTGGCCGCCTCAGCGCCCGGCGGCCTTGGCCGCCGCCACCAGCGCGAGAGCGAGCTGCATCAGCATCGCGAGCCCGTTCGGCAGCCAGATGGCCACCCGGCGGAAGCGCAGGCCGTAGAGGAACCAGAAGCCGTAGGCGACCGCGAAGCCAGAGAGGAAGGGCCAGGACAGCGAGCTCGGCACCCGCGAGGCGAGCTCGTGCGCCACCTGCGAGCCGATCGAGACGCAGGCCAGCAGGCCCATGAGGACGCCGACGCGCTCCCAGTGCGCGTCGCGCACGCGGTCCAGCGACCTTTCGAGCAGCCGCACCGCGGGACGGTACCACGAGCCCCAGCCGCCACGCTCGAGAACGCTTCCGTGCCAAGGAGATGACCATGACGAAGACCTGCCTTCTGCTCGTCTGCGCAGCGGTCCTGGCGATGGCCGCCTCCCCGTCGGCCGCACCCGCCGATGCGCCGCTCTCGCCGGTGTCGCTCGGCCGCATCGACGCCCACGCCCACATCTTCGCCGAGGCGCAGCCGCTGCTCGACCTGCTCGACCGGCTCAACCTCACGCTCGTGAACATCTGCGTGGTCGACCGTTACGACAAGGGCTACGAGACGGCGGCGCCACAGCACAAGGTGGCCCGCCACCTCGCCGAGGCCAGCCACGGCCGGCTGCCCTGGATCGCCACCTTCGAGGACGACGGCTTCGCCCAGCCCGGCTTCACCGAGCGCACGCTCGCCGCCGTCGACCAGGCGCTCGCCGACGGCGCCCACGGGGTGAAGGTCTACAAGAGCATGGGGATGGAGCTGCGCGACGCCAAGGGCCGCTACCTGCTGCCGGACGACCCCGTCTTCGACGGCGTCTTCTCGGGCATGGCCAAGCGCGGCACCACCGTCTACGCACACATCGCCGAGCCGATCGCCGCCTGGCTGCCCCTCGACCCGCAGAACCCCGACTACAGCTACTACAAGGACAACCCGGCCTGGCACGTGCACGGCCGCACCGGCGTGCCGTCGAAGGAGGAGATCCTGGCCGGCCGCGACCGCCTGCTGGCGAAGCACCCCACGCTCCGGGTGGTGGGCTGCCACCTCGGCAGCATGGAGGAGGACGTGGACGCCATCGCGCAGCGCCTCGACCGCTACCCCAACTTCGTGGTCGACACCGCGGCCCGGATCACCCACCTCTCGCTGCAGCCGCGGGAGAAGGTGCGGGCCTTCCTGATCAAGTACGAGGACCGCGTGCTCTACGGCACCGATAACGAGGTCGGGCGGAACTGGTCCAACCCGCAAGGCGCGATGAGGTATCTCGACAGCGTCTACCGGACGGATTATCGCTATCTGGGCACCGACGAGGAGATCGAAGTTCCCGAC
>Ga0187777_10002513_pt1 | contig 11723 bp, 8 predicted proteins | sample 1015_Q2_SP5_10_M_FD_132416 | JGI IMG/M metagenome (GOLD analysis project Ga0187777, IMG submission 132416) | Tropical peat soil microbial communities from peatlands in Department of Meta, Colombia - 1015_Q2_SP5_10_MG | ecosystem: Environmental > Terrestrial > Soil > Wetlands > Peat | place...
CATGCTGATCTCGTATGCTTTAGAAAAGCGCTCTTCCTGGTGGATTCTTGTCTTCGCGATGGCCTGTGGAGCCTCTTCTCTGTATGGATGGCTGGCAGGCACCTGGCCATTTGGGGTCGTTGAAGGCGTGTGGGCATTGGTCGCTTTGCGTCGTTGGTGGGAAGTACGTTCCTTGCAACGAAAAGAACAGCTATTGCCTGAGCCATTATCGCCTGAATGAGGGATGAAGAGGTAAAAACGGCTCTTTTCTGGTGCCATTACTAGTTCCTCTCTATAAGAGAACTCAGAGTTGACCAAGTCGTCAAGAGCACTAAGAACCTTTGGTTTGTCTGCAATATGAACTAAAGGTGTGACGATTTAGTTAACTCTGAAGATACCCTTTAAAAGCCTGCAAGACGAGTTTCAATGTGTGCTTCACAGCCTGTCTGGCATGATCGAAAGGATGAAGTCTGAAGAGCCTGTTGTCTGCGTCGAAGAGTTCACGAACGAGTAATAGAACTGCATCGATGATATCCGTTCATTACCGACAATCCGGGTAGTCGCAGTCCGAGAAAGATCTGCCACAAGCACATTTTGAAGCATTTCTAATTGTCAGCCAAATAATGGGAAAACGGAAGTGATGATTGCGCAAGAGTCTTATCATTTGAATCCCCCTTTCTTTCAAATTCCCCATACTGAGTTAACGTGAGTGGGAAAACACGTCACTGAGACTGGGAAAGATTGGCTATCTTTTCATGTATATACGCTGTGATGACACCCGATTTGGTAGATAGGTTATAGAAGACCGTATGAAAAGCCTTCCCAATTGCCAAAACTGCCTCTTGAAAAATTGTCGGCAATATGATAAAATGTCATAATATAACCGACAAATATGACATGGAGAACAACCATGAACGAACTCTTGCAATTCTTCACGTGCATTGAAAGTTATATTGATAGCGAGGGTAGAGTTCTTATTGCTCAGGCTGTAGACTTTGCGCAGCGGTGTCACGAGGGTTTCTATCGCTTAGATGGAAGCTCCTATATACTGCATCCGATTGCTGTTGCAAACATTCTGGGGGAATGGCATGCTCCATCAGAAATTCTTGCGGCGGCTCTCCTACACGATATATTTAAACGGCGGTACTCACGTGTGCCATCGCTGGCGGTTCTCGAGGCGGAATTTCCCCAGTCACTGATCACTTTGGTACAAGATGTCGCTTCGTTAGGGGAATTAGGTCCATCTCTTATTCAAAAACGTGTAGAGCTCTATGCTGAAGAACTATACGAGAACACTGTAAGAAGTAGCCAGCGTTTCTTGTGGGCAACAGTGCTCCTACAGCATAATCCGATGGCAGTAGTGATCAAACTGGCCGACCGGTTACATAATCTTCAAGCGCATGATGAGTTGCCAGCTGCAGCGCGCCAGGAAGGAGAAAAATGGTTCGCAGCTGCGATCCTCAATATTTTTGCTCCACTTGCAGAGAGATTGGGCATGCGGCAAGTGAAAGAAGTGCTAGAGGATGGCGCATTTAGCCTGTATAATTTTGAGCGGTATACCGGTATAGATACTTTCCTGCGTGAAGTGCTTACCGATGTGCCACTTGGGGATCGCGTCAACGACCTGGAACAGATTCTCTGGGAGCGTGGAATATCAGCGAAGGTACTGGGGCGATGGAAACATCGTTATGGCATCTTTCGCCAGCAACTCAAAAGTGCAACAAGAGAAGTCACTCCCGCAGACATGTTGTATATCGTCGTCGTGGTTCCATCAGTAGAGGATTGTTATCGTACACTTGGTGTTGTTCACAGTACATGGCGCTTTCTCAGTGAGGTCTATGATTACATCGCTATCCCTAGGCCGAATGGGTACCGCGCCTTGCACACACGAACGTTTGAGCCTTCTTTAGGAGCTATCGAGGTCATCATTCGCACAGAAGCAATGCACCTGGTGGCGAATTATGGGATTACCGCGCAATGGCGGGGCGTAGACAAAGCATTCTTGCCGAAGATAGATATGCTTCCTGAGCGTCCCGATGGACATATCATGGTTATTACGCCGAAGGGTGAGGTGAAATACCTGCCTGAGGGTGCAACCCCCATTGATTTTGCCTATGCCATCCATGAAGAAATGGGGCATCGTTGCATGCAGGCCTGGGTGAATGGAAACCAGGTGCCACTGGAAGCACCTCTGCAAGATGGATCGGTTGTTGATGTGATCGTGAGCCGAGGTGTTGCAGGCCCGAGCAAGGAATGGCTGAAGCATGTCGTGACACCACTTGCAAAAGGAGCGATTGAAAGATGGACGAGGCGGGAGACCTATGTAGAGTTAACAGTAGAGGGCACGGACCGCGTTGGACTGCTCAAGGATGTGATTGATTGCATCTCGACGAAGGGCATCAACATCCTTTATTCGCTTAGCAAAGTGCTTGTAAACAAGGCATCCTTTCATCTCGTATTGCATGTGATAGGTCCTGCGACGCTTGATGACCTGGAGCAAGAGCTGAATGGCATACCACAGGTTACTCGCGTTCAGTTCCAGGTTTCTGACTCGATTCCCCAGACGCCTCTCCATGCCAATGTGGCCAATGGAACTTCTACTTTACTCCCGGTAGTCAGCGGGACACCTACGCCGTACGCATTGACCCCCGTCGTAGGTCGCAACTTTAAGGGGCGCGATCGTGTAGTACAGGATATTGTAGACAGATTACGCGGTATCGAGCGCGATAATCCCTTGCTTATTTGGGGCCAGCAGCGAATTGGAAAGACCTCTCTCTTATGGCATCTCGAAAAAGATATACTCCAAAATGAGACATATCTTATCGTCTATGTGACGCTTCACGATGGGCTACTGGATCAACCGATGGGTTACTTTTTGCATCGCATTGCCACGGAAATAGAGCGTAAAGTTCAACGGGAGGAATTGAAAGCCCCGCATCCGCATAGGATCAAACGGGAACCTGTTTACTATTTTCAAGGGTTTATTGATCATCTTGAACAAGTAATGGGCCCGCAAAACCTGCTTATTATCCTGGACGAATTTCAAGGTATCGGAACGTTGAAGGAGGAAGGAGCCACCAGACATGACGTTTTCACCTACTTCAGGAGCCTTCTCCAACGAAGGGTCAGTGTCAATTTTATCTTCTGCGGAGGAGGAGTTCCCGAGCATTTATTGAGACAATCAGGATTGAACTCCCTTCTATCGGTTGTTGATCCTATCAAAGTTGGCAGACTGGAGTTGGAGGCTGCTAAAGCCCTTGTCACTGAATCTGATGCATCGCTCAACTATGAGGATCGGGCAGTCAAGAAGCTGCTTGAGGTGACAGATTGCCATCCTTGTTACTTGAAGTACCTCTGCCGGGAACTCTATGTGTCACGTACATCGCAAAAAATCGCTTTGAAAGATGTGGAGCGGGTAATCGATCAGACGATGGAATGGGGGCCAAAGCTAGAAGGGTTGATCCAACATTTCTGGGAGATGGATCTGCAGAGTCAAGCAGTGGCAAAAAAGCATAAGCACGTCCTCGCGGCCATTGCAGGCAGTGCCGATTCATCAAGGTGGGTCACTATCGACAAGCTGGCAGAACATCTGCATCCCTTGCTGCTTGAGGAGGAGCTCCCAGAATTACTGACAAACTTAGTGGGTTATGGGACAATAGACATGAGTGGCACAACCTATCGAATCCACCTGCCACTCCTGGATCTCTGGTTCCAAAGAATATGTCCTTTGTAAATGTATTCCACAATGAGGAGAAAATATCATGGCAGCTGTACCTATGTTAAAGGAGGAGAACTACCCCCAATCGGTAACAAATCCATTTAGTAGCCGTATGCCAGTCACCGATCCTGATCAGTTTTATGGGCGATATGATCAAGTTCAGAGAGTGGCCGAAAGTATCAGATATTGGCAACCCTATGCAGTATCTGGCGAACCACGGATTGGCAAAACGTCATTCCTGTACTATTTGATCCATCCTAAAGGGGTCAGGACGCTCCATAAATTTCTAGCATTAATAGGTGATCCAAACGGATATCTCTTTGTGCTGGTAGAGTTGCAGCGTCTTCCGGTAAGGAATGCAATTGGATTCTGGCGGTATTTGCTCGACCGTCTCACAGAAGAAGCCAGGAAGGAAGCGGCAGAGCCAACGGTGGAACAGAACACATACATTGGAAGCCTGGAGCAAGAGAGTGACTATTACCAGGTGCAGACATACTTTGAGAGTTATTTGAAACAACTGGAAAAAAGAGTGGTGTTCTTTTTTGATGATTTTGATATCGTTATCAACGACCTGGATAACACAGAAGTTGTTCAGGTGACGGATAAGCTACGTACACTCAAGGAAGCTCTGGATCTCAATGGAAGGCTGAATTACATTATCGTGAGTACCGAGCCACTTGTTCGCCTTTTAAAAGCGAAAGGCATTACCAGTCCATCGCCATTCACCAGCATTATCATCTCAATGACACCTCTGGGGCTTCTGGAAAAAGACGCAGCCGATGAGTTGATCCGAGAGACGTTACGACACGGAACCGAGCAAGACGGTCCCGTGTTGACTGAGGATGACATTGCCTTCGCCTATCAACTGGCAGGAAGATATCCTGGAATATTAAAAACCACGTGCTACTACCTGTTCTCTGCACGCTACGAGGGGATTACTGATTATCATTCAGTACGCCAGAACATTGAAGATGATCAAAACATCCGGTGGCTGATGGAAGCTTTGTGGGAACGCATTAAGCACGAAGAAGAACTGGAAGAGCTACCCTTACGGGAAACATTATTTCAGATAGCCCAGGGACAGGTCCCGCCAGACTCACCTGCCTTTCGAGAATTACGCCAACGTGGTATAGTTGATGACTCGATGTCACCACCTCGCATTTTTGGAGACCTTTTCGGTTCATTTATACATCATCCACCATCTCATGCTGTGACGCCTTTCGAACTTACCCATCTAGAATCGAAACTCTACTCCTACCTGGCTGAGCATGTTGGACAAACGTGTAGCCGCGAACAGTTGCAGGAGGTCGTCTGGGGAGACAAGTTGCCAGGCAGCCGCGACGCACTCGAACAGTTAGTGAAACGAATACGAGGGAAGATCGAACCAAATCCTGATCGGCCGATCTACCTCCTCAATGTAAGAGGACAAGGCTACCTTCTGCAAAAGGACCCCTCAAAATTGAATTAGTCCTGATCTGTATTGCGCCATGTATCGGAGTGACGGTTTGATACCGTCACTCCGATATTTGTTTTGTTTGCACTTGACACCGATATCGGTTATGTGATATAATATCGGTATAATATCGGTTTATGATATCGGGTAGTAATGAAGTCAAGCGGGTCTCAAATTTATAGTCATTTGGAGGGTACCATGAACAGATGCCGCAAGAAAGCTTTGTTGTTCCTGTTCATCATGGGAGTCGCTTCAGGCTTATTCCTGCTCTTGTCATTTGTGAACGTACTCGAAATTCTACTTATCGCTCTAGGAATACTGTGCCTTGTGTGGGGAGTGAGCGAGGTCGATGATCGAATACATCTTCACCGCGTCAGGCAGCAGAGAAGGGAGATTGATCTTCACAGATGCAGGCGACGAATACCGCCCCAGAGCGGCAGATATTGATAGGTGTGTTTGGGTACGAGTTTGCGTTGTGTCATCCTCATGAGTAATCATGCGATGATAGATAATAAATGAGGTAACAATGAAATGAAATCAAGCGAAAGAATACTCCTCCTCATCTTTGGGCTCGGCTGCCTATTGATCACCGGTATGCTTCTGATTCTGATTAGCCTCTGGCAGTACCGAGAATTGATCGGTTTCCTCATAGTTGGTCTTGCTATCCTCTCCGTAGTGGCGGTGTTAGCACAACATGTAATCCGGACAGTAGCTGATGTTATAGTGAAATTACATGAGCAGAAAATACGACAAGAGCGATTGCGCCCCAACGACTATGGGTATTATGAGATACCCCTGGATGATGCAAAAGTTCCGATTTACCCTCCGGGCAACGCTTTACATCAAAGAAAGCAAGAACCTTACACCGATGGATATATTCCTACTCCGTTCACCAGGAGATTAAAAGACTGAAGGAATAGCCCGCTCAATATGAGGATGACAGCTAATGAAAAGGACTGTCGTTTCTTACGCGACCAGAACTGGCTGATGAGTATAAGAGAGAGCAACGAACCGAGACCAAAGGCTGACATCAGCAAACCATAGCCTAAGGCTCCTGCTCCAAGGATTTTCTGGCTATACACAGGAATCGCAACCTCTGCCAGTCCTTGCGCGAAGAGAAAGAGCAGCGTTATAACAGTCAGGAACCGTAGGGCCTTTGTCGTGAAGATCGTGCCGAAACCAAGGAGGGTTTTGCGCTTATCAACTCCTTCTCCTTCGTTCCGCACGCCCGGCATAGGGGGTAATAAGACAGCCATACTCCCCATGAAAAGAAAACTGGCAGCATCTATAAGAAGAACTGCAGGAGCGCTGGTGACTGTCAACAGAATGCCCGCCAGGGTCGGTCCCACCAAGGTCGCGAAACACTTCGTCATACCAGCCATAAAAGATTTCCTGGAGCAGGTTTTTTGTAGCCACTTGCTCCAGGGAAAGTAAGCAGCGGAGTGTTCGTTGCCATTCGGCGTCGTCTGGGAATGATGTTTTAGAAGCTTTCTTTGCGCTTCGATATCGCTCTGAGCAGCCTGAAAGATGATTTAATGTACTTGGATCGTACAAGTTTGTCAAGAGGGTATGCCTGCCAAACACAAAGCCCATCGAACCAAGTTGGTTCGATGGGCTTTGTGTTTGGCAGGCTATATTTAGCTTAGCCGCCATCGCAATTGATCTGCATTGCGGAGTAACCGCTCGGTGATGCTTCTGCGCAAGCGGTAGATTTCATGCACGTCGCTCCATTCCTGAGGAAGGTAACGCACAATCTCCCTGGCCTTAAGACCACAGTAGAAGAGCAAGTAGGCCAATCTTTGCTCACGCTTGTCGGGAAGCATTGATTGGATAACCTCCCATACCTCACAGCTGGACGTTACATCTTCAATATATGGCTCCCCCGGTTCTCCAGGCTCTGGTAATGAGACTTCTCTTGTTCGCGCATTAGCTCGAAGTGAATCGAGAATGGCCGCATTTAGGCTCAAATGCAGGTAGCGTAATGCAGCGGCAAGCGTGTTGAAGACCACCTTTTGAGTCACCGTGGTAGCTTGCCAGAAGCGCTCAAAAGTCTGAGCAACATAGTTCTCTTCATTATCAAGGCGACAGGCAGCTTCCCTGTAAGGATGACGACGTAGCCAGCCAAGCACAAGGCCACTGAAACAGTATTGCATGCATGACCAGGCTTCCGGATCACCTGACACAGTTGCACGCCGTAATAGTTCAATGCCGTATACATCTGTGAATGGGTCACCCCGGTGAAAGTTATCTATTTCCTTCAAACATTTTTCAGCGAGTTGTGCAACGCTCAACGCATTACAGAGAGTCTCACTGCTCTTAGCGGCTGGAGTTGATTGCTCAGTGGAGGTGTCTTGTATTGCAAGACGTCGTTCTTCTTCTGTGACACTTAATGTGCCGGATGCTTTCTGTTTCATGCTTATACCCCTTTCGGAGGTTGCTCTTGCTTTCACAGATGTCCAGGATGAATGTTAACGATCTTTTTAAAAAGTGTAGGATATTTTGCAAAGGAATTGTATCTGTTGTATCACTCTCGATGTGTTATACATTTCACATTGTTTCTTTCCCTGGCCTTGAGTGTACATTCTTTTGAAAAACCTGAGGAGTGTCAATTGACCTATATTTCGGAGAAGGAGACACGCCCCGTCCCTGCATTTGGGCAACTGGCATCCGATAGATGGTGGAAACATAATATTTCAACGCTTCTTGAAGATTCCTATCAAATTTGGTATACTTGTTCTAAAATAGAACACAAGCTGCAATGATAATTAACTCGATCTGAACGTTATTACTTATACACAGTTTCGTTTGGGCATATCGATCTTTGAGGATATCATGAACTCGCTGAATGCTATTCCTACCGCAATAGTCATACTACCCTATGTGCTACGTGCTAAAGCTGGTAACCAAAAATCAGTCATGATTGCTGGTTCGACCATACGCGAGATCATAATCGCTCTCGATCATGAATACCCTGGCCTGGGATTCAACCTGTGTTATGAAACGGGTGAACTCCGCCCCTATGTGAACATCTTTCTGAATCGTGAAAATATCCGCTACCTGCAAGGGCTAGAAACTCCGGTACACATGGGAGCTACGATCTATATCTTGCAATCCGTAGCTGGTGGTCGTTCCTGATATAGTAGCTGCACACACTTGAAGGAGGAAGCAATGAACCGTCGAAAAATGTATGAACCTGGTACTGTATTCGTGCTGATTGGCACTAAACGCGGCCTATTTCTCTTGACTTCACGGGATCGAGAAACCTGGGACATAGAATCTACAGCAATGAATGCGACCCGTGTTTTCTTTGCAACGCTTGATCAACGAGACGGTCAGCGGCTATTCGCAGCAGAGAATGGAGACTTTTTCGGATCATTCTTGCGCTATAGCGATGATTTTGGACAGACATGGCACGATCCTGAAGTGGGAATCCAGTTTCCTGAAGGAGGCGAGCATAAACTCGAAAATATATGGACGATTGTGCCAGGGCGACCTGATGAAGCTGGAACCGTTTATGCAGGAGTTGATCCGGCTAGCCTATGGGCAAGCAAAGATAGTGGTGTACATTGGGAAATTAATAAAGGACTGGCGAACCATCCGACGCGGGAGCACTGGGTACCAGGAGCGGGTGGATTATGCTTGCATACCATCGTTGCAGATCCTACCAATCCCGAGCGAATGTGGGTTGGTATTTCCGCTGTTGGATGTATGCGTTCTGAAGATGGGGGTCAGAGCTGGGTGTTCGCAAATAAGAACACGCGAGCTGACTTTCAACCTGACAAGTATCCCGAATACGGGCAGTGCATCCATCGCTTTGTACAGCATCCGACAAATCCAAATATATTGTACCAGCAGAACCATTGCGGCATTTATAAGAGTCTGAATGCGGGTGATGACTGGATCGATATCCAACATAACCTACCATCCGAATTTGGCTTTCCAATCGCGCTTGACACTCATAATCCCGATACAGTGTACGTCATTGTGGAAAATCCCTATGGACGCAACAACGTCACCGATCAGTTTACAGTGTATCGAACAGAGAATGGTGGCGAAGATTGGCAAGCACTGACCGAGGGATTACCAGCGGGACCAGGAGTACGTCTCGGCGTACTCCGTCATGCGATGTGTGCTGATACGCTGGATCCATGTGGAGTGTATGTTGGAACAAATACAGGACAACTCTTCGCAACCAATAACCGTGGTGATAGATGGCGCTTGATAGCCGATTTTCTGCCGCCAATTTATTCAGTGACGGCTACAGTGATACTTTAGGAGACCATTGGGCAAGTGATGTCCTGGGAGCCTATCTCATTGGTGGTATGCTTCTCGGTATTGCGCTGAGGATATACATGAAACTGAAAGATCCGGGTATCATTGAGACGAAACGCACTCGTCCAGAACGGTCGGATGCGTTTCGGTCTTTTAACCCAGAATAAGTCACGAAGTGGGATTTTTGCGATAGTTACTGCGAATTTTCAGCGTCGTGATTACATTCGAGGGTCAATCCTTCTTGAAAACGCAAAGAACGAAATAGTGTGAACGCCCACCACAGGCCGATAAATCGGCGATGCGCGCGATAAATCGGCGCCTACTACTTCTGCATTCACTTCCTATTTTTCTCAGATCTCCTTCTTAACCACAATTACGATACGATACCATTGCGTTTCTTAATTTTTTATGTTATTGTATGAATAAGAAAACGATACTGTTTCGTATCAAAATCAGGAGAAGGAGGAACCGGATATGTCAATCATAATTCAAACAAATATGCTTACAAAAAGCTACGGCAGGAGCCGGGGCATTACCGATGTGACCTTCGACATTCAAGAGGGCGAAGTCTTTGGCTTTCTGGGTCCTAACGGCGCGGGTAAGACCACAACGATGCGTACGTTAATGGGACTGCTGCGCGCGAACAGTGGCAGCGCCTCGATCGGCGGCCTGGACTGCTGGGACCAGTCCACCGGGGTCAAGAAGCTGGTCGGTTACCTGCCTGGCGAATTCGCGTTCGATCCCGGTATGCGTGGTGCGCAGATTATCGAGTACCTGGGTCACCTGCGCGGCGGCGTGGACCAGACCAACCTGCGCCAATTGGTAGAGCGCCTGGGCCTGGATCCTAGCAAACGGTTCCGCGAATATTCGCATGGCAACAAACAAAAAGTGGGGTTGGTGCAGGCCTTCATGCACAGGCCGCGCTTGCTCATCCTGGACGAACCAACCAGCGGACTGGACCCGCTCAACCAGCAGGAGTTTTACAAAATGGTCGCCGAGGTGCGTGCCGAAGGCAGGACGGTCTTTCTTTCATCGCACATTCTGCCGGAGGTTGAGCATACCTGCGATCGTGTGGCGATCATCCGTGAGGGACGATTGGTGAAGATTGACCACGTAGCTTCGCTTAAAGAGATGCACCGGTACGATGTGGAGATCACCTTTGCTGGCCCGGCCTCAGTCGAATGGTTCAAGAACGTCGCGGACGTAGCCAACGTGGTTCGAGGTGCGGATGAACGTACCCTGCAATTAAGCGTCCAGGGTACCTTGACGGAGATCATTCACATTGCGAGCCAGCACAATGCGACGAATATTACGACACACGAGCCAACGCTGGAAGAGGTCTTCCTGCGTTTCTACGAGCCGGAGCACGAGCCTGCCAGGCTCGCTGGATAGGAGGTGCATGATGTTTCGCAGCATATGGAGCAAAACACTTCGAGATTACCGGGTGGCAATCCTGGCCTGGGGTTTTGCCCTGGGTTTGTTCGCAGCCATCGATTTCGCCGAGAGTACGTCGACGACGATTGCGACCTTTGGCAGTCTTGCACCACTCTTCCGCTTTCTCGGCGATCCCTACCAGATCCAGACCCCTGAAGGGTTCATTACCTGGCGTATCATGGAACTCTTTGTGCCACTCGCCATCTGCTTCTGGCCCATCCTGGCCGGAGCCCGCCTGGTGCGTGGAGAAGAGGAACGCGGCAGCATGGATGTCTTGCTGGCTACACCACGATCACGCATGTTCCTACTGCTCTCGAAGCTGAGCGCGCTTTTGATCGCGCTGATTCTGATCGGGCTTATGTTTGCCCTGGGTCTAATAGCCGGTCAAGCCCGTCTTGAGGGGCATGCAAATGTGGTCAGGGCACTCCTGGCAGGATTGAACGCGGGACTGTTGGCTTTCTTCTTTGGCTGCCTCGCGCTGCTGTTCTCGCAATTCACTACCAGCCGTGCCGTGGCAGCAGGCTGGGTCAGCGGCCTACTGGTATTCTCCGTGCTCCTGGATAGCGCCGGACGTTTATTGAATGGGAGTTGGGTGCAGTACCTCTCACCGTTCTACTACTACAATCTCAACCGCCCGCTCATCCCCAGTTTCCCTGACCAGCCACTGGCGGCTGTGCTTCTGGCGAGTCTCGCTGTACTCTGCGTTGGGGCGAGTCTGCTCCTCTTCGCCAGGCGTGATATCGGCGGGGTGGCATTCTCGTTGCTAGGCAAGCAGGAACCCGGCAGCCACAACGCGCTGAGCAGTCTGAGCCAGGCTGAGCGTGCTCTGTCTACCCGCAACGTGAGCCTACAGACCTTGCACCGCGA
>Ga0187777_10002514_pt1 | contig 11720 bp, 13 predicted proteins | sample 1015_Q2_SP5_10_M_FD_132416 | JGI IMG/M metagenome (GOLD analysis project Ga0187777, IMG submission 132416) | Tropical peat soil microbial communities from peatlands in Department of Meta, Colombia - 1015_Q2_SP5_10_MG | ecosystem: Environmental > Terrestrial > Soil > Wetlands > Peat | place...
CGTCGATCAGGTCAACCGCGATCACACGTCCACCGGCGATCGCTGCGTACTGAATCGCGAGGTGCCCCAGTCCGCCCACGCCGAACACCGCCACGAGGTCCGAGGAGCGCGTCCCGGCGACCTTCACCGCCTTGTACGTGGTGACGCCGGCGCACGTCAGTGGCGCGGCGTCCAACGGGTCGATTCCGTCCGGCACCTTGACCACGTACCGGCCGAACGCGGTCGCGTACTCGCCGAAGCCGCCGTCGATCGAGTAGCCCATGTTCTTCTGCTCGAGGCACAGCGTCTCCCAGCCCGAGACGCAATGGTCGCACGTGCCGCAGGAGTAGCCGAGCCACGGCATCGCGACGCGGTCACCGAGCGCGACCTCGGTCACGCCGGGACCGAGCTCGACGACCTTTCCGACACCCTCGTGACCGGGGATGAACGGCGGCTCGGGCTTGACCGGCCAGTCGCCGTGGGCGGCGTGGATGTCGGTGTGGCACAGGCCGGAGGCCTCGACCTTGACCAGGATCTGCCCAGGCTCGAGTTCCGGGCGCTGGACCTGCTCGACCCTCAGCGGCTCGCCGAAGTCGTGCACGACCGCCGCGCGATACGTGGTGAATGACGAATCGGCAGTTTTGGACGTAGGGGTGGTGACTGCCATGGCGATCTCCTCTCTCGCTCTTAGGAGTGTGATGTCGAACCGTAAGCAGGCCGAGGTTGCACTTGGGTTGCACCAGTGCGCGAAGGGCCCCCGGATAGGTCGGCGGCGGGCGACATCCGCCTGGCCAGGACCGCGGCCGCCGCAGTCGCCGCCGCCCGGCGCGGGTCTCCCGCCGGGAGCACCGCGACCAACGCCCGCGCGGCCGGAAGATCGTCGGCTCCGGATGGGTGCGCGAGCCAGTGGGCGAGCAGGTCGCTGTCGGCGCTGGTGAGGATGCTACGCCGGAGCGACTCGTCGAGCAGCCCCCGGGCCTCGCGTATCTCGGGGGCATCGGACGCCGGCAGCAGTGGCCCGGCGTACGCCTTGAGCGCCGCGTTGGGCCTCCCGCTCGCGATGAGGCGCTGAACCTTACTCGCATCGGCATCGACCGGCACCCGGAGCCGGTACGGCTGAGTGTCGAGCAGCCGCTCCCCCAGGTGTGCTCGCAGCCGGTGCACCTGAGCCCGCACGGTCACTGTCTTTCCGCGCTCTCCGTACAACGAGAGCGCGAGTTGCTCGGCGCTGAGTCCGTCGGGATGCATCGCGAGCACGGCCAGGAGTTCGAGTGACCGCAGGCCTCGCTCCTCGCATCCGCCGAAGCACGCGAGCGGGCGGCGCCCGAGCAAACGCAGCGACAGCCGTGGGAGATGCTCGGTCCGGCCCCGGCGCAACCACAGGACCGCCCCGTCGCAGCCGATTTCCTCGGCTTCCCACAGGCGCCCGTCGGGCGTGCGCAGCGTGCCCTGTGCGAGTTCCGCGATCCCGAGCTCGCGCGGCGGGTCGACGACGCCGCGCGAGGCGATCACGCGGCCGGTCCGGTGGACGAGGACGCTCGCCCGGCGACGCCCCTCGGCGATCTCCTGCCAGCGTTCGCGCAGGCGCGCCGTCTCCTCGACCTGGCGCAGCCGCAGCGTGATCTCGGCGGCGCGCGCGGCCAGCGTCGCGAGCGAGAGCGTGTGCGGATGTGCGGTGCGCAGTTCCGCGGTCAGGTCGACGACGCCGATGATCTCTCCCGTCGCGGGGTCGTGGATCGGCGCCCCCGAGCAGGTCCAAGCATGCACGGCGGCGACGAGGTGCTCGGCCGAGAAGATCTGCACCGGATGATCGAGAGCGGCGGCGGTCCCGACCGCGTTGGTTCCGGCCGCGGATTCCGACCACGCCGCTCCCTCCTGGAAGTGCATCTCGCGCGCCTCGTCGACCGCCGCGAGGTTCCCGGTCACCCACAGCAGATTCGCCTGCGCGTCTCCGATCGCCACCACGTGCCGGGCTTCTGCATCGAGGCTCGAGAGCGTCTCCAGGATCGCCTCGATCGCGGGCGCGAGGGCCGATCGTTCCCTCGCCTTCTCGAGCTCGTCGTCGGTCAGCACAACCGGCGCGCCGTCGGCCTCGGGGGCCACGCCCGCCGCGAGGCTGCGCCTCCAGCTGTCGGCCACGAGCTCGCGCACGCCGACCGGCGCCTCTGCGCCGGCGACGCCGCGCTCGTGTGCCCGGGCGAGCGCGCGTGCATGCTCGACCGGGTCGGTTGACACGTCGATCGCCACCCAGGGGTTGCGTCCCCGTGCTGTCACTGCGCCTGAATCCATACGGATCGGCTTCCCACCGCTGTCTCCTCGCTACCGATTCTACGCCGAGCACTGCTCGACCTCGAGCCGTCAGGGTCGCGGACGGGGTGGACTTCGGCATCGGCGGCCGACCGCGACATGCTGCGGGGAAATACGCACTCGACGACCGGGCTCCCATATCAATGACATGGTCGGCGGCACCTGACGGCGGCGCCTTGGTTAACCACCGGCGCCCACGCCGGGCGAACCGGCGTGGGCGCTCTCCTTTGACCCGTCTTGGGTGAGCTAACGGATCGACGGTCAGGAGGAGGCTGGAACCACCTTCGGCGCCAGGACCCGTGCTTCCTCGGGGGTGCGGCGAGCGTGCCAGAACCCGAGCCCGACGAGCACTGCCATCAGCGCGGCGCCGATGAACGAGGCGATCGCGCCCCACAGCATCACGGTGCCGATCGTCGAGAACGCGTAGGCCTCCAGCAGCATCCCCCGGAGCGTGGTGCCCTGGAACGAGGTCTGCTCGAGCGCGGCCAGCGACTTGTTGCTCGGGTTCGCCCGGGCCGCGGTGCTGATCTTGGCGTAGACGCCGCCGTACGGCATCTCCGACAGATGGACGGCCATGAAGTCATTCGCCCACACCTTGGCCTGCTGACCGGTGAGGAGCTTCTGACCGGCGTACCGGGAGACCGACGGGATCATCGACGGGGTCATCTCGCTGCCGGCCTTGGGATGCTCGAATGCCGCCTTCGGCGGGAAGTAGATCTGCTGCTAGGCGAGCTGGTTGTGGACGTTGCTGTTGACGAAGCTGTGACCCCAGGTCAAGAGTCCACCTGCGATCACCAGCACGACCACGACAACGACGCCGCCGGTGCTGGCGAGGATGTCGAAAACTTTGCGTGACATGTAGAGGTTCCTCCTTGCTGATTAGCCGAACCGTTGGCTCTATGCGGTTAATCGTCGGCGTTGCGGAGCGACGTCATGTCGGGCCTCAGCCGTGCACCGTCGGCCGCGAATGGCGGAGCGGGCCGCGTAGAAAACCGCAGTCACCTCTCGCGTAGAAACCCGCAGTGGCCTGCCAGGACGGTCGCCTCGGATGGCGTTGCGGCCGGCGATCGGTCACACTTCCGGGTCATGCGCGGTGCGACTCTTGACCCGACGCTCAAGCCGCGGCTGCGGGGGGTCCTTCATCAGTGGGCGTTCGCGGTGTCGTTGGCCGCCGGCGCCGGCTTGGTGCTCGAGGCCGGATCCGCGCGCGCCCGGATCGCGGTGACGGTCTACGCGCTGAGCGTCGCGGCGTTGTTCGGTACGAGCGCTCTGTACCACCGCGTCAACTGGCGCACGCTCGGCGCTCGCCGCTGGATGCGCCGGCTCGATCACACGATGATCTTCGTGCTGATCGCGGGGACCTACACGCCGTTCGGGTTGCTCGTGCTGCGCGGCACGCTGGGCGTGGTGATCCTGGTGGCGGTGTGGTCCGCGGCGCTGGCGGGGGCGGTGTTCAAGCTGGTGTGGATCGACGCTCCCGGCTGGCTGGGCGCGGCCACGTATGTTGCGATCGGTTGGATCGCGCTGGTCGCGCTCCCCGAGCTCCTCGACCGTCTCGGCGTGGCCGCGTTCGCGGCGCTGGCGCTCGGCGGCGTCCTCTACAGCGTGGGCGCGGTGATCTACGCGCACAAGCGGCCGGACCCGGTGCCGACGGTGTTCGGCTACCACGAGCTGTTCCACCTGCTGGTGATTCTTGCGGCCGCGCTGCAGTACGCCGTCATAGCCTTCTGGATCCTGTAGCCGAAGCGTCGCAGGCCGTTTTCGGCTTCCAGACTGCGCCGCCTCGAGTTCACTGCCGTGTCGGCGACGAAGCAGTGATCTTCGGGCTATCGGCCGGGGCGTTCGCGAGGTCCCCTTGATGGCGCGGGTGGCGCGGCGACGACGACATCCGCGCCGACGCGCTCATACGTCGCTCGGGCTCGGTTGTCGCGAGTCGCCAGCGTGGCACCGTTTTCGACGGCGGCAAGGCCGACAAGCGCGTCATAGACGGCCCCGCCAGCGATCCCGAGTTGGCTGAGGATCGCCGGTAGCCTCCGTGATGTCCGCGTCCCGAGGAGCAGTGGAGCGGCGAATCGGTCATGGATCAGTCGAGCTGCATCCGCGGGCGTGACCCGGAGGTCCCCTGGCAGACGCGTAAGGACCGAGTATGTCTCGGCCAGTGCGTGGCCGCTGAGAGCGATCTCGCGGCCGGCCCACCACGCGGCGACCTCAGTGTGGGAAACGTGGGTTTGCACAAGCAGCGGGATCGCGGCGCTTGTGTCAAGCCCAAGCCTGGTCAACGGCGGCCACTGTCGATCAGGCCGAACACGGCTTCATCGTCGATCGTGCTATCGCCGGTGGCGACGAGCACTCCATTCTCCTCGACCAGGCGCGCGACTCTCCCGGCTGGAGTGACTTGCAGGCCGGATCCGTACCGGGTCACATCGACCGTCGAGCCTGGCGTGAGCCCGACCGCGTCTCTTAGCGGCTTTGGCACGACGATGCGTCCGACGGAATCAACCTTAGCTTTCATTGGGAAAATAATACCAGCTAGCTCCCAATCGGCCCGCAGCCCGAATACGGGCAGAAGCGACCCCATATCCGTCTAAGGCAACTGTTCCACTAACGGGTAGTCGTGATGAGGGCTGTGGTGTGACCGTGAAAGTGTTTCCGCGTTGCGTCGGCTGAGCTCGCCCTCGACGCCGGGGTCAGACGCCGGTTCGCCCCGATCAGCTGCGCCACGCCCACGCAGTCGAACTCGCGCGCGAGGGGGTGGCGGTCATCATCATCGAGCGCCAGCTCGGACACACCGACCTCGGAACCAACTCGGCGTATCTCCAGGGCATCGATCCAAGCGAGATCATCGACGCCGTCCGCTCCCGCAGACCGCCCACCATCTCAGCGACTGCCGGGCTCGCGCTCTAACCAATCACGCGCTAACCGCGACGAAGCGGCCTCGGATCGCGGGTCACGGGGGCTCGGGGCGATCGGACTCGGCCTGGCGGGCGGGGGTATGCGGTTCCATGGTTCGACGGTTGACCGCTCCGGGGAGGCTGTTGGAGCGGAGCGATCGCGATTGGGCTCGACGGGCGTGCGTAGCGTCTTGCGGCAGACGCAAACGAGCGCCGCCGGTCCTGAGCCGCTGCCGGTGGCGCCGATTGGGTCTATATGGGGGGTCGATGTGACAGATCGGAGCGGTTTCGGCTAAATGGGAGGCATGAGCGCAGCAATGGGCACGGAGGTAAGCGTGCGCCAGAACCTGCGCGGCGGCGCGCTTGCTGAGTTCGAGGAGATCTACCGAAGCAACGTCGGCCTGGTAGCGGCGTATTCGCGCGCCCGTGCCCGCGCCCGCGACAGCCGCATCCGCACTGCGTCGATGAGTGAGTTCGAAGACAGCCTGTGGCTTGAGGTCGTGCACGAGCACGGGCACGAGCTGGCCCGCGCCGGGCGACCAGTGCGCGCGCACAGACGGGCGACCCGCCCTCAGCTGCTCGCCGGTACTCCCGTCGGCGTGGCCGCAATCGCGACCGCGGCGGCGGTTGCTGGTGGACGCGTCGACCAGCCCGCCAGCGTTCGCGGTTACCCGCAACCCCGACGGCACAGTCACCGTGAGCCTGAAGCAGCGATCGGGGATAGCCGGCGCGAATAGGAAGCTTGCCGCGATGGGGTGCCGGCGCAGATCGCGGCGCAGGCTAAGACCTCGCCGCAGCTTGTCTGCCCGGGCGGCCTGAGCCATCTGGCTGGGCCGGTTCTCACCTCTCCGTACTTCTCCTCCGCGGCTCCGGCCGGCCGGAGCGGTAGCCGGCGGCTGGGTTCCCCCGGGCGACGAAGTCTGGGCGTTCGCTTTGAGGGCGTGAAGCATCGCTCTGAGTAGGCTCAAGTTCGTGCGCGCTGGGTTCGAGATCAACACCGGGTCGGTCCGCGACATCCCAGAGTTGCGCGCAGCGTTTCTGTCGCTGCACAAGCACCATCGCGCGCTGTCGCGGATCGCGCTCACCGAGCCCGACGAGCGAGCCTGGACCGAGCGAGTCTCGACCTACGAGGAGTACTTCGCCGAGGGCCGCGCGCTACTGCACGTCGCGCGTCTGGATGGCCGTTGCGTGGGATATGCGCTCACGGTGCTGCACCGGGGCAGCGACGACACGTTCCCCATGGGAGCCGGCTACGCCGAGCTCTACACCCTCGCAGTGCTCCCGGCGTGGCGCGGCTCGGGCGTCGGGACCGCCCTGCTGGACGCGGTCGACGCGGCGCTGGCCGACCGAGCGATCCCGAACCTGACGGTCGCGCTCATGTCTGAGAACGAGGCGGCGATCCGGCTCTATCGCCGCAGAGGGCTCTTGCCGGGCGAGCTGATCATGTACCGGATCGGCAGCAGTTCATCGGATGCTGCCAAGGCGTAGGCGCCCCAGCAGTCCGAGCCCTTCCTCACTGCTGTCAGGAAGGCCGAGCCGTCCGGTTGGCCGGTTCGCACCGCTGCGTACTTCTGCTCCGGGTCTCGGGCCGGCCGGAGCGGCAGTCCGCAGATGGGTTCCCCGGCGGCGACAAAGCGGAAGCGAGGGTCGAATCCGGGCGGAACTTTGAGCTCGTGGATCGCGCCCGTCTCGCGGGCGTCGATCTGGACGCCTGCTATCGGGGGCGCGAGCAGCAGTCCGGCCGCCCACGCCTCATGCCAGAAGCGGGCGCGGGTCGAAGGTCACCCGGATCCGGGTGATGCGGCCTGCTTCGACGTGACTCCAGTTAACGATCGCGAGAGGCCCTGCCGCCTCGGTGCGGAGCTCGAACCATGTGAGGACGTCGGGACCGTCGACCCATCGGTGAAGCACCTCGACCTGCTCAGTCATGGCGAACATGCGGCCAAGTCCCGCGATTTGTGTCCTCGACACCCCGCGTGGATCCCAGGGCGCCATCGAAAGCGACCTCGTCGTGAAGCAAGGGCCGTACCCGCTCGATGTCATTGTTCTTCCAGGCGTCGAAATAGGCGGCTGCGACGTTGGCCGGGGAGTCAGTTGGTCCAGTCATACCGGGATCTTGGCAGTCAGGTGGCTGGCGATGCCCGATCGTCGCTGCTGGGCTGATGGTGTTTCGCCGGCGTCGGCTGCGGCCGGGCGGGGAAGCGCCAGATCACCTGGATCGGGCGCGCGCTCATTTCGTGTGCGCCCGGGTGGCGGGGGGTCAGGCTGCGGTTAGGCGCTTGCCAGGAGGCCCCGCCGTGTCCTACCGTCTGTGGCTGTGGCTGATTTGCCTGACCCGGGTGCGTTCGGGGCCTCGTTTGAGGAGTTCATGCATGCGATGACGCTCGCGGCGGTGTATGGGGAGTCAGAGGTAGCGGTGAGGCTGCGCGAGCATCTGCGCGCTGACCCTAAGGAGCTGCCAACGACAGGCGCGGGGTTCTCGTTGGCCGAGCAGGCCAACCTGCAGCTCGCGCTGGACGCGGTGTTGGGTGACGCGGAGATTGTGGGGTTCACGACGCGCCATTTCGGTTTTGGCTCGATTGGACTGACGGAGATTCTCGCGGGCCGTGCGATCACCGGGCCGATCTCGTTCGGGCCGGTGCAGTACGCCGATGTCGAGGTCGGTGACGGCCGGGTGATTCAGTGCGTGGCCAGCGGTGTGTTCTTGGGCGCGCATGACGGGGCGCCGGTCGCGCTGGTGCTTTCGCGCGCAGGCGATCATCCGATGCAGCCGTCGTCGCTGAAGCTGGAGGGCGTCTCGCCGGTGCGCGGCGCGGTCTCCGGGCTGCTGGGGACGCTCCGGGCGGCGATGCGCGAGCACAACGTGTTCCGGGGGCGGATCATCTCGCTGCATCAGAGCGCCAGCCATGGTGAGGCGGTCAGCGTGCAGTTTCATGCCGTGCCGCCCGTGGAGCGGGGTGGGGTGATCCTGCCACCGGGGACGCTGGAGCGGCTCGAGCGGCACGCGATCGGGGCGGCAGAGCAGGCGGACTGGCTGCGGTCCGCGGGGCGGCATCTCAAGCGTGGGGTGCTGTTGCACGGCCCGCCGGGCACCGGCAAAACGTTGTCGATCATGTATCTGCTGCACGCGATGCCCGGGCGTACGACGATTCTGTTGACCGGCCGAGGGCTGGGGTTGATTGAGCAGGCGCTGGCGATCGGTCGGGATCTCGCGCCCGCCACGTTCGTGTTTGAGGACATCGACCTGGTCGCCGCTGAGCGCACGATGAAGTTCGGCAGCGAAGGCGTGTTGTTTGAGCTGCTCAACCAGATGGAGGGGCTGGCCGAGGACGAGGACCTGCTGTTTTTGTTGACCACCAACCGGCCCGACCTGATCGAGCCCGCGCTCGCCGCGCGGCCGGGACGCATCGACCTCGCGTTGGAGATCCCGCTGCCCGACCCCGATGGACGACGACGGCTGCTGGCGCTCTACGGCGAGGGCATCAACATCGATCCCGCCACCGAACGCGACCTCGTCGCGCGCTCGGAGGGTGTCAGCGGGGCGTTCATCAAAGAGCTCGCCCGCCAGGCCTGGCTGCGCGCCGGGCTTGAACGCAGGCAATCACCCACCGCCGAGGATCTCCGCCGTGTCTTGGATGAGCTGCTGGAGGAACGCTCGACGCTGACCCGCCGGCTGCTCGGACACCACGACGACGAGGACGGCGTTGCGCCCAGCGCCAGCGCCAGCGCGTCTCCGCAGATGCAACACGCCCTCCGCGCGGCTGGCCTGCCCGTCCCGCCCACACCCCAGTCGTCAGCCGGCGACTGAGTGACGTTGACGGCCGCGGTCGCCTGGGCCTGTGAGGCGGCGTGGGCGGCGGCGTCGAGGTCGCGGCGCAGGGACGCGCGGCGATCGGAGTCGGCGCGCTCGGCCGATCCGCTCAGGTTGGCGAGAACCTCGTCGAGGTGGGCGTGAAGCTTGGCCAGGTCGGTGCTCGTCGTCCGCGGCGGTCGGGTCTCCCCCTGCATCGGCGTCTTTCGCCTGGGCTTGAACGTTCGCCGCTCCGCCCGCCCGGACCGGCGGGAAGGAAACCGTTGTCGAGCGGGAGGCACCGGCCCGACGCTCGGGTGTGCGAGCGTGCAGGGATTCCTTCAGGGCGCCGTCAGGCCGCGTGCTCACGACCGGTGCTGATCCGCTAGCCGGTGGTGTCTGCCTGAGGCGAACGCCGGGTCCTGGTTCAAGCGGCGGGCGGGGCCTGTGGCTCGATCAGCACTCCCTGCGCGTTGAAGGTGGGGCCGCCGAGGCGTCGGGGCGTCCACAGCCCGGCGGCGGCGGCGAGCTCTGCGCGGTAGATCGCGGGGGCGGGATCGAGGACCGGGAACGGCAGCCCATCTCGATCGCTCGCCGGCAGCGCGCGGGTGAGGTCGCGGGCGGTGCGTGTGTGGTACGGGCGGCGGGGCCGGCCTGAGGTGGTGAAGGGGCGGCGGCGGCGCGCTGAGTGAGCGGCGGCGGAGCCGGTGGAGCAGGCGGCGGCGGTCGTGGTGCTCATCGGCTGACCGAACCGTCAGCCCGGGACCGAACCCGCGTCAGTGGCCACTGCAAGAGCATCTATCGGTTATGTCGGCAGATCGGCCCGTGAGCTTCAGCCGCTCCGCCAAGCTGTGCTGTCGCGGGCGCCGGAACGCGGGCAAGGCCCGGCAGCGAACCGGGGCCGGCCTCCCCGAGAGGAGGTCAGACGGGGTTATCGATCTCGCTGCTTGGGCCGATATGAACAGTGAGCGGGAGTGTCGGAGGAACCATGTAAGGCTGGCCGAAAGGATCGGCCATGCATACATCTCCAACCTCTGGTTCTCATAACGATGCGTCTTTCGCTGGTTCGGACGGCGAGGTCGAGCGCGGTTATGTCGATTTGGGCGAGCGGCGCAGCGAGCTGCGTGGGCGGCTGCCGGGGTTGCCGGACGGGCCGGCGGTCGGCGAGGACGCCACTCCTGCTTCGGGCGCGCTGGCTCCCTGAAGCAGCGGCGATGCGGTCGTGGGCGGAGCGGCGACGGAGCAGAAGCGCGGTCAAGGGCGGGACGTGGCTGCTCGCGCCGCTGTATCAGCGCGATCGAAGACGACTGCTGGATCGCCACGGGGCAGAGGGGCGGGCGGAAGGCGGCGTCGGTCGCCCTCTGTTACGGCCAGCGGCAGCCTCGATGCGGCGACACGCTTGAGCGCTGGAGGTCGCCCGGAGCAGCGACGAGATCAGCCACCGCCGGCTAACGCTCGCGCGAGGTGCCCCGATCGGGCGACCCGTCCGACACGATCGCTAAGTTCAAGGCAACCGGGCGCACGCGCTGAATCGAGGAACAGATCGGAGTTGGGGCCGGGTGGTTATCGCCACGTCATATCCGTTCTTGGATGTCCTGTGGGACATCCTGATCATCTTTACGTGGGTGATCTTTATTTGGATCGCGATCACGGTCTTGATCGATGTCTTTCGTCGGCGGGACATTTCTGGTTGGGGCAAGGCGGCGTGGGTGGTGTTCGTCGTCATCCTCCCGTGGATCGGCGTGCTGGCCTATCTGATCGTCAACCACGACGGGATGGCCGAGCGAAGGATGAAGGAGGCGCAGGCTTCCCAAGCACAGTTCGATCAGTACGTGCGGGCTACGGCCGGGAGCGGAGGCGCGACGGCCGAGATCGAGAAGGCCAAGCAGTTGCTTGACAGTGGGGCGATCACTCAGGCCGAGTTCGACGCGATCAAGGCCAAGGCGCTCGCCTAGCTGCAATCGCCTCGGGCGTTCCTGTGGATCGTGCTTGAACGATGACGTTTCCCGACCGGGAAGCTACCGGCTGTTGGGATCCGAACGGCTTGCACTGGATGTCTCGCTGAGCGCAGTCCGGCGGGCCGTGGTCGACAAGTGTGAGCGGTGAGGAGGCATCGTCCCAGGGGTGGGACAGGGGGCGCTTGGACGCGTTCAGCGATGGTGTGTTCGCGATCGCGATCACGATCCTTGTGCTGGAGATCAAGGTCCCGCCGGATTTGCGTCATCTTGGCCGCGACCTGGAGCACGAGTGGCCGGCTTACCTTGCGTATGTGACGAGCTTCTTGACGATTGGTGGCGTGTGGATCGCGCATCACAGGCTGTTCAGCCGGGTGCGGGTGATCGACGCGACGATCGTGCAGCTCAACCTGCTGCTGCTGATTACCGCGTTCCTGCCGTTCCCACGGCCGTACTTGCGGAGGCGCTCCGTGCGTCGGAGCGCACGGCCGAGATCGCGGTCGTTTTGTACGGGGGGACGGTGCTTGTGATCGAACTGGTGCTCCAAGCGTTGACGCGTTACGTCGCGTCACGGCCCCAGCCGGCAGGAGACGACCAGTCCGAGGATGCGAAAGCCGCCGTTCGCCGTGGCCGCCTGTCTCCGATCGTTGTTCCCAGACGCCCCCGCATCCGGCGCCGAGCACGATCACGCTCCCGAGGAGGATGAACCAGGTGAGCAGCGTGAACACGACGCCAATGGTTCCGTATGTCCTGCTGTCGTCGATGACCACGGTAGAGAAGTTGGCTGCGGAGAAGAAG
>Ga0187777_10002517_pt1 | contig 11714 bp, 7 predicted proteins | sample 1015_Q2_SP5_10_M_FD_132416 | JGI IMG/M metagenome (GOLD analysis project Ga0187777, IMG submission 132416) | Tropical peat soil microbial communities from peatlands in Department of Meta, Colombia - 1015_Q2_SP5_10_MG | ecosystem: Environmental > Terrestrial > Soil > Wetlands > Peat | place...
TGTTGAAGTGCGTCCAAGCCCGAACAACATCAGGCCAAAATGAAACGCGAAAATGAAGTGAGATATCGTGAGCAAGAGAGCCGCGATCATGAGCCCGCGCAGATAAGGCAGCACACTTTGAACGCTCTCAATGAAGGGAAGAGACGGATCGTTTTGGCTCGCTCCTTGTGAAAGGCCACCCACAAACAACATCAGTGACATGAGGCCGACCCCATAAGCCGACGCCCAGAAATGAAGTTTGATCAGTGTCGCATAGCGCCATTCTCGACCAACCAATCTCGGCACGATGTAGTACATCGAACCGAACATGACCATGGTGAAGAACGCGTAGAGACCGAGATGAGAATAGGCGACGCTCGCTTCGCTAAAATGCAGATAACGGGCTGTGGAGCGCAGTGAAATCAATACTCCAACAAGACTGAACACGGTGTAGGCCATCGCGCCGAATACAGTAAATCGCAGCGTCGGGCTGTAGCGCATCACCGGAAAGTAACCTTGCATCGTCATGTGATGATTTAGCCCAACGGTCGCCACTGGAATAATAGTCAGGATCGTGGCGGCGATGCTGGCCGTCACCATCCAGGCCGGAAACGGACCGTCCACAAGGCGCTGCATTCCGGTCCAACTGGAAAAAAGCGCGTAAGTCCAGAATCCAATTGTAGCCAGATGATAACTATAAACCGGCCGGCCGATGACTTTCGGAATCATGTAATAGGCGGTGCCCAGCGCAATGGCCCCCAGCCACAGGAAAATCAGATTGTTTGCGTACCACCAGCCCACGGCGGCCTGCATCACGCCCTGCACGGGAACAACAAAGAGCATCGCTTGCGCAGCGGTGTAGAGCCAGGGAAACCACAGGAACGCGCCGAGCAAATACCATTGCGTGATATAAATCTGTTCTCCGCGCCGGAAGCGGAACATTAACACCGCCCAGGAAATGATCAGCGCATAGGAAATCAGGAGAATTACGGCGGCGTAGGGCGGAAACTCGAGCCATTGATATCCAGTGCTATAGCCCATCAGGACCGCGATGAAGCCGACCAGCACGCCGATATTCCAAAAACAAATGCCAGTCACGAGCAGCAACGGATGTCGCAGCGTTGTTCGACACAGGCGCGCCATCAACCAGATCGCCGTTCCCATGCCAACCATCGACGCCCAGCCGTAGACCATCACGTTCATGTGGACCGGACGCATCCGGCCCCAGGTGAGGAAACCGATGTTCGAGAACATGTCGGGCGCATGCAATTTGAATGAAACGAAACCCGCGAGCAGCGTTCCGATCAGCAGCCAGACCATTGCCGACGCGTAAAACATCAGCACTGGCACGCGAGTGGAAGCATCGATCAAAGCGCGCTCGAACTGTTCGGCGTCCCCGGCTGTGGCGGAGACAGTTGGTTGCTTTAGTGGAATGTCAGTGGCTGGAGTCATTCGTTAGGCAAATTCATGGTGACGGCGATGGCGTTGCTCCGCGAACAGGCAATGGACTACCAGCCGCCGATCCCATTGGGACCGGCGAAGATGTCGCGGCACCCGACGGCCCGGCCGAAGCCTCCGGCGTCGGGGTTGCGATTGGTCCAGCCGCCATCGGTTTCTTGTTTGCAAGTTCCGACACCGTCAATTCCATCGCGCGCTCGACTGGAATTCGTACGCTGCCCTTGGTTTTATCGATCCAGGCGTAACCCGTTAGCGCTTTCGCGTCTTCCGCGCGCAAATCCTTGAGTTTTTTCTCGCGATTTTGCGCGCGCTGCTGTTCGTAGGTGTCGCCGCGCGGCATCGGGCCAATAATCGCGACCGCGATTGCCCCAAATAAGAACATCAACAGAACAACGCCGAGCCACGTTGAAAACGGCGCCGGCGATTGCACTTGTTGGCGAAGTTGTTCGGTTTCGGCCATTTTAGTTCACTAACTTTAGAGATTCGACCAGACGAGGATCGCGCACCGGAAAGAGCGATGTTTTGCCAACGATGCGCAAAAACGCGAACGCCAGGGTGGCGCCCATTGCGATAAGCGCAGCAAAATCCCACAAGCTCACGTGGACGCCGGTCCCATGCAGCGACGGCAGCACCACGAGATAAATGTCGAGCATTTGCATCAACACAATCCAGGCCGCGACATAGCAGAGTTGTCTCGGATGTTTCTTAATCGACCGCAGAAGTAAAATCACAAACGGCCCAAAGAAACGGCCAAACACCAGCAGCATGCTCAGGTACCACCAGGATTCCGTGTTCCGGATCAGGAAGTAATTTGTCTCTTCCGGCATGTTTGCGTACCAGATGAGCATGTATTGACCGAACCCGATGTAGGCCCAGAAAATGCAGAAGGCGAACATCCATTTTCCCATGATGTGATAATGCTCAAGGGTAACGACATTTTTCAGATAACCGGCTTTCTGCAGCCCACTGATCACCAATACCAGCAACGACATCGAGCTGCCGGCGGCACCGGCAAAAATATAAACGCCGAACATTGTCGAGAACCAACGATACTGCAGACCGAGGAACCAATCGTACGCTCCAAAGGTTAGGGACAACGCGAACAACGGAAGACTCACAAATGAAACTCGGCGGAGCCAAATGGTGAACCGCGGGCTGCCGTCCTTGTCCTGACGAACGGAAAAACTTCTCAGCAACTGCGAAGCGATGATGAAAAAGCCGAGGAAAAACACCGCCCGCAGAACGAAGAAGTTCAAATTCAAATAGGCACGCTTGGAATCGAGGTTCGGGTCCTTCCCCGGAGGAATGTTCATCCAGTCGTAGAGATGATGCCTTAAGAGAAAAATCGGAATGAAGAAGATGGCGAGGATCGCTACCAGCACGGCAAGGTTTTCGAGCTGGCGGCGTACGACGACGGTCCAGCCGGCATCAGTCGCGTAATGGACGATGGTCCAGAACAAACAGCCCGCACACAGGGTGAAGAAGAATCCAAACGCGAACACCCAGGAATAACTGAACTGCTGAGGATCGATCGCCGCCCCTGCTCCACAGAGGGCGAGGGTGACGAAAGCGATAACTCCGAGCAATACCGAGAGTCCTCCAAACCGTCCGCTCTCGAAATATTCGCCCTCCGGCGTCGGCACGCTCTCCAATCGATCGCTCACTTCTTTGGCGCCTCCGGTTTGGCTGAAGCACTTGCCTGAGCTGGTTTGTTCTCGGCCGGATTTTCAGCCGCCTTGTCCAAATCGGCCCGATGTTCCGGCGGGACATCGGCAATCGTCCCGCCCTGGCTCCGCTGCAGCGCCCGCAGATAGGCAATGATCGCCCATCGATCAGACACCATGATCGTCGGCCCGTATGCCATCATCGTGTTTTTACCGTTAGTGATGGTGTTGAAGATTTCGCCGTCAGCCATCTTGCGAATGCGGTCGTCCTGTAAAGTGACCACCGTGGCGAGACCGTACTGTTTAGTGATGCCGTTTCCAGCCGCGGTTGCGCCATGACACATCACGCAAGTGATATTGAAACGTTGACGACCGCGCTCAAGCAACGCTGGCGTGACCGGAACCGGAATTCCAGTGCCCCAATTTGGGCCCATTTTTCCAGTCTCTACGTAATCGGTGCCCACGCTGAACCCGCTTGGCATTGATTGCGACCCCGTCGTCGACGTACTCATCCCCGTCTTTGGTCCGCCTGCATCGCCAGACGCAGCATCGCGGGCAGGCATTTCGTAGCCGATCGGCACCGTTCCATTGATCGGCATCCGCGGTCCGCGGCCATCAGCAAAAAAGTTCAACGGCGATTGTGCGCGCACTTTCATTTGCCTCACCATGTCCGGAAAAATTTCCCACGGCTCGTTGGTGGTTTTTTCTCCGCGAAAACCGAGCACGGCCACCGCCGCGATGGTCAACAACAGAGAAATGAGAAAAAAGCCGCGCAACATAATCAGTCCTCGTGCACGATGGTGATGTGTTGGCCGCCGCTGCGCTCGAGTAATTCGCGAGCTTCAACTTCGGTGAATCGCGGATCGCGGGCTTCGATCACGAGGAAAAATCCGTCGTTGCTTGCCCGCGCGAAACGTCCCCAATTGAAAATCGGATGATGTGGTCGCGGCAGACCGTTCATGATCAGGACCGAGAAGAAGGCAGCGAAGGCGGAGAACAGCACGGTCAATTCGAACATGATCGGGAAAAAAGCGGGCACGACTTTCCAGTCGTACGGTTTTCCGTGCACGATTAATGGGTACAAGCCCCACGACGCGCCGAATTCGATGAACATCGCGGTCGAGATCCCCAAAATTCCGCCGATCAACACGACCGCGCTCAACCACGATTTCCCGAGGCCCATCGCATCGTCCATTCCATGAATTGGAAACGGCGAATGGACGTCCCAGCGTTTGAAACCGGCGTCACGCACCATTTTCGCCGCCTCGTAAAGCGCGTGCGGACTCGGATATTCCGCCGCCATTCCGTAAACTTCGTGTCCGTAGGGCGTTCTCATGCGCGCTCCATTCCTCCGGCTGGACTTGGATGATGCCCATTAGGCCCTACGTAGTGGGGGTCGGCGTCCGGCAAAACAATTTTCACTTCCGACATCGCGATCATTGGCAGAAAGCGAACGAACAACAGGAACAACGAGGTGAAAATCCCGAGCGTGCCGATAAAGGTCCAGATGTCGACCCAGGTTGGAATGAACAATCCCCACGACGACGGCAGGAAATCACGATGCAGACCGCCGACGATGATGATGAATCGCTCAAACCACATGCCGGCGTTCACGCACATGCAGACGAAATAGACGACAAGAATGTTGCGACGGCACCAGCGGAACCAGAAGAGCTGCGGCGAAAGCACGTTGCAGAACAACATGCCGGTCCACCAATACCACCAATACGGTCCGAGCACGCGGTTCCAAAACGCAAACCGCTCCCAGGCACTGCCGCTGTACCAAGCCACGAAAAACTCCATCGCGTAGGCATAGGTCACGAATGAGCCGGTCAAGAGAATGATCTTTGCCATCTTGTCGATGTGCTGGGGCGTGATGATGTCATGCAATTTGAAAATCGACCGCGCTGGAATCAGCAACGTCAGCACCATTGCAAAACCGCCAAAAATCGCCCCGGCGACAAAGTAAGGCGGAAAGATTGTCGTATGCCACGTAGGCAGGATCGATGACGCGAAGTCGAATGATACGACACTGTGGACCGAAAGGACCAGCGGCGTGGAAAGTCCCGCCAAAAGGAGATAGGCCATTTCATAATGCCGCCAGTTGCGGTTCGACCCGCGCCAACCGCACGCGAACACGCCAAACAGAAACTTCTTGATCTTCGTCGTCGAACGATCGCGCAACGTCGCCAAGTCAGGAATCAATCCGGTGTACCAAAACAACACCGACACAGTGAAATAGGTCGAGACTGCGAACACGTCCCACATCAGCGGGCTGCGAAAGTTTTGCCAGATGCCGTAATTGTTCGGAATCGGCGCGAGATACCACGCCATCCACACGCGGCCGACGTGGATTCCCGGGAAAATTGCCGCGCACATGACCGCGAACAACGTCATCGCTTCAGCGGAACGGTTAATCGAAGTCCGCCATTTTTGGCGCAGCAAATACAAGATTGCGGAAATGAGTGTGCCGGCGTGTCCGATACCGATCCAGAAAACGAAGTTGGTGATGTCCCAGGCCCATCCAACCGGGACGTTATTGCCCCAAACCCCGACGCCAGTCGAGATTTGGTAACCCAGACAAAACAGGCCGAACATGGCGATGCTGCCGGTAATCGTGAAACAAACCCACCACCAGCGAGGCGCGCGGTCCTCGACAACCCCTGAAATGCGCTCGGTGATCCAGCTGAAGTTGCGGCGATTCAACACCAGCGGCACGCGCGGAAGCGGATTCTGCGCGGTCGCAACGACTTCGCCTCGCATCGCATCTGTTGGTGTGTCGTTCATCTGGTAAGTAAAATTTGGAAAGACATCATGCTTTCTCGGCCGGGCTCGCGACACCAATGTTTCTGGCGTCTGGCATCTTCGGGTTAGGGTTACGAAGTCGGGCCAGATAACTGGTCCGCGCTTTGATGTTTAAGTAATCCAGCAACCGGTAATTCCGATCGGCTGCTTTCAGCTTGGAGATCTTGCTCTCCGGATCCTTGATATCGCCAAATGTAATTGCTTCGTGCGGGCATGCCTGAGCGCAGGCGGTGGTGAATGAGTCTCTAGGAATCCGGATATCGCCGTTACTTGCACCGACATGCGCGCGTGTTGCGATCTTTGCTTCCTCGATTCGTTGCACGCAAAACGTGCATTTCTCCATCACGCCACGCATTCGAACCGTAACGTTGGGGTTCTTTTGCATCTTGGAGATGTCCGGTGCGCCTTTTTCGGTGAACGGCGCGATGTATTCCTCGTAGATGCCGAACTGACCAGCGAGCTTCCGCCTTCCCACTGGCCGCTGATTGTAATCAAAGAAATTGAAGCGGCGGACCTTGAAAGGACAATTGTTCGAGCAATAACGCGTCCCGACGCACCGGTTGTATGCCATCACGTTAAGCCCATCCTCGCTGTGAACTGTTGCGTTCACCGGACAAACCGTTTCACACGGCGCGTTCTCGCAGTGCTGGCACATCATCGGTTGATGCACCATCTCGGGGTCCTGTGGATATTCGCCGTTGTCCTCGTTGAACGGTTTCGCACTGGCAAAATACCGGTCGATCCGAATCCAGTGCATCCAGCGGCCGTGAGAAACCTGAAGTTTTCCGACGACCGGAACATTGTTCTCAGCCTGGCACGCGATTACACACGCACTGCAGCCAGTACAAACATTCAGGTCGACCGCCATTCCCCACTGTTGTTCGCCAGTAAGCGGTGGATGACTGTAAATTGATGGTAAATATTTTTGCGGCTCGTCTATGCCGGCGCACTTCTCAACGAAATTGTTGTCCTCGCGGTACTCGTCGAGTTTTGCTTCGCGCACCAGACCGCGGCCTTCAAAGCTCCAGTGATCCTGCGTGATTGATAGTGGGTATTTTTTTCCAACTTTCGAAACCTTGATGCTCTCGATCGATTTTCCGTCCGCGACCACGAAGTGCGGATTTGCGGCGGTGCGAAGAAAGTAGGCGTTGAATCCGGGAATATCACCGTTTGCCGAAAAATTCGCCGCGTTGTCACCGGCATAAGGAAGCGGTCCACGACCGGCGATTGACCGGCCGTACCCGAGCGTAATCGTCACCGAGTTTTCCGCGTGTCCGGGCGCAACCACCGCTGCGATCACCAGCTCGCGGCGGATTGGTTGATTGTCTGCGTCGCGCGTGCTGTCGTTGATTGCAATTTGAACAAGATCCCCGGTTTCAACGCCGAGCGACTTGGCGAAGTTCGGACTCATCATCGCGCCATTGTCCCATGTCAGTTTCGTGATGGGGTCCGGCATTTCTTGAAGCCAGCCGTTGTTGCTGTAACGACCGTCGTCCATCGCGTAACTGCGCGCGAAAACAATCTCGGGCGAGTCGGCGGTTGGGGCTGACAGAATGGCAGGTGCCCCCGGTACGGAGGACCAAAGTTGTTTCGCCGGAGCGCCGGCGGCGCCCGCGTTAAACATTGCGGGTTGGTCGCGCGAGACGACATGCGCAGCGAAACCATCGTGTAAAAACTTCGACCACGCGGTTTGAAAATCGCCTGGCGGCCGGGTCGCACGGAATGTTTCCTGAATCAGCTCGGGCCCCTCGATTTTCGGCCGGCCGAGCAGCGAATTCATTAGCTCGATTTCGCTGAGCCCGCCGAACAATGGCAGAATCATCGGCTGGATCGACAAATGCGAACCGTCGGCCGCGAGCGCATCGCCCCACGATTCCAAGTAATGTGCCAGCGGGACGTGCCATTGACTGATCGCCGAAGTTTGATCTTCGTGATAACCAAGCCGCACCACATCCGAGACCTTTTTCTGCAACTCAGCCCAATCGATCGGAGATCTCTTGTCCGCGTTTTGAGCGACCGCGCGTGGCGCGTTGTAGACGGGATCGCCGCCAAAAATGAAAAGCTGTTTGATTTCACCGCGACCCATCCGGTCGGCCAACTGCAGGATGCTCCTGTTGTTTTTGTTTCGCGCGAACTCGCGGACCACAATCGTGCGGCCGATGTTCTTCAGCGCGGAATTGATCGCATAAGCGAGGAGTTGAACGACAACCGGCTGTTGCTGGCCTGCCAGAACGAGGCTCGAACCGGATCTCGAGACTAAATCAGCGGCCATCTCGGTGAGCCATCGTTCGTCGAATTCCGGCGCAGCATTCGGCGGTGCCAACTCCCCGACGAGCGAGACCAGTCCACTGTCCTTGGTCAGTCCGCCAATTTTTCCAGCCAGCAGATACGCGAAGACCGCGATTTGGCTCGCAGGCAATCGCAGTCGGTGATCCGCCATCGCGCCGGTGATCGTAAAACGATTTTCGACAACGTAGAGGCGATTCATGCTGTCGTTTGCCGATTTTACGCGGCGCCGCTCGGTAAACGCGCGCGCGGAAGCGAGGTCGCCCTCGCCGCAATCAAGAAAATCGCTGTCGAGCGCGAGCACGACGTCCGCGCGATCGAAACGTGGGATCAAGCGCACGTTTTCGCCGAAGCCGACGCGAGTCGCATAACCTTGCGCGTCGCTCAGTGCCGGCTCGTAAACGCACCATGTCATTCTTGGAAACGCTTTCTCGAGTTCGGCGCGCAATCTTTCGCGGGTCGGCGATTGCACTTCTTCGACCAGGAACGCCAAACCATCTCCGGCACCGACCTGGCCGCGTAATTTGTCAATGTAAGCATCGAACTCCGCGCGGGTGGAATCCTTTCCGTGATTCACGAATCGGCGCGACCGCGTCGGATCATAAAGATCGAGGATCGATGCCTGCGCAAAAACGTCTGTACCGCCGGACGACGCGGCGTGAAGCGGATTGCCTTCGAGTTTTACCGGACGTCCGTCAATCGTAGTTGCGATAAGTGGGATCGCGCCGGTGCGCCGCGGCATTGCGGTGGCGTAGTAGAGAAACTTTCCGGGAATCGTCCACTCGACACTCTTGCTGAACGGAACGAGATGCATTTGCGGCCGCCGGCAACTCGTTAGTCCAATTCCGGCCAGCGCCATGGAGGCCCCCATCAATTTCATGAAGTCACGTCGCGACCAACCGCTTTCCTCTAGCTCGGCCGCGCCGTCGGGAAATTCGCGTTCGAACCATCGCTGAAATTCCGCGGAGTTGCTGTATTCCCCGAGGCTGCGCCAGTATTTCCTACCGGTCAGCGGCTCAGGCGGATGTTGAAAAACGCGTTTCATCGGTGACAAGTCTGGCAATTTTCAGAGGTCGTAATGTGCCAGCGCTCTTTCAAGGTCTGACCGATCTCGGCCTGAGTGAGATGTTTCTTCTTCGACCAATCTTCAGTTACCCCCTGTGGTTGGCCATATTTCGCAACGAACTCAGCCGGCTTCACGTCTTCCGGTTTCCAATCGAGGTTCGTGATTTGATCTTCGGGGCGCAGGAAATTTTCCGGGTGGCGGTGGCATTCCAAACACCAGGCCATGCTCATCGGCTTGGCGTCGTAAACGACCGGCATGTGATTGATCTGACCGTGACAACTTGCGCAACTGATCCCGCGATTCACATGCGCGGCGTGATTGTAAAAAACGTAATCCGGCAAACGATGGATCCAGACCCAGTCGATTGGCCGCCCGTCCTTCCAACTCTGCCGCACCGGCTCGAGCTTCGGATTGTCCTTTTGGACTTGAGAGTGACAGTTCATGCAAAGCTGCGTGTTCGGAACGTTTGAATGCGCGGCCACTTCCACAAAGCTGTGGCAATAACGGCAATCCATTCCGAGTTGGGTGACGTGAATGTCATGAGGGAATGGGACCGGCTGGACGGGTTGATAACCGACCTTGGTGTATTTCGGCGTGACGTAGTACCAAGTGCCCGCAGTCAAGCCGCAAACAATCAAAAAGCCGGCGACGGTCATTTGCAACGGCAACCAATTGCACCAGCGTGGAAAAAAGTTGGCCATAGGGTCAGCGCACGCCTCCCCGGCTTGGGTGCAGGCGACAACCTAGAAACGAATCGAAAGTGAAATTAGGATGTGCTTCGTTCAAACGCTGCGGAGTTAAGGTTGTTTGCTCGCCTGCAGGGAAACCACGATTGTATAAGTGGACGCAATGCGGGCAAAAGAAAATTCGCGATTCATTTTCATAACGTCGCGGCCAGCTTTTTCGATACGGAAAACTAACCGCTTGGCAAAGCTGATCACGTCAAAACTTCATCCAACCGTCAAGTGAAAGTGTTCACGATCTTATTTTCGCTTTGTGCGTTAAATTTCGCGGCTAACGCAGCCGAGAACGCGGATTCATCACGCCGTAGCCAAACGGAGGCGGATTTGGTGCTGATCAACGGGAATATCTATACCGCCAATGAAAACCAACCCCGGGCTGAAGCGGTCGCCGTGAAAGACGGACGCGTCCTGTTCGTTGGTTCTAACGCCGATGCACAAAAATTTAGTTCGCCGCACGTCGTTGATCTTCACAGCCGCACCGTTGTTCCCGGTCTGACCGATTCGCACTGTCACATTTTCGGAATCGGCGAACGCGAGCTGACGTTGAACCTCGAGGGAACGAACACGCTTGAAGACTTTTTGGCCAAAGTCTCCGAGCGCGCGACGAAAACGGAACCGGGCAAATGGATCACCGGACGCGGCTGGATTGAGACATTCTGGAAGCCCGCCCAATTCCCAACCCGACAGGATCTGGACAAAATCGCGGCGGAGAATCCGGTCCTTCTCACCCGCGCTGATGGTCACGCGTCAGTCGCGAACTCGGCCGCGCTCAAGATCGCGGGGATAGACAAGAACACGCCAAATCCGTTTGGCGGGGAGATTCTCAAAGACAAACAAACCGGCGAACCCACTGGAATGCTAACTGACAACGCGCAGAGCCTGGTTCGGAAAAACATTCCGAAACCAACGGCGGCCGAGCGCGAACAGGCGTTGCTCACCGGAATCAATCGCGAGATCAGGCTGGGATGGTGCGAAATACAAAACGCCGGAAGTCACAAGGATGATATCGTCCTGATCAGGAAGGTTTACACCGACGGCACGGCAAAGATCCGGTTCATCAACTGCGTTTATGGCCCCGGCGAAGACGCGCAGAACTTTTTAACCGAAGCGGCGACTATTGACGCGTTCGATCATCATTTCACTCAACGCACGATCAAAGTTGTGTTCGACGGCGCACTCGGCTCGCGCGGAGCCGCGTTGCTCAAACCGTACAGCGACGCGCCGGATACGTCGGGCTATCTCACCGAAAAGCCGGAAGAGTTGGCACCGATGTTCGAAGAAGCGTTGCGTCGCGGCATTCAAGTGGAAACCCACGCAATTGGCGATCGCGCGAACCGCACAATCCTCGACTTATACGAAGCCGCGTTCAAAGCGGTCCCGACGGATCAACGAGCTATCAAAGAGCCGCGCTGGAGAATCGAGCACGCGCAGATCGTCAATCCTGCTGATTTACCGAGGTTCGTAAAACTCGGCGTAATCCCGTCAATGCAGCCCTCCCACGCAATCAGCGATTTGTTTTTCGCGCCGAAACGCCTGGGAATGGATCGACTCGCCGGCGCCTACGCGTGGCAATCGTTTTTGAAACAGGGATCGATCATTTGTGGTGGCTCCGATGCGCCCGTCGAACGCGGCGAACCCATGATCGAATTTTACGCCGCCGTCGCGCGCAAAAGCATCAAAGGTGAGTCAGGGCCCGGTTGGCATCCGGAACAA
>Ga0187777_10002518_pt1 | contig 11711 bp, 10 predicted proteins | sample 1015_Q2_SP5_10_M_FD_132416 | JGI IMG/M metagenome (GOLD analysis project Ga0187777, IMG submission 132416) | Tropical peat soil microbial communities from peatlands in Department of Meta, Colombia - 1015_Q2_SP5_10_MG | ecosystem: Environmental > Terrestrial > Soil > Wetlands > Peat | place...
GACGAGTCGTAATCAGGTCAATGAGGTAAGCACTTTTTAAATCGCGAACGCGCGCTGGCTCAGTATTTTCGCAGTCAAACGAAAAGAGGCCGCCCTTTTGGGGCGGCCTCTTAAATCTGCCCGCTGCTGGTTTATTGGGTCCCGCAACGGCCGATCTTCAGTTCTTTGCACGGATCCTTCACTTGCCGGATGCTACCCAGAATCTTGGTGCCGAGCTTGCCATCCGGCTTGCGGATCACCTCCATCGCGTGCTCGTCGTTCACGATGTCGCGTGTCTCGGGATCGATGCGGATCTTGCCGCGCGGACCATCGCTCGACCAGTGTTTGATCTCGTTGATGAAGGTATCCGCGTCAATCTTTCCGTTGAGCTTCTTGATGGTCTGGAAAACGGCGTGGATCGCGTCCCAGGCGTTGGCGGACTCAAAGTCGGGATAATTGTCAGCGCCATAAGCCTCGTGCCACGCTTTGACGAATGCCTTGTTGACAGGATTGTCGAGGTCGTTGCTGTACGAACTCATGACAATCGTTCCGATTGCCGCATCGCCCATGGTCTGAAGCTTGCTGTCAGGCACGACGTCCTTTGGGCCGATTAGCTTGATACCCGCCTGGCGCAAGCCCAATTGTCCGTAGGTCTTGACCACCGCCAGGGCGTGCGAACCCGACGGAATAAATACGAAGAGGCAGTCGGGCTTCTGATCCTTCACGCGCTGGAAAAACGGCGTCATGTCTGGCACCTGGGCCGGGTTGCCCATCGGGATTGCATCGACCACCTTGCCGCCGGCCTTTTCGAAGCTGGTCTTGAAGGCTTCTGTTGAATCCTTGCCGGGCGGGAAGTCGGTGTAGGCATTCGCCGCTGTTTTACACTTGAGCTTCTCGTGCGCGAACGTGCCCATCGCATAGCCGTCGTGCCACATGCTGAATGAGAAGCGCACGATGTATGGCGACAGCTGCGTGATCCACGCGGTGCCGGCATTGGCGATGATGAAGGGGACCTTCGCCTGCGTCACCACGGGCGCCATGGCGATTGCGGACGGCGAATACACGACGCCAAGGATCAAGTCGACCTTGTCGCGCGTGATGAGCTCGGTCGCCGCGGTTTTGGCGTTGGCGCCGGACGGCGGTCCTTCGTCGCGTTTAATGAGTTCGACCTTGTGCGGCAGGATGTCTTTGGCGTGCAGCTTCATGTACAGGTCGAACGCCTTGTCCTGCACATCGCCAAGGTCGGCGTTGGCGCCGGAATAAGGGATGAGAATTCCAATCTTGATCGTCTCGGCCTTCACCGGCGCGGAAAGAACCGCACCCAGCAACAGGCAGCCTAACCAGCTAACGGTTCGCATGGTGTTTCCCCCAGGGACTGCAATTTTGCACGCTCTTATGTGGCGTTAGCGCACTATAGCAGGCGATGGCCGTGAGCAAATAGCGTGCGGCAGCACGACCATGCGTTGCCGTGGGCGCAAGCCCAATCAATCGGTCCGATTGTCCGTTTGACTTATGGTTCGAGACGCGCCGCTTTTGCGGCGCTCCTCACCATGAGGCTGGCTGTTTCTAAGCACAAAGCCAGACCTCACCCTGAGGAGCCCGCCGAAGGCGGGCGTCTCGAAGGATAGGCGCATCGGACTTGCGTTAGATCAAACCGGCGCGGGGTCCACCGGCATAATAAAGCGCGCAAGGACCTGTAGTGGTGGCTAAAGACAAAGGAAGGATCCAATCAGGGGTGCCTTGAAGCGGGCGGCTGTCTTTGCTAGCGGCTTGTCCGCATCCCGTATTCGCGGTCATTGCGGAAAGGTAATTGCCGGACCATGCGTATTGCAGCGCTCAACAGCCCGCAGGGCAAGATTTTCGGCATCGTTCAGGACGATAACTTTCGCCCGTTTTCGGTCGGTCGCGCGTCGGTACGTGATTTGCGCCATGTCATAAGACTGCTGGGGGAGGGGTCACCGCCAGAGTACGGCGAACCGGTCGCGCTCAGCCGCGCCAAGCTCGCCGCGCCGGTCGGACCGCTGACGAAAAACGTGATCTGCGTCGGCAAAAATTATCACGACCATGCCCAGGAATTCGCGCGCAGCGGCGTCGACCAATCCGGCGACAAACAGGAGGTCCCCGCCGACCCCGTTATCTTCACCAAGTCGACTTCCTCGCTTGCCGATCCCTTCCAGAAGATTGCCGCCTCGTCCGACCCGACGCAAACCGTGGACTACGAAGGTGAGCTCGGCGTTGTCATCGCCAAACGCTGCAAAGACGTGAAACGCGACGCTGCGCTCGACTACGTTTTCGCTTACACGATCGTCAACGACGTCACTGCGCGGGCCGTGCAACAGCGCCACAAACAGTGGTTTCTCGGAAAAAGCCTGGACAGTTTTTGTCCGGTAGGACCGTGGCTGGTGACGCGCGATGAATTCGGCGTGCCGGATGCGCAGGAGCTTGCGACATACGTGAATGGAGAACGCCGGCAGCAGGCCTTGCTCCGCGACATGATTTTCGACGTGCCGAGATTTATCGAAACGGTGACGGCCTATGTCACGCTGGAAGCAGGAGATTTGCTTGCGACCGGCACGCCAGCCGGGGTCGGTATCGGTTTCGATCCGCCACGCTATCTCAAGCCCGGCGATGAAGTTCGCGTCGCAATTTCCGGCATTGGCGAGCTTACAAATCCGGTGGTTTGAGACATGCAAACTCATTATTGTAAGGATCAGTCTGCTCGGCTTGATTGCCTTAGCCTGGCCGGCCTGAAAAAACGCAGAAAAATCACGTACACACCCATGCGAGAGGAGTAACAGGATGGCAAATCAACCGTGGAAAACGGACGACTGGTTCGTGAGCGAGTGGAACTACGCGCCCGACGTCACCAAGGATTTCAAGTTCGCCAAGAACATCAAAATTCACGACGTGACATTGCGCGACGGTGAGCAGCAAACCGGCGTCATCCTTAGCAAGGACGAGAAAATCCGCATCGCCGAGGCGTTGGCGGAGGCGGGCGTGCACCGCATCGAAGCCGGTATGCCGATTGTTTCTCCATCCGACAACGACGCCATAAAGGAAATCGTCAAGCGTAACCTGGGGCCGCAGATTTTCTCGTTCGCGCGCTGTATGAAGGAAGACGTCAAGCGCGCGATCGACACCGGCGTCAACGGCGTGGTTATGGAGATCCCGTCGAGCAAGCACATGGTCGATCTTGCCTACCGCTGGCCGATGGAGAAGGCGATCGAGACCTCGATCGAAGCGACCAAATACGCGCACGACAACGGACTGGAAGTCGTGTTCTTCCCGATTGACTTCTCGCGCGCCGAGCTGAAATGGGCGCTCGACCTGATCGAACGCGTCGGCAAGGACGGCCACATGGATGCGCTGGCGCTGGTCGATACGTTCGGCGTGGTGTCGCCGCACGCCATGCGCTACTTCGTGCGCGAGGTCCAGAAGCGCATCAAGAAGCGCCTGGAAGCGCATTTCCATCAGGACTTCGGCATGGGCGTGGCCAACACCATTATGGCGCTCGCCGAAGGTGTGGAAGTCATGCACACGACGGTGCTGGGCGTCGGCGAGCGTTCAGGCAACGCGCCGATGGAAGAAATCGTTATGGCGCTGAAGACCATGTACAATGTCGATGTCGGCATCGACACCACCAAACTTACCTCGCTTGCCAACCTGGTCCAGCGCCTGACCGGCGTGGTGGTGCCGACCAACAAGGCCATTGTCGGAAGCGGCCTCTATCAGATCGAGTCCGGCATCATCGCCAGCTGGTTCAAGAATTGCGGCGAGAAGTATGCCACCGAGCTGTTCCCGATCCGCTGGAGCGCCGTCGGCCAGCCGCCGGCCGAAGTGGTGATGGGCAAGGGCAGCGGTATCGACTCGGTCAATATGTGGCTGCAGCAGCTCGGCATGCAGGTGTCCGAAGAAGACGCGCTGAAGATTACCGCAGCTGTGAAAGCCTATTCGCTGAAGAACAAGAAAATGCTGTCGCGCGGTGAGTTCCGCGATCTGGCGAAGAGCATCGTCGATCGTGCGGCCGCCTAGAAACGTCGGCGGGCAATAAAGAAACCCCGGGGCATACCCCGGGGTTTTTCTTTGATAGGCGCACCGACTGGCGTCGTACTTACATTTTAAACGGCACGATTTTCTGTTTCTGTTCGCCCAGGCCTTCGATGCCGAGCGTGACCGTGTCGCCCGCCTGCAAATATTGCGGTTGCACTTTGCGCCCGAGCCCGACTCCGGCTGGCGTGCCGGTGACGATCACGTCGCCTGGCTCGAGCACGAATAGTTGCGAGCAATACCAGACGATGTGGCGGCAATCGAATATCATGTTGCTAGTGTTCCCGCGCTGCCGCTTCTCGCCATTGACGTCGGTCCACATCGCAAGTTTTTGCGGATCGCGAACTTCGTCCTTGGTGACAAACCAGGGGCCGAGCGGGCCGAAGGTTTCGCAGCCCTTGCCCTTGGCAATTGTCTGGCCGTGTTCGAGCTGGAAATCGCGTTCCGATACGTCATTGCCGACGCAATAGCCGGCGACAACGTCCATTGACTTTTCTTTCGACAGGTAGCGCGCCCGTTTGCCGATGATGATGCCTAGCTCGCATTCGTAGTCGAGTTTGGTGGAATTTCTCGGCACCATGGTGTCGTCGTTTGGCCCGCAGATGCAGCTCGGCGCTTTGTTGAAGATCACCGGTTCTTGCGGGATTGGATTGCCGCCCTCCGCTGCATGATCTGAATAGTTGAGGCCGATAGCGATGAAGTTGCGCACATCGCCGATGCAGGGTCCAAGACGCGGTTTACCGGCTACCGGCTTCATCCGCTTGAGATTGGCCTTCTTTATCTTCGCGAGGCCTCCCGAGGCCAGCATCTCGCCGTCGATGTCCTTCACGATACGCGACAGGTCGCGGATCTTGCCGTCTTCACCGATGATGCCGGGTTTCTCGCGTCCGGGCGCGCCGTAGCGGACGAGCTTCATGGTCAGGGGTCTCCTTCGCGGGCGTTTATATTTTTGGCTGGGTATCTGGCAGATCGAACCGATCATGCGACGGTCACCGGCACGGAGCAACCCATCGCAGCGGGATCAATCAATCGGGTTCACCTCAGCAGCGTCATTCGGGAAGGGAGCGATATGAGCGGTCCCGACGACTCGGAGCGACCTCGCGCAGACGTTCCTTCGGATCTGGAGGTATCTTCTTGGCGGATGAGTTCGACCTGCGCTTCCGGCGGGACCTTGCCGGAATGGACCAACTCCTTGACCCATAAATGAATTGCTTTGTTGCGATGCGGCAGGCGCCTGTGGCGCAGCGGCAACAGCCTGACAGATTCTGCTTAAGTTCGCGCCATTCCAACGGTTTTTGGGCTGTTTGGTATTGTCGCAAACGTCACCTCGGGTCCACCATGCCACGCAATTGAGCTGGGACAACTTGGGGGACGAAATGCGACGGGGTTGGACGAGCTTCCTACGCGCAGGCAGTGCGCTCGGTCTATTGGTGGTTGCGACCGCGCAAGCCAATGCCGGTGGGTTTGCTGTTCACGAACAAAGCACCTACGGGCAAGGCTCCTCCTTTGCGGGTATTGCCGCCGGTGGATCATTGTCCGGGATGTTCTGGAATCCTGCTGTGATGACGCAATTCGCCGGGGTCCAAAGTTCATCGAGCTACACCGGATTCTTTCCCCACGCGCAGAATGACCCAACTGCCGGCAGCACATTTCTCTCGCTGGGCGGCAGCAGCAATATCTACAACATGGCACTGATCCCTGCCGGGTATTTTTCCTACCAGCTCAATCCCAACCTCTGGCTCGGCATGTCATTGAATTCGCCGTTTGGGCTTTCGGCGGCAGTTCCCGAGATGTGGGCAGGCCGCGATTATACTGCGAGCGCTACCTCGCTGACCACCTATAATGCGACTCCTACCATCGCATATCGATTTGCTGACTGGATCAGTGTTGGTGTGGGCGTTCAGATTCAATATGCCAAGGCCAGCTTGAATCATGGGGTAAGCGCCTTTGTTCCTCAACTTGGCGCAGTTGTACCGTTCGGTGATGCAACACTAACCGGCAATGGTTGGGGCTATGGCTTTACCGCCGGTGTCACGCTAACGCCCACGCCTGCCACTACCATCGGGATTGGTTACCGTTCCGGCATTAATCAAAAGATTAGCGGCGAAGTTCTTCTACCCAACGGCGTGTTTGGGGCGAACACCACAATCGATTTGCCCGGGATCGTTTCGGCTGGGGTGAGGCAACGCATTAGTCCGCAATGGACTCTGCTCGGCACTGTGGAATGGACCAACTGGAGTCGAATCGGGACTGCGAATGTGGCGGTCGCTGGTGCCTCGAGCACCATATTGCCGTTCCAATATCGGGACGGGTGGTTCTTCTCGGGTGGTGCCGAGTATCAAGCGAGTGATCGCTTGACCCTGCGTACGGGCTTTGCCTACGAGATTTCGCCAATCACCGATCAGGTACGTACCCCGCTCATACCGGATAACGATCGCTTCTGGGCGTCGGTCGGGGCGAGCTGGCAGATCATCAGGGGCCTGAAGGCCGATCTGGCGTATTCGCACGTATGGGTGCGTGATGCGACAGTCAATATATCTGCCGCATCCGGAAATCCATGGTTCACGACATCAGTTACATCTATTAATCCGTTCGGTGTTGCCTATGTTGGTAACGCAACCTCGCATGCCGATATCTTTTCAGTTGGTCTGAATTGGCGGTGGGACGAGCTTATGGCTCCCGCTCCCAGCAAAGCGCTCACTACCAAATAGCTTCCGTTAAGGGGCAATGGGGACGAAGGCCGGCCAGGGGACGCCGGCCTTCGCTTTTTAAGGCTAGAACGCGCCGTTAAACGTGCCGCCATCGATGAGCAGGTTCTGCCCCGTGATGTATCCGGCATGCGCCGAACACAAGAACGCGCAAGCAGCGCCAAACTCCTCGGGATTGCCGAAACGTTTGGCCGGAATAGTGGCGATGCGATCGGCCGCAACCTGAGTGACGCTCTTGCCTTTCTGTTCGGCGGTCTTGCTCAGCACGCCGCGGAGACGATCGGTGTCGAACGCGCCGGGCAATATGTTGTTGATCGTAACGTTCTTGTCCGCGACCGTGCGCGCCACGCCGGCAAGGAATGCGGTCAAACCGGCGCGCGCGCCCGATGAAAGGTCGAGACCGGCCAGCGGCATCTTCACCGAACCGGAAGTGATATTGACGATGCGGCCAAACTTGCGCTGACACATTGGGTCAATCACACGCTGGATCAGCTCAACTGCCACCACCATATTGGCGATCACGCCGTCGATCATTTGCGGGCGCGAGAGTTCGCGGAAGTCACGCATGGGAGGACCAGCATTGTTGTTGACGAGAATGTCAGGCTGCGGGCAGGCGGCCAGAAGTGCCTTCTGACCCTCCGGCGTAGCGACATCGGCAGCAACCGCCGTCACCTTGGCGCCGGTGAGGCTGGCAAGCTCGGCGGCGGCCGTTTCCAGCTTTTTCCCGTCACGCCCATTGATGACCACCTCGCAGCCCGCCTCAGCCAAAGCGCGCGCACAGGCTTTACCGAGCCCGCGGCTCGATGCGCAGACAATGGCCTTGCGGCCGGCAATTCCGAGATTCATGGGATTTCCTCACATTACGCTTGGTGACCGGGCGAGTGTCAGATCGGCGCGCGGAAGCGTCAAGCTCTTCCTCCCGTGGGCAATGTCGCTCCACTGTCGCACGGGCTTGATATCTCTCACCGCGGGCAAACAGAAATGATTCGCGGGGAGGGGCAATGCGGTGCGATCCGGCGAAAGAGGTTATGGAAAAGGCCTATGCACGCTGGGCGCCGGTTTACGACGCGGTGTGCGGCCCGGTGTTCACCAACGGCCGGCGCGCAGCCGCGAATGCTGCGCGCCAGGTTGGCGGACGCATTCTGGAGATTGGCGTCGGCACCGGGCTCTCGTTCGACGACTATGACGCCACGACAGAGATCACCGGCATCGACATTTCCGAGCCGATGATCAAGCGCGCGCGCGTTCGCGTGGCGAGCGGCCGCTATCCGTTCGTCAAGGAATTGATGGTGATGGACGCACACAGACTGATATACGCCGACGCATCGTTCGACTGTGTCGTCGGGCAATTTGTCATCACGCTTGTGGAAGATCCCGAAAGCGTCCTGTCGGAATGTGCCCGGGTGGTTCGCCCGGGCGGGCAAATCATTCTCGTTAATCACCTCTATTCCGAACGTGGTATAGCCGCCGCGGTCGAACGCCTGCTTGCGCTGAAAGCGCACAAGCTTGGTCTGCGCCCGGAATTTCCGTTCCAGCGTCTGGCAACGTGGGCGCGAAATCATGGCGGCGCCGAATTGATCGAGCGCCGCAAGGTCAAGCCGTTCGGCATCTACACGTTGGTCCGCTTTCGCCGCTCCGAAGGACAAAGCGCCGCCGCGTGAGCCTGAAAGTGCGAAAGGAAAGTGTGAAATAGGTAAACGGCGCTGTCATAAAAATGAGACGAGCGTTGGGTAGATGTCGCGCATGATTGTTGCATCGGAGATCGTCGCCCCGTGACGGAAAACGCCGCGCGACGATTTCGCGCGCTGTTCATTTCTGACGTTCATCTGGGAACGCGCGGTTGCCAAGCCGAAAGGCTGCTCGATTTTCTCCGCCACCATGAAGCCGAGACTATTTACCTGGTTGGCGACGTCGTCGATGGCTGGGCATTGCGGTCGTCCTGGTATTGGCCACAGACCCACAATGATGTTGTGCAGAAATTCCTGCGTCAGGCGCGCAAAGGCGTGCGCGTAATCTACATACCCGGCAATCACGACGAGTTTTTACGCGGTTACTATGGAACGCATTTTGGCGGCATCGAAGTCGTTGAGAACACGATTCATGAAGGCCTCGACGGACGCCGGTATTTTGTCGTGCATGGCGACATTTTCGATCTTGTGGTGACGCAGGCACGCTGGCTGGCGCTGCTTGGCGACAAAGCTTACGAGTTTGCGCTCACGGCCAACCGCGTCTTCAATGCATTTCGCCGGGTTCTTGGCGCGCCTTACTGGTCTCTATCCAAATGGGCCAAGCTCAAGGTGAAGAACGCCGTGAACTATATCGGCGCCTTCGAGAAAGCGCTGGCCACCGAGGCCGGACATCACCGGGCCGACGGCGTTATTTGCGGTCACATCCACACCGCTGCCCTGCATGACGACTACGGCTTGCGATACATCAACTGCGGCGACTGGGTCGAGAGTTGCACGGCAGTGGCAGAACGCCAGGACGGACAATTCGAGATCATTACCTGGATCCACACCGGGTACGGCAGCGATCCGGCGAACCCGTTATCGCGGCGAACGGCGGAAGCAGCCTGACAGCATGAAGATTCTGGTCGCCACCGATGCCTGGCATCCGCAGGTCAACGGCGTTGTGCGCACGCTGAGCCATGTTGCGCGCGAAGCGCAGATACTGGGCGCGGAGATCGTGTTTCTCAGTCCGGACCAATTTTGGACGCTGCCGATGCCGAGCTATCCGGAAATTCGGCTTGCACTTCTTGGGCCTGGCGACATTGAACGTTGCCTTGAACGCGTGCGGCCTGACGCAATTCATGTAGCAACCGAAGGACCGATCGGCCACGCCATGCGCCGAGTTTGCCTGCGCCGCGGTTTACCGTTCACCACGAGCTTCCACACCCGGTTTCCCGATTATCTCGCCGAGCGGCTGCCGGTCCCTGAACGCTGGACCAATGATGTCACCTGGGCGTGGTTGCGCCGCTTCCATGCATCCGGCGTTGCTGTCCTGGCGGCCACACCAACGTTGGTTTCCGAACTTTGCGCGCGCGGTTTTAGGAACGTGAAGCTGTGGCCACGTGGCGTCGATGCCGAGCTATTCCGCCCGCGAACAGGACCGGACCTCAGGTTACCGAAGCCGATTTTTCTGACCGTCGGCCGGCTGGCGGTGGAAAAAAATATCGAAGCGTTCCTGAAACTTGATTTGCCGGGAAGCAAGCTTGTGGTCGGCGCCGGACCGGCGCGCAATTCCCTGGCCAGGAAGTTCCCCGACGCAGTTTTTATCGGGTCGCGGCATGGAGACGCCCTGGCGCAAATCTATGCCGCCGCCGATGTGTTTGTGTTCCCCAGCCGAACCGACACGTTTGGCCTGGTGATGCTGGAAGCACTCGCAAGTGGTGTCCCGGTAGCGGCTTTCCCCGCGGCAGCTCCGCGTGACGTGATCGGCCAGGCGAATGTCGGTGTGCTGGACGAGAATCTGAGCCGGGCTTGTCTGGCCGCTCTCGAGTGCTCGAAGCAGGAATGCCGCGATTTTGCCTTGCGGATGACCTGGGCCGAAAGTGCGCGGATTTTCGTCGAGCATGTTGTAGAGGCGACAAGGGCCGGGCGCCAACAAGCCGCCTGATCATCAGGCCATGACAGCTTGCCTTCCTCGCGCTACGCTTGGCGCATGGGCGTCATTGAGAAAAATATCCTTCCGACTGCGGCCGACATTGAGGCGGCGGCCAAACGTCTCGCCGGCGTCGCCGTGCGCACGCCGCTGATCAATGCGCCTGTGCTCGATGAACTGATCGGCGCCCGCGTGTTTTTAAAGGCAGAGACCTTGCAGCGCACCGGCTCGTTCAAATTCCGCGGCGCCTACAACAAGATCTCATCGATCCCGGCGGAACGCCGTACTGCTGGCGTAGTGGCCTATTCAAGCGGCAATCACGCGCAGGGTGTGGCCGCCGCAGCCCGATTGCTGGGAATGCGGGCGACCATCGTCATGCCGCATGATGCTCCCAAGGCCAAGCGAGAACGTACGCTCGCGCTTGGCGCCGAGGTTGTTCCTTATGATCGCAACAACGAGGATCGGGCGGCCATCGCCAAGAAAATTGTCGCCGAAAGGGGCGCAACGCTTGTACCGCCTTACGATGACCCGCTTATCATCGCGGGGCAGGGCACGATAGGCAAGGAGATCGTCGAAGACCTCGCGCGGCTTTCGCTCAAGTCTGACGTCGTGGTCGTCGGGGCTTCCGGTGGTGGACTTGCCGCAGGTATCTCGCTTGGGGTGAAGGCATCCGTGCCCTCGGCAAAATTCTTTTTGGTCGAGCCCGAGGGCTTCGATGACACGTTGCGCTCGTTCGCGAGCGGAAAACGGGAAGCCAATGCGCGCATGAGTGGGACTATTTGCGACGCGCTGATGAGCAATACGCCGGGCGAGCTTACATTTCCGATTACGCGCGAACTGATCGGGCAGGGCACCACGGTCAACGATGGCGAGGTGCAGCGCGCCGTGCGCTATGCCTTTAACGAGCTCAAACTGGTCGTAGAGCCCGGCGGCGCCATCAGCCTTGCCGCTCTGCTTGCCGGCAAGCTGGATGTAAAAGGCAAAATTGTTGTCGGTGTCCTCTCCGGCGCCAATGTCGACGTGGAAATGTTCGCGCGGCTGATTGCTGAATGAGTGTTCGATCGCTCAGGTAAAAAGCGCGAGCCGTTCATCTTCGCTCAATGCCATAATCGAAGCCAACGCATCGGTCCTCTGCGCTAAAGACGGAACGGGCGCCGTTGCGATGCCGCTTGCACGCGACGGATCGAGTTTCGTCATTTCAACGACGACAGGCTTGCGATTGTGGTCCTGCAGGGGTGCGGGTACTGATACTGTCTCGCCGCTGAACACCACCTCCGTCACGGCGGTTTCAGTGTGCACGAGCGTGATCGGGGGCAGCGGCGTAGCAACGGGCGAGGGGATCGGCAATTCGGGCTGGTCTGGCGGCGGCACCACCGC
>Ga0187777_10002520_pt1 | contig 11705 bp, 16 predicted proteins | sample 1015_Q2_SP5_10_M_FD_132416 | JGI IMG/M metagenome (GOLD analysis project Ga0187777, IMG submission 132416) | Tropical peat soil microbial communities from peatlands in Department of Meta, Colombia - 1015_Q2_SP5_10_MG | ecosystem: Environmental > Terrestrial > Soil > Wetlands > Peat | place...
GCAAGTACCGTCCCTGAAGCAGCATCCCCGGCCCGCTCGAGAACCTCGTCCCGGGGCCGGGACTGCCACAGCCGAAAGGAATCATCACGGGCGCCACTAGCCGACGAGAGCTTTGCCACGGCCACAGCAACGCCGGCGGGCGATTCCGCCGCCCGGTTGCGGTACTAGACCCTTCCCACCGCTGCTCATTGTTGAAGGGTCGCGGGCGCTCACGGTCGGTGCCGTGGCGAAGCGCAAGCCGGCCTCAACCATCTCGGGCGACCGGAGCGATCGTCGGCTGTCAGTCGGTGCTAGCCGGCGGACAGGCCCGTAGCTAACGATTCCAACGGACGCGCTTGTGGCGAATGGGAGGTGTCCACCGTCGCGCGGGTCGAGTCGCGCTTTGACTTCCGCACGAGTATCACGAGCCTGGTGCCGTGGGTGGTTGTGTCAGGAAGCAGTCACGCGCCTGGTCCGGTCCGGCGCTCAGATTGCTGCCCCTTCGCGAGCAGACCGGCCGCGGTTCGATTGGGGCTATAGAGCAGTCGGCCCCTGCTGTCGCGATCGGTGGTTGTGGTCCAGGTGGTCACCGACCGTTTTTTGGGAGCGTCGTCGCGTTGTGCCCGCCGATAGCGGTCGCGCTTGCGTGAGGCATTGGCCGGGGCCGGGGGTTTGTCCTCCGCGCCGGTAGGAGAAATGCGGGACAAACGGTGCCCGTTCGCCAGCTTCCGGCGGACCGCCGGCGACGACGAAGTTGAGTCGCTCGGGAGCGCAAGACCGCCCCGACGTCGGGGCGGTCTTGCGCTAACGGATCGGTGCCTGTCGGCAGTAGCGCCTCGTCAGGAGGTCACGTTCGCGCAGATCGCCCAGGCGAATTCTGTGATGGTGACGGTGGAGTCGTTTCCGACCTGTCCGACCCAACCGGCACCGCCGTCGGCGGGTGCACTGTTGATGATGTGCGCGTTGTTATTGTTAACGCTCACGCCGCCGCCGAGTGCCTTCTTGCCGCCCGGGCAGTCGACCGAGTCGTAGCCGAGTACCTTTGGTGCGAGGTCGCGCCCGTTGGTCACGTACTCCAAGCCGCTGATGCCGCTCGGGCCTTGACGGCCTGCGGGGCCGGTCGGGCCGGTGGCGCCCTTTCGGCCGGCCGGGCCGGTGGCGCCCTTTGGGCCGGCCGGGCCGGTGGCGCCCTTGGGCCCCTGCGGCCCGGCGGGGCCGCCCGTGCGCGCGAGCGTGCCGAGGGCCGCCGCGCTCAGCTTGTGGGTGCCGAGTGAGCGGTTTTTGATGTCCGTGCCGGTGATCGTGCCGTCCTTGATGTTCTTGCCGGTGATCGTGGTGGCGGCGTAGGCGCTGTCGCCCGTTGCGGCGAACAGGGCCAGGTAGGCGACCGCGGTGGTGTGGCGGCGCACGAGGCGCCTGAGGATCGAGTGCATCGGAGTGTTCTCCTTGGGATTGGGTTGTCTGTCGGGTCAGTGGAGCGGGGCGGGTTCGCCGAGGGCGACGTGGCCGAGGTAGTCGTAGGCGCGGTTGGCGCCGAGGGGGTGCATGAAGGTGCCGGCCTTGACGTCGCGGTAGGCGCGGGCGAGGCGGCTGCCGTTGATGTAGCCGGCGCCGCCGGAGAGGGCGAGCGCGCGGTCGACGGTGCGGGCGGCCGCTTCCCCGACGAACGCCTTGGCGGTCTGCGCCTCGGCGAACAGCGCGGCGAGTTCCTCGGCGGTGCCGTCGGTGCTGGGGTTGGCGGCGCGGTGCTCGTCGATCAGCGTGGCGGCTCGGGAGAGGATCGCTCGCGCCGCGGCGAGGTCGACCGCGTTGTCGGCGATCTGGATACGGGGGCGGGCGTCGCCGTTGATGCGCCCGGCGATTCCGTTGCGGGCGGTCTGGTCGGCCGACTCGGCGATCCCAAGCGAGGCGGCGGCGTGGAACAGGCCGGCGTGGAGGTTGCGCTCCATGTACGGGAGTGGGTCGCCGGCGCGAAAGCCGCCGCGCACGCCGGACTCGGGCAACGCCACGCCCTCGAAGGAGACGGAGTTGCTGCCCGAGGCGCGCATCCCGAGCGCGTCCCAGTCGTCGTGGATGGCCACGCCGGGCGCGTCGGTCGGGACCATCGCATACGCGTAGCGGTCGACACCCTCGCCGTCGACATAGGTGACCGCCACGTAGAGGTCGGTGGCGGCCGGGGACATCGTGCAGAACATCTTGCGTCCGTCGATCCGCCAGCCGGCGGGGGTGTGGGTGGCTGTCGTTCCCGGCCGGGTCAGGTCCTGGCCGCGCTCGCTGATCGCCGCGGCCAGCACGATCCCGTTGCGCGCGATCTCGTGCAGCGAATAGGCGAAGCCGCGGGCGGCGCGTTCGGCGCCAGATGCGTTGGCTACGTGTAGGCGCCGCTGCATGTTCAGCACCGCGACGAGGTGCATGTTCACGCCGATCGCGACAGACGCGTCGCCGCGCGCCAATCGGCTCGAGGCGACGAGGAGGTCGTGGGTTGAGCTCACGCCGAGCCCGCCGAGCTCGGCGGGGACGGGTGCGGCGAAGTAGCCGGCGGCCTTGAGCGCGTCGATCGCTTCGAACGGGTAGGTGCGATCCCGGTCGTGTTCGTCGGCGCGCGCTGCGAACTGCTCGGAGAGCTCCTCGGCAATCGCGACGAGCCGAGCGCCGGTGGCGGTGTGTGCTGTGAGTTCGATCGGCATGGTGAGAATCTCCAATCGGCTCGTCATGCGGCCCGTGGCCGGGGCATCGGCCCCGGCCAGGAGACCGCGTGACGAGTCTCAGTCGGTGCTCACCTCGACGGCGACTGTGACGCCGTTGGTGACCATGTCGTAGACGGCCGAGCGAGCCTTGGCACGCTCCACGACCTCGCGGAGCTTCTCCGACGACGCGTTCCCGGTCACCCGGAACGACACGCCGATGCGCTCGAACCCGTTGCGCGGCTCCTCGTCGACGCCGAGCGCGCCACGCACGTCCATGTCGCCGATCAGGGTCGACTCGACCGAGACCAGCTGGACCTTGCGGGCCCCCGCCACGTACACGATCGACGTCGTCAGGCACGCGGCGACCGCGTGCAACAGGTACTCGGCCGGGTTGGCGCCGGTGTCGGTGCCTAGCAGGACCGACGGCTCGCCGGCGTCGATCACGAACGCCTCGCCGCGGCTGGTGTCCTCGCCGCCCGCGGCGTAGAAGCCCTGGATCGTGGAGCGGTTGTGCGCGCCCTCGACCCACTGGTTCACGGCGCGGAACTGGAAGCGCCCAAGGCTCGGATCGGCGTTGAGCGCATCCAGGGTCCCATACATCTGCGCGGTATCGACGCCGTTGCGGACCTGCTCGCTGATGGTTGTCACTTGGAGTCCTCTCGGTTAATTGCGATGACGCACGCCAAGGTATGCGCCCACGGACTCCTGGGCATCCGCCCTACCACCCAACTACGCGCGCGCCCCTGAACCCCCTTTGGCGGCTTCCACGTAACGCGCCGCCGCCGCCGCGCGTGCCGACCTTCCGGACACGCGTAGCTTCACATAGATGTTCGATAGGTGGCGCTCGACCGTGCGCACGCTGAGGAACAGCGTCGTCGCGATCTCGTCGTTGCTATGTCCCTGAGCCACCAGTGCCAGGATCTGCTCCTCGCGCGTGCTGAGGTCCCAATCCGACGGGCGCACCGCGCTCGCGGTCGCCGTCGCGCCGACCGCCAAGAATGCCGCGACCTCAGCAAGAAACGCCGGCCACGCGGGCTCGTCCTCGAGCAAGATGTGGTTGCGGCTCTCGAGCGGCACGAATCGCGCGCCCGGGATCGCCAAGGCCATCTCACGCCCGTACTCGTACGGGAGGCCGTCCTCGCGGGCGTGGAGAACGAGCGTCGGCGCCGTGACCAGCGGCGCGACGCCGCTGACGTCCACGTTCATGCGCGCGGCCCAGATCCGCGCCGCGGTCTCGGGCGACGCCGTTGTGCGCTGGAGCTCCTCGAACCAGGCAATCTGCTCGGGCGTGCCATCGGGCACGAACAGTGCCGTGATCAGGCGGCGAAATGCCGGGGTGCGCGCTCCCCAGCCGGTCCGGATCGCCGCGGCCATCAACTCGCCCTGCGCGCGAGCCTGCTCGTCGAGATGCGCGTAGCCGCGCAGATAGCCGCCATACAGGACCAGATGGCTGACACGCTCGGGGTGGCGCACCGCATACGCGATCGCGATCCCCGCGCCCTGCGAGATACCGAGCAGCGCGAACCGCTCCGGCCCGACCGCGTCGATCACCGCCTCGAGGTCCCCGAGCCAGCACTCAAACTCAAACGCGTCCTCGCCGACCTCGCGATCGGAAAGCCCGCAACCACGCTCGTCATAACGGATCACCGTGCAAAGCTCGCCGAGCCCGGTCAGCCAATGGCGCCACACCGGGCTCTCCCAGTCGTGCTCGATATGCGTCAGCCAGTTGGGCGCCTTTACGAGCGGCGGCCCACTTCCATGTACGCCATACGCGAGTCGCACACCATCGGGCGCGGTGCAAAAGCCAAGCCTGCTGATGATGAAGCGACTCTAACTCCCAGCGACCACCGCGACACAACCCGACCAGCGCGCGACGCGCCCGCCACCGCATCACCGCGATCGTCAGCAACGCGCACTGCTGGTGTTCTCTACAGCATCCACGGCCCGGTCCGGATCGCCTCACGCGTGATCCGGCAGCCGAACATCCGCTCCGGAGCCGCCGATCGAGTTCAGTCGGGCGCAAGCCTGCTCCGATTCCGCGACGGGCAGCTCGGGCGCGACGATACGGGCCCTCCATCCTTCGTCACAGCCCCGCCAGCCGACGGGCGAGGAACCGGCGCTCCGGGTCCGTCGCGGCCAGCCGCAGAGCGTGCTCGAACGCCGCCCGCGCCTCTTCCTGGCGACCCAGGCGGCGCAGAAGCTCGGCCCGAGTCGAATGCAGGTAGCGGTAATCGCCGAGCTCAAGCGAGTCGACGAGCTCGAGCGCCCGCTCGGGCGCGCCCGTCTCGGCGATCGCCACTGCGCGGTTCAGAGCCACCACCGGTGAGCCGGTCAGCCGCTCGAGCCGCTCGTAGAGCACTGCGACCTCGTCCCAGTCGACCGCCTCATCGGCCTGGAGCGAGGCGATCGCCGCCTGGAGCACGTATGGCCCGGCCGCCGGCCGGAGGGCCAGTGCTCGCACGAGGGCAGCGCGGCCCGCCTCGACCTTCGCTGGGTCGTGGCGGGAGCGATCCTGCTCCGCTAGTGGTACCAGCTGTCCGTCGACCACACGCGCCTCGCGGCGTGAGTCGTGCAGCAGCATAAGGGCGAGCAGCCCGTACACCTCGGGCTCGTCGGCCATCAGCTCGGCGAGTAGTCGGGCCAGCCGGATCGCCTCGGCGGCGAGATCATCGCGATCGGTGTAGCCCTGATTGAAGATGAGGTAGACGACCGCCAGCACGGCCGCCAAGCGGTCCGGTAGCACGCGGTCAGCGGGCACCGCGAAGGGGATCGCCGTCATCTTGATCTTGGCCTTGGCTCGCGAGAGCCGACGCTTCATAGTCTCCTCGGAGACCAGAAAAGCGCGCGCGATCTCGTCGGTGGTGAGCCCGCCGAGGGCCCTCAGCGTCAGCGCCACCTGCGCCTCGACGGCCAGCGCTGGATGGCAGCACGTAAAGATCAGCTCCAGGCGCTCGTCAGAGATCGTGCTTTCGTCGGGTTCCATCTCGTCCATGGTTGCGGCCGGTTGATCGGCCTCCAGCAGCCGGGTCTTGTCCTGGAGCGTCCGCTCGCGTCGCACGCGGTCGATGGCGCGGTTGCGCCCGGTGGCCACCAGCCAGGCCACCGGGTGCTGCGGCAACCCTTCGCGGGGCCACCGCTCGGCCGCGATCGCAAACGCCTCCTGGGCAGCCTCCTCGGCCAGATCCATGTCACCCAGGAAGCCGACCAGGGACGCCAGGACGCGACCCCACTCGCGCCGAAAGACCTGCTCGATCAGTGCGCGTACTCCACGGGGACCTCTACGAGCGGGCGCACCTCGACGGCGCCGCCAAGGCGCACCGCCGGAATCCGCTGCGCGAACTCCACCGCGTCGTCCAAGGTGGACACGTCGATCACGTAGTAGCCGCCGAGCACCTCTTTGGTGTCGGCGTAAGGGCCGTCGATGATTAGGTTCTCATCGCCGCCCCAGCGAACCGTCGTCGCCGAGTCGGCCGGCTGCAGGTGGCGCGCCACCGAGGCAGCGGGGGTCCTCGCGAAGCGCCCAGTACTCGGCGTTCACCGACTCGTACTCGTCCTCTCCGAGTCCCTCATGGCTGCCCAGCTTGGGATAGATCAGCAGTGCGTACTTCATGCCCGCCTCCTTTGGGGGATGGTTAATCATCGTGGAGACGAACGGGCGGCACCAACGGGGACAGCGCTCCCGGAAACTCTTTCAGCTGTCGGCGGAGTCTGTGATGGGCACGCAAGAGGGCATCGCTCGACCAGGAGAATCACATCCGACTCGAACCAACCTCGGAGCGGGACGCGGCAGCTCCACGTGCGGCTTTCGCGACTCTCTTGTCGCTGACCGCCAGCGCGCTCGCGATCGCGCGGTCGCTCATTCCCAGCTCGCTCAGTTGCGTCGCTGTGTCGGCGATCGTGAGGTAGACCGGCAGGTCCGCGTCGTCGACGATGACCGCCTCGACCGAAATGCTCGCGGCGGTTCGAATTCTTTGCGTCTGCGTCCGCCTCATCAGTTAGACGCTTCAGTTTCCAATTAGGAAGCTGCAGCGTCTTTCGAGCCACGCGGCGCTTTCGTGGCGGTTTGTGGCGCCGCTCGCGCTCTGTCGGTAAGCTGCCCCGCGGTTGGAGCCTAGCTGGCGGCCGGCTGTCACGAGGAGGATCGCCTCGACGTGCGGGCTGCGTTCGATGAGCGATATCAGGGCGGCACCACCCGCGATGCCGACCCCCGTAAATCGGAGCCCGCCATGACCTCTGCACCGAACTGCCCGGCCTGGCACAACGCGCTTGCCGTCTACGCTCAGCCCTGTTTCAGACGCGGCGTGCTGGAGCTCGTGACCTCCGCGGTGCCGTACGTGGCGCTCTGCGGGGTGATGTATCTCTCGCTCGGCATCTCGCCCGTGCTTACGGTGGCCCTCGCGATCCCGGCCGCAGGATTCCTGGTCCGAGTCTTTGTTGTCTTTCACGACTGTGCGCACGGTTCGCTCTTCCCGTCCAAGCGCGCGAACGTGCGCGTTGGCACCGTTCTTGGACTCTTTGTGCTCTCGCCGTTTCGCCGCTGGCGCCACGACCACGCGGTTCATCACGCGACCTCGGGGGACCTTGACCGTCGCGGCGTCGGCGACATCGTGACCTTGACGGTCGCCGAGTATCACGATCGCTCACGGCAGGGCCGTCTGGCTTACCGGATGATGCGGAATCCGCTTGTGATGTTCGGGCTTGGGCCGGTGGTCGCGATGATCGTAGGCCCGCGCATCGTCGCGCGTGGCGCGCGCCCGAGGATGCGTAACAGCGTGCTTCGAACCGACGCTTCGCTGGTCGTCGTGGTCGGGGCGTTGTGCTGGCTCATCGGCTGGCGGGACTTCGTGATCGTGTGGGCTCCCGCAGCGTTGTTGGCTGGATCTGTCGGGATCTGGCTGTTCTACGTCCAGCACCAATTCGAAGACGCCTACTGGCAGAACGGTGCCGAGTGGAGCTATGCCGACGCTGCAATGCGCGGCAGCTCGTACCTGAAGCTGCCGAAGTTGCTGCAGTTCTTTACGGGCAACATCGGCCTTCACCACGTCCACCATCTCAACTCACGCATTCCGAACTACAACCTGCAGCGCGCCCACGACGCCAACCCGATGTTCGCCAGCGTGCCGACGCTCTCGCTCGCAGACGGTCTTCGCGCCGTCAAGTTCAAGCTCTGGGACGAGGAGGCGGGCCGACTCGTGACGTTTGCTCAAGCCAGTAACGCCCGACGGCAAGCGCTCACTTGACCCACCTCGCCTGGGTAGTCAGCCGCTCCTTGAGGGGGCGCGGTCAACCCAAGCTGCGTAGCACGGCCGCCAGCCAGCAGAGGCGGTTCACTCGGGGTCGAGTCGGGCAAGCTACACTGCGGGTTCAATGCCGAGCTAGGGTTCGGCGAAGTAGTGCCAGCGTTCGTAGTTGTTGCTCCCGCACCTCCCGCGTTGCGCAGCACACGATCTTCCCGGGAGGGAACACATGGCTACAGGAACCGTGAAGTGGTTCAACGACGACAAGGGCTACGGCTTCATCACGCCTGATGACTCGAGCAAGGATCTGTTCGTCCACCACAGCGCGATTCAGGGGAGCGGCTTCAAGTCGCTCGCTGAAGGTGCGAAGGTGAGCTACGACGCCGAGCAGGGCCCCAAGGGTCCAGCTGCGGCTAATGTCCAGCTGATCTGAGCGGTCGCGGTCAAGGTAGTGGCGGGGCGGTGGCGCGCGACTGCGCCACGCCGCCGCCTCGCGCCAGCGGGTACGCCGAGTGAACTGGCGTGCGCGCGGGTGCACACGGCAACTTGAAGACGGCCCACGATCTGAGGAGGGCGAGCATGGCCTCGCGAGGCAAGAAGAAGACGACCTTTGCAAAGCTAGCTCGCGAGAGCAGGCTCCGCGAGCGTCGACTCGACAAGCAGGCCAAGAAGGTCGCGCGCAAGCGGCTGGCCGAGCTCCAACCGGCACAGCTCGGCGACGAGACCAACTCCCACGGCGACGACCGCAGCTATGTCGCCCCCGGCGTGGCTCCGGATGTCTGACGTGACGCTCCTGGGTCATCGTCCTCGTCACAGCGAGGGAAGCCGCCGTTGGAGACGAGGGCGCACGGGCGCTCGGACACGAGCAAGGTATCTCGGAGGAATCGAGAACCCGCGGGCGGTGTAAGTCAACCGGGGATCTCGCCGTCGCGACGCGAACTACCGCTGACGGCCACAACGAGTCGGAGTTCCACGACTGAGTCGGCCACAACTCGACCGCATGTGGGCGCTGAACCCGGAGGCCGGAGTCGCGCTTTTCGCCGCTTTCGTACCGCTGTCTCCACCTCTGTTGCGCCCTCCGTCGGTTTGGTCGGAGGCCGTTTCGGTTTAGGCCGTCGCGCTGACCGTCATACGCAGTAGCATGTCGCGTATGACGATGCTGAGCTTTCGAGTGCCCGACGAAGATGCCGCCGAGGTACAGCGTTGGGCCGATGCCCTCGGAATTGATCGCTCCGAGATTCTCCGCGATGCGCTGCATCGGCATCTGGTAGTGCTCAATGGCGAGACAGATGCGCAGCGGTGGGAGGAGCAGCCGGCTACAAAGGCCGAGCGTTCGTTGGACGCGATCGCCGATTGGGGTCCCGCGGAGGATTGGTCGGACTGGACGGATGCAGAGGGGTGAAATCTGGTTTGCGGCCACGCCCGGTGGGGATCGCCCGGTCCTGGTGCTGACGCGTGATCCGGTCGCCGATCGGATCGGTTCGGTTGTCGTCGCGGCGCTTACGCGGACGAGGCGCGGGGTCGTCTCGGAGTTGGTTCTCACCACAGAGCAAGACGGTGTTCCGACCGACTGCGTCGTGAACTTCGACAACGTGCACACCCTGCCGCGCTCGACGTTCCGGCGACGTGTGGCACAGCTCTCCGCACGGCGGATGACGAACGCCTGTCGGACGCTGCGAGACGCGTTCGGCTGCTGACCGGCTGGGTTCGGATCCCAAGATCTCGCCGGAGGGTTCAGATTCGGGATCGCCGCGGTCCTTAGAGTTGGTCTCGAGTCCGCCCGGCTGGCCGTAGCGCCGTAAGGCGAACGCTGATCGTCCGGCCGAGGCGCTATCACCGGCGCTTCAGCGTGAATCATCCGCAGAACGCGTCGTGCTCTTGGCCACAGTCTCTTTCTCGGTGATCCTCGGGTAGACCGGCACGTCGGTTCGATCGATGATGGCCGCCTCGATGGCTGTGCTCACCGCGGTTGAATTCTTGGGTCCGCGTCCACTTAGGCGATCGCGTCGGCCACGAACGCGCGCACGAGCGCGGAGTCGTCATCGGCCCGGGTGATCGCCACCAGCTCCGAGCGCGGCGCGCCGACCACCGGGCGGTACGCGACTCCGTCGAGCGCGAGCCGGCTGACCGACGCGGGCACCAGCGACACGCCGAGCCCGGTCGCCACCAGGCCGATGATCGTCAGCATCTCGGGCGCGTACTGGATCACCGCGGGCCGGCGGGTGATCCAGCGGCGGCCAGCGCCTCGATCAGCAGGTCGTGAAAGCCGGGCGCCTGCTCGCGGGGGAACAGGACCAGCGGCTCGACCGCCAGCCGGCGGAGCGGCACCCGAGCAAGCGCCGCCAGCGGGTGCGCCGTCGGCAGTGCGGCCACGGTCCGCTCACGCAACACGATCTCCGCGCGCAGCCCGCTCTCGTCGTCGATCGGCGGGCGCACCAACCCGACATCGATCACGCCGGCGCTGACGGCACGCAGCTGATCGACCGTCGAGCGCTCGCGCAGCTCGATCGCGACGCCCGGCCGCGAGGCGCGAAATCGCTCCACTGTCCCGGGGACGATCGACAGCAGCGCCGAACCGACGAACCCGATCCGCAGCCGGCCGGTCTGCCCGGCGTCGATCCGCCGCGCGGTGGCGACCGCCCCGTCGAGCTCGCCCAGCAGCGCCCGGGCGTCGCGCAGGAACGCTTCCCCGGCGGGCGTGAGCTCGACTCGCCGGCGCGTCCGGATCAGCAATGCGAAACCGAGCTCGTCCTCCAGCGCTCGGATCTGCTGGCTGAGCGGCGGCTGCGAGATGTGCAGCCGCTCGGCGGCGCGGCGGAAGTGAAGCTCCTCCGCGACCGCGACGAAGTAGCGAAGCTGTCGAAGTTCCATGATTCGCTCAGCGAATCAATAGAGCTTAATTAGATATTGGACACGATCACAGAGGCGGGCGTAGGTTTGTGCAGTCCAGAAGCGTCATGTCTTTCCTGCTCACGTGCCCCAACTGCGGCGTCCGCGAAGTGACCGACTTCGGTTACGGCGGCGAGATCTCCCCGCGGCCGCGGTCCCGCCCCACGCTGAGAGAGCTCGGGGAGTACAACTACTTCCGCCGTAACGCCGCCGGCGTCCAGCGCGAGTGGTGGTTTCACCGCTCGGGGTGCCGAGCGTGGTTCATCGCGGAGCGAGACACGCGGACCAACGAGGTGCTCCTGACCGAGCTGCCCGCCCAGTCTGGTGGCGGTGGCGCCGCGTGAGCCGGCTCCCTAACCAGCCCGGTGAGCTGATCAACCGCGGCAAGGCGATCCGCTTCACGTTCGACGGCAAGGCGGTCGAGGCGTACGAAGGGGACACGGTCGGATCGGCGCTGTACGCCGACGGCCGGCGCACGTTCTCACGCAGCTTCAAGTACCACCGCCGGCGCGGGCTGTTGTGCTGCGCCGGCCAGTGCCCGAACTGCATCGTCGCCGTCGACGGCGCCCCCGGCGTGCGCGCCTGCATCGAGCCGGTCCGCGAGGGCATGCGGGTCGAGCACCTGAACGCGCAGCCCGGGCTCGATCTTGACGTGATGCGGGCCACGGATCTCGTGGGAACGAAGTTCACCCCACCGGGCTTCTACTACAAGACGTTCATCCGCCCGCGCAAGCTGTGGCCGGTGTATGAGAAGGTCCTGAGGCATGCCGCCGGCCTGGGTGTGCTGCGCAAGCAGCAGCCCGAGCGCGAGTGGCGGACCGAATACCGCCGGCGCCATGCCGACGTCCTCGTGATCGGTGGCGGGACCGCGGGGATCGGCGCGGCGAAGGCAGCCGCCGCGCGCGGCGCGGAC
>Ga0187777_10002522_pt1 | contig 11696 bp, 16 predicted proteins | sample 1015_Q2_SP5_10_M_FD_132416 | JGI IMG/M metagenome (GOLD analysis project Ga0187777, IMG submission 132416) | Tropical peat soil microbial communities from peatlands in Department of Meta, Colombia - 1015_Q2_SP5_10_MG | ecosystem: Environmental > Terrestrial > Soil > Wetlands > Peat | place...
GTTCCGCAACCCGCTGGCCGACGCCGGGCTGCTCGGCGTCGGCCCCGGCGCCGCGCTCGGAGCAGTGCTGGCGGTCAACCTCGGCTGGGCCCAGCAGCGATTCCTGGCCCTGCCCGTCTCCGCCTGCCTCGGCGCCTTCCTCGCCCTGCTGCTCGTCTACGGGCTGGCTCACGCCGGAGGACGGCCGTCGCTGCCCGGGCTGCTGCTCACCGGGGTGGCCGTGAGCGCGCTGGCCGCGGCCGCCACCTCGGTGCTGCTGGTCGCCATCGAGGAGTTCCGGGTGCGGACGATCCTGTTCTGGCTCGCCGGCGGACTGGAAGGCCGCGGCTTCGAGCACGCCGCGCTGGCGGCCGCATTCGTCATCCCCGGCAGCACGCTGCTGTGGCTGCTGGCACGGCCGCTCGACGTCCTCACGCTGGGCGAGGAGGAGGCGGCGGCGCTCGCCGTCCCGGTGCACACGGTGCGGCTGGCGGTGTTCGGCATCTGCGCTCTCGTCGCCGGGCCGGTGACCGCGGTCGCCGGCTCGGTCCCCTTCGTCGGCCTGATCGCGCCGCATGCGCTGCGGCCGCTGGTGGGCCCGCTCAACCGCCGCCTGCTGCCGGCCTCGTTCCTCGCCGGCGCGATCCTGGTGGTGGCGGCCGACCTCGCCGCCCGCTGGCTGGGCGACAGGGTGGAGCTGCCTCTCGGCTCGGTGACGGCATTCGTCGGTGCGCCGTACTTCCTGCTGGCGCTGCGCGGTCAGGAGGGCACCGCGTGACCACGGCCGCGGTAGAGGCCCGGGACGTCCGCCTGGAGCGGGGCGGACGGCCGGTGCTGCGTGGCGTCTCGCTCGCCCTCTTCCCCGGCGAGGCGCTCGCCCTCGTCGGCCCGAACGCCTCGGGCAAGAGCACGCTGCTGCGCGCGCTGGCCGGGCTGCTGCCCGTCGCCTCCGGCGAGCTCAGCGTCGAGGGTCGGGCGCTGCGGGAGTGGACGCGACCGGCGCTCGCCCGCCGGGTGGCGCTGGTCGCGGCCGAGGACGAGGCGCCCGCCCGGCTGGCGGTCGCCGACCGGGTCCGCCTGGGCCGCTACCCCTACCGCGGGCCGCTGACGCCGTTCACCGCCGACGACGAGGCGGCCGTCGGCCGCGCGTTGCGCCTCGCCGAGATCGAGCACCTGGCCGGGCGAGCGCTGGGGACGCTTTCGGCCGGCGAGCGGCAGCTGGCGCTGCTCGCCCGCGGGCTGGCCCAGGAGCCTTCGGTGCTGCTGCTCGACGAGCCCGCCGCCCACCTCGACATCCGTCACCAGCTGCACCTGCTGCGGCTGATCGACGAGGTCCGCGCCCAGGGCGTCGCGGTGCTGGCCGTGATCCACGACCTCCAGCGGGCGGCCTGGGCTCCGCGGATGGCCCTGCTCGAAGCGGGCCGCATCGCCGCCGCCGGCACACCTGCGGAGGTGCTCGAGAGCGAGGCCGCCGGGCGCGCTTTCGGCGTGGCGATCCGCGGGGTGGGCGAGGGCACCCACCGGCTCTGGCGGTTCGAGCAACGGGCCTGAGGGACGAGGGCGGCGGCGGAGCCGCCACGGGTCACAGCGGCAGGTAGTCGCTGGCGGTGTCGCCGGAGCCGCGGTGCGCGGGGCAGAGCGAGGCGAGGAAATCCTCGTAGCTCATCACGTCGGGGTGCTCGGCGCGCCAGTGCGACTCGATCCCCGACCAGCCGCGGCCCTGGAAGACGCGCGCGCACTCGGGGCACTGCCGCGGCCACTGGCGACCGCGGGGGATGCGCTTGCGGCAGGAGGGGCAGTCGAGCGCCCGTCCGGCGCGGTGGGCGCGGCACAGCGAGGCCCAGAACCGGCGGTACGGCAGCTCGGCCTCGTGACGCGCGCGCCAGTGCGCGTCGATGCCCTCCCAGCCGGTGCGGAAGACGCGCGGGCAGAGCGGGCACCGCCGGCGTCCGCGCTTGGGGACGCCGTGCTCGCAGGCGACGCAGCTCCTGGGGAGCGCGGCCATGGCTCGGGCGCCGAGTCTACAACGAAGAAGCCGTCGCCAGGCGGCACCGCGCTTGCACGCGAGCCTGAGCTGGAGCAGCGCGGGCGCGCCAGCGGCGGCTGGCGGGGCGAGATCCACGGCCGCGACGTGAACCGCAACCGCGAGAACTTCTGACCGCAGCCGATGTCGGCACGGTGTCGGGGGGAGGCCGCCCGGGTGGGCCGGCCTCTCCCCTTTCGTCTGCTGGCGGGCTCTTCTACCGCACCGCCGCGTCCGCGGTCGCTCCGGCGGCGTCGGCGACCCGCTCGGCCTGCACCACGTACCGCTGCGGCGCGGGGCCGACGTGGTAGAAGGGATAGCAGGTCACCAGGTGACCTGCTGCCGGGCGGGCGAGCGGTCGATCACGTCCGTCCGCTCGGGGGCGACCACCTGGACGGAGGTCACCCGGTAACGCTCGTCGACCAGCATCAGCTGACGGGCGCCGGTCGCCGGGTTGCGCGCGCAGCCGGCAACCACCGTCAACAGCACGCCCGCGACCGCACTCCGCCACGCTCGTCTCCCCACCGATCCCCCGCCCTCCGAGTCCCGTTCAGCAGCCGAGCGAGCGGCGCGCCACGACGCGTGCGTTGCCCGCGCGTTGGCCGTGGAGTTGCAGTTCCTCGCAGCCGTGGCGCCCCGGGCGATGTCGACGGCATCGATCAGCTTCGGGCTGGTCACGGTGCCCGTGCGCGTCTACGCGGCGACCGAGGCCTCGGCCGCCATCTCGTTCCACCTCTGCACGCGAAGGACGGTGTGCGCCTCCGCCAGCAGCTGGTCTGCCCCGAGGACGGCGAGGTGGTCGACCGCAAGTTCAAGGCGAGCCTCGCCCGGCGACAGCAGCGGCCCAGGGGCGAGGCGGTCGCGAGCCCCCGCCCCGCGGCCGCAGGCCGACAGCAGGTTGCCAGCGCCCGCAGCGGCAGCCGGGCGCCGCGCGCCGCCCGCTCGTCACGGCGCTCCCGCTAGCCGGTCCGACGAGTGCTAGCCGCCGGCGAGGGCGCCGCCCGAAAAAGATCGCCCGTCGGCACGCGAGGCGAGCCGACGGGCGTATGCGTCGATTCCCGGTTCAGGGGCGCTGGCCCCGCTGCTCTTCAGCCGGCGAGGATCACGCCCTCCGTGTCCGCCAGCTCCTGGCAGTCGCGGCAGCGCTCGGCGAACGGCATGGCCCGCAGTCGCGCGGCGGAGATCTCGCCGCCACAGTCGGCGCACACCCCGTACTTGCCGTCCTTGAGCCGCCTGAGTGCGCTCTCGATCCCCTGCAGGGTACGTGAGGTGATCTCGACCACCGCCGCCCCCACGCCCGCCGTCGAGGCGTTGTCCGAGAGCGCCTCGACGTCGTTGACATCCACCGTCTCGGTCGGTGTCGAGGACTCGCGCAGCTCGCGCAGGCGCGCCTCGAGCTCCTCGCGCTGCTGCCGGCGCAGCTCCTCGAGCTTGCGATAGTGCTCGGAGACGCCGTGCAGACCCTTGCGAACGGCGCGGACCGCAGTGGCCATGGACCCTACCCCCTCGACCCCTTCCCCAATGCGCCTTTCCTCAATGCGCCGCTTCAGGCCGGCGGTGCTGCCGGCCGTGTTTGCCGCCGGCGATCCGGCAGCATCGCAACGGCCGTGCCACTCGGCAGGCGAGCAAGTCGATGGTGGGAACATGCACGAATGATTCGCTGCAGACCGTTTCTCGTGGACTGCTTTCGGCAAACCGGGCGCTTTGGCATCACTAGGCGACTCGCGGGCGGTCCGTGGGGCCGGGCACAATCTACAAACCGCGTGGGGAGGGAGGGATGAGGCACTTGCCCGCCCCGCGCCGGCGGCCCTGAGGCGCACGTCGCACGCCCGTCATCACTCGGCGCGAACCTCCCCGGTCGTTTCCGGGCCTCCCGGTCGTCCTGGAGCCTGGCGCCCTTCTTGCTCTCAGGCCGAAACGGGACGCGACGCCGTGCGCGTCGGGTGGCGCGCCCGGCCCTCGCGCCGCGACATCGCAGCCAATACAGTGGAGGTCGAAGTGGACGATCGCTCGACGTACCCGGCAGGCCTTCTCACGGGCCTGCTGGGCAGCCTCGCGGGCGCGAGCATCGCGCTGCTCTTCGCGCCGCAGTCAGGCCGCGACACCCGGCGCCGGGTGAGCCGCACGGTGCGCGACGGGATGGATGCCGCGCGCGACCTGGGCCAGCGCGTCGTCAGCCGCGGACGCGACCTCCAGGACGAGGCGAGCCGTACGCTGTCCGAGGCGCTCGACACCGCCGAGCGCGGCGCCGAGGGCACGCTCGAGAGGGTTCGTCGCAGCACGGACACGGCACTCTAGGCCTCCCGAGGGCGGGCACTTGGCTCCCACCCGGCGGCCGCAGCTGGCCCGGCTGGGCCAGGTGGCGGACGGCATCGCCCAGCTGTCGGACCGCGCACAGCGGCAGTTCGCCGACGTGGAGTCGGCGATCGGCGACGCGACGGACCGGGTCCGACGGACCGGGGACGTGGTGGAGAGGGTGGTGCGCCAGCCCGCCGGGGCATTAGCGGCGGCGCTGGTATTCACGGTCGCCCGGCGGTTTCTGGCACGCCGCGCGGCGAGGGCCCGATCGGCCCCGGAGGTGGCGTGATGGCCAGCGTGGAATACATCGTCGCTCTCGAACAACAGATGGAGCTGGTGCCGCTGCGCCGTGGCTGGTGGGTGGCCTTCGGCGCCCCGCGCCAGCCGGCCCAGGCCCTCCGAGCCGAAGCGACGTGACCGGCGAGAGCCGCAGCCTCCCTCGCCACGTCCGATGCCTGACCCCGCCCCCGTGCCCGATCCCCCCTCGACGCCGGACCTGCCGGTCGCCCCGCGCAGCGGCCGGGAGGGCCGGCGGTGAGGGTGCGCGACCGCGGCGCCGCCGAGCAGGTGGGCGCCAACCAGGCCCTCGCCGAGGGCCTGAGCCCGCTGGACGAGGAGTGCGCGGAGTCGATGGCCGGCCGAGGGTGGCCGCCCCGCTCAGGCGGTGGCGTCGGCGGCGCTCTCGGCCTGCTGCGCCAGGCAGTGGCGGCAGCAGTAGATGATTCCTTCGTGCTCGACGCCGTGGCCGATCACCGTGCAGCCGCAGTTGGCGCAGCTGGGAGCCAGGAGGTGGATCGCGCACTCGAAGCAGTCGAACGTGTGCACCTCGCCGGCCATGCGCACGGTTAACGTCCGCGCGTAATCGTTCCCGCAGACCTCGCATGCTGCCATGGACTGCCTCCCGGCCCCTCGAGGTGCAAGCGTCGGACCAGGCGCGATCGCTGGGCCCCCTGGCGCCGTGTGCGGTTTCTACAATCGCAGTGGCTCGGGACCGGCGGGCGCTTCGGCCAAGTCACTGATCGGCTGCGGCCGGAGAGAGAACGACGAGCGGGTCAGCGATCTCCTGTACCAGGCGCTCCAGACCGAACAGGACGGCGCGCGGATCTACGAGACGGGCTGAAGGAGGAGTGGGCCCGCTACCTGCGCTAGAGCCGCCAGCACGAGCAGGTGCTCCTGCAGGTCTTCGAGGCGCTGGGCCTCGCATCCCACCGTGATCACCGCCGGGCGCGAGCTCGTCCATCACATTGGCAGAGCGCTGGTCGAGGGGATGGAGCAGGCACTGCGCAAAGGTCCTTCGGATCAAGCGCAACTGCTCGCCTGCGAGTGCGTGGTGCAGGCCGAGACCAAGGACCAGCTCAACCCGGAGCTTCTCGGCCAGGTCGCCGGCCGGCTCAAAGGGGACGAAGCGCGGGCGCGGGCGCGGGCGCTGGCGGCGGCGCACCACGAGGTCGGCGGGGAGGAGGAGGAGCACCTTCAGCACTCTCGCGCCTGGACCCGCGAGCTGTGGCTCGAGTGCCTCGGCCTCGTCGCGGCCGCCACCCCGCCGGAGGCACACACCCGACCGGAGGACGCCGCTTTGCGCGGGCGGCTCCGGCGGGCATCGTCGTAGACCGTGACACCTGGGCGTTAGGACGATCGTCCGCGATGCCTGCCTGGGGGAGAGTATGATTCGTGAGCCCCTGGACATGTCCTCCCTGCTGAATGGCCGGCTGCAGCTCGTGGCGATCGCGACCCTCAGGCCGATCGCGACCTTCAGGCAAGGGGGAGCCGCGTGACGCCGGCCGAGCCCGCGGGCCGGTCGGGCACCGCGGCCTCGGCTTCCAGCCCGTGGGTGCTCAGCCCCGATCCGCCGCTGGCCCTCGCTCTCGTGGGCACGGACGGCTGCATCCGCCGCGCCAGCAGCCGGTTCTGCACCCTGGTCGGCCGTTCCGAGATGGAGTTGCGCGGCCTGCCGTTCGCGCGGCTCCTGCACGAGGAGGACCAGCGTGCCCACCTCCAGGAGCTGCGGACGCTGCTCGCAGGGGGCGGGCCTTATCACCGCGACGAACGCTACGTGCGTCCCGACGCCAGCGTCGTCTGGGCCAGCAACGAGATGGGGCGGCTCGACCGCGCCGGCGAGCCCGACACGCTGCTGGTGGTGGCCCAGGCGTCGGCCGGCCTGCTCGCGCGTGCCGAGCTGGCGCGGGAGCGGGCCGAGGCGGAGGTGCGGCGACGTGACGAGTTCCTGAGCGTCCTCTCCCACGAGCTGCGCTCGCCGCTCGCCGCGATCCTGGTCTGGGCGCGCCTGCTGCGCGACAGCGGCTACCAGGAGGTGGACGCCCAGCGGGGGCTCGAGGTCATCGAGCGCTCCGGCCGCGCGCTGGAGCGGATCCTGGAGGACCTGGGCCACGTCGCCCGCATCTCGTCGGGGAAGCTGCAGCTCAGCGGCCGCTGCATCCTCGACCTGCGCTCGGTGGCGCAGGCGGCGGCGGACGCCATGGCGGCCGAGGCGAGCGCCAAGGGCGTGCAGCTGCTCCGCTCGCTGGCGGACGCGCCGGTCCTGGTCGACGGCGACCCCGCCCGGCTGCAGCAGGCGATCGCCAACGTACTGGCGAACGCGGTCAAGTTCACCCCGGCCGAGGGCCGCATCGAGCTCTCCGTGGCGACGGCAGGGCCGGAGGCCGTCGTCCGGGTGACCGACACCGGCGAGGGGATGGCCGAGAGCTTCGTGCCGGTGGTGTTCGAGCGCGTCCGGCAGAGCGAGGGCACCACCACCCGTTCGCACCACGGCCTCGGCCTCGGCCTCTACATCGTCCGCCACCTGATCGCGCTGCACGGCGGGCGGGTGAAGGCCGCCAGCGCCGGCCCCGGCCAGGGCAGCATGTTCACCATCACGCTCCCCCTCGCCGAGGTCGACACCCGGACGAGCCTCGAAGAGCAGCAGGAGGCGGCGCCGCAGGCGGAGGTGCGGCCGGGGCTGCGGGTGCTGGTGGTCGACGACGACGACGACACTCGCGAGGCCCTGCGCCTCATCCTCAAGCAGAGCGGGCTGGTCGTGGAGACGGCGGCCTCTGCCGCCGAGGCGCTCCAGAAGATGGGGCGGATGCACCCCGAGGTCCTGCTGAGCGACATCGCCATGCCCGGCGAGGACGGCCTCGCCCTCATCCGGCGCGTCCGCGCTTTCCCGCGGGAGGCAGGCGGTAGCATCCCCGCGGCCGCGCTCACCGCGTACGCCAGCCCGGCGGAGCGGGACTCCGCCCTGCAGGCCGGCTTCGACTGGCACGTGGCGAAACCCGTCGACCCTCCCGAGCTGCTGCAGGTGATCGCGGCCCTGTCGCGCCCGCGGCGCTGAAAGACAAACGACGGGGGCTGGAGAATCCCCCCCAGGTCCTCCAGCCCCCGCCCTTACGGTTCGTCCGTAAGCTTTGAAGAATTTTACGAAATCACGATGTCATTCGTACAAAATGCGCATCACGAGCAGCGGCTTGAGGATTCCCCCCAAGCCCTCCAGTCCCCTTCTTGCGGTGATCCGCAAGAACTCTTCGATCTGCTTTGCGACGTGCTCGCCTAGCGAGAACATCGCGGGGGCCGGAGAATCCCCCCCAGGTCCTCCGGCCCCCGTCTTGCGGTTCTCCGCAAGAACTGTCGAATCCTCTGTCCTGCCCGTATTTGCCGGCACATCGCGGGGGCTGGAGGATCCCCCCCAGGTCCTCCAGCCCCCGTCTTGCGGTGATCCGCAAGAACTCCTGGACTCTCCTCGCTCGGACTCGAAGTACTCCGGGAACCGGAGAATCCCCCCCAGGTCCTCCGGTTCCCGGCTTCGAGCCTCAGCGGACGGCCGTTCTTCGCGACCGCTCGCAAAGGACATCGAACCTTCATGCACGGGGAGTGCCACTCCCGGCAGCGTCTCGACACGGCGAAGCGCTCGCGCGACCACTCCAGCAGCGCCTCGTAGCGGGCGGCGGTGTCGCTCTCGTGGCCCACCTTGCGGTCCCCTCCGCCCACGATCACCAGGTCCTCGGGACGTCCCGGGTCATGCCGACCACCAGGACGTCGCTCTCCAGTCGCCCGGCGCGCGCCGCGAAGCGCGGTGCGCGTGTCGATCAAGGTCGATGAATCGAGCAATCGATGTGCCACGGTTGACTTGCAGCGATAGCGCGCAGCGATGCCTGTGTCGGCCCTGTTCACGGCCACTGGACGACAGGCGCGCGATTTGTGTGTCGAATGCGGCCGCGGACCGTGTACACTCTACAAACACGCTGGTTGTCCCCCCGACGGGCACTGCGGGAGAACGGCGTACCCAGCTGGTGAGGTGATGGCTCAGGCCTTGATCGTCGACGACGACGCCGCGTTCGTGTCTGGTCTCGCGGAGGTCGTCAAGCGCGAGGGTTTCACGGTCGGCACTGCCGGCACGCTTCGCGACGCGCGACGCGAGCTGGCGGACGCGGCGCCGGACATACTGCTGGTCGACCTCTTCCTCCCCGACGGCAGCGGAATGGAGCTGCTCGAGGGCCTCGAGCCGCCGGGCGGTCCCGAGGTGGTGCTGATCACCGGCAATGCCAGCCTGGAGACGGCTGTCGACGCGCTGCGCCGCGGCGCCACCGACTACCTGACCAAGCCGCTCGACATGGGCCGGCTGAAGGTCACGCTGGCGGCGCTGCAGCGCACCGTCGAGATGAAGGACCAGATCGGCAGCCTGCGCACCGAGCTGCGCCGGCTGGGCCGCTTCGGTCCGCTGGTCGGCAGCTCGCCGCCGATGCAGAAGGTCTACGACATGATCGCGCGGGTGGCGCCGACCGAGGCGACCGTGCTGGTCACCGGCGAGACCGGCACCGGCAAGGAGCTGGTGGCCCAGACCATCCACGTGCTCAGCAAGCGCGCCAAGGAGCCCTTCCTCGCGGTCAACTGCGGCGCCATCTCCGCCACGCTGATCGAGAGCGAGATGTTCGGCCACGAGCGCGGCAGCTTCACCGGGGCCGACCGCCAGCACAAGGGGCACTTCGAGCGCGCCAACCGCGGCACGCTCTTCCTCGACGAGATCACCGAGATGCCGCCGGAGCTGCAGGTGAAGCTGCTCCGGGTGCTGGAGACCGGCCAGCTCTCGCGGGTCGGCGGCAGTGATCCCATCAAGGTGAACGTGCGCGTGCTGGCCGCCACCAACCGACGGCCCGAGGACGCGGTGGCGCAGGGCAAGCTGCGCCAGGACCTGCTCTATCGCCTCAACGTCTTCCCCATCCACCTGCCCCCGCTGCGCGAGCGCGGCGACGACGTGCAGCTGCTGGCCGAGCAGTTCCTCGACGAGATGAACAAGACCCACGGCACCAGCAAGGCCTTCACTCGCGCCTGCCTGGAGCGGCTGCGGCGGCACAACTGGGCCGGCAACGTTCGCGAGCTGAAGAACGTGGTGCAGCGCGCGTACATCCTGGCCGAGGACGACGTCGGCATCGACGCGCTGCCGCTCGGCGTCCACGAGGAGACGGGCGCCTCCAGCCTGGTGATGCGCGTGGGCACCTCGATCGCCGAGATGGAAAGGCGGCTGATCCTGGCCACCCTCGAGCACTTCGAGGGCGACAAGAAGCGCGCCGCCTCGGTCCTGAAGATCAGCCTGAAGACCCTCTACAACAGGATCAACGAGTACAAGCCAGGGTCTGCGTAAGCCGTCCGTACAACCCAGGGGGACATGGGGGGCCGCATCTGGGTGACGCTGGCCGAGGCCGGCGGCGGCGCCCCGCCGGTGGCCGAGGCGCGCATCCGCACCGCGGACGCGCCGGTCCTTGGTCACGGAGCATGGGCTGTGGGCCGCGCATGCACGTGGTGCGTGAGCCGCCGGGCCCTGGCTCCGCCGATTCCGATTGACAGACTTCCGCCTGCATGGGTCTAAATCGTCCGTCCCCCCCCGGCAGCCTGCGGCCTCGCCAGTGCCGGCGGTGACGCGGACACTCGAAGCATCCCGTGGAACGCGAACGGGGGGGAGCGGACGCATGTCGGCCTTTCAGTCGCCCACGCCCCATGCCGCCGTGCCAGTCGAGCTGGTCGAAGCGCCGCCGCACGCCGTGTGTAGCGCGCGCCCCGACGGCACCGTGGACTTCCTCAACCAGCGCTGGTACGAGTACACCGCCACCTCGCGCCAGCTCCCGGCCCACGCCGCCTGGACCGCCGCCCTCGCACCCGAGCAGGCGGTCGAGAGGTGGCAGCAGGCGATCCGCGCCGGCCGGCCGTTCGAGCTGGAGCTGCGACTGCGCGGGCCTGACGGCGTCCTGCGCTGGTTCCAGGGACGCGGCTGCCCGCAGCGCGGCGAGGGCGGGACGATCGAGCGCTGGGTGGGCACCTGGACGGACGTGGAGAACCGCCGACGGCTGGAGACCGAGCTGCGCGAGACCGACCGGCGCAAGGACCAGTTCCTGGACGTGCTGGGTCACGAGCTGCGCAACCCGCTGGCCGCCATCCGCAACGGCCTGCAGGTGACGCAGCTGCGGGAAGCGACGGCCGAGCAGGCGGCGGCGGCGCGGCGGGTGATCGAGCGCCAGGTCGAGCACATGGTGCGCCTGATCGACGACCTGCTCGACGTCAACCGCGTGGTCGCCGGGCGCATCGCGCTGCGCGCGGGCGAGCTCGACCTGCGCGCGCCGGTGCGCCGCTCGATCGAGGACTGCCGCACCAGGGCCGGCCAGCGGCGCCAGACGCTGCAGCTCGAGCTGCCGCCGGAGCCGCTGCGGGTGCGGGGCGACGCCGCGCGGTTGCAGCAGGCCTTCCTCAAGCTGCTGGAGAACGCGCTGAAGTACAGCGAGACGGGGTCGACCGTGCGGGTGGCGTTGGCGCGCGAGGGCGAGACAGCGGCGGTCCGTTTTCGCGACCAGGGCATCGGCATCGCCGCCGCCGACCTCGGCCGCGTGTTCGACCCCTTCGTGCAGCTGGACCCGGAGCGGGCGCGCACCGACGGCGGCCTCGGCCTCGGGCTCACCCTGGTGCGGCACCTGGTGGCGCTGCATGGCGGCCGCGTGGAGGTGCGAAGCGACGGCCCCGGGCGCGGGGCGGAGTTCACGGTATGGCTCCCCGCGCTGGACGCGCCGCCCGTCGCCGACGAGCGTGCGCTCTACCGGGCGCGCCCTCGCGTCGCCAGCCAGCGCATCCTTGGTGAAGCCGGTCGACCCGCGGCTACTTGACGAACTATTGCAGTCGCGGGGGCGAAGCCGGCCGGCAGCAACGGAGCAGCAACGTTTGTAGACTCGACAGTGCGCGCGCAGCCCCGAGTGTTCCCCTCTTATACGGCAAGCCGGTTGCTCAATGTCCAACGAACGGAGGTGCCGTGTAAAGGTTCACGCGTTACCCTCTCCGACATCGTCCGCCACGCCGAGCTGCGACCGAAGACCTGAAGCCGGCGCGGCGGTGGCCGTCAGCGCACCGGCGCGCGGCCGAA
>Ga0187777_10002523_pt1 | contig 11695 bp, 8 predicted proteins | sample 1015_Q2_SP5_10_M_FD_132416 | JGI IMG/M metagenome (GOLD analysis project Ga0187777, IMG submission 132416) | Tropical peat soil microbial communities from peatlands in Department of Meta, Colombia - 1015_Q2_SP5_10_MG | ecosystem: Environmental > Terrestrial > Soil > Wetlands > Peat | place...
AGTTTCAGCGCCAAGAAGAAAAAACTCCTCTGAAAAATTGAGACGAGAGAGTTCCGGGGCGATCCGCCTCCGGACAAACGTCAAACGGAGTTGATCATGCGTAAGTTATGGCTCGCCTTGCTTGCGGCGGCGATCGCCCTTTCCGCCGTTGGCTCCCCAGCAAATGCACAGCAACAACAACGCAAGCCAAATATTGTCGTCATCATGGGCGACGATGTCGGCTGGTTCAATATCGGCGCCTATCATCAGGGCATCATGTCCGGCAAAACGCCGAACCTCGATAGGCTTGCAGCCGAGGGCATGCGTTTCACCGACTACTATGCCGAGGCCAGCTGCACGGCAGGCCGGGCAAACTTTATCACCGGTGAACTTCCGATACGCACCGGACTGACCACCGTAGGCCAGGCCGGCGCAGATGTTGGCATCCCCGCGCAGGCGGTGACGCTCGCCACTGCCCTGAAGGCTCAAGGTTATGCGACCGGGCAGTTCGGCAAGAACCATCTCGGCGATCTGAACAAGTTTCTCCCGACCGTGCACGGCTTCGACGAATTCTTCGGATACCTGTACCACCTCGACGCAATGTCCGATCCGTACTGGTATTCATTCCCGGTCGACGAGAAATATTACAACACCTACGGGCCACGCAGTCTGATCCACAGCTACGCGACCGATAAGGATGATCCGACCGAGATGCCGCGTTGGGGCAAGGTCGGCAAGCAGAGGATCGTCGATGAAGGTCCGCTGCAACCGTTCCCGAACATGTCCAACGTTCAGAACATGCACGACCTGCCTTTCCTGAAGGCAAAGTACGACATGACGACGTTCGACGAGGTGCTTGTCAAAGCGTCGAGCGATTTCATGGATAAAGCGAAACGCGACAACAAGCCGTTCTTCGTCTGGCACAACACGACGCGCATGCATGTCTGGACGTTCCTGTCCGACAAGTACAAGGCGATGCAGAACAGCCAGACCAACTACGGTCTTGAAGAAGCCGGCATGGCGCAGTTGGACGACAGCGTCGGCGCCCTGCTTAAGCACATCGATGACATGGGCGAAACCAATAACACCATTGTCATCTTCACGACTGATAACGGCGCCGAGGTATTCACATGGCCGGATGGCGGCATGACGCCATTCAGGAACACCAAAGGCACCGTCGGTGAAGGCGGCTTCCGCGTACCGGCCATCATCCGCTGGCCAGGACAGGTCAAGCCTGGCACGGTCGAGAATGGGCTTATGTCAGGACTCGATTGGTTACCCACCCTCATGGCTGCTGCGGGAAATCCAAACATCACGGAGCAGTTGCTAAAGGGTGTGCAGCTCGGTGATCGTAATTACAAGAACCATCTCGACGGCTACAACCAGATGGATCTCATCACCGGGAAAGGCCCGACCAAGCGCCACGAAATCTTCTATTTCGGCGGCGCGAACCTGGGCGCGCTACGTCTCGATGACTTCAAGTTCACGTTCTTTGTGCAGCCCTATGGCTGGCCAGGCGAAAAGACCACGACCGACATGCCAGGGATGGTCAACATTCGCCAGGATCCGTTCGAGCGCACGCCGATGATTCGCGGCGAGTCGTCAAATACCGGCGCGTTCGGCTACGGCAACGACTTCTTCGCCCGCGAGTTCTGGCGCTTCGTCCTGGTTCAGCAGTATGTCGGCAAGCTTGCGCAGACGGCAATCGAGTATCCTCCGATGCAGGCTCCGGCTTCATTCAACCTCGAAGCGGTCAAAGCCAAGGTCGAGGAGATGATCAAGCATCGCGAAGGCCAGTAAAGTAAGTCTGACAGCAGAAGGCCCGGGCATCGCGGAGGTGCCCGGGCCTTCAACACATAGAACGCGCATGGCGCGATGAAATTCTTGGAGGTATGTCTTTTTTTAAATTCACTGCCCGAAAAAGAAAGTCTCTGAGACCAAAAAGTGCGGCCGCGCACGATGTGTTGAATTTATTACCGTTGGGACTCGGCATTATAATTTTTGCTCGGGGTCGCTTAGGCACGACTCTAACAAAACAATATGGGAGGAGTGCTATGCTAAAAATCGCGACAACTTTCTGTGCAGTCATTATCGCAGCGTCCGCTTTTTTCCACCTCCGCTGAAGCGCGCTGGGGTGGCGGCGGCGGAGGCGTCCACATGGGTGGCGGCGGTATGCGCATGGGCGGCGGTTTCGCTGGCCCACGTCTTGGTGCCGCTAATTTCGGTGGCGCCCGCATGGGCTTTACAGGTCCCGGACGAATGGGATTCGCAGGGCCTGGTAGAGCTGTCTGGGTCGGCAGAGGCGCCTGGGCCGGCAGAAGAGATGCTTGGGCAGGCAGATGGGCCGGCGGCAGATGGGCTGGCTGGCGCGGTCGAGGCTGGTGGCCGTGGTGGGGCGTAGGCGCTGGCGTCGCACTCGCCGCCGGTTGGCCGTACTACGGCGGCTACGGGTACGGCTACGATTCTTGTGTTCAGTGGATACCCGATTGGGGCTGGGTGAACGTTTGCAGCCCTCGATATGCGGGTTTCTACTACTGCGCGGACTAATACGCCGAAAGGAGCCGCGCCGATCGCATGAACCATGCGAACGACGCGGCTCGCGGGTTTGTAACTACTGGGCGCCGCGGCTGGCCATTTTTTTCTCCAGCTCCTGCTTCAAGGCTTCAAGATTGAAGCTCGCGCCCTTCTGCATAGGCGGAAATTCGAGCAAGCTCTGTGCCGCCTCCCCGATCTTGTCCTTCACGAAGACAAAGCGCCAGAACTCATAGGCATACCAGTTGTAGTAATTGATCGACTGGTTCAGGCCTGTGCGCTCGAACGGATCCAAGCGAAGATTAACGAGAATGGGCCAATCGGGCTTGACGGTGCCACCAAACCAACCATTCGGTTGATCGATGAACCGGTATTTGAAGTCATCGATACGAACGGCGCCAAGCGTCGTCTCTGCGAAGTAAAAGATTTCGTGACGCTTCGATGGTCCTTTTCCGGTGATCAGATCCGTCTGATCATAGCCGTCGAGGTGAACCTTGTAGGTCCGGTCCCCGATTTGTTTTCCTTTCTTGAGTTCATCAACAATATTCGGGTTGCCAGCCGCTGCCACGAACGTCGGGAACCAATCGAGACCCGATACGATAGAGTTGTCGACCTTGCCGGCCGGTATCCTGCCCGGCCACCGGAGGATCATCGGAGCACGGAAGCCGCCCTCCATAACCGTTCCCTTGGCTCCGGCGAACGGCGTTTGGCCGCCATCCGGCCAAGTGAAGTTCTCCGCACCATTATCGGTCGAAAACGCGAGGATGGTGTTGTTCTCAAGATTATTGTCGCGCAGGTACTTCATGACGGAGCCGACAATGTCATCGAGTTGTGCCATCCCGGCTTCGGAGATGGACCAGCCATTTTCTGGCGTGCGCATCTTCTCGTATTTTTCAGACAAGTGCGTCACGACATGCATACGCGTTGGATTCAGCCAAAGGAAGAAAGGCTTGTTATCCTGTCTTGCCTTGTCAAGGAACTTGAGCGCGTTCGCCAATATCTCGTCGTCAACGGTCTCCATCCGTTTTGGACAGAGTTCTCCAGCGTCTTCGACCTTTTGCTTTCCGACCTTGCCCCAGCGGGGCTGCACTGTGGGATCGTCCACATTGGTCGCGTAGCTGTGGACCATGTTACGCGGTCCTACCGTTGCTTTGAGTTGCGCCGGGTAATTGACGTGGCAGGGATCTTCCATCGCGTCGAGATGATAGAGATACCCGTAAAATTCATCGAACCCATGCACGGTTGGCAGGAACCGATTTAAATCGCCCAAGTGGTTCTTGCCGAACTGACCTGTCGCATAGCCCATGGACTTGAGCACAGTGGCGATCGTCGGTGCCTCATCCGGCATGCCTTGCGGCGAGCCTGCCTGACCGACGGTGGTCAGACCGGTGCGGAAAGGTATCTCTCCGGTAATGAAGTTCGCCCGGCCCGCCGTGCAGCTTGCCTCGGCATAATAGTCCGTGAACCTCATTCCTTGTGACGCAATCTGGTCAAGGTTTGGCGTCCGGCTAGCCATAAGGCCTTGGTGATAGGCACTGATGTTGGACCAGCCGATGTCATCTCCCATGATGAAGACGATGTTCGGCCTTTGCGCCTGTGCTTGCGTCGGGCCAACCGCACCGAATGTTGCCGCTGTGGCAACCAAAGCGGCGCCGATGCATAACTTGAGTTTCTCGGCAATTGACTGCTTCATGTCGCTCCTCCTTATTGCTCCTCAAAGATGCAGATCAATTTTCAGTCAGGCTTCATGTGCGTATCTGGTTCACGACGCAGGCTTCGCCTCGGGAAATTTCCATTTGCCCTCCAGAATTGCATCGCGCGGACGGTAAAGCCGTACGAGGTAGTTCCATCCGTTAGTGGTTGGCAGGCAGTTGGGAATCTTGCCGTCGCACCCGCCGAACTGCACGTCGACAGAACCGTCAGCGCCCGTCTTCGCGGTGATGTTGTTCAGGGTGTAGGCGCCATACGGGTTCTTCTCGAAATAACCCCCGGCGTTGTAGACGCTGATTGACCAGAACCCATCGACCGGGACGTTCTTGACGTTGAGTTTGTAGATTGTTGTGCCGTCATTCCTGGCCGGTGTGACATTGAGGTAGGTCGCGTCTTTGTCCGGGTTGCCACCCCAGCCCGATGCTGTCGCGATCAGATGCCGCACCGGATCAACCGCAGCGCGGCTGCCGAAGGCTCTTTTCAGGTCGGGCATTGTGCTGTTGAGGACAAGAAGCGCGTCGCGCACTTTCTTCTGACTGACCGGATCCCATTTTGGCACTTCGAAGCGGCCAGGGCTGGACTGCTGCACCTTCACCGCGTCCTGCAGGGCGTGCGCCTGTTGCACATCTTTTGGATCGTTCGGATCGACCAGCGTGCGGACCGCCATGAAAACATAGCGGGTGCCGATCTCGGGCCGGGTGAAACGATAGGTGCCCGGATAATAGTCGACTTCGTAGACGTAATGATCCTCATTCAGGACCATCATTGACATGAAGCGCTTGCCCGCTTTCGGCAGCGTAACCTTCACGGGGCCCGCATCCAGATCGAACACCGCCGCGGAATAAAGCGTGTCGCGATTCATGCGGATGACTTTTTGATCGTCGATATTTGCTACTTCCCGTTCGTGATGGAATTTACCAAACCCGCCACTCTTCACTGCCATTACACCGAAATACATGTCCGATTCGGCGCGGGTGAAATTATCGACAGTGACCGGGATTGTTTTATCGGACTGCGATTGCGCGTGCGCTAGCGCTGCCGCGCCGACCAGTATGCTAGCCGCAAAAATGGGACCGCATTTCATGAATCCTCCAGAGTTCAGCAACAAGAATGTTACCGGCCAGTATCGCGCCGGCCTGCGTTTTCACATAGGTCAATTCGCACCAGCGCCGGTTGCCTCAAACTTTCGCATGATCGAGTCGAGGTTGAAGCTCGCAGGCTTCTGACGAACCGGGAACTCCTGGAAGCTGGTGAGCCAGTTCGCCGCCAGTGCTTGCATCGGCACTTGGACAAAGGCGTGATCGGCCACCCACTTGTTGTAGAGAATCGACTGGTCGCCCTTCTCGAAAGGATCGGCGCGGAGGTTAAACAGTTTCGGCAAGCGTAAATCTGTGAACTGACCCTGCCAGACGCCCATCCCCTCGTTGTTCTGCGCGAGAAAGACGCACTTCCATTCATTGTAACGGATGGCAACCAGCTGGCCGTCATCGTTCCAGTAGACAAATTCCTTGCGTGGCGATTCCTTCACGTTTCCCTTGAAGAACGGAACAAGGTTGTAGCCGTCGAGATGAACCTTGAACGTCTTGCCGCCCATCTGCGACCCGCGCAGACATTTGGCCACGATGTCCGCATCGCCACCGGCCGCGGCGAAAGTTGGGATCAGATCATAGTGCGAGAACATTTCGTTGTAGACTGTGCCGGGCTGGATTGTACCGGGCCAGCGCATGACCATCGGCACGCGATAGCCGCCTTCCCAGTTCGTCGCTTTCTCACCACGGAACGGCGTCGAGCCGCCATCGGGCCAACTCATTGCCTCTGCACCATTGTCGGTGGTGAAAACTACGAGGGTGTTGTTGACGACACCGAGATCGTCGAGTTTCTTGAGCAACTGACCGACATAGCCATCCAGTTCGACCATCCCATCGGGATAAAGCCCGAAACCGGTTTTGCCTTGTGACGCGGCTTTAAGGTGCGTCCAGACGTGCATGCGGGTTGGGTTGAAGTAGCAAAACCACGGCGTATTCGCCCTGTTGTTGCGATCAATGAAGTCGAGCGCGGCAGCGAGGAACTCTTCATCCACAGTTTCCATGCGCTTGGTATCGAGGGGGCCGGTGTTTTCAATTACCTGTTTGCCGACGCGTCCGTAGGCCGGATCAATAGTCGGGTCGTCACGATCACTCGCTTTGCATTTTAGAACGCCGCGCGGACCAAACTTCGCACGAAAGCGCGGGTCTTTCGGGTAGTCGGGATTTTGCGGCTCCTCTTCCGCGTTGAGGTGATAAAGATTGCCAAAGAATTCATCGAAGCCGTGGACTGTCGGCAGATACTCATTGCGATCCCCTAAGTGATTTTTGCCGAATTGCCCGGTTGCGTAGCCGAGCGGCTTGAGCGCCTCTGCAACGCTCATGTCTTCGGCGTGCAGACCGATTGTTGCTCCCGGAAGACCGACCTTTGTCAGACCGGTGCGGATCGGTGATTGGCCAGTGATGAAGGCGGCGCGTCCCGCCGTACAGCTTTGCTCGCCGTACCAGTCGGTGAACATCGCGCCTTCCTTGGCGATGCGGTCGATATTCGGCGTTTTGTACCCCATGATGCCGAGGTTGTAGGCGCTCACGTTAAACCAGCCGATATCGTCGGCCATGATCATCAAGATGTTCGGCTTGCGCCCCGACGGTGCCGGCTGTTGGGCTTGCGCGCGCTGCTGCGCTTGCGCCGTCTGGATAGTGCCGGCTCCGATCGCGGCAGCGGCAAGCGTGGTGCCGCCGAGAAGGACATTACGTCGATTGAAATTCGACCTTCTATCGTCATCCTTCATGCTCATTTCTCCACATGTTAAAAACAAATCTCAGCTTTGCATTGCGCGGAGGCCAGACTCACGCTCTTAAGCGAACCCTATTTTGCGCCTGTGCTTTCGCGTTCTTGCTTCGCCACCGGCGGCGGGTTCCAAAGCCCGGTCAGCGCGTCGGATTTCGGTGCGTAGAGACGCATCGTCAGATTGAACGGGCCTTTCGGCGTGGGAAGCCAGTTGGCTTCCCGATCACCGCCAGGATTTTCGTTCTGGATGTAAAGCGTTAGCGAGCCATCGGCGTCGCGCTTGAAAGGCATCCAGCTGCTGACGGCAAAGCGGTTGATTGAATTTGCGACTTGGAAGCCTTCGGGGTCGTAGAGCGTGATTGACCAGAACGCTTCTACCGGGGGCATTTCTTTCGCGGAGAGACGGATGACGTAATTGTTTGCGCCATCGAGCGGCTTACCTGCTTCGTCGCCGAGATTGATTGGATAGATTGCATCCTCGGGAAGATTTGCGCCGAGGCCGGCTTGCGCAATCATGGCGCGCTTCAGGTAATAATTCCCGTAGACACCCATGGTGTCAGTATTCATCGACCAATAATTTGCGACGCGCGCCATGCTCGGCATTTTCCATACCATCAACTTCTGGGATTCCGCCGGCGCATCGTCGATGGCTTTTTTCACCGTCGCGTCAAGTTTGGCCACATCGAAACTCTTTCCAACCTCAAAGCCGATCCGCTTGAGGCGCGCGATGATCGGTTCATCCGTAAGGTGGGGTGGGTGGAGCTTGAGCAGCTCGGCTGCATAAACGAAAAACTTGCCGCCTTCCATGCTGTCAACCTGCTGCTTCGGCGGAGTCTTCGTGTCGACAGATAGATCGATGACCTGCTTGACGGGGATTGGCGGCTTGCCCCATCCGGATAGCGGCGTGATCCTGTAGCCTTTCTGAATCGCACGGACCGCATCATAATCCTGTGGTCCGTCGGTCTTGGTGCGGCCAATGATCCACACATACGGCGTGGGCGCGTCGATGCGCGTCATTCCAGCCGGAACTTTGCCGTTCCATCTCGGCGGCACGAGCAAGAAATTCGCGGTTTTCGTGCCGGTGGTGCGCCAGCCTGGCGACGCGAACACATCGGTCCACATGTCGAGCATCGGAAGGAGGTAGTAGCGGCCACCGGTGTCCGGCGCCGAAACGACCATCGGCTCCTGGGTCAGGTCCACCCATGCGCTCGAATAGAGCGTGTCGAAATTTGGCCGTACGACAGATCGCATCTCCGCGGTAGGAAAGGTCGGAATATTGTCGAATACGTTCGCTGGGCCACCCATCCCACTGCCAGCCGGGACATTGGTGAGCTGCTTGCGCGTCAGATCCATCGTGACCAGCGGATAGAAATAGACATAAGCCTCGTTTGCAATCGTGCGCGCATCAGCTTCGCTGATCGCGGAGCCGGTGCCCTGCGCGTTTGCAGCGCTGGCCAGGACGATCGTTGCCAGAACACCGGCCGACAAAAAGCTGATAGTGTTTTTCACGGCGTTTCCCTTTCCCGAATGACGCAACGAAATCCGACATGGCTCGTCGATGTATCGACGGGCTGCGCGTGCCGCGCCGCCGGCCGATAGCGGCGGCAATAGTTCGGCGCACACAAATGCGAGCCGCCTTTGAGAACCTTGCGCGGAATCCTGATGTTCGGCTGACAGAGGTCGTAGCTTGCCGACTCCGGCCCGCCGCGCGGATTTTCCGGTATACAGCATGCTTTCGGCGCATCGGCTTGGTGCTTGGGCGAATACCAGTCGCCGGTCCACTCCCAGACATTGCCGATCATGTCGTAGAGGCCATAACCGTTCGACGGGAACGCGGTCACCGGCGAGGTTCGCTTGAATCCGGGAAATCTTTGGTGGGGAAACTCACCATGCCAGGTGTTCGCCATTTGCCGATTGTTCGGCATGAACTCATCGCCCCAGGCATATTCGGCCCCGTCGAGCCCGCCACGCGCAGCGAATTCCCACTCCGCTTCGGTCGGCAAATCCTTGCCAAGCCAGCGCGCATAAAGCAGCGCATCCGAATAGGCGATGTGCACCACCGGATGATCGTCGAGTCTCTTGATGTTGCTGTCCGGGCCGTAGGGGTGGCGCCAGTCGGCTCCCTTTGTGAATGCCCACCACTGGCTCCAGTCGCGCAGATCGACCGCATGTTTTGGCGGCGTGAACACGAGCGAGCCGGCAAACAACATCTCCGGTAGTGCGCCGGGATAATCCTTCGGGTCGGGAGGAATTTCCGCGAAGGTGACGTGGCCGGTTGCCTGAACGAATTCTCTGAACTGACGATTGGTGACAGGCGTGCGATCAATCCGAAACGCGTCAACGGTCACACGGTGGACCGGCGCTTCTTCCGGATAATGCTTGTCGGATCCCATGCGGAATGTGCCGCCTGGAATGTGAATCAAATCGGTTGTGCGCGGTCTTGCGGACGTATCAGCCGCACCTGTTACTGGTGACTCCACAATCGACACGACTTCAACTCCCGCAGACGCAGAAGCAAAAGACAGCGGCGGCATGTTGCTTCTGATTGCGCCGGCCAATCAATTGACGAAAACGTGATGTGTCAGATGCGTGTCGGCACTACTGACCGAGCACCAAATGACTATCGCGTGTGTATTTAATTCGTTTCAACTGCGCGTACTAAGTTCCAGAAAAGTCTATGGTTTGAGGCACCAGGGTAGGGTGCCACAATTTTTCGCAGTGCATATTGTGGCGCGCGGGTCACGTCGCCTCGGATTGCTGATCAGATTTGCTGGTCGTGTATGTCTTTCGCGAGACGGCGCGACTAGACTGCCAGCGTTACAGGCGACGGTGAAATAAGTGGCAAAATCGAAATTCATCCGGCGGACGGTAGTCAGCACATTTTGCGCATTATTGCTGGCTGCTGCCGCAATACTCCCAAACACAAAACAGGCTTCCGCCGACGAAGGCGGCGTTAGCTTCTGGGTGCCGGGCTTCATGGGCAGTCTCGCGGCAACCCCGCTGGTGCCCGGATTTTCGTGGGCCAATGTTCTTTACTACTCGAATGTTTCCGCCGGCGGAGACGTGGCCTTTGCGCGCCAGGTCACCCGCGGACAGATCACTGCAAATTTCAACGCGACCTTGACCGCAAATGTCCGCGGCTACGCCGAGCCATTATATTTGGCTCTCCCCGGCTACACGTTTGCAACTCCGATCTTGGGTGGGCAGGCTCAGGTGATCCTCGGAATTCCCTATGGGCGACTTTCGTCGACCATCGATGCAACAATATCGGGCGCGCTGGGACCGATCGGATTTACGAGATCGGGCAGCCTCACGGAATCAGTGACGGGGTTCGGCGATCTGATCCCGATGGCCTCGTTGCGATGGAACATGGGCCTTCACAATGTAATGACCTACCTCACCGGCAACATCCTGACCGGAAGCTATGACCCCAATAGCATCGCCAATCTCGGCATCGGCCATAATGCGATTGACGCCGGCGCCGCCTATACCTACTTCGATCCGAAGGCCGGACACGAATTCTCGGCCACGCTTGGCTTCACCTACAATTTCGAGAACGGCAGCACGAACTACCAGAACGGCATCGACATGCACCTGGATTGGGGCGCGTCGCAATTCCTGACCAAACAATTGCAAGTGGGAGTCGTCGGCTATTGGTACAACCAGATCTCGTGCGACAGCGGATCCGGTGATCGCGTCGGCTGTTTTGAGTCGCGTGTTGCCGCCATTGGGCCGCAAATCGGTTATGTCATTCCGATCAGCAAGGAATGGCAGGGCTACATCAACGTCAAAGCCTATAAGGAATTTGCTGCCGAGCATCGGCCAGACGGCTGGAATGCATGGCTTACAATCGCAATCTCGCCGGCTGCACCCAGTGAAGCGCCTCCCTCAACTCGGCGGATGGTCACGAAGTAGATTGAAAGAGGCGCAAAACGCGCCGTCACACATGCTGCCCGCCATTGATGTGAATCTCGGCGCCGTTCACATACGAGCCGGTTTCGGTGCACAGCACGTAGATGATTTTGGCGACCTCATCCGGCGTGCCGAGCCGATGCAGCGGAATTTGCTTGGCGACAATTTCCTCGGTGCCCGGTGACAGGATCGATGTGTCGATTTCGCCGGGGGCAATCGCGTTAACGCGTATGCCATGCGGCCCGAAATCGTGCGCCATCTCACGGGTGAGGGCGGCGAGCGCCGCTTTCGACGTGGAATAGGCCGCGCCGGCAAACGGATGCACGCGGGAGCCGGCGATCGATGTCACGTTCACCACCGAACCTTTCGCGGCCTTGAGCTCGTCCATCAAACCGCGCGCCAACATGATCGGCGCGAAGAAATTCACCTGGAACACGTGATGCCAGTCATCCTCGCTGGTACCGAGCGTGTCGAGGCGGGATCCGCCTTCCGCTTTCGGCGAGATCGCCGCGTTATTGACCAGCGCATGCAGCTCGCGTCCTTCGAGCCGGCGTTTTGTCTCGGCGATGGCTTCCCGCGTGTTGGCTTCATCGGCGAGATCGACCTGGATGTGATCTTCTGGACCGGCCTCCCACGGACAATTTTCCGGAAACGGATGCCGCGAACAGGTAATCACACGCCAGCCGGCCGCCGAGAAGCGCTTGACCGTCGCGTGGCCTATGCCGCGACTTGCTCCGGTGAGCAGCAG
>Ga0187777_10002524_pt1 | contig 11693 bp, 8 predicted proteins | sample 1015_Q2_SP5_10_M_FD_132416 | JGI IMG/M metagenome (GOLD analysis project Ga0187777, IMG submission 132416) | Tropical peat soil microbial communities from peatlands in Department of Meta, Colombia - 1015_Q2_SP5_10_MG | ecosystem: Environmental > Terrestrial > Soil > Wetlands > Peat | place...
AAGCCACCGGCGAGACTCGCGTTTTCGCCAAGCACCGCAAGCGACCTGCTGAAGCTCGCCCCGACGCTGACAAAGTCGTAGTGCTGATCGGTGATCGTCGCGAGCCCCTGAAAACCGGTGACGACATTGCTCGTCCGGGTGAACGACTCGGTCAAGCCGATGCGTCCCGCCTCGTCCGCGTAGGCGAGCTGCGTACCGCTGATGCTCCCGACCTTGATGGTCCCGTCGGGATTCAGCGGCGCGGCTTTCTCGCCGATGTGGTAGTCGGTCTGGTAGTAAGTCGCCCCATAAACGCCCCAGGGGGTGATGGCCGTAGCGCCGACGCCACCGGTCTTGTAGAGGCTGCCAGCGCTGTCCGCCGAGAGGCCCGGCAGGCCCTGGCCGAAATTGGCACTCAGCTCCAGCCCTGCGCCAGGGCGCACTGCGCCGCTCGCCTGGGCAATATAGCGGCTGGAGTAGCGGCTCCCGAGGTTGCCGAAGTTAAGGCCGGCGTTCCACCACTTCGCGCCTTCGATCGGCTCTTCGGTCACCGTCATCTTGCTGCCGCCCACCTCCTCCGCCGGGGCAAAAGCGACTTTGGGTTTCATCCCCTCTCGCGCCGCGTACGACTCAGCCAAAGCCGATTTGCGGATCAGCGTGTTGCGCTGGAGGTCCTCGCGCCCCTCCATGCCTGCGTAGAACGGGACCAGCGACGGCTCGATGTCTTCCTCGGTGATGCGGCCATGGAAGACTCGGATTGAAACCGTCTGGAAGGCAACCTCGGCACGCAGCGCGGTCAAGAAATAACCAGCGTTCTGGTATGCCTGGTTGAGCGACTCAACGGCGGCCTTGGGAGTGTCGCCAGCCTCGAGACTCGAAGTAACGGCTTCCGCTGGGAGCAGCAGATTGCCGGTTACGACGTAATGGTAGCCATGGCTGTCAATGACAATCGGTTCGGCCGCCTGTTTCGCCGGAGCAATGATGGCGGCCTGGGGCGCTTCTACGGGTGGATTCGGGGGAAGATCGGATCCCATCAGGGATTGGTCCTCAAATGTAGCGAACGATCGGAGCTTCGACGAACGAGCGGGCCAAGTCTCGAGTTGAGTTGCCTCGCGCCCATCCGAATCTTGCTGTGCCACGACCCGCAGATTGCCTGCGCCGAGCACCTAGTTTGCGGAGCATGTCGCTGTCGGCACGCGCTCCTGATCCGCATGAAGGTCTGGGGCCGAGCCGTGGTACTCGGGCGAAAATGGCTTCGCATGCAAACTTTTTGATCATACCAAAAAATCTGCCACTGCTGCTAGCGGCAACCTGGGCCAACGAGCCCACGGCGTATTCCCCGTAAGAAGTGCGCGGGCGCCTTTGATGGAATGAGCCACGGTATTCACGAAGCAAATTGTGCAGACCTCGATGCGGGGCCTTAGTTCCTGTCTGCCCTGCGTCACACCGCCTGCTAAACTTCTCGCCGATCATGTCCGGCGCCAATCACTCCGACATCTCTCTGCCGACGTCCGATGCGGTCGGCCCGCGCTCGTCGCGGCGGGTCTTCGTGGTGGCGGGCATGCACCGCGCCGGCACGAGCATCTTGGGAAGGGCGTTGCAAGCCCTCGGGGTCGATCTTGGCGATCGCCTGATGGCGGCCGACGTGCGCATGAACGCGCGCGGATTCTACGAGGACCTCGATATCGTCAAGCTCGACGATGCCCTCCTCGATATTCTCGGCGCCGACTGGAAGAGCGTCGCGCTGCTGCACGGCATCGACTGGGATGAGCAAAGGTTCGTCGGGTTGCAAGCGGACGCCGAAGCCGTGCTCGGTGCCCGCTTTTCGCGGACTGCGACGTTCGGTTTCAAGGATCCGCGCATTCCGCGCATCTTGCCTTTCTGGCAGCGCGTCTTTGCACGGTTCGGCGCGGACGACGCGTACGTGATCGCCGTGAGGCACCCGTTGTCAGTGATCGACTCGCTTGTCGTCCGTGACCGGCTCGATGTGAGACGCAGCGGCTGGCTCTGGCTGACGCACCTGCTGTGCGCGCTTCGCTACACGATGGGCAAGAGGTGCGTCGTCGTCGATTACGATCGGATGCTCGACGCGCCCCGTGCCGAGCTCGAACGTATCGGCGCGGAATTGCGACTGGACGCAGCACCGGTTCCTGAGCGCGAGATCGATGTGTTCACCGCGCAGTTCTTGTCTACGGAGCTGCGTCACGCGTGGCATGCCGATGCCGAGATCGCGACACTGCCATCGCTCGTCCAGGACGCTTACCGGCTCGCCCAGCGACTCGCGAGGGGTGACGCGGGCGTCGGCAGTGAGGCGACGAAGGACGAAATCGGCGTCCTGTTTGCGCGATTGCTCGACTTCGCCCCGCTGCTCGATTACGCCGGAGGCGTAGAACGATTCGCCGACGAGGTCCCGCGTCTGGAGGCAGAACTCGCCTGGGCGCGCGACTCATTCGCCGAGTCCAAACGGCATTGCGAGAGCTTGGAACAGGGATTGCAGCGTTCCACGACCTATGTCAGCGACCTCGAGGCGACACTCGCCCGCAAGGAAGCTGAACTCGTGGCCGCGCATGCGAAGCTAACGCAAGTGGCCGAGCACGTGCTCGGGCGATTTGTGCTGCGCGAAACAAAGGGTTGAGGGCCTTGGCTCCTGGGGAGGGCGGTTCTTCCAGCCGACCCAGGCGCGTCGAACTGCGCGAGCCGGCGAGTCTAACGATGTCGACACTCCCAAGAAACGCTGCGCGCGTTCATGCGCTACCGACCTCGGTTGCCCGCACCACCGCTACCTGCACCTCGAAGTCGACATAGCCCGACTGCTTGCCTGAGTTATCGGGCCGCACGCGAAACGCTACTGCGTCGACCAGCCGGTGAAGGTAGGTTTCCGTGCCATCGGCTTCGCCCACGACCCCTGCGTTTACGAAGTACATGCCGGTGAACAAGTGGCAGCGAAACTCGAAGCGTACGCTCAGCCGCGAGCCCGCGGGAATCTCGGCATCGAGCCCACCGGACTGCGGATACGTTCCGCCGCCGAGTTCCAAGCCGGTGGTGGTCTTGATCATCATCCCGAAGCGTACGCGTCGCGCCGCGGTGAGAAATTGCACGTCGTAAGAATAGGCGTAAACCTCTCCGCGCGTCAGCACATTGACGACGTCTCCAGTAGCGGTCGTGATGCGGGGGGCGAGAATACGCGCTCCGTGCGAAGCATATTCGACGGTACTCATCGAACGCAGATCCGGATCGAACCCGCCTGCGAGCCGAGATTCGTCCCCCTGCCCGCCCGCGCCGGGCGCCATGTCCGGCTGCGTGGTGTGCGAGGCAGCCGGCAGCGCCGTCGCAACGTCGCGGTCAAGCGCTGCCGTCCCCTCCGCCTTGATTCGCTTCCGCAGGCGCACCGCGGCATCTGGCGCGGCATAGAGGATGCGCTGATACTCAGGCACCACCCGCTTCGGCTCGTCGATGAGCAGCATCTCGCCACCGTCGAGCAGCAGGGCCACGTCGCAGAGCTCGAGGATCTGGAGCGGGGAATGCGAGACGAACAGCACCGCCGTGCCGGTTTCACGAATCTTCTCGATGCGCGCAAAGCACTTGCGCTGGAAGGCCTCGTCGCCGACCGCGAGCGCCTCGTCGACAATCAGGATGTGCGGAGCAACCGCTGTGGCCACCGCAAAGGCCAACCGCAGCGCCATCCCGCTCGAATAAGTCTTGACAGGACGGTCGACAAACTCGCCAATGTCGGCAAACGCCAATAGCTCCGGCATGAGCGCGCGCACTTCGGCGTGGCTGAGGCCGAGGATCGCGCCGTTGAGAAACACGTTCTCGCGACCGCTGAACTCTGGGTTGAAGCCGCTGCCCAGCTCGAGCAGCGCGGCTACGCGGCCGCGGGCTTCCACTTCGCCGGCCGTCGGCGTGAGAGTACCGGCGACGAGTTGTAGCAGCGTGGACTTGCCTGAGCCGTTGCGCCCTATTACACCGAGCGCCTGCCCTGGTGACAACGTAAAACCGACCTCACGCAGCGCCCAAAACTCCCGATAGAACTGGCGCCGGCCGCGCCAGAGCGTCTGCTTGAGACGATCAACGGGGCGTTCGTATAGCTCGAAGCGCTTGGAGAGGGACCGGACTGAGAGAGCGGGCGCGACCATTGGAGTGCCGTCGGGTATTTGGGCTCAGGTGTTGCGACCCGCACTGGGGCCGGCTTTTCGGTACCAGTGACGAGTCAATTTAGTTTGTCACAAGACATCGGCAAAGCCCTTGCGCGTGCGCTGGAACCAGAAAAACCCGATCCACACCGTAGTGAGGCCTAAGACCCACACGCTCGCGAGCGAGCTTACGGCTGGCCAGGCGCCGAACAACAGCACGCCGCGGGTGAGTTCGATGAAAGTCGCGATTGGGTTCAACGCGATCACCCACTGCCACTCCTGCGGCACCGCCGAGACGGGGTAGAAGACCGGGCTTAGGAAGAGCAAGGTCATCGCGAAGAACCCCACTAGTTGCCCAAGGTCGCGCAGGTAGACTCCCAGCGCGGAAAATGCGTACGCGAACCCAAGTGCGACCAGTGCAAGCGGCAGGACGATCAGCGGCAGCGCAATAATCGCAGCTGGCAGAGCCGCAGTTTTCATCAGCACGACGAAAATGATTAGCGAGACGCCAACTAGAAAATGGAACGAGGCGACTACCAACACCGTCCAGGGCAGCACATGCAGCGGGAACACTACCTTCTTCACGAGGTTGCGATTCTCCACGATCAGCAACGGCGAGCGCATGATGCATTCGGCGAAGAAGCCGTGGACGATCATCCCGGTGTAGATGACCAGCGCGAAACCTGTGCGATCAGAAATCGGCCCGTCCCAACGCATCCGGAACACGACGCTAAAGACGAACGTGTAGATCGCGAGCAGCAGCAAGGGGTTGAGCACCGCCCAGCCAAAGCCGATGAGCGAGCCGCGGTAACGCCCGGATATCTCACGTCGCGCGAATTGCCAGAGCAGGCTGCCGTACTCGAGCACGGCACCGAACAGCGCTTTGGGGCTCGCCGAGTGGCGAAGTTGGGTCACGCCGTTCTCTTGGTTCTCGGTGGCCACGCCAGCGCGTAGGCGTTGCCTTTCAGCGTCAGATTGGGGTTATACAGCGGATCGCGAGCGAGTTCCTGCTGCCACAGTTCCGCAAAACGCGCTTCCTCGGTACGACATAGCTCCTCGTTGACCGGACCGTCCGCGTAGCCCCGCGAGGCGGATTCGCGGTGAATGAGTTCGGCGTGCGGCGTCACTAGATGGCGGCACCCGTCGCGAGTAAGGCGTAGGCACAAATCGAGGTCGTTGCACGATACCGCCAGCATTTCATTCATACCACCCGCGCCAAGGTAACGCTCGCGCGAGACGACGGCGCACGCGGTGATCATTGCGCTAACCTCACGCACGGCGCGGGCGCGGCCGTACGGGCCTGCGAAGCCCCTCGGCGTGCCGATCCAGGGCCGATCGCCTACGCCGTTCAAGCCGAGGACTACGCCGGCGTGCTGCAGCGTGCCATTCGGATAGTAGAGCGTCGCGCCGACGAGCCCTACACCCGGGCGCGCGGCGAGGCCAACGAGCTCATCGAGCCACCCGGGCGTGAGGACTTCGATGTCATTGTTGAGCAGGGCGATCATCGCACCACGCGCGTGCTGTACACCAAGGTTGCACTGTGCCGCATAGTTGAATGGCTTGACATATGGCACTACCCGCGCCTCGCCGGTGCGAGCGAGTTGGTCGAGATAGACCCTGGCTTGCGGTTCCTGCGAATCGTTGTCGACCACCACGATCTCGTAGGGGTGATAGCTTGTGCGCGCATGAATGGACGCGATGCACGAGCGCAGCAAATCGACCCGGTCACGCGTTGGGATCACGATCGACACCAGCGGCCGCGGGTTAGGCAAGCCGTACTCAATCCGCCAGCCACCTACGCCCAATCGGGGCTCGCCTGCTTCGCCGCGGCGGCGCAGCGTTTCAGTGATCACCCGCCGCTGCGCCGCGACGAGTTGCGGCTTCTCGAACATTGCCGCCGCCGTCGAACCTGGTAGCTCGCGCCAGTGGTAAAGCACCCGTGGCACGTGCCGGATCCCCGCACGGCCGGCGACTTCGGCCACGCGTAGCACCAGGTCCCAATCCTGCGCCCCGTCAATCCCGAGGGCCAGGCCACCAACGACGCGCAGTGTGCCCGTTCGCACCACCAACAGATGCAGCACGCAGTTGGTTGTGCGGATCCACTCCCCGTCCCACTCCGGCTTGAAGAAGGGATTGGTGCGCTGCCCAGCCGCGTCGAGCTTATCCTCGTCGGAAAAGAACAGTACGGCGCGCGGACTTTCGGCTATTGCCTCAACCATCGATAGCAGCGCGTCCCGAGCCAGTGTGTCGTCCTGATCGAGGAACGCGCAATACTCGCCCTGGGCCAACGCAAGTGCGTCGTTCGTGGCCTGCGCGATGCCGCCATTGGAGGCACGGCGCCGCACGCGGATGCGGGGATCGCTGCCCGACTCGCGCTCGAGATGTTGGCCTACCCCGGCCGCAGTCGAGGCATCGTCGACGACGCACAATTCCCAGTCAGGATAGGCTTGCACTCGCACCGACGCGATCGCCTCGGCCAGAAACTGCGCCTGCGGGTTCCACACTGGTAATAAGATCGAGATCAACGGTCGGCGAGCGAGCGCTTCGATGCGGGGCGAGAAGTCGGTGGCTTCGGCCGGTTCGTAGCGGGCGCACCACGCGGCGTAGTTCGTGTACTGCGTTTGCTCGACCAGGTGGCGTTCTAATACGCCAGCGATCGCCCCCTCACGGGCAAGGCTCACCGCGCGGCGCGCCACCCAATACAGCTTCCTCGGATCTCGCCCAGCGTAGCGTAGGTGCCGCCGCAGGACGCGCAACCCGGCGCGAAGATGGGCAGGCCTGATTAGGCGCACACGTGGATCCTGTCGATGTCGCAGACCCCAAACGCGCCACGGTTCGACGCTGGCCTTGCGAATCGCTTCACCGAAGAACGCGCTGCGCTACCGATTCGCAGAGGCAACTTCAAGACTTGTCATTCGAAAACGCTGCCATGATCTGCCCTCTTGGGTGGCCCCATACCCCAACCCGTTCCACCTTCATGCGCGCGGCTCCCGCCATCCATTGCACCTCTTCGAAGGCATAATGGTATGGGTCCGCGTCACAGTTGGTTACGATGTCCCCGGGGACATGTTGCAATGGGTCCAAGTACGCTTGGGTCGGAGCCTCGAAATAGCTGGCGAATAGACGCGCCTTCGGTCTAAGCGCCTTTCGTGCCTCGACGAGGCACCTGACAATGTGATTCATTGGCAGGTGCGTAAAGACCGACACCGCAACTGCATAGTCGAACATGGTGCCGAAGCGGCCGAGCTCAAACTTGTCGTTAACGAGTAAGTGCGGCATCTTGTGCTCCAGCTTCGCTTCTCCAAGCTCGCGCTTGCCGGCTTCGATGAGTGAGGCATTGATATCGATGCCATAGTAGTGCTCAGGATCCAAATAGCGTATAAAGTGCACGCCTCCTCGTAGCGCACCACAACCGACATCCATCAGTTGATGGTGGGGTTGCAGCCCTTGGTCCTTCAAGAAATTGAATTGAAGGATTCCAATCTCCTCCCACAGCCCCCCGACGAAGTTCCGGTGTTCCTTCCTGTCAATTTCTGCGCTCAGTAGCTGCCGCCCGTAGGCATTTACATCCATGAGAAGTGGCTCCGTGCGCGGCTCGGCATTCGACAGTTCACGTGACAGTTCACGTATAGGATGACTGCACGAAGCGATTGTGCCTGAGATGGGCATGATCTTGACGCCGAAGCGCGATGCCATGACGCAGCTCGGCGCGTCCAGCGAGGTCGAGTCCTCTTAGGACCCCAAGACATCGAGTTGGCATTGCGTCGTCATCCGCGTTAGGCTGCAGTTGGCGCACCTTGCTTCTGAACGTGCATCGGCTGAAGCCAGCGACCAGGTCGTGCAGTTAGCGACTGTTTGATCACGGCGTTGCAAGGGCGGTGATCTCGAGGCCTGGAACATCGGGGGAACTTGACGGGAGCGTTCTATTGTACCGGTTCCGAGAGTGACTGGTCGGTGTCAGTCTTTTCCACGTGCGGTATAAGGCTGAATGCGCCGTGGTTCCAACGAGGCATGAATTTGAGGTAAGGCGCAGCCGGATGCGCTGGATCGATCATCAGGGGCACGGCGATCAACGTGAGCGAGCAGAGTGACACTGTCGCGGCCGCGTATGCCGACGCTTGGGCACAAGGGTCTATAATGCCCCACCGGTCTGCGCGCTGCCCGCGCAGCTCAGGTTGTCGGATCCACGCCCTCGCGCTTCCACCGAGCGACTGTGCCGATATTGTCTGGGCCATATAGTTTCGCCTAGAAGCAATCCTTGACGGAGCATGGATCTGGCTACAAGCCGCGAGCACGCAGCGACTTCGAGTCGAGCAGCGCGAAAAGCGTCCGGTTTCATGCCTTCGGCAGTGCTAGCTGTCACCCTCTTCCTACTCTCGGCAGATCTGCTGTTTGTGAATGTTGGAGGCATCAAGATCAAGTATGGCTACTTCTTGATCGCCAGTGTCTGGCTCCTCAAGCCGGCACAGATGTGGGAAGCTGCGAAGAGTGCCGTTGCCAGAACGCCAAGTTTCGTATGCTTACCGCTATTCCCACTCTCGGTGTCCATCGTCACCTCAGCCAACCTGAAGAGCTCCATCCTGTGGACTTGCTGGCTCGGCTTTGACGTGTTTACGGTGATCACCCTCTACTGCTTCCTGAAGGTCCACCAGTTTTCGACCGATCAGATTCAACGATCCGTTGCAGGAGCTTTGGCTCTCATAACGTCTGCGGGCATGCTTCAATTCGTATCCATCTATGGCTTCCATCACATCATTTTGCAACCGCAGAATCACTTCAACGTGTACCGTATTAACGGAATCTCGGGTTGGCCTCATTTTCTGAACATTTTTTCTTTCCTGCTGCTGCCGTTGGTCGTGACACAGGAAGAACTGCCGTCATGGGCCAAGTTGGTACTGGTAGCGCTGATGTTTGTCTTGGTTCAATCAACCGCTAAAACCGGTTGGGTCCTGTTCGCGGCGTTAGGCGCACTGCTTTTCTTGCTTAATCGACGAGTATTCTTGAAAAAGTATCTTCTCTTTCTGCTGCCCGTGACGCTCGCGGCGCTCCTGATCCCCACCCCAGCCTATGAAGGCAAAGGGGAAACAGTGCGCGGTGCAGAAAAGATCGCCGAATTCGCAGCCGACCTGGATGTTTCGCGCGACACGACCTCCGGGACCGATCGGCTATTGATAAACAAAATGGGGCTCACCGTGTGGGCGAAGCATCCCTGGTTTGGGGTAGGCCCCAGGGCGTATAACACCTATGTGTTCAGCCGCTTCGATCAGGAGCTCCCCGCTGCAAACAAATACGATGCGAACCATCAGGTCAATGCAAAAAATGAAAACATCTGGATCGAACTGCTATCTGAAACCGGTGCCCTATTCACGCTTGGCTTTGTCAGTATTCTGGTGTTCGCTCTATGGGTCCGTAGGTGGTACTTTGAAAACTCGCCGCATCTTGGTGCGTGGATGGCCTTGGTGCTTTATTTTCTTATTAGCGGACAGGTTTCCCAAAGCGGTCTGCTAACTATGGTCTACGCGGTGTTCGGAATCTTCTTCTACGCTCGGGACATAAGGGTAGAGTGCGCAGGCGGCTCAACTGCGGGTCTTCCACTCGGGGCGAGGGTTGGACAAGACTCTTTGCAACGCCATTGATGACACCTCGAAGGCGAATGTGAACCTGACCAGAGAGAAGATCGAGCGCGAGGTCAACCGTCTCTCGCCCTGGCATTATCAGTTTGAACTCTGTGGGGCGTTGACGCCAATACATGCGAAAGAATGGATTAATCGTCATCAGCAACGGAAACGGTATTTTTTCGACCCGCTGGTCAAGGCGAACCTGTTCAATGGGAAGCGAGTGCTCGATCTGGGTTGCAATGCCGGGTTTTGGGCATTGAATGCCATCGATGCCGGCTGCGAATATGTGTTAGGGATCGATGCGAGAGAAGTGCACATCGAGCAGGCGAATCTGGTTTTTCGGCTGATGGGTGTCCCGGCGCCGAGGTACAGATTCATACGTGACAACGTCTTCACGGAGAGTCGTGATTTATGGGGCGTCCAGTTCGATATCGTGCTCTGCCTTGGCCTGCTCTACCATGTGTGCAAGCCCGTAGAGTTGCTGGAGAAGATTAGTCGCGTGAATACCGATCTGCTTCTGATCGATTCGACCATATGCGACAACGACGGCAGTATTATCGAGCTGCGGGAAGAACCTCTCGACGATCCACGGATGTCGGCCGACTACGAACTGGTATTTTTGCCGTCGCCAAAGGCGGTGCATAAGATGGTCGCGGCAGTAGGGTATTGTTGTCACACGCTCGAGCCTGAGTTCGACAACTGGGAAGGTTGCGACGATTTTCGTGGCGGTGACAGGTACGCGTTTGCTTGCTCAAAGCAAACCGACTTAGCCGCGGTCTATGCCAATATAATTGCGTCCACCGTGCTTTAGCGCTGGTGTTTGCGTCCCCGGAAGGGCGGGGGAACTTTGATTGCAAGCCGCTCAAGGCGGCGTATACGAGCGGGCGCTACCGCGGTTTTCATGCGAGGCCACCTCCTCGGTGGCTGATCAGCGCTACAAGTTCAACTGGTCCCGGCGTGTGCTTGACAGCTCTCGGTTGAGAAATCTTCAATGGGTTCTCAAGAATGTCGAAGTGCTATTCCCCAACCCCGGCAAAGCCGAGGGATTTCGTTTGCTAGGCTAGTATGACCCGGCTCGTCATCGATGCCCGCATGGCTGGACATTCGGGCATCGGGGTATATCTAGAGCACATTCTGCCGCGGGTTGTTCCTCGTCTCGCCTCATGGCGTCCAGCAGTCCTCGCTCGGAGCACGATGCGGGCCGACTTGGCGTCGCGCTTGGGGCGTGAGGCCGACGTCATCGAATGGGACGTGGCACCGCTCAGCATGGCCAACGTGTGGAGTGTTCCTCCGGTCGGCAGGCGCAGTGACCTGCTTTGGACGCCCCACTTCAATGTCCCCCTCTTAAGCGTGGCGCCACTCGCGGTAACGCTTCATGATCTGCTACCGATCACTGCGCCACAACTAACCGGACGGGGCCAATCGCTACTGGTCCGGATGTGGCTTCGGAACATCCGCGTGAGGGCACGGATTGTCTTCTGCGTCTCGGAGTACACCCGCCGCGAAGCCATCGCTCGCGGTGCGCTCGACGCCGCGCGCCTGCTGGTAACCCCCCTGGGGGTGGCCCGCGAATGGTTTTCCGCTTCACCGGCCGTGCAGGATCCTGCCGTCCAAGGCGATGCGCTGCGGCCGACAATTCTCTTTGTCGGCTTGCTCAAACCTCACAAGAACGTCGTACGCCTGCTGCAAGCGTATGACCGGGTCAAGGCCCTCATCCCGCATCGACTGGTGCTGGTTGCGCGCCGAACCGGTGTGCGAAATATCGATCCGGAGGTGATGCCGTGGATCCAAGCCCTTGGCGATCGGGTTGAGCTGCTCGAAAGCCTCCCTCAGGCCGAACTTGCTGCCCGCATCCGATCAGCTGACTTCGTGGCGCTGCCATCGCTTCACGAGGGCTTCGGCCTGCCGGCCCTCGAGGCGATGGCCGCCGGTACCGCACTCCTTGTGGCACGCGCCGGCGCAT
>Ga0187777_10002525_pt1 | contig 11693 bp, 12 predicted proteins | sample 1015_Q2_SP5_10_M_FD_132416 | JGI IMG/M metagenome (GOLD analysis project Ga0187777, IMG submission 132416) | Tropical peat soil microbial communities from peatlands in Department of Meta, Colombia - 1015_Q2_SP5_10_MG | ecosystem: Environmental > Terrestrial > Soil > Wetlands > Peat | place...
GAAAGGGGTCAGGGGAATCGCCGCTGCAAGAGCAAGATTGCTTCCCGTCGCCACAACACAACAGAACCATTCATATCAGTGAGGAAGAAGTTTGATGATACTATGCAGGGAGAGAAGTATCATTCAGATCGAATTGGAGTTCAAGGCGGGCCGCTACCGGCTCGTCGGCACGATTGTTTCGGTACTGTCGGTGGGAATGCTTCTCACCCTTTTCCCCGGAGTTGCCCGGGCAAGAAAATTTAAGAAATCGAGTTTTTCAAGGAGCCGATAACCTTGTCATAGAGTCTCCTCCTCTGGGTCCCTTCAGGCAGGAGACCACTCTTGATCTTGCGAAATCTTCCGACCAGCTTCCATGAGAGGCTTGTTTCGATGAACCGCAGTCTCTCTTGTAAAGAACGTATCGTCTCTTCCCTATCCCTGAGTTCCTGAGAGAGAGAAAGAGCGGTCTCGGTCTTTTCCTTCAGTTCGTCTTCGGCTGTCCTGAATTCATGCACGAGCGAGTCTGCGACCCTGAGGGAGCTGAGCAGCCTGTCTTCAGGCGTAGGAGGAGAGACATTGCAGGTGAGCCAGTTCAGCGCGTCGGTCAGACCGACGACGGCGGCCGGCATCCAGAACGCCTCGTAATAGGAATCCCTGAGGGCGAAGAGCGACCTGAACCTATTCAGGGAAGTAACCGATGCGATGAAGATATCTTCTTTTCCGAGCAGACTATAATGGTAGCGGGCGAGGGCCTCTTTCTTTATCTCTATCTGGCCGCTGATGTCGACGAGCGTATTAAACCGGATCGGATTGTATATTTCGTAGAAGGCGATTTTGATAGAGGGCATTTTTTCGAGAATCTCAATGCAGGCAAGAGCGGTCTCCCTGTGATCCTCATGGAGATCAAGCGGCGAGGGAGAAAAAATCATCTGGGGGTTTTTCAGCGTGATCAACTCGGAGAGTTTTTCCCGTATTTCGACCTTGTAATGAGAAAACTTTCCATCGGGGATATCTAGGAAGACCCTGTCCTTTATGCCGAGGATTCCCAGGGCGTCGCTCAGTTCTCGCCTCCTCAGGTCAGCCCTGTTATCTTCGGGTATGTTAACCGCCTCACCGTTCGAAAGAGCGGCGACGGTAAAATCGATTTTTCCCGAATAGCGGGCCATGGTGCCGCCGCACCCGAGGGTCTCATCATCAGGATGGGGAGACAGAACGAGCGCCCTTTCAATATCGCGCAGTTCATGTCTGATGCTATCTAATTCAGACATAAGGCCTTTTTCATCCGTTCCTGCCAGTGCACGAAACCGTAATTGTTCGAGATGAATGTCCTGCCTTTTTCAGAAATTTCTCTATAGAGTTCGCTGTCGGAGAAGAGTCTCTGTATTGACTCTTTCATCGCCAGCGTCGTAGCGCCTTCATCACGAGGATCTGCGCTGACAGAAACTGCCGAGAAGGGTCTTTCCCCGCAGATCTCTCCGAGAAACCCGACTGGGGTTCCTATGACGGGAATCCCCGATGCCATCGCCTCGGCGGCAGCCAATCCGAATCCTTCATATCTCGAAGGGGACAACATGAAATCAGACAGTCTATAGATCTCTGCCATCTCTGAACGGTTGAGACCGGAAAGCGTGAGAATGTTCTCACCCCGAGGCGGGGGACTCTCTCCACCCGATGCAGTCACAATAACCCAGAACAGATCTCTCATATCCGCCATTATCCTTTCGGCGATGTCTTTTCCTTTCGATATTTCCCACCTGCCGACGAAGAGCCCCACCCTTCGTGAACGGTGAATGCCGTATTTCTCCCTCGCCTCTTCCTTGCCTAGGGTTGGCGAAAAAACGTCCGTGTCAACGGGATCAGGAATAACATCAATATCCTGAAGTCCGTAATACTCCTGAAGTTCGGTTTTCACAAGCTCACTCACGGCGATTATCTTTGCCCCGGAAGCAGCACTTCGCTCAAGCACGTCCCCGACGATGTTGCGTATTTCAAGGTAGGTGCTGTGAGGAATGCAGCCCTTGATCGCATCGGCATACCCTGCATGGGTCGAGTGAAAAATCGTAAAGGTCTTCACGGTTTTGGGAAAATATCCTCCGCCATAGTACCCATTGGAGACGATGCATTCATACTCGCCGGTATCAAGGGAGAGCAGGCTTCTGCCCGCGGCGTATACCCGTCCGCTGAACTCATGATGGAGGTTGAAGGTATTTCCGAAATCAGAGGCGCAGAGGAGGTCGCCCTGTATGTGCATCGATTCGAAAAGCCTGAGGAGGGTCTTTGTGAATGCCTCGATTCCTCCTGTATGGGTGAGGGGGTCAAAACCGGTGAGTATCAGTGCCTTTTTCAAAGGAGAACTCTCTGTATGTCTCTACTGGTGTATATGGAAATCAAATTATAGTATATTATATATTCGATGTCAAACCTGATAAGCCTCGTCAAGTATTTTCTCGTGAAGGATATTAAATCCCGCTATGCGGGTTCGGGTCTCGGGATTCTGTGGACCGTCCTGCTACCGGTATTTCAGATACTCCTCTATTGGTTTGTCTTCTCGACGATCATGCGGGTGAGACCCTATTCGAACTCTCAGATTCCCTATGTGCTCTTTCTCCTCTCGACCTTTTTTTTCTGGCTCTCGATTCCGGAAGGGATTATCCGATCCGGAACGGTAATCATCGAGAATGCCGAACTCGTAAAAAAAGTCTCTTTTCCGAATATCGCGCTGCCCATATCGGTAACGCTCGTCGGGTATCTCCACAATATGATCGGGGTCATCTTCTTTGTCCTCATTTATGCGGTCTCAGGATTGGCGCATTTCCACCTCGTCTATATAGTCCCCGTGCTCTTTCTCCAGATCGTTTTCTCGATAGGAGCGGGTATATTCATATCGGCGATTGTACCGTACGTAAGAGACCTCCAGCAGGTGACGGGATATGTCCTCCAGGGGATGTTCTTCCTTTCTCCGATAATCTACAGCCTTGATGCGATACCCGACAAGTTCAGAAGTCTTGCCTATCTGAACCCTGTCACCATATACATAGAGTCCTATCACACGATTATATTCGAGAGGGCTCTCCCCGGGCTCTGGAGTATGGCCGGTATGACGGCTCTTTCCGTCTTCATTCTGTTCCTCGGCATACTCGTTTTTAACAAACTGAGCGAAGGCTTCGCGGACATACTCTGAAATGAATACCTCCGCAATAACCGTAAAGAACCTCAGAAAGGTCTATAAGGTATATCCGAAACCGATTGACAGGCTCAAAGAGATCCTTTTCCGTCAGCGGTACCACAACGAGTTCGTTGCCCTTGACGGGACGAATATCGAAATACACGAAGGGGAGACTTTCGGTATCATAGGGGAGAACGGAGCCGGAAAGTCCACGCTCCTGAAGATAATCTCAAAAACCCTTAAACAGACAGAGGGAGAAGTGGATATTCAGGGGCGGGTTTCATCGTTGCTCGAGCTCGGCTCCGGATTCCATCCGGAATTTACCGGCATCGATAATATATACTTTTACGGGTCACTTCTCGGTATATCCCCTTCGGAGATGAAAAAAAAGGTTGAGGATATCATCTCCTTTGCCGAAATAGGTGAGCATATCAATTATCCTCTCAAGACATATTCTTCCGGGATGTATGTGCGGCTCGCGTTTTCCGTCGCCATGGCCATCGACCCGGACATACTCGTTGTGGATGAGGCTCTCTCTGTCGGTGACCTCTACTTCCAGAAAAAGAGCGCGGAGAAGATCCTCTCTTTCAAGGAACAGGGGAAGACCATAGTCTTCTGCTCCCACAGCATGTACTATATCAACCGGCTCTGTGACAAGGTCATCTGGCTGAGAAACGGCAAGGTCGCCATGGAGGGTGCTCCCCATGCCGTCACACAGGCCTATGAGACGTATCAGCTGAAAAAAGAGTCATCTGAAGAACGCGAAGAAACGAGGCCGAGGGAAAGCGACGGGGCCGCGCTCGTCCTGATACGCAGCGTGATCGTGACGCCTTTCCCGACGGTGCGGTCGGGTGATGACCTGAATATCGAGATTCAGATAGAGCCTAAAGATGATTCGCTTCCTTACCGGATGGCCGTGATTCTGAAAAGGATTGACGGCATAGACATCATAGGCATAGGTACCAAAGACCATGAGGTGCTGCGGGGCGGAAGGAGCGTTACACTCTGTTTCCCCTCGCTGCAATTGAAGGAAGGCACCTTCTTTGCCGAAGTCTATGCCATGGACGAAAATTTCGTTCACGTATTTGATCTTAAGGCGACCTCTCCGTTTATTATCCCAAAAGAGACCCTGGAATTAGGGTTGCTCAACATGCCGTACAAATGGACAGTCTGAAATTTTCGTTTTACCTCCTTCCTGTCGACACTTGTCTGGCGCGCAGCAATATGTTGGACGATTTAATGAGCAGCAATTCACCCCCGTGCTTTTGACAAGGGGATGATTTGCTTACCGTAGAGAGTTTCAGAAACGTCATAATGGCTTTGTGATTGACCTGAAGGAGATCTTAGGTATCGGTATCAGAATATTTCGGGGTGCTACTATCACATTAAGAAAATGGTAAAGTATGCATGGATCTCGTTAATTTCAGAGAAGCGAATCATTATACCTTCCCGGGTGAGAAATAGTTGAAGGCTGTTACCGTTATTGAAGGAGGCCGCGGTGGCTGAAAAAAGACAGGCCGTTCTTGAAGGTTTGTTGATTGCAATCATTCCCATAGTTGCTTTTGCATACTATTCCGACACACTTCGGTATTGGTTTTTTTACGATGATGCTTTCAATATTTTTCATTCGACGCAAAGCATAAGGGTAATTTTCTTGAGTCATGACTATTCTTACGCATTTTATACTCCTTTGCTGCCTCTTTCATTTAAAGCTGACGTCTTTTTTTTCAAGCTGAACCCTTTTCCATATCATGTCCATAATGTATTAATTCTCGTCCTCATAGCCTTTCTAATGTATCGCATTATGAGGCTTTATTCGGATAGGATTAGTGCCTTTTCCCCCGTATTGATAGTCTTGTTTTCCACTCCTTCGCTCGTATGCGTATCATGGATAACTTTGAGGCAATATTTGTACGCCGTGCTGTTTGCTCTTATTGCGGTATATCTGCATCTGCGTAAAGAACGACTCACAACAGTGAGCATATGGCACGTTTTTGCTATCTTAATTTGCTGTGAACTCAGCTTTCTTGGCAAGGAACAGTTCATCACCTTGCCCGTTGTTCTTTTTCTCATCTCTCCCGGGTGCCTGAGAAAGAGGATTCACGACACCTATCTTTATTTTGTACTTTTATTGGTGCATTTAGTTCTCAGGTGGTACGTGTTGGGCAGTATCGGTGGCTACTTAGGCGTAACCTACGATCCGAAGGTCTATGTGAAAGCTGTCTTTGCATCGCTTCTGACTGCTTCAGCAGTCTTGTTTGGATTTCGCTGGATTGTTTTCATAATTTTGGCTCCTCTTCTTCTGAAGCCCAGAAAAAGTTTAATGGTGTTTATTATCTGGCTTGCTTCCCTTGCCGTATCTTTTTTAACAATGTCTTTCTATCCTTCGGCGGATACCTACCGATACTGGCTTATCGCTGTTGTTCTATTCTCTTTTATGATAAGTTTCAATGCAATGCTGTTGAGTCGTGGTTATGTTAAGATGGCATATCTCATCATCATATTTCTGTTTTTTTTCGTACACACTTGGTCTGCGAACAAGGATGTGAAGGGTTTCTTCAAGAAGGAGGCGGGAATGGCAAAGACGGTTTCGGAGGCGCTTCTCGATGGAAAATACCAGGATACGTTGTTCTTGATCCCGAAAGACCGTTATATTGTAGAATCTCACTATATTTACAGTATAGCCCGCGATTATCTCAATCTCTATAATTTGAGGACTCGCGCGTCATTTTATCCATTTGAATTCCTCGCATATTATCCTCAAATCATTGGCGACTTTGAGAAAGTCTGCGAAATTAAGGGAGAAGGAATCTCGGATATTTCCGACATCATACGAAACAGGATCACCCTCTTTAAGTCGCGATTGCTAAAAGATAAGTTAGAAGTCCAATTACGAAACCAGGGAAGCGCTATCGATATCCGATTAGGTTGCAACGCTGGAAGGCAAATTTCGGTGTTTTTTTTGCGGGAAGTGGGTTTCCGATACTTTATAGACACCTCGGTCATGCCATATCTTGAGCGCGTTGAGATGGATCGTTTCTTGAAAAGCGACGATAGGGGGGACGTTAAAGTATTGCCCGTGGATGCTCTTTCCTATAAGATGAGACAATGGTATATAGGTGAAGAGCCTCTTGATTCTAATGGATTATACTTGACAGCTAATTGCACAAATGCGATGTCCGAAACTACATCCTTGTCAAATCTGCTGTATGTTCAGAAACCTGGCGCATGATTTTGATCCTCAAATGGGGTGGGGTTCACTGTTTATATGACATCAACGGTATTCTGAAAGCTTGTGCTTTTAAGGGGACGTTCGATATGCATGTCTCAAATGTTACAAGAAGGAGTCAGTCTGCCTGCTGATCTTGAAGGATAAAGTTGAATTAGAAATGGACGGAAACTCTTACTCATGCACTTCTTTAAAATCGGTACTCTTTGTCCTGCCCACCACCGCAATCGGCGGCGCGGAGACCAAATTTCTTAACATCATGAAGAGGATGACGGATTTCAGAAGCATTCTCCTGACCAACCGTTCCGTTGCCGAATATTTCGCCATGCCAGGCTTGAAGGTTCATCTCTTCGAGGAGTATGGATGCCGCGAACCGATGCCTGTCTCTCTGAGGAATGCGCGACACTACGCGAAGGCGATAGCTGACGTTCTGAGAAAGGAGAAGGCGCACTGTATGGTGGGCATCATGCATACGGGGAGTTTCTACGCATCTCTTGCGAGAGATATCTTCAGATTAAAGTCACCCCTTATCGGTACCATAGAAGGGAACATCTCCGCCTTTTTTGTGAGGGAGAGACGAAGCCCGTCATTTCTCGAAAGATTCCTCCTCTGGTATCTTCTCAAGCGACCCCTCTTGCTGAGCGTTCCATCGGGCGGGGTAAAGGATGACCTGATAAGGAACTTCGGGATACCGGAGCGCAAGATAGCGGTTATTTTCAACGGCATAGATATCGAGGGCGTTCGTGAAATGGCTGCAGTTGGGAGGAATAGTACCGATGGATACACCGATGGATACCATGGCAAGACAATAGTTACCGCGTGCAGATTGAACGCACAGAAGGATTTTCTCACCCTTCTCCGGGCATTCAAAGAAGTGAGAGAGGAGATAGATGCGAGGCTTGTCATTATCGGCGACGGTGAGTTGCGGGAGGAGATAATCAAATCCGCTCGGGATCTGGGAATCGGGGAACACGTGGTGATCGCGGGATTTCAGAATAACCCCTTTGGTTATTTCAAGGCGGCGCATGTTTTCGTCCTCTCCTCATTCTTTGAGGGGTTCGGTAACGTGATTGTGGAAGCGATGGCCCTAGGCGTCCCCGTTGTCGCGTCGGACTGCCCCTCCGGTCCGGGAGAGATTATCGAGCATGGAGTGAACGGATTCCTCGTTCCCGTTCAGGATCACGGGGCCATGGCAGAGGCGATTATCCGTCTCATGAGGGACGGGGAGTTGAAAAAAGGGTTTTCAGTGAAAGGGAGAGAGCGTGCCGAGGGCTTCAAAGTCGAAACCATGGTAGAAGGCTTCAGGCGTCTTCTATCGAGGGTTTGTTGAAGGAGGCTTCTTGATGGGCGGCTTGCCGGAAGTGCGGCTGTATCGGCCCGGAGACGAAGTGGGGATCACGAGACTATTCCAGGACGTCTTCGGCAGGGAGATGGCCCTGAGTGAATGGCGCTGGAAATACGCCGGGAGGGGAAACGGGAAGATCTATTGCGCTGTTGCTGTCGACGAAACCGATGGCATCGTGGCCCACTACGGCGGGATGCCGCACCGCATGATCTATCAAGGGAAGGAGGTTTACGGCCTCGCCATCGGTGATGTTATGGTCCACGCAAGACACCGGGGGTTCAAGCTCTTCAGGGAAGTGGCTTCTCTTGTTCCGGAAGAGGCGGTTAAGGACGGGATCATTCTCGGTTACGGTTTCCCGAACGAAAGGGCCCTGCGTCTCCCCGAGAAATTGGGCCTCTATGAAAAGATCGAAGACGTTCTTGAAGCGAACAAGGAGGTGACGTTCTGGAACAATCCGGTCCGGTATGTCTACAAATTGTTCCCGGTGCATTATGATGACGGAAGATTAGATGCCCTTTGGGAAGAGGTAAAGGAGAATCATGTCCTGTCTGTCATCAGAGACAGGGATTACCTCAGATGGAGGTATCAGCGGCATCCTCGTCATGCCTACGAACTTTGGGGCCTCAGGAGAAGATGGACCGGAAGGTTATGTGGTTTAGCAGTCCTACGGCGAGACGACGAGCGGGTTCTCATCATTGACTTTGTCTGCCCGCTGCCTTTGATGGATGCCCTCTTCCAGAAGATAGAAAACGTCGCATATGCTGCCGGGAAGAGGAGACTGACCCTCTGGCATCCCGAATACCTTAAGCAGAAAATGACCCAGATCGGTTTCTCCGTCGGGTTTGCGGGAACTTCAATCCCGCGCACGACTCATGAAAAGACCCTCAGGAAAGATGAGATGGCCGGTAGATTCTTCTACACCATGGGTGATACGGATTTCCTCTGAAAGTTATTTGGGGGACACCTGTCCCATTATCCTGTCCGGATAGACTTCGAGACCAGAGTCTTTCTTGGCAGCGGTCATGAATTCGTCGCCTTTTGACTTTGCGGCATCATTGGTCAATTGTGTCCTAATAGAGTCTCTCACTTCATCAAGATGCTTGGTCCCTGCTTTTTTATGATCCTCGACCTTTATGATGTGATAGCCGAACTTTGTCTGGACGATGCCGCTCACCTGACCCGGGTTCAAAGAGAAGGCGACATCCTCAAAGGCCTTCAGCATTTTGCCCTTCGGGAAATAACCGAGGTCACCCCCTTTTGCTTTGGAAACGGAATCCTGAGAGAATTCTTCTGCAAGTTTCGCAAAGTCTTCACCCTTGTTTATCCTTTCGAGGATGTCCGTTGCCAGCTGCCTTGCCTTCTCCTTCTCTTCGTTCGTTGCATGCGATGGGACTTTTATGAGGATATGCCTTGCCCTCACCTGCTCGGGGGAGGGAAACTTATCCTTGTTGACAGCATAGTACTGGGTTATATCTTCGTCGGTCACCGTTACATCCTTCGTAACAACCTTTGCCAGATATTCCCGTGTAAGGTAATCATCAACCATGAATTCTAACTGTTCCTTCACATCCGGCCTTTTGTCGAAGCCTTCCTTCCTCGCTATGTCGGCGATCATCTTCACTTCGAGCATCCGCTTGACCAAGGTTATCTTCTGCTGGGGATTCTCCCGGAGATGTTTCTGTTTGTCGGGCGGATAATAGCTGATCAGCCTATCAAGGTCTGACTTCGTGATGGTATAACCCCCGGCCTTCCCGAGAACCGGGTCCTCATCTCCGGCGAGCGACGCAGAAACAAGGAACAGTGAAAGAATGACGGCAGTTGCAAAGATTTTGAGAACCATGAGGCCTCCCTTTTCTGTAAGAATGTCGTTTTCTTTACCGGACGCTGAATCTATACTGATCACTGATTATTTGACCGCTCACATCACCGACGACTATCGCAGTGAAGACATAATCTCCTACGGGAAGCGGTTCTGGAATCTCAAAGGTATTAGACCCGAAGGACAATGAATTGCTTGTGGGGATATAGTCAACGAAGGTCCCCGCCGGATCAGAGACTATCCAGTGGATCGTACACCCCTGGACTACCGGGGAAAAGAAACTGATGTGGAGCACCGGTGTTTCAAAGGTTACCTTTTCCGGGGCAAAACAGTCGGTGCTCGATGAGGAGCAGATATGGGCCTGATCGAAAGAGAGATCGTTAAAAGATTTTGTCTTCATTCCACTTCCGACATTGAGGTTCAGACCGGCCAGAGATACGGAAGAAAAGATCAGGACAAAAAACACGGAAAATATCAAAGAGTAGAACTTCTTCATGAAAACCTCCTCATTCTTAACTGGTTGATTTCAGTTAAAATAACCCGATTGCCGACATGCACGACAATCCTTGCATTGGCAGGCAATTACCGCTTAAAAATGTTTCCAAAGAGACCGCCTCCGCTCCTTTTCGTACCCTGCGTTGAGGGAGTAGAAGTCGCGGCAGAAGACTGGGCAGGAGCCTGTGCGGGAGACACAGAAGGCTTCTGGGCCTGCTGGGCCGGCTGAGTCGTCTTCGAAGTCGCCTGTTGAGCGGCCGCGGGCTGGAAGGGCCCAGGGGCTGCACCCGGAGCTGGTGCAGGCGCAGCAGGCGCCTCTCTCGTCTTCGGTGAACTGCTGTCGATCAAATTGACCACCATCGTCTCTTCTCCCCTCACCATAACTACTTTATCAGCTGACACCTCCTTGAGAGTGAAGCCGCTCAAGTTCTCACCTTTCCTTAGGGTCGTCTGTCTCTTTCCCCTCCCCGGACTATTGGAGGGAGCCTTCTTATCATCCATGTAAGCGATACCGGTATCGTCCGTTATCAGGGTCCCGTAGAGGACGAATTCCGGCTTCGGCGGGGGCGGCACAGCAGGTTTCTCCACCGGAATCTTTCTTTCCGGATGGAAGAGGTTCTGTTCGGCGATGATGGTGTAGTCCATCGGAGACGGAACCGTGCTCTGGGCAGGAGGTTCTGTCCTTACCGCCTCTGCCTTCCTTGGAGGAGGGGCAGGGGCAACGGTGATGCGACGGGGAGGGGAGAAGATAGCAATCGCTCCGGCGACGAGAATGGCGACGAGGATTATGTTGATGACGGTAATGCTCCTGATAAGGTATCTCAGCATGCGCATTCTATTTCCCGCCTGTTAACGCCGATACGTCGAGCTTTATCGTGAGATCCTTCGGTTCTTTGAAATTTCTGATTCTCGCATCGAGTTCCTTCACGACGAGGTACGGGGTGCGGGTTTCTATCGAATAGAGGATGTCGCTCAGAGCCCGAGCATCGGGCACGACAGCGTCGATGCTGATATTGATGATCTTGAACTTTCCGAGTTCCTCGGGCTTGCTCACCCGCTCGCTCGATATCGTTCCTCCCCGGCCGGTCAGTATGCCCTTAACCGTATCCTGGAGGGCTGCCGCCGCTATCGAAGGCGTCTGCCCTTCTATGAGCTTTGAATCATCGGCCTTCCTGGCCTCTTTCAGCGCGGCGAGTTTCTTCTCCATCTCGGGTTTCTCGGCGATGAGCGCCATAAACTTTTCGAGGGTTTTTACTTTTACGGCGCGACTCTCTTTCAGCGACGCCATCTCGGTCCTCACTCTTACATATCCGTACTGGTATCCGAGCAGTACGACAAGCAGGATGATGAGGGGAATGCCGAATCGCAAGGCCCTATTTTTTCCCATGCTTTGCCGCTTCTCCCTCCGGCTTCTTGACGCCTTCTTCCGGTTTCTTAACGCCCGCGATCTCCATTTTGATCACAAACCTGTCCGCATTCATCCTCGCATCACGGAATGTCGGAGACGCGAATTCAGCCTTTCTGAAGTTCTTCGACGCCTCGAGTTTCGGCAACATCTCCGTAGCCGAGCTTGCGTATCCTTCGATTTCTACGGTTGTGTCGGTGACCCTCACCCTCGTCAGCCATGTGGTCTTGGGGAGGATCGTGGTGAGTTCCTTGA
>Ga0187777_10002526_pt1 | contig 11690 bp, 10 predicted proteins | sample 1015_Q2_SP5_10_M_FD_132416 | JGI IMG/M metagenome (GOLD analysis project Ga0187777, IMG submission 132416) | Tropical peat soil microbial communities from peatlands in Department of Meta, Colombia - 1015_Q2_SP5_10_MG | ecosystem: Environmental > Terrestrial > Soil > Wetlands > Peat | place...
ATGCGTATCGTTACAGTATGGTCCGTGGCATCGATTTCTACCGCTTCGCCAGGCAAACAGTATCAGAATGTCCAAACGTGGAATTTCTGCATGGAACAGTAGAGCTAATCATGGAAGATGAAAAACAGGCTTATGTGCTGGTGGATGGGAAGAAATATGCAGGTACCTGGGTTTTTGATAGCCTGTTCGATTGGTCTACATTCAAACCAGACCCAACCCATTATCACACCATGAAACAGCAATTCAAGGGCTGGGAAATCGAAGCGACTGAGCAACATTTCAATCCACAGGTAGCTACTTTCTTGGATTTCCGTACACCACAGGAAAATGGGACGCATTTCTTTTATGTGCTCCCTTTCTCCGGACGAGGGGCACTGGTGGAGTCTGTCCTATGTACGACAACCCCAGTCAATCGCGAGCTTTGCGAGCAATCATTGCAAGACTACCTCAAAAGCATCCTGCGCATCAAAGAATACAAGATCCTCCACGAAGAACACGGTATCAGCCCCTTGACTGATTGGCGTTTCCCCAGGCAGCTTGGCAAGCATATCATGGCTATCGGCACCCATGGCGGAATGGTCAAACCCTCTACGGGATATGCATTTCTGCGTATGCAAGCAGACTCGTCTGCTATCATCAATTCATTGCTCAAGGTTGGTCATCCTTTCGGTGTAACTTCTAGCCCTCGTCGCTATCGCTACTTCGATGCAGTTTTGTTAGAGATCATGGCACACCATGCAGAGAGGATTGAGCCGATTTTCACTTCGTTGTTCGAGCGTAACCCGGTCGAGCGTATCTTCCGTTTTCTTGATGAAGTCTCATCCCTCGGTGAAAATGTGTTGATGCTGCCCGCTATACCTCCCCAGTTGTTATTGCAGGCGTTTTTTCAGCTTGGTGCACTACGCTGGGTTTGAAAGGAGAAATAGATGTATGTACATTCACATCCAACTGCTCTGGTGATTGGCGCAGGTTTAGGAGGAATCGCCACCGCTGCCCGCCTGGCTCGAGCAGGCTTCAGCGTGAAAGTATTGGAAAAACAAGACGCTCCGGGAGGGCGCTGCAGCCAGCTCATTCGTGATGGGCATCGCTTCGACACCGGCGCAACATTGTTTCTCATGCCCGGGGTTTTTGCAGAAACCTACACTGCATTGGGTGAAGACATGGAGGACCATCTGGAACTTCACCGCATTGATCCTACATATCGTATTCGTTTTGAGGACAGCACCGAGCTGGCCCTCACCTCCAATCTTAACGCGATGGAGACCCAATTAGAGGCCATCGAACCTGGTAGTTTCGGCGGCTTGCTGCGCTACCTAGTTGAAGGGTATGAATCCTACCATCTGTGCTTACAGCGTTTTGTAGGACGCAACTTCTACCACTTTACAGAATACTTCAGCTTGCAAAACTTGCCATTGCTGATCAAACTCAAGGCGCTGGTGAAACACTATGACAATATCGGTCACTACTTTCACGATTCCCATCTCAAGGCAGCCTTTACGTTCCAGAACATGTACCTGGGATTAAGCCCGTTCGATGCACCGGCAACCTATTCACTGGTGCAATATACCGAACTGGCAGAAGGAGTATGGTACCCGCGAGGCGGCATCTACCGCGTCATCGAAAGCCTGGCAAGCGTTGCAGAGGATCTTGGTGTGAACTTTATGTATAACACACCGGTGCAGCAGATTGAAGTTGATGGAAATCGTGCAACCGGAGTCGTGTTACAAGACGGCTCCCGCTTGAGTGCGGATGTGATTGTTGCCAACGCGGATCTACCATATGTCTATTCTCATCTGTTACCTGATAGTGCCGAGGCTCACCGGTTGGAGCGATTGAAATACACGTGCTCTGCTATCATGTTCTATTGGGGCGTTGATAGGCTCTATCCACAACTTGGAACCCACAATGTGTTCCTGGCGGATGACTACCGCACCAGTTTTGATCGCATTTTCCATGATCATCTCCTCCCAGATGAACCAAGCTTTTACGTGCATGCGCCTGCACGCACTGATTCATCTGCGGCTCCGATTGGCCAGGACACTTTGATGGTACTGGTCCCCGCCGGGCACCTGGACGCTGGCACCGCTCAGGATTGGGATACACTACTAGCTCGTGCGCGTTCAGCAGTCATCCATCGCCTTGCAGCAAGCACAGGCATTGTTGACCTGGAACAACACCTGAAATGTGAGGTGAGTTATACCCCTCGTGACTGGCTCAGTTTATTCAACCTGGCGAAAGGGGCTGCGTTCGGCCTTAGCCACAACTTCATGCAGGTCGGATTTCTTCGCCCTCACAATCGGCACCAACAATATAGCAACCTCTACTTTGTGGGCAGTAGTACCCATCCAGGTACCGGCTTGCCCATGGTGCTCTTGTCAGCTCGCTTAACCACCGAACGTATTCTGAAAGAAAATAGCATACCAAATCATGTACCGAGCCTGAAACCTGCAGTAGCAGTCTAAAGCAAGAGTATTTGGTGTAACAACTTCTGGTCGTAACGTATTGAGTAAACTTTTAGGCTTCAAGCGCTCTTACTTTGGCCTCCATCTTCTCTCTTAAAGAGTCGCTCACATCTGGTATGTTCGTCACTCTACCTCGTTTCATTCAATCTAACCATAACGCTTATACTTTACTCCAGCCTCACATTCGCTCGCTTTCGTATCTCACTCTCATCACAAAATTTCTCCGACATTGACCCTCCATGGTGTAAACTCATACTGTAATGTCCTTGTGACGGAGAAGGTCTCTATTGTGACTACCTCGTGAGAGCAGAATGCTACACTCTAACATAGAAGAGAATAATAATTTGTAAGGGAGGGTACATTCATGGCTAAAACCTATCACGTCAATTTTGCTGACCGCATGGAAGCCGCAGTGATCACTACGCTTTTGAATGCTGGCGTCAAACTAGGGACGACGTCGTTGCTCACCGTTCGTGGCCGCAAAAGTGGACAGCCACATACGGTTCCGGTACTCCTGGTCGAGCAAAACGGAGAGCGATTCCTGGTCGCGCCTTACGGTGTAGTACAATGGGTTCGCAACATTAGGGCGGCAGGGACGGCAACACTTACCCGAGGTCACCGTTCTGAGACAATCTCCGTGACCGAACTGGAAGCCGAAGAGGCGGCACCATTGCTCAAACAGTATCTCTCGCATGTCTCTGGAGCTGTTCGATCCTACTTCGATGCCACGAAAAACTCGCCCTTGGAGGATTTTGAGCGTGAGGCCAACCGTCACCCGGTCTTTCAGATCACGTCGTACCCAACAAATACAGCTACCGACTCGAAGCAGTAAAGAAACTGCATAACACCTTTGTGAAAGGTTTCCCTAGAAGAACTCACTTATCTGGACGTATACCTGCTGGATGTTCTGTGGTGTGCCTGCATATTCCTGTCCCCCTGTCGCACTTGCAATTTTTGTCAACGCATTCGCATCAGCATCGCTACCGTAGGCGATAGTGAACACTTTAACAGCATTGCCCGCATTTTCCCCTGATGCTGAAATCTGATTGACAAGTTGATCCAATGTAAGTTGGCTTTGATTGTCAATACCATCGGTCAGTACCACAACTGCCTTTATATTCTTCGAAGGCATAGATTGAAGCGCTTGCACTTGTTCAGCAATCGTATCAAAAAGTCGTGTGGAACCACCAGGTATGATGTTATCGATGAGATTGAGCACATTTTGACGCTTGGGGCCGAGTTGAGTCACAGGTGTAAGCACATCTGAATTATCGCTGAAAACAGTTAGACCCAATGCATCGTCATCACTCAGCAGATTAACAAACTGTTTCATACCTTGCCGTGCAGCATCAATCTTGGTGATGCCACCAATCGGTTCAGTCATACTACCCGAACGATCCAGGATGAGCATCACATCGACTTTGCGTTTCTGCTGATTCCACGAGTCTTTGACTGCCCGCACCACGTCGGCGGTCGGGATTTGTAGAAGCGTCTTGGGTTGGCCAGGGTCTACTCCATGGGCGCTATCAATTGGCGCCCCAAGAGCGATATTGGGATCGGCTGGCCGGAATCCGTACTGTAGGGCTTTCTGTTGTTGTGGAGCGTCCAGCAAAAAATTGCGGAATGCCTCAGCTGCAGCCTTCTTAGCTGGCGTCACCCAGTTAGCCTGCAAGATGGCATAAGGATGATCACTGTAGAATGTACCTTCTTTCGGATAAATTGCAACAACTGGATATGCCAGGTTCGGGTATGTCTTCCCATCATTAGCCTGTATAACCGAACTTTCATACAACACGGCAGCGCTCAGGTAGCTCGGTCCCATGCTGAACATTTTATTGGCAAAAAAGCCCGTGCTATCACCATAGTGGATTACCGAACTCTCGACATTGTTTATGAATGATTGAACTGCCGGATTGGTTACATCCGCGGTCGTTAAACCACGCACTTTCCCTACTGCTGCATAGTTCATCGCAATCACTGCATCTAATCCAGAATTGGAATAATCTGGATGCGTATGACCAAATTTGAAATCGCCAAATTCAGGATGACCATATGCTGCCCACCCCTGGGGGTTAGTACTCAGTTTGGCAATATCAGCCCATCCTATTGGTTTGTTCGGCCAACCCAACGCCTGCGCCATTGGTTTCCACATTGCAACTACAACCGGACTGGTCACGAGCGAGGGAGTGTCATTTGCACTTGTGGAGATAAGATCATTCCCAGTTTTTTCTCGCCACTGTGCATTGATAAGCGTTAACCAGACACTACCCGCAGGACTCCAGATATCAGGCTGGATAGTACCATCGACAATTTCTTGCATTGATTGACCTGATCCTATTGGAGTCGCCTTTACAGTAATTGGGCCATCACAAGCTGCATAGTTGTGGCTGTTGAAATCGGCTACCACATCATCGATCCATGCTTGTTTTTCACTGCCATAATACATTGTAATGGTCACAGGATTCGATGAATGTGATGTGCACTGAATGGGGGGGCCTGGAGGAGTCTGAACAGGTTGAGGCGTTTGATTACTCGTAGGATTGCTCGGATTCTGGTTGCTCCCACCGAAACCGGCACAAGCCGAAAGAACAATCGATAAGAGTATAAACAATGTGACACAGAACGTGTGCGGCATCCATCGCTTTTTAGGACAAGCTCTATATTGATGAACTGAGTCTTTCATAACTTCTATTCCTTTGCTTTTTGCTCGACACTTCCTTTCGGCACAACATATTCAACTTGGAGAGGTTGATGCATCAAAGTAGCGATCACTCCATTGTTTAATCAGCTCATTGACCACATCACCCCCCGGAGCCTGGGCTAGTGGCTGAATTTGCGATTCAATCTTCACATCAGACGACTGCCCAACGAAAGGATTACCCGCTACAGTGTCAGTAATGTGCACATCAGGATTCGTGGGGCGAAATCCGCTGACCAGTGCCTGCCTTTGCTGGGGAACAGCCAGTAAGAAATCGCGAAATGCTTTGGCGGCCAATTGCTCCTCAGACTTCACCCACTTACCCTGTAAAATAGCGAAAGGATGATCGCTTACAATATTCAAACCAGGATAAAACTGCTTCAATGGCTGCCCTTGCCGTTGTACCGCCTCTTTTTCAAGTGTAAGCACCAGATTTTCGTATGTAGTTGTGATGTCATAGGCGGCTGGCCCACCCACTATTACCTCGTTTTTCAGATACGTGCCACTACTACGGCCAAACTGCGTTACAGCTCCCTCTATATCGCTGAAATACTTGAGAAAATCTGCGGAACGTATTTGTTCAACTGTTAATCCTCGTTGCTGATTATAGAAAGCGTAAGCTATGAGCGTAATAGTGAGCAGGCCACTATTGGATTGATCGGGACGGGTCTGGCCGAGCTTGACCAATCCCCAATCAGGCATTCCTCCTATATCTACCCAACCATTTTTTAACGTCAGAGCGCTATGTATGCCGGGCCAATCAATACTTCCATACTTGTTCAATAAGACTTGAGCCCTCTCTTTCCAGACGGCGAAGACCAGTGGGCTAAAGACCAGAGATACAGGAATCAAGTCACCAGTGGACACTATGATATCCTGGCCATTATGTGCCTGCCTCCAGGCGGTACTCAACTGATTCAGTTCAAGGGAACTGGCTGGACTCCAGGCTGTCGGCTGTATATCACCACTAAGTATTCGCTGCTGGGCATCAACTGATCCACGAGGGTCCAGGGTTAGCTGAATAGCTTTCCCATTTACCAAGGTATTACTTTTGTTAAATTCTTCTACGGCAGCATTCATCCAATCTGCTTTTTCTGTACTATAAGAAAATGTGATGGGAATTGTGCCTATCGGACTTGTATGCGGTTGATTTGTTGTGCTTCGCGAAAAGAAGAAAAGGCCAAGACCACCTGCAGTTACCGCAGTTGCAGCCGCAATCCCTCCAATTAGTAGCCCTCGCCGTGAAACGCGAGGTTGACTAGTTTGGGGCGTGCCTGGAGTATTTCTAGGTGCAACAGAGGTTGGTGTTACTACATTAGGGGATCTATTGCTGGATTTCGGCTGAGTGGGTCCATGAGGTGTTATTGGAGTTGCAGGCAATGGCCGAGAAATAGAGAAGCCAGCTAATGGACCACTTGTAGGCAATCCCGGGCTATTCGGAGGCACAACACCGCTTACTATTATCGCCTGGTACATCTCAGCCGCAGACTGATAGCGATTCTGCGGTTCCTCCTCCATCGCCCTAAGCACAATGGCTTCCGTAGCTTGAGATATCCTGGGATTCAACTGGCGTGGTGTCTCGAATGCTTTTGGATTCACCCTGCGTGTTGGTGAATCAGCAGGCACCTCGTGTGTTAACAAATCATATAATGTCGCTCCTAATGCGTAAATGTCAGAGCGAGCATCGCTCTGACCACGCCCATACTGTTCAAGCGGGGCATAACCCTGCGAACCCAGTAAAGAGGTGTCCTTGGTCACCGTTGCTTTAAAAAAGCGGGCGATTCCAAAATCAATAAGCTTGATCTCTCTTTCACTTGTCACCATTACGTTCGAGGGCTTCATATCGCGAAAGATAATTGGGCGAGGTCGTGTGTGTAGATAGTTCAGCACATTGCAGAGTTGTAATGCCCACCCCATCACAAGCACCTCATTGAGCGGTCCCCCTGCCTCTTCCTGTTTTTTCTCCAACGTTTTGCCTTCGATGAACTCCATCACCAGGTAAGCTTTGCCACTCTCCTCAAAGAAATCGCTGACATTTGGCAGATTCGGATGGCTAAGAGACACCAATAAATCAGCTTCTTTACGGAAATCCTGCAACGCTTTTGCCTTCTCGCTGGGGTTGAGCTGTGCGTCGCTCATCTCTTTGACCGCAACCACACGCTGACCTTGAAATCGCTCGTCAATCGCCTTGTAAACTGCGCCAAAACCTCCTTTACCCATCAATTGAACTATCTGATATCGCCCACTCAGCAAGCTACCAATTGTTAATGCTCCAGTTGAGCGACGACCACTTGTACTGACCAAAGTGGATGCGCCAGTGGATAAAGGAGGATGAGAACCTGTAGTACTACTTGTGAGTTCATACCCACAGTTAGAGCAAAATTGATCCTGCGGAGAGTTGACCGTACCACAATTTCGACAGATTACCCCTGCTTGTCCCATCTTCTTATTTAGCGGTAGCTCATCAGACTGGGCTAATGAGCGTACCTGCATCCTTTCGGAGTTGATACATTTTTCAATACTTCTGTTTCATTAAGAAAGCCCACCACCGATTAGTGTGCGGGCGCTACATCAAACTAAGTATAGATTCCTTTTCTAACGCTGGCATCACTAAAATAGCTGCCATATCACAATCGTATCACAAGCCTGGTCAGCTATGAGTATTCAGTTCTTCAACATCGTTAGCGTACATACGTATTTTACATCACTATATGTTGACGCACCTACAAGTCCGTGCTAAAAAGGAGCAGTAAAGCTGCAATTGCAATAATCTTCACGAGTGGGCATATCTTGAAAAACACCATTGAGCCTCTCGCGCCTGTGAGTGCTGTTATCACAGCCATGATCAATAGCATAGCTGCGCCAAGTAGCCCTGCAAGAACGCCAAATATCGAGGCCACGATTCTTGTAGCGCTATTTGACATTGTTCTATCGCTCGAGGGAATCCTCCTTATCTTGCATAAAGTCTTTGCTTAGTGAAAGATAGTTCCTCAGGACCATGCTGAGCCATACTACCTTGCACAGCCATCTCCCCGATTTGCTCAATGGGGACGAGACGCACAAGTGGAATGATACGGTTAGTAGCTCTCTGGTATCGTTCATACGTAGGAGCTATACTTAGAGCCTATCCGAATAACCCAAAAACGTGGTAACATAGGAGGTATGAGCAAGCAAGAGAGCAAGAAACGAGAGCGAGAGCGAAGCCCGAATAATCGCACCACGACGGGCTTCCGCATGTCTGATGAGTTGTGGGCGCAGTTGCAGTCCCTGCTGCCGGTGCATGTGAATACGCACCGCTTTGGAGGAGGACGCCCACGTGTACCGGATCGCGACTGTGCCGATGCCATTTTCTACGTGCTGCGCACGGGCTGCCAGTGGCAAGCCCTGGATCAAACCGAGTTGTGTGCGCACTCGACGGCCCATGATCGCTTTCAAGAGTGGGTGCAGGCCGGAGTCTTCCTCAAGTTGTGGCAGGCGGGAGTTGAGCAGTTTGATGAACTCTGTGGCCTCGACTGGGACTGGCTCTCAATGGATGGGGCGATGACCAAAGCCCCGTTGGGCGGGGAAAAAAACCGGCCCCAATCCAACCGATCGGGGCAAGAGCGGGGTGAAACGTAGTCTGCTCACCGAGGGGCACGGATTGCCAATCGGTCTGACGATTGAGGGCGCCAATCGCCACGATATGAAACTCGTGCGTCCGACCATCGGAAGCATCATCGTCGACCGTCCCGAGCCAAGCGAGGAGCAGCCGCAAGGGATGTGCCTGGACAAAGGCTACGACTATGACGAGGTGCGCGATATCTTGCATGAGTTCGGCTTTACCGCCCATATTCGCCCACGAGGAGAGGAGGCCAAAGCCATCCAGAGAGAAGCGGGCTTCAAAGCGCGGCGGTGGGTGGTGGAGCGGGCACATTCGTGGATGAACCGCTTTCGTCGCCTGCTCATCCGTTGGGACAAAAAGCCGGAGAACTATCTGGCCTTTCTCCATTTCGCCTGCGGCTTGATCGCTTTTCGCTCTGCCGGAATATTTGGATAAGCTCCCCACTCGGTCAGTCGCGAGTGATTGGTACATCGCTGTTGGCCAGGCGCTTGCTTGCGCGCGGTGGAGATTGAATTGACCGATCTGACTACTTTTTGCTATCATTGGCGAACTGTGAAATCTCGTAGCATGGTTCTGCTCAAACAGGAGCATATCGCATGATCAAAGCCGTCGTGTCTGATATTGGTGGTGTATTCGAGTTGGAACCCCTGGGACGTGATCCCACCGCGCGATTTCCTGAGATGATCGCGGACTGGGAGATGCGCCTGCAACTGCCGCCCGGAGAATTACATGCCCGCAGAAAAGAAATGAACCGGTATTTCGACGCATCAGGGAAAGACGGCGAGTTGGGAACGCAGTCACAGGCGGAATGGCAGGCAGGATTGCGCCAGTTCATCGGCATGACGCCAGCGCAACTGGAGGCCTTTGTCGAAGATTTCTGGAATATCTATCTTGGGGACCCGAATCCTGAGCTGGTTGCCTACCTCAGCGCCCTCCGCCCTCGCTATCGCACCGCCCTACTCAGCAACAGCTTTGACGGCGCGCGCGAACGTGAACAGGACCGCTATCATTTCGCGGAAATGGTGGACTTCATCATCTATTCTCACGAAGTCGGCCTCGCCAAGCCTGATCCCCGCATCTATGCACTCACCAGCCAACGTTTAGGGGTGCAGGCACAAGAGATCGTCTTCCTCGATGATGCCGAGCGCAATGTCGCCACCGCTGCGGCCTCTGGGTTTCACGCCATCCTCTACCAAAATAATGCCCAGGCCATCGCTGAGATAGATCGGTGCTTGCAGGCGCTGTAAGGACCTCTGCCATCCGCTGATGTTCGGTATGGACGCGCGTCGGCACTGGCCGAACGATTCCTCGCACGCGGCGGGGGACGAATTGACCAATCTGATGGTTCTTGCGCCAGATCGGTGCTGTTTGGCTCATACTTCCCATTGTACCAGGTTATTCGGATAGGCTCTTAGTACGTGCGGCCAGAAAGCGATCGCTTCATCATCAGTCATTAGCTCTGCATATACCTGGAAAGAACGGTTCATCACCTGAACTCGTACAATCGGAGTAGTCTTCAGATTGTAAAACCAACCAGGGTGAGACGATCGACCACTGTTGGAAGCTACGATGATCAAGTTTTCACCATCTTGGAAGAACTAGAGCAGGGCCGTTCGGACCTTTCCAGTCTTGCGTCCACGTGTCGTGAGAATCAACACATTGACCCGCAAGAGATTGGCAATGCGGCCACCTGTCAGCCGGTATAAGCCTATACCGAGGACCCCAAGTCTTTTATCAAGCTCGTAATTCAGATACAGGGCAACCTTATCTTTGATTGAGAGGTCTCCGTTTGATGCCTTGCCAATATTTCTCATTCTCTCCACAAAAGCACGGGCAAGAGGATAGTAGAGTGGGAACGTGCCGATGAGCAGAGTACTACTTACTACCGCAACCACACCTGCCAAGGTACGCGTCTTCAGCTTGTTCATGATTGCCCTCCCTTTATTCCAGTAACTGAAAATTTGTAATGCGCGGTTTGCTCACACCTGTTTGAGCTATGTTAGAGCTGGCTGGAATTGCACAGCAAGGTCGTTCGCCCAGGTGCGAATTACCGTCCAAACCCGTATATCGCTGGCTGGCATTTTCTTGAGGGCCGGTATCAAGTTGTGTGGAAATGTGAGCTTCTCAGGGTCGAACTTCCCGCCAAAGATTTCAATTGCAGATGGGGTCAGCCAGGGAAACTTCGACAGCTCTTTATCAAGTTGCTCGCGCGCACCCTGAAATTCCTTCTCATCAGTATGTAACGGGCCGAGTGCGAAAATGGCAATTGGCCGTGTTGTGAGCTTTGTGCGATATTTCGTCAGGAAATTGAGCGCGTCCTTATGCCAATGGAACATGTAGAGGGGTGCTCCAATCACGACCGCCTGGTATTGATCAACGCTATGTACTTGCCGCAAGGGCAGAAGTTCGACCTCAAATCCACTTTCGCGAATCGTTTCCGCGACTACCTCAGCCACTTCCTGAGTAGAGCCATAATGTGTTGCATATGTTACTAAAATCGAATCTGACATATTTCTTCCTCCTTTTCAAATCTTAAGGGATTGATTTTTTAAGCTTCGTTGACGTCTTTTGTACACTGCTGGGCCAGCCCTCAGGCGGAGACCACCATGTTCCACCAGGATATGATCGCCAGATCCATACGTGAGCAACGAATGCACCGGTGAAAGCCAGAGCAAAACCAAGCATTTCCCCATAAGGGACATTCAATTGGTTGCCTATCGGTGGGATCAGGAAGTAGCCAAGTATCAAGTTGAGCGCAAGTAAACTACAAAGTACGCTCACCGTTCCTAGAAAGATGGTCTGTATGAGTTGACTTCCGCGCAGCACCCAATATGGAGCATGGGCACGCCTGGTTGAGACTGTTCGGGAGAGGTAAGCAAACACGAAGTAGATCACCGGTCCAGCTACCAGAAGACTGGGCGCTCTCACA
>Ga0187777_10002528_pt1 | contig 11685 bp, 10 predicted proteins | sample 1015_Q2_SP5_10_M_FD_132416 | JGI IMG/M metagenome (GOLD analysis project Ga0187777, IMG submission 132416) | Tropical peat soil microbial communities from peatlands in Department of Meta, Colombia - 1015_Q2_SP5_10_MG | ecosystem: Environmental > Terrestrial > Soil > Wetlands > Peat | place...
CGAGGTACAGGTAGAACCAGAAGACGAAGATGTAGCCGACGTAGCCCTGGAGCGAGTAGCTGGCGGTGAGCAGGACGAAGCTGCGGGTCCGCAGCGGGCGGTCTGCGGCCACCGGCCGGGGAGCCGGCTCGCCCTCCGCCGCGGCCTGGTCGGCCGGCGCCTCGCCGGCGAGGCGCCAGGCGAGTGCCGTCGCCAGCGCCGGCAGCGCCGACGCGGCGAGCGCCACTCGCCAGCCCCAGCGGACCATCACCGCCGAGAGCAGAGGCGGTGCCGCTGCCGAGCCGATGGCGATCGACGCCACCACGAACCCGTTCGCGCGCGCCCGGCTGCCCGGCGTGACCCAGGCCGCCACCCCCCTCGCCGCCGCCGGGAAGGTCGGCGCCTGCCCGATCCCCAGCAGGAAGCGCAGCACGAGGAGCGTCGCGAGCGTCGCGGAGGTCGAGGAGCCGAGCGGGCCACGGCCGACGAAGAGCTGCAGGCTGGTGGCCGCCAGCCACCACCAGGAGGCGCGCTCGAGGACCCTGCGGGTGCCCCAGCGATCCGACAGCAGCCCGCCCGGCACCATGAAGAGGGTGTAGCCGAGGAGGAAGGCGCTGAACACCCGCCCCATCTCGGCCTGGGAGAGCTGGAGCTCGCCCATGAGCAGCGCCCCGGCCACGGAGACGTTGACGCGGCAGAGGTAGGCGGCGGAGGCCGTGGCGCAGAGCAGCGCGACCCACCTCCACTGCCGCCGGGGCATCAGCGCCTCAGCCACTTGTGCATGAGGACCTCGGAGGCGCCGTCGATGACGTAGTCCTCCAGCACCCCGACCTTCTCATAGCCCTGCCGCTCGTAGAGACGCCTGGCACCCTCGTTGAACGAGGACACGCAGAGGAAGAAGTGCCGGGCCTGCGGACGGTAGCGGTCCTCGACGAAGGCCAGCAGGCGTCGCCCGACGCCGCGGCCGCGCGCCAAGGCGGCGACCGCGATGGAGGCGAGGTAGGGCGAGCCGGCCACGCCGCGCGGGTGGACGAGCGCGAAGCCGACCGGCGCGCCGGCCCCTCGCGCCACCAGCAGCTCGTAGCCGGGGCGGCCGCAGGTCTCGCGGCAGGACTCGAGGCTGCGCCCCAGCGTGACCCAGGGGTCCGAGCCGGCCATCAGCCGGGCGCACCACTCGCGCTCCTCGTCCAGCGCCGGTCCGATCTGGAGGCCGTCCATGCGGCGAAACGATACCCCAGGGACGTGGGGCTTTGGCCTCCGGCGAGAGACGACTCTAGAAGGCCTCCTGCACGGCGAGGTAGATGCCGTGCTCGCCGCCCTGGCCGTGGCCGAAGTCCACGGCCAGGTTCGTCTTCGAGCGCTTGTTGATCGACAGCCGCAGCCCGACGCCGGCGGCGCTGGCGAACGAGTCGAACAGCTTCTCGCCCGTCTGCTCGTTGCTCAGCGTCTCGGTGTTGATGAAGGCGACCATGCCGAAGAGGCCGTTGCCGGTGATCGTCCAGCGGTATTCGGCCTCGCCATAGAGCAGCCGCTGGCCGCGGAAGCGGCCCTGCCCGTACCCGCGCCCGGAGCGACCGTAGGTGTCCCATCCGGTCGCCGGCAGGTCCAGGTAGGGCGCCGTGCCCCCGGTCACCAGGTTGCCGAAGGTCCAGAACGCCAGTTTGTGGCGGGCGTCGCCCGAGAGGCGGAGGTACGTGCGCACGTCGTAGTTCAGCTGCTGCCAGGTCGAGGTGCCGCCCAGGAAGTCCTTGAAGAACATCTGGTAGCTGGTGCTGGCGTACCAGCCGCGGCTGGGGTTGATCGGGCTGTCGCGCGAGTTGTAGAGGGCGCTCAGGCTGGCGCCGGCGGAGGTCTGCGACTCGAGAGGGAGGCCGAATTGGTTCGAGTAGGTGACGTAGGGCGACTCGTCCCAGGTCGGGGCCGAGTTCTCGTCGGGCGCCACGTGGCTGTGGATGCCGTAGAGGAAGCTCGCGCCGAGGAAGAGGTTCCTGCGGACCTTGCGGTAGAGGGTCTCGTGGAAGCGGAAGTAGTCGAACTTCATGCCGACCGCCTCCTCGGTGGTCGAGCTGCTGCCGAGGCCGTAGGTCGTCTGCGAGGTCCAGTACAGCCGGTTGTCGCCCACGAGGTTCCAGGCGTTGTCGCGCGCCGAGGCGTCGAGCTTCGCGTTCACCAGCACCTGGCCCTTGGTGGTGGCGGTGGCGCTCGCCACCAGCGAGGAGATCTGGGTGGACTCGGGCGCGCCCCGGTAGAAGGCGATGTTGCCGGCCGCACCGAAGCCGGCGCCGTTCGCCGGGTTGTAGCTGATCACGGGGGCGGCCGCGATCATGAGCCGCGTGTAGTCGTACTCCAGGCTGGGCGGCGACTTGTCGAGCCAGTCGCGCAGGACGTCGAAGATGTCCTTCTGGGCGGCGGCGGTGTCGGCGGGCGTGGTCGGCGCCGTCGCCGCGGGCGTCTCCTGCGGCTGGGGAGCGGCCGGGGGCTCTGCGGCCGCCGCGCCGTGGGCGGATACGCCGACCGTCAGCAGGACCAGCGAGGCCGGCAACCAGCGCACGGGCAGCACCTCCGCGGGCCAGCTCCTCAGCTGGCGGGGACCTTGTCCACCTTCCAGCCGCGTGCGGAGGTGTCCTGCTTCGCCGCCGCCGACAGCGTGGCGCTCGTCCGCAACTCGAGGGCGGTGGCCTTCAGCTCGCTCTTCGACCGCTGGGTGACCTCGCCGAGCGCCTTGTCGTAGGGCTGGGTCCAGCCCACCCAGTCGACCGGGAGCAGCACGACGGCGCGGCCGTCCTTCGTCTTCGCCACCGCCCCGCGCGAGTCGGGGAGCAGAGCCGTGACCGACTCCGCCTCGTGGAAGTGCGCCAGCATCTCGGCGCTCTCCACGAAGAAGACGGCCTCGCGCTCGGTGTCGGCATCCGCCGCCGTCTCCACGTAGTCGGCGCAGCCGGGGACGTTGACTGCCCGCAGCGCCGCCGCGAGGCGCGTGTGCAGGCTGAGCGAGAAGCCCTTGCTGCTGTAGAGCTTCTTGATCGTCTCCGGCTTGACGCCCAGCTCCGCCAGCTTCTGCTGGTTGCCCTTCAGCAGCGCCTCGGGGTCCTGGCTCCACACCAGGTTGCCGACGGTCGCCGTGCTGGAGACGCCGCCGGCCATGCCCTTCGCCGTGGCGCCGGGATCCTTGACCGCCGACGCCGCCCCCTTGCCCACGTTGAGGCCCACCTCCTGCAGCCGGGTGGCCAGCATGGTCCGTCCCTCGGCCTGCAACGGACCGTAGTCCGTGGTGATGTCGAACCGCCGTGCGAGGGAGCTCGATCGCATGTCAGCTCCTTGCAGCTGCTTGTTGTCAGAGGAGGAACGAAAGGAAGACCTGGACGCCGTGGAACTTCACCTCGCCGCCGAGCTGGACCGAGGTGGCGGCGCGGTCGTAGCGATACCGGTAGTACTTGTACTGGACGCCCAGGCCGGCGTTCCTGAAGAAGTAGTAGTCGGCGGCCACCCGCCAGTCCGCGACCTCGGCGTTCTCGTTCTGCGGCTTCACCTTGATGTAGAGGAAGTCGGCCTGGGCCGTCAGCCTCTTGGTGAGCCACCCCTGCGTGTAGCCGCCGATGGCCCCGGTCACGCTGCCGATGCTGGTGCTCAGGTTGAGGGTCTGGCTCCGGGGCCCGCTGGGGCCGATCACGCTCCCCGTGGCATCGATGCCCGCGTTCAGCCAGAGGTAGCCGAATCCGATGGCGGGGCCGATCTCGAAGCGGTCGTTCTTGACGATGGCGAAGCGATAGTAGCCGCCCAGCAGGTCGGCGCCGGTGGAGGTGGACGCGCTGAGCCCCGCAGTGTAGTCGTCGCCGCCCCAGTTGAAGCCCTGCTGCAGAGTGTAGTTCGCGCGGTCCCGGTGCACGCGCGTGTACGACAGCTTGAGTTGGTGCCGCCTGGCGATCCGCCAGGTCCCGTCGACCCAGAACGTGTTCACCTTCGGGCTGATCCCCAGCTCGTTCTCGAAGTTGATGTCGCCGCCTCCGCCGCTCGGCCCGTTGAGGCGCAGGATCGTTTCGGCGCTGAGGTGGAAGTAGCCGGTGTCGATCTGCAGTGTCTTGGGAAGGCCGTTCCAGCTCTCGGTGGAGGACGACTGCCCGAACGCGGCCGGGGCGACCAAGGCCGCCGCCACAGCGACCCACAACGCCTTCATCACCTCACCTCCCTGGGGGAGAGACCGCTGCCCTAGAATACCTCCGGAATCCAGGACCGGTTCTTCATCGGCTTCTCGTCGTCGTAGGCGTTCTTCTTCGAGCGGTCGACCTCGTCGATCTTCGTCCGCTTGACCCGCTTGTAGGGGATCTGTCCGAGCAGGTGGGCGATGAGGTTGAGCCGTGCCCGCTTCTTGTCGTCCGAGCGCACGACGTGCCAGGGCGCGTGCTTCAGGTCAGTGGCCGCCAGCATCATGTCCCGCGCCCTGGAATAGTCGTACCAGCGGCGGCGCGACTCGAGGTCGGTGGGGCTGAGCTTCCATTGCCGGAGCGGGTCCTCGATGCGGGCGGCGAAGCGCTTCTTCTGCTCCTCCGGGCTCACCTCCAGCCAGTACTTCAGCAGCCGGATGCCGCTGTCCACCACCTGCTTCTCGAACATCGGGCAGATCTCCAGGAAGCGGCGGTGCTGCTCCCGGGTGCAGAACCCGAGCACGTACTCGACGCCGGCGCGGTTGTACCAGCTGCGGTCGAAGATGACGATCTCGCCCGCCGCCGGGAAGTGCTGCATGTATCGCTGCACGTACAACTGGCTCTTCTCCCGGTCGGAGGGAGCCGGCAGCGCGACCACCCGGAAGACGCGCGGGCTCACGCGGTCGGTGATCGCCTTGATGGTGCCGCCCTTGCCGGCGGCGTCGCGGCCCTCCAGGACCACCACGATGCGCTGACCGGTGGCCTTCACCCACTCCTGCAAGTGGCACAGCTCGACCTGCAGCTTGCGCATCTCCTTCTCGTAGCGCTTCGTCTTCAGGCGCGTGCCCTCGCCGTCGCCCTCGCCGTTCTTCTTCCTCTTCTTCGTCTTCGAGTTCGAGCCTTTCATGTCTTCCCCTCGGCAGAGTACGCCCCTCTGCAAAGGGCAGCATGGACCGGCCTCGCGGGCGCGGGGAAGTAACACCCGCCGTAACTTACGTCGGGGGGCGGCGGGTGCCGGTGCGCTGGCACCCGCTGCTGCGGGCGGCCGGCTAGAACCTGTACCCGAGCGACGCGCCGAGCTGGAAGCTGTGGCTCTTGTAGGTGCCGTCGTACTGGTAGCGGCTGAGGCCCAGGGTCGAGCTGTCACGGAAGGCCACGTAGCGCGCGTCGAAGTCGATCCGCAGGCGCTCGTACTTCCAGCTGCCGCCGCCGCCGAAGGTGTAGCGGTCGGCGTCGTGGACGAAGGGCGAGATGGTCGCGGTGGGAGCCGGGCTGTGGTCGTAGCCGAAGCCGCCCCGCACCTCCCACTGGTCGCGGATCAGGTATTCGACGCCCAGCGCGCCGCGCCAGGTGCTCGACCAGTCCTGCGGCAGCGTCGCGTCGTATGCGGGCGCGTTTGCGAAGGTCAGGGTGACGACGTCGAAGCTCGACCACAGCATCCACTGGACGTCCCCCTCCACCGTCCAGTAGCCGTGGCGCCAGGCGACGCCGGCGGCGACGCTGCCGGGGTAGGTGAACTTCGCCGTCCCCGGCTGCGAGGCGGGCAGCGCGCCGGCGACCGCCTGGTCCACGTCGTTGTTGCCGGTGAGGATCTGGACGAAGTCGGCCTGGGTGGTGTGGTCGATGGTGACCTTGTGGCGGTAGGAGACGCCGAACGAGAGGTCCTCGCTGGGGCTGGCCAGGATCCCCACGTTGAACCCGACGCCGGTGTCGGTGCCGCTCGCCAGCGTCAGCTGGGCGACGTCGGTCGGCTGCGGGAAGGGGTTGGGCTCGGCGGTGAGCCGGCGGGCCATGCTGAACTTGGACAGCCGGATGTCGACTCCGGCGCCCACGGCTAACCGGTCGGCGAGCTTGTAGGCGATGGTCGGGTTGATCGACCAGGACTCGATCTCGCAGTCGAGGCAGATGAAGCGCCCGCTGTAGGTGTCGGGGTTCTGCCACTTCGAGTGCAGCGAGAACGGGCGGTCGAAGCCGAGGCCCACGACCGTCCGCTGGCCGACCTGCTGTGAGTAGAAGATCGCCGGCATCAGCGCGAGCCCCCGGTCCGAGGTCTCGAGCGTCCCCTGCGGCGGTGTCGGGCCCGAACCTGTGAAGTCGGTCGAGAGGGAGGACAGGGCGCCGGCGACCAGGATCTGCTTGCCCTTCAGGAAGGCGATGCCGGCGGCGTTGTAGTAGATGGCCGACGGGTCGGACGCCTGGGCGACGTACGCGCCGGCGAAGCCCATGGCCCGGGCGCCCTGGCTCTCGACGGCGAAGCCCGACGCGTGGAGTGAAACGGGGACGGCCAGGAGCGGCAGCGCCAGAAGCGCCCGCGGCGTGCAGCCTCGGTAGAACATCGAACCTCCTGCTTCTTTCTGACCCCGCCGGAGTATAACAGCCACCGTCTGTGGTGTAGCGCCACATTTTCACCGCAATACGCTGAGGTCGGCGCGATGAGCGCCGGTCCCTTAGAATCGCTCGCCATGGCACGCTTCACCCTCCCGCTCGTTCTGTTGCTCGCCGCCTCGGCCCCGGCGGCCGCCCAGCCGGCCCCCGGCACCCAGCCGCTCACCCACGAGTCGCTGTGGCTGATGAAGCGGGTCGGCCAGCCGGTGGTCTCGCCCGACGGGCGCTGGGCCGTGTTCCCGGTGACGGAGCCGGCCTACGACGAGAAGAAGGAGGTGCAGGACCTCTGGATCGTGCCGGTGGACGGCAGCGCCGGGCCGCGCCGGCTCACCGGCGGCAGGGCCGGCGAGACCGCGCCGTCCTGGAGCGCCGACAGCCGGCGGCTGGCGTTCGTCGCCAAGCGCGACGACGACGAGGTGGCGCAGGTGTACGTGCTGGACCTCGTGGGCGGCGGGGAGGCGCAGCGGCTCACCGCCTCGCCGCTCGCCGCCCGCACGCCGCGCTTCAGCCCCGACGGACGCTGGATCGCCTACCAGAGCGCGGTGTACGAGGGTGCCACCGACCTCGAGTCGAACCGCAGGCTGGTGGCGGCGAAGAAGGAGGCGAAGTCGAAGGTCCGCGCCTACGAGACGTTCCCCATCCGCCACTGGGACCGGTGGCTCGACGAGACGCGGACCCACGTGTTCACGATCGCCACCGACGGCAGCGGATCGGCCCGCGATCTCCTGGCCGGGACGAGGCTCGCCGCCGAACCCGGGTTCGGCGGTGCGGCCGGCGAGACGTCCGGCGACGACCTGCGGCCGGCGTGGGCAAAGGACGGCCGGTCGCTGGTGATCGTGGCCAGCACCAACCGCACGGACGCCGCGCACTCGCCGACCAACACCCACCTCTATCAGCTGCCGCTGGGGGGCGGCGAGCCCGCGCCGCTCACCTCGGGGCACACCAGCGAGGACGCGCCCCGTTTCGCGCCCGACGGCCGCACCCTCTGCTACCGAGCCGGCGAGGAGTGGGGCCGCATCTACGCGATCGACCGCCTCGCCTGCGCCGCCTGGCCCTGGACGGGCGCCGGGAAGGTGATCACCGCAGGCTTCGACCGCTCGGTCGCCGACTTCGCCTACGACCCGGCCTCGCCGGTCGTCTACCTCACGGCCGAGGACCAGGGCTTCGTACGGCTCTACTCGGTGCCGCTCTCCGGCGGTCCGGTCACCCCGGTGCTCGAGAGCCGCGGCGCGTTCTCTTCCATCGAGACGCCGGAGCGCGCGAGCGCGCCCGTCATCGTGGCCTCGTGGGGCAGCGCCACCGAGCCGCCCGAGATCGTCCGCGTCGACCCGGTGGCCCGCACCAGGGTCCGGCTGACGGAGCTCGACGTCGCCGCCGCGGCGGCCCTGCCCTGGCAGCCGCTCCAGGAGTTCTCCTTCACCGGCGCCCGGGGCCGGCGGATCCACTCCTTCGTGGCGCTGCCGCCGGGGTTCGACCCGGCGCGGAAGTACCCGCTGCTGGTGCTCATCCACGGCGGCCACGCGAACATGTGGCGCGACTCGATCTCCCTGCGCTGGAACTACCACCTGCTGGCGAGCCCCGGCTACGTGGTGCTGCTGACGGACTATCGCGGCTCGACCGGCTACGGCGAGGCCTTCACCCTCGACATCCTCGGCGACCCTCTGCGCGGTCCCGCCTTTGACATCAACCGCGCCGCCGACGAGGCGATCCGGCGCTACCCGTTCATCGACGCCACCCGGCAGGCGGCCGGCGGCGCCAGCTACGGCGGCCACCTCGCCAACTGGCTGGAGGCCTCGACCGGCCGCTACCGCTGCCTGATCAGCCACGCCGGCCTCGCCAGCCTCACCTCGCAGTGGGCGACCAGCGACTCCATCTTCCACCGCGAGCTGATGATGGGGGCGCCCTTCTGGGAGAAGCCGGAGGCCTGGCGCGACCAGAGCCCGGTCGCCTACGCGAAGAGCTTCAAGACGCCGATGCTCCTCTCCGTCGGCGAGAACGACTACCGGGTCCCGGCCAACAACACGCTGGAGATGTACGCCGTGCTCTCGAGGATGAAGGTCCCCACGCGGCTCCTGGTCTGGCCCGACGAAAACCACTGGATCCAGAAGGGCGAGAACAGCCGCGTCTTCTACCAGGAGGTCCGGGACTGGCTGGCGCGCTGGCTGAAGTAGCGCCTTCAGGTCAAGTACGCAGGCAGTGCGGCCCCAGGGCCGAGGCCAGGGGGTCGGCGTCGGGCGCGCAGAAGCCCAGGCTGAGCCGCCGGCGCCAGCCCTCGGCGTGCTGGAAGCGAGAGGACCACTCGCCGACCTCCCGCATCAGCGCGCGCATCGCCTGCAGGTACGAGCTCATGCCCTGGCTCTCGTCGAGCCACTGTTGCTGCGAGCGGTGGCAGGCCAGCATGGCGGTCTTGCGCTCCAGGACCTCGCCGCCCACGTCGACGTAGTGGGTCGGGCGCACCACGGAGCCGAGCGGGTCGCGGTTGCCGTGCGGCTGCGCGTGGTAGACGGTCAGGGGCAGGTCGATCGGAGCCGCCTCTGGCTCGGTCCGCAGGTTCGGCATCCCGCGCCCGAAGGCCGCCGACACCGCCAGCCGGCAGGCGTTCTCGTGGTCCTCCATGTAGTCGGCCGGCGAGTGCGTCAGCAGGATGCCGGGAGCCACCTGCCGGACGAGCGCGGCCAGCCGCACCATGGTGCGAGGCTCGTAGAGCACCTCGAAGTCGTTCACCAGGCTCTCGTGCCAGGCGAACCCGGCGAGGCGGCACGACTCCTCCGCCTCGCCGCGACGCACGCGCGCCGTCTCCTCGCGCCCCAGCGTGCTGGAGCCGCAGCACCCGTTGGCGACCGCCAGGCAGTGGACCTGGTGGCCGACCGCCTTCAGGCGCAGCAGCGTCCCCGCCGCCAGGAACTCCATGTCGTCCGGGTGCGCGAAGACGGCGAGTGCCGTGGTCATGGCCGACGACTGGTACACCCGAACGGGGGCGGATTCAAGGTAGTGTTGGGGCGCGGAGGCGAGGACGTCGCCGCCTTGGAGGTGACCCGTGGACCGTCCCCTTCGGGTGCTCGTGGCCGGCTGCGGCAACATGGGCAAAAGCCACGCCCGCGCGTACCACCGGATGCCGGGGTTCGAGGTGGTCGGCCTGGTCAGCCGCAGCCCCGCCTCGCGCCAGGCCCTCGCCAGCGAGCTCGGAGGCGTGCCCGACTTCGGCGACTACCAGCAGGCGCTGCTCTCGACGCGGCCCGACGTGGTGAGCGTCAACACCTACCCCGACACCCATGGCCCCTTCGCCCGGGCGGCGATCGAGGCCGGCTGCCACGTCTTCTGCGAGAAGCCGCTGGCCACCACCGTGCCGGAGGCGCAGGCCGTCGCCGACGCGGCGCGCGCGCGCGGCCGCAAGCTGGTGGTCGGCTACATCCTGCGCGTCCACCCGGCCTGGACGCGGTTCATCGAGATCGCCCGCACCCTGGGCAAGCCGCTGGTGATGAGGATGAACCTCAACCAGCAGAGCCACGGGCCCGCCTGGAACTGGCACCGACACCTGATGGAGTCGATGAGCCCGCTGGTGGACTGCGGCGTGCACTACGTGGACGTCATGTGCCAGATGACCGGCGCCCGGCCCCTCCGCGTCTCCGCCATCGGGGCACGCCTGGCCGGCGAGCTGAAGCCGGGGATGACCAATTACGGCCAGCTGCAGGTGGTGTTCGACGACGGCTCGGTCGGCTGGTACGAGGCGGGCTGGGGCCCGATGATGAGCGAGGTGGCCTTCTTCGTGAAGGACGTGGTCGGGCCTCTGGGCTCGGTGTCGATCGTCAAGGACCCGAACGAGAGCCGGGCCGGGGGCTCGGACGACATCGACAGCCACACCAAGACCAACTGCCTGCGCCTGCACCACGCGGCCATCGGCCCCGACAACCAGTTCCTGCAGCAGGACGAGTTCATCAGCACCGAGGACGAGCCCGACCACCTGGCGCTCTGCCAGCGCGAGCAGGAGGTCCTGCTGCGTGCGATCGTCGAGGACCTCGACCTCACCGACCACGTGCAGGACGCGGTGAACAGCCTGCGCATCGTCCTCGCCGCCGACGAGAGCCAGAGGCGGGGCGAGGTGGTGACGCTGCAGGAGGACGCGAGATGACGAGGACGGTGGCGGAGTGGTGCGCCTGGGCACGGGAGCGCCGGGCGGCGTTCGAGTCGGTCCCCCTGAGCGAGCAGCTGCAGGGCGAGCGCGTGCAGGTCGGCTTCTCGCTGACCCTGTACCTCGCGGCGCCGATGGACGCGGCGGCGGGTCCCGAGCGCAGCGAGGCGATCCGGCGGCTGTGGGCCGAGCTGAACGAGTTCGCCCAGGCGGTGGCGCCCGAGGACCAGCGCACGGCCCGGGTGGACATCGAGCAGGCGCCGCGGGTCGTGCTGCGGCCCGAGAACGACTTCCAGCCCCAGGTGGGCCTCACCTTCCACCTCTTCCCGCGCGGCGTGGCGCTCTCGGCGATCGCCGACGAGGACCAGCGGCGGATGACCGAGCTGAAGAGGCGCCTGCTCGGCTTCGGGCTCAAGCAGGCGAAAGCGTAGGGCGGGACCGGGCAATGGCGAACGCCAGGACGACGACCAGGCGTTTCCCGGGCGCTCGCGCGGCGGGCGAGTGGGAGAGGGGCTGGCAACGGACCTGGAAGAAGCTGGGGTTCATGCCCTACGAGCTGCCGGCGGACGGCTCGCCGGCTCGGCAGGAGCACGACTTCCTGATGAACCCGCGGACCGCCGATGGCGAGCGCGAGCGCCTGCTGCGGATCCAGGAGGAGTTCGAACGCGGCTTCCGCGCGCTGGCGCAGCTCGGTCCGGCGGTGACCGTCTTCGGCTCGGCGCGGTTCGAGGAAGGCCACCGCTACTACGAGCTGGCCCGCGAGGTCGGGCGCGAGCTCGCCCGGGCCGGCTTCGTCACCATCACCGGTGGCGGCCCGGGGGTCATGGAGGCGGCGAACCGCGGCGCGTACGAGGCGGGCGGCCCGAGCTACGGCCTCAACATCCTGCTGCCGCACGAGCAGGGCGCGAACCCGTTCGTCGACTGCAGCGTCGATTTCCGCTACTTCTTCGTGCGCAAGGTCATGCTGGTCAAGTACTCCTGCGGCTACGTGGTGATGCCGGGCGGGCTGGGGACCCTCGACGAGTTCTTCGAAGCGGCGACGCTCATCCA
>Ga0187777_10002529_pt1 | contig 11681 bp, 11 predicted proteins | sample 1015_Q2_SP5_10_M_FD_132416 | JGI IMG/M metagenome (GOLD analysis project Ga0187777, IMG submission 132416) | Tropical peat soil microbial communities from peatlands in Department of Meta, Colombia - 1015_Q2_SP5_10_MG | ecosystem: Environmental > Terrestrial > Soil > Wetlands > Peat | place...
CTGTTTGGGTAAATTAAAGAACCGATGCCGCAGACAACCAAATATTTAGCTGTCGGCTTGTTGCTCTGTCCGCTTCTGGTGAGCTCAGCCGAGGCGCAACTGCGAGGTCATGGCGGGCCGGTCCGGGCACTGGCTATCGCGCCAGATGGTGCGCAAGCGATATCGGGCAGCTTCGACACATCGGCGATCCGCTGGTCGCTCACGCGCAATGTCGCGGAGCAGGTGATGCGTTTCCACGACGGAGCCGTGAACGCCGTTGCTTACCTGAAAGACGGACGCCTGGTCACCGCCGGCGCTGATGCGCACATAGCACTCTGGACACCAGGCCGACAGCAACCCGACAAAGTGTTTGACGGTCACACCGCGCCGGTCGCAAGCTTTGCGGTTTCACCGGACGGCGCAACGTTCGCCTCCGCGTCATGGGATCGCACGATCCGTCTTTGGCCGATGGCCGGCGGCGCGCCGCGCGTGCTCGAAGGCAATACGCAAAACGTCAACGGCGTCGCGTTCACACCGGACGGCAAGAGTGTGGTGAGTGCGGGTTATGACGCCACTTTGCGCATTTGGTCGGTCGCCGACGCAAGCGCGGCTGTTTACAATCTGCCATCGCCATTGAACGCGGTGGCAATCGCGTCGGACGGCGAGATTGTCGCCGCAGGAGCGAGCGGCAAGGTTTTTTTTGTGTCGCCCAAAGGCGATGTGCTTGCCGAAATTGAGGCCTCGCCGACGTCGATCATTGCAGTCGCCATCTCGCCCGATGGCAATCTTGTTGCTGCTGCTGGAATTCGCGGTTCGGTGGCGGTCATTGAGCGCAAAACCCGGAAGCTCGCCCGAACGCTTGTTGGCCCCGGATTGCCGGTCTGGTCGGTCGCATTTTTCCCTGACAACCGTACGTTATTGACCGGCGGTACCGACCGCGTCATCCGCCGGTGGGACGCATCGAACGGCGAGCCGGTCGGCGCGGTCATGGTTGGCGCGCCCGAGGATCCTTTGGCGGCCTATGCCGGCGACCATGGCGCCGACGTATTTCGCGCCTGTGTCGCCTGCCACACGCTGTCTCCCGACGAGGGTAACAAGGCCGGTCCCACGCTTGCCGGAATATTCGGGCGCCGCATCGCCACACTACCCGGCTACAATTTTTCGCCGGCGCTGAAGAAGCTCGAGATTGTTTGGACGCCTGAAACGGTTTCCAAGTTGTTCGAGATCGGGCCGGCGAACTATACGCCCGGGACCAAGATGCCCGAGCAGACAATCGGCTCGGTTGAGGATCGACAGGCGTTGGTTCAATTTCTCGAAAAAGCAACGAAGAAGAAATAGCTAGCCTTCGCCCTTTTCCTCTCGCTCGCGCAAATAGTCATCTGTTGTACGCAGACGTGGGCGCGCCGACGCCGCAAACGGATCGAACTGCTCTTCGGTCATCACGACGACACGGCAGTCTTCGCACATGCGGATGGCGTCGAGCCGTTTTTTCGAATCTTTGTACATCCAGTGCTTGCCTTCCAGCTTGGCGATCACGCGTTCAACCGAACTTTTCACGCCGAATGGTTTGCCGCAGCGGATGCATTCGGCGGGTTCCTCCTGCTTGATGATGCGGCGCATGGCGGTAGCGGCGCGGAAATCGATCTGCGGCTTCAGGCTAATCACCTTTTCCGGGCAGGTCGCCTTACACAGGCCACACTGCACGCACGCATCCTCTGCAAATCGCAGCATCGGCCGATCGGGGTCATCCGAAAGGGCGCCGGTTGGGCAAGCTGATACGCATGAGAGACATAGTGTGCAGCCCTCGATCTTGACGTCGATCGTGCCGAACGGCGCGCCATCGGGCAGGGAGACAATATCGACCGGCGCTGGTGCGGCCCCATGCAGTTCGCGCAAGGCAAGACGCATAACGTCGCGTTTGGCGCCGGTCGCGGAGAAGGTAGCAGGCTTGGCCGCGCCGGCGAGCGCCTCAATCGAGCGCAAACTGTCACCGAGCGCATCAGGGTCATCGGTTTCGATTGTTGCGATGCGCGCTCCATTGAAACCAAGACCGGCAAGGACCGGTTCGGCCAAACCAATTGTCTGGCGCAAGCCGGCTACATCGTGTCGCGGCTTTGCGCGTATGAGAAATCGCACCGCAGAAGCGCCATACGCAAACGCGGCTGCGATTGATTCCAGCCCGACCTGGGTGACCTCGTTCACTTCAACCGGCAGTACATTCGCCGGCAGGCCGTTACCGTGACGGGCAAGCGCGTCGATCAACTCGCCGCCATGCTCACTGTCGTGAAACATCACGATGGCCTGTTTGCCGCCTGCATCGCGGTAGGCACCAAGCAGCGCGCGCAACTTACGCAAAAGGAAATCGGATGGCGGCAATGCATAGCTGGCGGCACCGGTGGGGCAGACGGCAGCACATTGACCGCAGCCGCTGCATATTTGCGCATCAATGGAGACGTGATCACCGGCAGGTGTAATCGCACCGGTCGGACAGAGATCGAGACAGCGGCGGCAGCCGACAATTTTCGAGCGCGAGTGTACGCACAGATCCTCGCCGAAGGTCACGTAGCGAGGCTTGTCGAATGTGCCGGTGAGGTCGCGCGCCTTTAACAGCGCACGCAGGACGGCAGCCGGGTCGGCTGGATCGGCACGCAGATAGCCATCACGCAAATCGGCGATCGGGAAAAGCGCTGGTCCGCCGGAAAGATCGACAAAAATGTCGCATCGGGACACCGCGCCATTGCGCGCCGGTCCAAATTCAAGTTTGCCACGCGAGGAGGGATTGGGCGCGGCATATTCGTCAACCGTCACCTCAAACGCGCCGAGGCTTCCCTTGGCTGATCGAATGACACCCTTCACTACGGGGAAATCAGTAACGCGTAACGGGGCAACATCCACGTTCGGCTTGATCAATACCGTGATATCGAGCTGATCCTTCAGCAGCTTGGCTGCCTCAATGACCTGTTCATCCTTGCCATAGAGAAGCGTAACCCCTTCGCTCGCCAAAGGGATGAAGGGAATTTCCGGCGCGGTTTCCAAACTGGCGGCAATCAACGCCGCCATTTTTGGACCGGACTTGTTCGCATCTTTTGACCAACCGGCGGTCTCGCGAATATTGACGAAGGTCAGCGCGCCGCTGTCATTATTTTCGTCGGCGATCTCATCGAACAAGGGCGATTCCTGAGTGCAGGCAATCGTGACCGGTTCGCCGCCAGCAAGGGCCTTGCGAACACGCGCGAGTTCAGCGCGGCAGAATTGCCGGCCTTCGATGACCTCGATATCGCGGCAGGCGCGACGCACCGCTTCGCCGCCGAGTGGCATCGTGTCTTCGCACGAACAAACCAGAATAGTACGCGGCCGTTCGGCCATCGGGCTCATTAACCTTTGCGCTGGTCCCGCCATTTCAAGGCAAAACGCCATATTGGCGCTGCCTTAACTTGATCCTCCCGGCCGCGGGACTGGCCTGGGGACCTTCCAACGCTATAATTATATGTATTCAAATAAGAAAGGTAGAGCGGGAGCCAATGCCGCTGGAAACACCGGCTCGCCAACGAAGGCTGCACGCGTCAGAACTTACGCTGCCGCCGCCGTTTTCGGCGGTGCGCCTGCGGGAAGTGGGCGATGCCTTCGCGCATGCAATATCAATCGCCGCTGACCAGGGCGCCGGCACATTGGTTTATGTCGGGCGTTTCGACCTCGCCGAATTTGCAGTCGTATTGGAACCGGATGAACTGCTGCTCAAGGCGCGGCGCACATTTTATGCCGGGATGGCCGCGCTGGCCGACGCGCTTGCCGCTCACGCACAACCAGAGACATCTATTGTCATCAACTGGCCGGACTCTCTTCTGGTCAACGGAGGTCTGGTTGGCGGCGGCCGGCTCGCCTGGCCGGAAGAAACGAAAGAGACGGAGATCCCGCCCTGGCTCGTTTTTGGCGGAATGATACGCACGGTGTCGATGACAGGCGCAGAGCCGGGGCTCAATCCGCTGGTCACGGCGCTGGAGGATGAAGGCTTCACCGATACAAAGTCTGCCAATGTCGTGGAAAGCTTTGCCCGCAACCTGATGGTTGCCATCGACGCCTGGCAAGAAAGCGGTTTCGGTGCAGTGCAAAAAAGCTATCTCGAGCGAATGCCGCGTGAGCAAGGCGCACACCGGGACATCGACGACAACGGCGATCTCCTCGTTCACCGCGTGGGCAAAGCCGAAATTTCGCGCCAGAAATTGTTGCCGCGCCTTGCGCAACCGGCGTGGTTCGACCTGAAGACGAAAGGCCCACGCTCGTGAAGCTCATTCGGACGATACGTCTCGACGCCTCGGATACGTTTGTGTTCGAGAAAGCGGCCGAACCCGGGGAATGGGCGGTGTCCGGCGCGTTCGCTTTCTGGAACCGCGAGCTGACGGAACTGGAAGGCAAGACGCGCACAGCCTTTCGCAGCGGGTTCCTCGGCATCTCGAGTCTCGGCTGGTCGACCCTGGTGCAGATTGTCGAGGCAAGCGCGGCCGATCGGCTGGCAGCAATCGATGCCCTGGCAAAACAGTTGGTGGCGAATTTCGGTGCACCCTCGGTCGCCGATGCGGCTGCGGCGGCGGAGGAAGAGATTGCTTTTGTCGAATCCCTCTGCACGCAGCCGCAAGACACGCTGATCGCGGTGCATCGTACATTTGAGGACGGCGCGGTACGAGAATCGTTCCGTACCTTGCGTCCACGCAGCGGCGCCAAGCCTGCCCGCGCCTTTTCTTTCATGGAAGTTGAAGGTGAAGGGGAAACGTTGGGCGAGCAGGTCAATCTGGTCGAGATGGTCGAGCGGGAACGCAAATGAACGACTTTTGGATCTCCAGCGGTCATCACCTGCTCGATCGCAATGAGAACGGCGGGCTCGAGGTGACCGACGAATTCCTGAAACTTTATCTGGCGCGGCCGGAACTTATCCCGCCGCCGGAGGCTTGCGCCGTCGAACGCACGTTGCACGCCGCTTTGCTTGCGGATCCGCGTATGCCGGTTTCGCCGTCGGATATCGCCAATATCGCCGATGCCGACGCGCGCGAGAACTGGCTGTTACTCATCGATTTCCGCAATCATCTTCTGCGCCATGGCACGCTGGAAGCAGCTTTAGTCGCGCTCGCGCGCGGCGGAGCGGGCAACGTTCCTCCGCTTTTTATGAACCAGCTCGTGCATGTGATCCTGCGCAACGCGCTCGACGGAGTGACCGATGCGCAGGTGTTGCGTGCTGCCGAGCTTTTCTTCCGAATCCAGCGTGTCACTTTGCACGAGGGGTCGTTGATCGCGGCAGACGAAGAGACCGTCGGCGGCGCGAATACCGCGCCGGTTACGCCTCTTGTCTCGATGCTAGGCATTCCGCCAGAAGCCGAAATCGGCATCATCAATAACGGCAATGCCGGCAGCTACTGGGAGCGCAGCGATCAATTCGATATGGCCCTCGATTTAACCGCGGGACGCGAGGGCCTCGATGCGCTTGCACAGGTCATGCAGCGCTGGATCGAACACGTGCTCGGCATCGAGGTGACCATTGAGGCGCTTCCTCAACTGCGCGATGTCAACCTTACCTGGTATGTGGGTCTCGATGCTGACGCGACCGGGATCGGCGACATGTTGTGGCGCGGAGAAGATATCGACGAAGCGACCATGATGCGCGTTGTCGGGCTGTTTCAGCTGAACTTCCGCGACCCCGCGATCATGCTCGACAAGGTCCGGGGTGAGCCGGTTTATCTAATCCTGGCAATGACACCTGAAAAGACAATTCGCATGAAACCGCAAAATCTGTTGACCGGCTTGCCGGTGCGGCATCTCGAGGCCGTCAGTTGAGTGCCGTTGTTCCACTTGCCACGATTCCGGTCGGCGCCGTGGTCGAGCGCAGCAAGAGCGCGAGTCCTTGGCTTGATTTCCACTGGCGCCCCGTCGACGTGCTCGTTGGCGCGCCGGAAACGCAACCGTGGACAAAACTGAAAGACGATGGCGAGCGAGCCACCTTTTATGCTGGCGCGACTTCCATTGAGCTTTATCGAACGGAAACCGCGCACTACCGCGACAATCTTCAAATGGAAGTTCCGCTGCTCTGGGTGATCCTGCGCCCAGTCGAGGGCGATCCGCCCTATGAGCTGATGGCCGTTACGGCTGATCCGGCCGAAGGCGAGGGCATGACCGAAGCCGGCGCCAATATTGTCGAAACCGTGCCGATGCCGACGGCAGTGCAGGAAGCCATTGCGGCCTTCGTGAAGGAGCACCATGTCGAGCGGACATTCGTGAAGCGCAAACGCGATCGCGCCAACCCGGAAGGAATGGCCCGCCACGGACCAGCGGTATCGGAGGATCGCAAATGAACGATCCTGACAACTTTCTCAACCGCTGGTCGCGTCGCAAGCGTGAGGCGGATGCACAACCCAAGACTGACGAGGACAAGGCTGCCGCAGCTTCTGTGCGGGATGAGGCGGCAAATCCGAATGGCCGCCCAGCGAGCTCCGCTATTCCGCAGGCACCCGAATTCGATGTCAGCAAATTGCCGCCGATTGAATCGATCGGTGCCGGAACCGACATCACGGCCTTCATGCAGGCGGGCGTTCCGTCGGCACTTCGACATGCGGCGCTTCGCCGCGCGTGGTCGGTCGACCCGGCCATTCGTAACTTCATCGGCCCAAATGAGAACTACTGGGATGCCGCCGGTCCCGAAGGTATTCCTGGTTTCGGCGACCTCGACCCCAACCTGGATGTCAAACGTCTGGTCTCCGAGCTGTTCGGTGAAGTTCCTGCCGAAAAGCCGCAGGAACCTGCTGCCTCGCCGTCCGCCGAAATTTCGGATACTCGCGAGACTGAGGACAAACCCGCATCCGAGCCCGAGACCAATCTATCGCATCGCACCGAAAATGCTGCGACGCAAAAAGAGCCGACATCCGCACAGTCAGCGAAGCGAGTCGCGCGCCGCCACGGTGGCGCGATGCCGCAATAAAAATCGCGCAGGATTGTTCTTAGGTATAGCCTGAAGCTATTGACCCACCTTCCAGTGGGCAATTACGCTTTTATTGCAATAATTCTCAAGTGAAAGAGAGTTGGATGCGGGATCCGGGCCTGTCCGAAGCTATTCGCGCCGCCGGCGGTGTCGGGGAACTCGCGCGCCAGATCGGTATTTCCCAGCCCTCCGTCTCAAACTGGATTCGCGTTCCCGCTGAACGGGTCGTTTCGGTCGAAGCCGTCACCGGTGTCGATCGCGCCGTGTTACGGCCGGACCTTTACGGCGGACGAGACGCGGCGGGAGACATCGATGAAGTCGACGCCGCGCGCGCCCAGGAATATGCGCTGCTTGCCGCGTTGTTGCAGCGTGCGCCCGGTGCGTCTTTGCTCGGCAAACTTTCCAAGCTGCGTGCCGACGCTTCGCCGCTTGGTCTCGCTCATGCCGCGCTTGCGGAATCCGCCGCGAAAACGACAGCCGAGCGTGTCGAGCGAGAGTTCTTTGACTTGTTTATAGGGATCGGCCGCGGCGAGCTGCTGCCCTACGGCTCTTACTATCTCAGCGGTTTCTTGCACGAACGGCCGTTGGCCCGGTTGCGCGAAGATCTTGCGCGCATCGGCATCGCTCGCGCGGAAGGTGTTGTGGAACCGGAAGATCACGCCGGAATTCTCTGCGAGATCATGTCAGGGCTTGCCAGCCACCGGCTGCAGGCGGCGTCCAACTCGGATCAGTTGATCTTCGACAAGCATATGTCGCCTTGGATTGGCCGGTTCTTTGCTGACCTTGAAAATGCCGAGGCCGCGGATTTTTACAGAAGCGTGGGCGCGCTTGGGCGCGTCTTCATGAACATAGAGACAGAAGCCTTCGAGATGCCGGCGTAAGGCCGGCGGACACAACGGAAGAATTCAAGGAGGGAACGGCGATGAAAGAACAGGACAAGGCAAAGTTAGGCCGTCGCGACTTCCTGCGCGCGGTGGGTGCCGGTGCCGGTGTAGCTGTGACCAGCGCGGCGCCACTTGCCACTACGGCCGTTGCCGCCGAATCGGACGCGGAGAAGAAGAAGGCTCGCTATCAGCCGAATTCGACCGACGTCCAGAGCTATTACAAGTCAAATCGTTATCCGAGCTGAGGGAGATGCAACCGTGCTGATCAAGAGAACAGAACGCCGGGCACGTCGTAGCCAGCTCGCAGCGACTGTCGGCAATCAGGTTGCTGGCGGCCTGGACCGCCGCAGCTTTCTGCGCAAATCGGGTCTCGTAGCAACAGGTCTTGCCACGGTGGGAGCCCTGCCGCTTGCGACCGTACAAAAAGCGCAAGCCGCCGGTCCCAATGTGGCTGGTGCCACGATCCGTAAGAGCATTTGCACCCACTGCTCGGTGGGATGCACGGTGCTGGCGGAAGTTTCGAACGGCGTCTGGGTCGGCCAGGAGCCGGCTTGGGAGTCCCCCATTAATCGCGGTTCGCACTGCGCCAAAGGCGCATCAGTGCGCGAACTGGTTTCCGGCGAACGGCGTCTCAAATACCCGATGAAACTGACAAACGGTCAGTGGACGCGGGTGTCGTGGGAATCAGCGGTCAATGAGATCGGCGACCAGCTGCTCAAGATTCGTGAAAAGTCGGGTGGTGATTCCGTTTACTGGCTCGGCTCGGCCAAGATGACGAACGAAGGCGCCTACCTGTTCCGCAAGTTCGGCGCGTTTTGGGGCACCAACAACACCGACCACCAGGCGCGTATCTGCCATTCGACCACCGTCACCGGCGTGGCCAATACCTGGGGCTACGGCGCGATGACGAACAGCTACACCGACATCCGCAATTCCAAGACCCAGATCATCATGGGCGGCAATCCGGCCGAAGCTCACCCGGTATCGCTGCAGCACCTGATCGAAGGTGCCGAGATGAAGAAGGCGAATGTCGTCGTGATCGATCCGCGTCTGACGCGGACCGCGGCGCATGCGACGGAATATGTGCGGTTGCGGCCCGGCACTGACATTCCCGTGCTGTATGGGATTATGCACCACATCATCAAGAATGGCTGGGAGGACAAGGAGTTCATCCGGCAACGCGTCTACGGGTTCGAAGACGCGCGCAAAGAAATGGAGAAGTGGACTCCGGAGGAGGTTGAACGAGTCTCCGGCGTTCCCGGCGCGCAGCTCGCGCGCGTCGCTAAGATGTTCGCTACAGAGAAGCCGTCAACGCTGATCTGGTGCATGGGTCAGACCCAGCACACGGTCGGCACGGCCAACGTACGTGCCAGCTGCATGCTGCTGCTGCTCACTGGCAATGTCGGCGGGGCAGGCATGGGCGCCAATATCTTCCGCGGCCACGACAACGTGCAAGGCGCGACCGACGTCGGCCTCGATATCGTAACGCTGCCGTTCTATTACGGCCTGATCGAGGGCGCCTGGAAACACTGGTCCCGTGTTTGGGAGGTCGACTACAACTACCTGCAGGGCCGGTTTGACTCTAAGCAGATCATGGAGACAGCCGGCATCCCGCTCACGCGCTGGTTCGATGCAGCGCTGCTGCCGAAGGATCAGATCGCGCAGAAAGACAATCTGCGGGCCATGTTCGTGCAGGGCCACGCCAGCAACAGCATCACGCGCATTCCGGAATCTCTGAAAGGCCTGAAGGCGCTCGAGTTGATCGTCGTCGCCGACCCGCATCCGACGACCTGGGCTTCGCTCGCCGTGCAAGCGGGACGCAAGGAGAATATGTATCTCCTTCCGATCGCGACGCAGTTCGAGTGCAAGGGCTCGCGGGTCGCATCCAACCGCGCGCTGCAATGGGGCGAACAGATCGTCAAGCCGATTTTCGAATCGAAGGACGATCTCGAGGTCCTGTACCTCATGGCCAAGAAGTTCGGCTTCGCCGATCAGATGTTCAAAAACATCAAGGTCGAGAACAATCTGCCCGTGGCCGAGGATGTTCTCCGCGAAATGAATCGCGGCAGCTGGTCGACCGGCTACTGCGGTCAGTCGCCTGAGCGCATCAAATCGCATATGGCGCACCAGGCGGACTTCGACATGCTCACCCAACGCGCGAGCACGGGCCCGAACAAGGGCGATTACTACGGTCTGCCGTGGCCGTGCTGGGGTTCGCCGGAAGTCAAGCATCCTGGAACACCGCTTCTCTACAATACCAATCTTGCGGTTATGGATGGTGGCGGCTGCTTCCGCGCTCGCTTTGGCGTGGAGCGCGAGGAGAAAAAAGCGGATGGCTCGACTGTGAAGGTCAGCCTGCTCGCGGATGGTTCCGCCTCGAAGGACTCGGAAATCAAAGACGGATATCCTGAGTTCACGCTTGGCGTGTTGAAGAAGCTCGGTTGGGACAAGGATCTCACCGAGGCCGAAATGGCCGTGATCAACAAGGTCAATCCGACGACACCGGACGCTGTGTCCTGGTCGCTCGACCTTTCCGGCGGCATTCAACGCGTGGCGATGAAACACGGCTGCATCCCATACGGAAATGCCAAGGCGCGCATGAATGCATTCGGGCTGCCGGATCCGATTCCGGTCCACCGCGAGCCTATCTACACACCGCGTGTGGATCTGGTCGAAAAGTATCCGACCTTGCCCGATGCGAAGCAGTTCCGTCTGCCGAACATCGGCTTCTCGGTGCAGAAAGCCGCGATCGAAAAAGGAATCGCCAAGCAATTCCCGATCATCCTGTCATCTGGCCGTCTGGTCGAATACGAGGGCGGCGGCGAAGAGACGCGATCCAACAAATGGCTCGCCGAACTGCAGCAGGACATGTTCATCGAGATCAATCCTGCCGATGCCGCCGAGCGCGGGATCAAGGACGGCGGATGGGTCTGGGTGACAGGCGCGGAGAATAGCTCCAAAGCCAAGATGAAGGCGCTCGTCACGGAGCGCGTCGGCAAGGGCGTCGCGTGGATGCCCTTCCACTTCGGCGGCTGGTTCGGCGGCGAGGATTTGCGGGCGAACTACCCGAAAGATACCGACCCGGTCGTGCTCGGCGAAAGCGCGAACAGTATCACCTCGTACGGGTATGACCCGGCGACCGGTATGCAAGAGCCGAAAGTCACCCTCTGTCAGATTCGAGCAGCGTAAGGAGCAACGACCATGGCGCGAATGAAATTTCTCTGCGACGCCGACCGCTGCATCGAATGCAACGCCTGCGTCACCGCCTGCAAGAACGAACATGAGGTACCGTGGGGCATCAATCGCCGGCGCGTCGTCACCCTCAACGATGGCAAGCCGGGCGAACGGTCGATCTCCATGGCCTGCATGCATTGCACCGACGCGCCCTGCGCGGCGGTTTGTCCGGTGAACTGCTTCTACACCACGGCGGATGCGGTGGTGCTACACTCGAAGGACCTGTGCATCGGCTGCGGCTATTGCTTCTACGCCTGCCCGTTCGGCGCACCGCAATATCCGAAAGTCGGCAACTTCGGTTCACGCGGCAAGATGGATAAATGCACCTTCTGTGCCGGCGGCCCCGAAGCCGACGGCACCAAGGAAGAGTTTGAAAAGTACGGCAACAACCGGCTGGCCGAGGGCAAGCTGCCGCTGTGCGCCGAAATGTGCTCGACCAAATCACTGCTTGCCGGTGACAGCGACGTCATCGCGCAAATCTACAAGGAACGTGTATCAAGACGTGGCTACGGTTCCGGTGCCTGGGGCTGGCAGACGGCCTACCGTGAATCGATTGCCACGTGAGCAACATTGGCGGTGCGGCGGCGGCCGCACCGCCTGAGAAAAGTTGAAAACAAGGAGGA
>Ga0187777_10002530_pt1 | contig 11679 bp, 5 predicted proteins | sample 1015_Q2_SP5_10_M_FD_132416 | JGI IMG/M metagenome (GOLD analysis project Ga0187777, IMG submission 132416) | Tropical peat soil microbial communities from peatlands in Department of Meta, Colombia - 1015_Q2_SP5_10_MG | ecosystem: Environmental > Terrestrial > Soil > Wetlands > Peat | place...
GTGGCCGCCATCGACGAGGTGGTCGAGGCGCTGGTCGTCCGCTGACGCATCCGGCCGATTGACAGGCCAAGGCCGCATCCGCCAAGCTCGCGACTCCGGCCCGGCCCCGCCGGCCGCGCCGCTGGAGGCTGTCATGCGCAAGATCGTCCCCCTCGCCCTCGCCCTGCTCCTCGCCCTCCCGGCGGTCCGCGCGCGCTCCGCCGCCGCCCCCGGCGCCGACAGGGTGACGCTCGACCTGGTGGTGAAGGACAGGAAGGGCGCGGTGGTGCCGGACCTCAAGGCCGAGGAGGTGGAGGTCGACGAGAACGGCAGCAAGCGGCCGATCGAGTCTCTGACCTTCGTCAAGCCGGGCGAGGCCGCGGCTCAAGCACCCGGTCCCGGGACCCTGGTGTCGCTGGTGTTCGGGATGGCCGGCACCGACGTCGGCGACGTCGACCGCAACCGCGCCGGGTCCGACGCCGTCAACCAGCAGAAGCGCGCGAAGCAGGCGGTGGAGGCGTTCCTGGCGCACCAGCTGGGGCCGGACACGCAGATCGGCGTCTTCCGGCTCGGGCTGCAGCTGTGGACCGTGCAGCCCTACACCCGCGACCTCGCGCTGGTGCGCCAGGCCGTGGACAAGGCCGCCAGCAACGCCGACCTGTCGCTCGCCGAGCCCGACCAGCAGGCGCGCAAGTGGGTGGGGGAGACGCTCTCGCAGCTGTCGAAGGGCAACGCGGATCCGGCGGTGATCGCCCGGGCCGAGGTGCTGGGCAAGGTCATCCGCGAGGGCGACCGGCTGCTGCGCCAGCAGCAGGAGGGCTCGCCGCTGTACTTCCTCATGGCGCTGGCCAAGGGCCAGGCCACCGCCCCCGGACGCAAGCTGGTCCTGTACTTCACCGGCGGCCTGACAGTCTCCTCGCAGCTCGACGACGTCTTCAAGACCATGCAGAGCGAGGCCAACCGCGCGCGCGTCGCCTTCTACGCGGTCGACGTGGGTGGCCTGGCCACCGACAGCGAGATGCAGACCGCGGGCTCGGCGGTGACGGACGCGGCCAGGGCCAGCCAGGACCAGAACACGAGGATGAGCGGCGCGGTGACCATGGACGACGCCCACGCGGCCGACAAGACCATCGACAGCACCCGGACCAACTGGAAGCAGCCGCTCAAGGAGATGAGCGAGAACACCGGCGGCTTCGCCACCCTCGACACCAACGACTACAAGAAGGCGATGGACCGCCTGGTGGGCGATCTCGGCGGCTACTACCAGGTCACCTATACGCCGGTGAACGCCGCCTGGGACGGCGTCTTCCGCAAGACGCTGGTCAAGGTGAGCCGCGCCGGGACGAAGCCGCAGAACGGCAACGGCTACTTCGCGACGCCGCCGGACGACAGCGGCCCCATCCTGGCCTACGAGCGGCCGCTGCTCGAGGCGCTCAAGGCCACGGAGCCCAAGCAGGACTTCTCGATCAACGCGGGGACGTTCCGCTTCGCGCCCGGGCCCGAGGGCCGCGACGTGTACCTGGTGGCCGAGCTGCCGATGTCGAAGCTGAAGTTCACCACCGACCCGAAGACGAAGACCTACAGGATGCACTTCTCGCTGCTGGCGGTGGTGAAGGACCTCCAGGGCAAGGCGGTCGAGCGCGTCAGCCAGGACTACCCTTTCCAGGGACCGCTCGACAAGCTGCCGCAGCTGCAGCAGGGGAACGTGGTGTTCAAGCGCAAGGTGGTGGTGGCGCCGGGCAGGTACACCGTCGAGATCGTGGCCCAGGACCGCGACAGCGGCGCCACCAGCGTGCAGCGGATGCCGCTGGAGGTGCCGGACCAGCCGGGCGTCGCCCTCAGCAGCGTCGTCGTCATCCGCCGCATGGAGCCGGCGGGCGCGCAGAAGCCCGGCGCGCCCGAGGACCCGCTGCGAGGCGAGGCGACGCGCATCGTCCCCAGCCTCCACGAGCCGATCCAGAAGGCGACAACGCCGAAGCTGCCGGTATACGTGATCGTCTACCCGCAGAAAGGCGAAGCTCCTCCGCAGCAGGCGACCATCGAGGTCTCGGCCGCCGGCAAGCCCGAGGGGCGCAACGCCGTGATGCTGCCCGCGCCCGACCCGGACGGGCGCATCCGGCTGCTGGTGCAGTACCCGATCGACAAGTACGGCCCTGGCGAGCACGAGCTCAAGGTGGCGGTCCGCCAGGGCACCTCGCAGGCCGAGGACAGGCTCGCCTTCACCCTGCAGTAGCGAGGGGCCGACACTGGGCGCCCGCCGCGTCGCCGCCACGCTGCTGCTCGCCGCGGCAGCGGCCCTGCCTTGCGCCGCGCAGGACGAGGCGGCCGCCCTCCCGTTCGCCGAGCTCGCCCGGCGCGCCTCCCAGGCCTGGGCGGCGGGGCGCAACGACGAGGCGCAGCGCTGGTACGAGCGGGCGGTCGAGCGCGACCCCTCCTTCGACGAGGGCTGGTGGTACCTGGGCTCCATCCACTACGAGGCCGACCGATACGCCGACGCCAGGGTGGCTTTCGCACACGTCACCAGCCTCAAGCCCGACGCCAGCCCGGCCTGGGCGATGCTGGGGCTCACCGAGTACCGCCTGGGCGAGCTCGAGGCCGCTGCGCAGCACCTGATGAGGTGGCAGACGATCGGTCCCGCCGGCGACAACGAGATCAGCCGCGCGGCCGGCCTCCACCTGGCGATGCTCCTCGTCCGCGGCGGGCAGTTCGACCTGGCGATGAGGCCGCTCACCTGGCTCGCCAGCGCACACCCGGAGACGACCGAGCTGTCGCTGCTGTGCGGCCTCATGATCCAGGAGCTGCCGCTGCTGCCGGCCGAGGTAAAGCAGGCGGATCGGGAGCGCACCGTGGCCGTCGGGCACGCCGTGTACTCGGCGCTCGCCGGGCGCGACGCCGAGGCGAAGATGCTCTTCGAGGAGGTGATTGCGCGCTACCCGAAGGCGCGCGGCGTGCGCTATGCCTACGGCCTGGTGCTCTCGCGGATGGGGAACGCGGAGGCGCTGCCGGTGCTGCGCCAGGAGGTCGAGCTGTTTCCCGACGACGTCCACGCGCACCTGCAGATCGCCCTCGAGCTGCTGGGTCGCGGCCAAGCGAAGGAAGCGCTTCCAGCGGCACAGGAGGCCGTCCGCCTCGCCCCCCGCCTCTTCGCTGCCCACCTCGCGCTCGGCCGCGTCCTCGTCGAGACCGGCACGCTGGGCGAGGGCATCGCCCACCTGGAGCAGGCCGCCGAACTCGCCCCCGACGTGCCCGACGTCTACCTCGCGCTCGCCCGCGCGTACGCGCTCGCCGGCCGCACCGCCGACGTCGCCCGGGTGCGCGCGAAGATGATCGACGCAGACCGCAAGCGACAGCCCCAATTGCACCCGTAATCGCAGCGCAAGGTCCGACTGTGTCCGACTGTGACGAAGGCTCGGACGAACATACCCTTTATGTGAGCCACGGTCATGGCAGCGCTCGAAGGAGCCATCTGGGGCCGCTCCAAGGAGTCGTAACCCACATCGGCCCGAAGTGTCCGCGCACGGACTTACTCACTGGATGCACTGGGGTTGCGCGGTCCAACGGGCTGGAGAGGATCTTCGATTGTCCGGTTCCGGAAGGCCCTCCGTAACGCCTATGCGCAAGATACCGTTTTCTCTTGACAGTCCTTCACAGCGCCCCTACCCTGCGTCACTAGCGGCCACAAGTTCGTACGGTTCGAGCCTGGCCCTGAGCGAGCGAAGCATCCGGCTCTCTCGAAATTGGAGGCAGATAGCTCATGAGGTTCAACCCAATCCAGGGGTTGACGAAGCGTCTTGCGCTTCTCGTCATTCCCGTCCTGGCGGTGCTTCTGGCGCTGCCGGGTCCCACGTACGCGCAGCGGTTCACGGGTGAGCTGAGCGGCAGCGTCGTCGACGAGTCGGGGGGCGTGATCCCCGGCGCCGACGTCACCGTCACCAACGCTGCCTCGGGCGGCGTCCGTCGAACCGTCACGAACAGCGACGGGTTCTTCGCGTTTGCGGCCCTGCCGGCCGCCACCTACGACGTCAAGATCTCCATCTCGGGCTTCAATAGCTACGAGGTGAAGGGCATCGAGCTGCGAGGCGGTGACAGCCGGACGATCCGACAGGTCGCCCTCAAGGTCGCCACCGTAGCCGAGACGGTCTCGGTGAGCGCCGAGGTCGCCCTGACGCCGCTCAACTCCGGTGAGAAGAGCGCGACCCTCACCTCCGAGCAGATCGAGAACACGCCGATCGTCGGCACCAGCGCGGCCGAGGTGCTCCGCCTGCTGCCCGGCATGGCGCCGGTCACCGGCTCGAACACCAACCGTCCGAACTTCACCGGCGAGGTCTACGGCATCAACGGCAACGGCGAGTTCCAGGGCGGCGGCGGCAACAACCAGAGCGCCATCGGCAACTACAGCAGCAACGGCACCAACACCGGCGCCCTCGACATCACCATCGACGGCGCGCCCGGCGCCGACCCCGGCTGCAACTGCGCCACCTCCGTCAACCCCAACACCGAGTTCGTGCAGGAGTTCAAGGTCCTGCAGTCGAACTTCGGGGCCGAGCACGCCAAGGGCCCGGTCAACATGACGGTCATCAGCAAGCAGGGCGGCCGTGAGTTCCACGGCGCCGTGTTCGGCTATGCCCGCGACTACCACCTGAACTCGAACGACTGGTACGCGAACAAGATCGGCCAGGACCGGATCAAGAACAAGTTCTTCTACCCGGGCTTCAACCTGAGCGGTCCGCTGCTCATCCCGGGCACCGACTTCAACAAGAACCGGGACAAGGTCTTCTTCTTCGTGGGCTTCGAGTACTTCAAGCAGACACTGGACACCGGCTACGTCAAGTCCTGGGTGCCGACCGAGGCCATGCGCAACGGCGACTTCAGCAACGCCGCCGCCGTGGGCACCGGCTCGGCCATCAACCAGGTACCGCGCGGCTTCCCGGGCGGGATCATCCCGGCGAACCTGATCGACCCCGGCGGCAAGGTGCTGGTCAACACCTTCCCCCTGCCGAACGCCGACCCGGCGACCACCGGCGGCTTCAACTACGTCAACAACCTGCTGGTGGACCAGAACGGCTGGCAGGGCCTGGCCCGCGTGGACGTCAACGTGTCCGACAACACCAAGCTGTTCCTGCGCTACAACATCCAGCGTGAGACCCAGCCCTTCGTCATCGGGCTGTGGTGGCGCAACGGACAGCAGCAGGTGCCCTACCCCTCGCCGATCGCCGGCAAGAACCGGTCCGACTCGGGCACCGTCAGCCTGACCCACGTGTTCAACCCCACGCTGACCAACGAGACGATCTTCGCGGTCACCTACATCAACTTCCCGAACGAGTTCACGGACCGCAGCAAGATCTCGCGTTCCGCTCTCGGCTACCCCTACCAGGGCATCTTCGGCCAGAGCAACGACCAGATCCCGTCGGTGAACGCGGGACCCTGGTGCTGCGGGCCGATGTACTTCAACCCCGGCGGGTTCGACCCCATCCTCTTCGCGGAGAAGTGGCAGATCTCGGCGCAGGACAACATCACCAAGGTGTTCGGCACGCACAGCGTGAAGGGCGGCTTCTACTACGAGCACGTCACCAACAACCAGCCCGGCAACAACGACAGCAACGGCTACATCGTGCTCGACCCCAGCAACGCCGCCAGCAGCGGCAACACGCTGGCCGACCTGCTGCAGGGCAAGATTTACACGCACTACGACGAGTCCACCAAGAACGTCCTGCACAACATCGGCTACAACATCTTCGAGGGTTACGCGCAGGACAGCTGGAAGCTGAAGCCCCGGCTGACGGTCGACTACGGCATCCGTGCCTCGTACATGGGGCCGTGGTACGACCGCGGCAACTACAACGGGCAGACGACCGGCATGGTGGGCTGGGACCAGGCGACGTACCAGCCCAGTGTCCAGTACTCCGGCCTCACCTGGAACTCGATCAACTCGGCCATCCCGCTGAGCGTCGTCACCATCCCCTGGGTGGTGCAGCCGCGCGTCGGGTTCGCCTGGGACAGCCGCGGCACCGGTGAGACCGTCATCCGCGGGGGCTTCGGCATGTACGTCTACCACGAGCCGCAGCCGGCCTGGACGGGCAGCGTCGACTTCGCCCAGGGCGCCAAGAGCACGACCATCAGCAACGCGACCACCCTGAAGGCCCTCGAGGGCCTGGGCGGCGGGACCGTCAACCTGACCGGCAGCGCCCTCGACGTGAACGACAACCACCAGCCGCTGACCTACTCCTGGAGCACGTCGGTCGACCAGAAGCTGCCCTGGGGGATGACCGGCGAGCTGAGCTACGTCGGCAACCACCAGTCGCACCTGGTCAACAGCAGCCTGGCCAACATCAACGCGGTGCCGCTGTACTACGGGTTGCAGCAGGATCCGACCGGCGGGACCAACCCCGACAACTTCCGGCCGCTGAACCAGTACGGCGACCTCAGCGTGTACCGTCACGACATGTACGCGAACTACCACGGCCTGCAGGCGCTGCTCGCCCGTCAGCGTGGCAAGTTCAACTTCACCGCCTCGTACACGTTCTCCAAGGTCCTCGGCATCCGCGGCGGCGACCCCAACGGTCAGGCCATCGGCTCCGAGTACATCTGGGACGTGCGGACGCACAACTACGGGATCCTCGGTCAGGACCGTACGCACGTGGCCAGCGCGTCGGTGAGCTGGCTGCTGCCCGACCTGAAGGACAAGGGCGGGTTCGTGAACGGCGTGTTCGGCAACTGGCAGGTCGCCGGCGTCGGCACCTACGTCAGCGGCGCCCCGATCTTCGGCAACTTCAGCGTCGGCGGCACGACCACCGGTGGCGTCCCCATCGACTCGCAGCACATCACCGGCTCGAACCAGGTGGCGGTGCAGCCGCTGGTCACCTGCAACCCCAGCGCCAACGTGCCGAGCGGGTACCTGTTCAACCCCGCCTGCTTCGCGGCGCCGACTCCGGGCAACAACGGCAGCTACGTGATCCCGTACATCAAGACCCAGGCCTACACCAACCTCGACCTGTCGCTCTTCAAGAACTTCCCCATGGGTGCCAAGGGTCAGAAGCTGCAGCTGCGGCTCAGCGCCTACAACGCGCTGAACCACCCGATCGCCTTCCCGGACCCGAGCAACAACCTGACGCTGCACTACACGAACGGCGTGATGGACAGCACCAACTTCGGCAAGCTGCCGCAGGACAACAAGTACGGACGGCGCATCGTCCAGCTGGTCCTGAGGTTCACCTTCTAGAGCCAGCTCCGTCCGTCCGTTCCGAGCGGGCGCTGCCTCGAGCGAGGCGGCGCCCGCTCTTCGCTTCACGGCCCCGCGGGCCGGGATGTGTTCTAATGGCCGTCGCCGTGCGTGGTCTCGTCCGTCCGCTGCTCTTCTCCTCCCTTACCGTCCTTTGCCCGATGCGGCCGCTGCCGGCGCTCGCCGGCCAGGCGGCCGCCACCGCCTCGCCGTCCTTCGAGGAGGTGGCCGCGAAGGCGGCGCGGGCGCGCGAGAGCGGCGCGGCCGACGAGGCGATCCGCTGGTACCGCCGCGGCGTGCGCATGCGCCCGCAGTGGGACGAGGGCTGGTGGTACCTGGCGACCGGCCTCTACGAGGGCGACCGCTACGCCGAGGCGGCCACCGCCTTCGCCCGCTTCCTGGCGGTGAAGCCGCAGCCGGGGCCGGCGCGGGCGCTGCGCGGGCTGTGCCTGTTCCAGACGATGGACTACCAGGCGGCCCTGCACGACCTCGGCCAGTGGATGGCCGAGGGCTCGAGCGGCAACGCCGAGACGCAGCAGGTCGCCTGGTATCACCTGGCCATCCTGCGCATCCGCGAGGGCCAGTTCGAGCTGGCGCTCGAGCCGATGACGCAGCTCTGCCGCTCGGGAGCGGAGAACCCGCGCGTCCTGCGGGCGGCGGGGCTCATGCTGCTGCGGCTCCCCACGCTGCCCTCCGAGGTGCCGCCCGAGAAGGAGGAGCTCCTCGACCTGGCGGGCCGCGCTGGCTACTCCTGGATCGCGCTCAAGGTCGACGACGCCCAGGCGCGCTTCAAGGCACTCCTGGATCGCTTCCCGCAGGCACCCTTCGCCCACTACTGCTACGGTCTCTTCCTGCTGTCCCAGGGCGCGGACGACGCCGCGCTCGCCCAGTTCCGCGAGGAGGTGACGGTCCAGCCGCGCAGCGTCTACCCGCGGCTGCAGACGGCGTTCGAGCTGCTGAAGCGCGGCGACTACGCCGCCGCGCGGCCGTACGCCGAGGAGGCGGTCCGGCTGGCGCCCGGCCTGTTCGCCGCCCACAACGCCCTCGGCCGCATCCTGGTCGAGCTGGACGAGGTGCCGCGCGCGGTGGCGGAGCTGGAGGAGGCGGCCCGTCTCGCCCCCGAGAGCCCCGAGATGTACTTCGCCCTCGCCCACGCGTACGGCCGCGCCGGGAGGACCGCCGACGCGGAGAAGGCGCGGGCCACCTTCCAGAGGCTCGACGCCGCGCGCCGTGCCGGCAAGGCGCGCACCGCCGCCGACGATCCCTCGGGCCGCCCGCCGGTCGCCCGCCAGTGAGGACCGGCGTGGGCACAACGGCATATCCTGGGAGTAGCGGACGGGAATCATGACCAGGGGGAGGATCGCCCGCCGGGGGTGGAGCATGAGCCGCCGCCTGAGAGTGGCCGGGGAGCGGGGCATAGGCGTGCTCGCTCTGCTCGGCCTGGTGGCGCAGGCACCCCAGCCGCAGCCGCCGCCCGAGCTGCGGCGCGACGTGTTCCGCGTCGAGACCGAGGTCGTCCTGCTCGACCTCGTCGTGCGCGACAAGAAGGGCCGCACCGTCCGCGACCTGCGCCCGGACGAGCTGACGGTCTTCGAGGACGGCGTGAAGCAGGACGTCGGCAGCTTCCGCTTCCTGGACTCGCGGGCGCTCGGGGAGGCGCTGGAGCAGGCGACGCAGGCGCCCGAGCCGGCGAAGGCGACCCCGGAGCAGGCGACGTCGGCGCCGGGCGGCGCCCCCCGGGCCGCGCAGCCCGCCGAATCGCGCCACCTCAACCTGGTCACGCTGCTGTTCGACCGGCTCGCCCCCGACGGCCGCAACATCGCCCGCAAGGCCGCGCTCTCGTTCCTGGAGCTGGAGGACCGTCCCGACGTCTACGTGTCGGTGTTCCAGATCGACGAGAGCCTGAAGCTGCTGCAGCAGTTCACCACAGACCGGGAGACCACCCGCCACGCCATCGAGCGCGCGACCGGCGAGCTCGACACCCAGTACACGGCGGCCACCGAGCAGCTGGTCGAGGCCAGCCGGCAGGCGAGCGAGGCGCAGCAGCGGGTGGACGCCTTCCTGCAGGCCGAGGGCGGCACCTCCAACCCAGCCGTGGGAGCCCAGCTGGGGCAGCAGCTGGCCATGTCCAACATGACCGTGAACGCGTTGCGTCTCACCGAAACGCTGCAGCGGGAGCAGCAGGGACGCTCCTCTCTCTTCGCCATCCTGGCCCTGGCCCGCCAGCAGCAGGCGCTGGCCGGGCGCAAGACGATCCTCTTCTTCTCCGAGGGCGTGCAGGCGCCCGCCACCCTGGAGCACGTGCTCAAGGCCGCCATCAGCGAGGCCAACCGGGCGAACGTCAGCGTCTACGCGGTGGACGCCCGCGGTCTGTCGACCCACAGCACGCTCGACGCCGCTCGCGACACCCTGCAGGAGGCGGTCAGCACCTCCATGCACCAGCAGATGTCGCGCGGCACCCTGCCGGTGACGCGCGAGGAGGCGACCATCGCCGACAACGCGGAGGCCGCCATCCGCATGGACCCCATCGGCAACCTGCAGGACCTGGCCGGAGGCACCGGCGGCATGCTGATCGGCAATACCAACGACGTGCGGGCCGGGATCGCGCACGCGGTCGGGGACTTGCGGGGCTACTACGAGGTCGCCTACTCGCCGTCGAACCACGAGTTCGACGGGAAGTTCCGGAGCATCTCGGTCAAGGTGAGCCGGCCGGGCGTGGTGGTGCAGACGCGCAGCGGCTACTTCGCCATGCCGCCCGGCGAGGCCACGGTGACCTTTCCCTACGAGCTGAAGCTGCTCAAGGCCATGCGCGAGGCCGAGCCGCCCCACGAGTTCCCGATCCGCAGCCGCGTCTTCCGCTTCGGCCCGGAGCCGGGCGGCACCCGCTACACCGTGGTGCTGGAGATCCCCCTGGACGCGATCAGCGTCACCAGGGACAAGGACCCCTCGCTCGATCGCGCCCACTTCGCGTTCATGGGTGTCGTGCGCAGCTCCTGGGGCTCGGTGGAGGAGAAGTTCGGGCAGGACATGCCGCTGTGGCTCCCGCGCAAGCAGGCGGAGGCGGTCCGCCGCGGCAACGCCGTCTTCATGCGCTCCTTCACCCTGCCCGTCGGCCGCCACAGCCTGGAGACCGCCGCCGTCGACGAGCAGTCGGGCCGCAGGACCGTGGAACAGGCCCGCCTCAGCGTGCCGCCGCAGCTGCCGCAGCCGGTGGGGCTGAGCAACCTCGCCGTGGTGAAGCGGATCGAGTCGCTGCCGAAGGGCGCGCTCGTCTCCGAGGACCCGTTCCGCGTCGGCAGCAAGCGCGTGGTGCCCTGGGTCGCCGAGCCGGAGCTGGACGGCTCCGAGGAGATCCGCCTGTTCTTCGTCGCCTGGGCGCCCGTGGACGCAGAACCGCGCCCGCAGATCGCCGTGGAGTTCGTGCAGGACGGCCAGGTGGTGGGCCGGCTCGAGCCGCCGCTGCCGCGCGCCGACGCCCAGGGCCGCATCCCCTGCGTGGTGAGCCTGCCGCCCGCCCGCTTCGGGCCCGGGCAGTACGAGGCGCGGGCCGAGCTGCGGCAGGGAACGTACCGCGCCTGGGAGCGCTGCCAGTTCCGCGTGGTAGGCCCGGCCTCTTGAAACGACGCCGTTCGTTCCACCGAAGGAAACAGGAAGACCGATGAAGCATCGTCCCCCCCTCGCCCTCCTCGCCCTGCTGCTGGCCGCCGCCCTGGCGCACCCGCTGCGGGCGGACGACCCGAAGCCGGCCCCGGCGGCGAAGCCGGCGCAGGCCTCCTCCACCCAGACGAGCTTCCCGAGCACGGTCGAGCTGGTGACCGTGGACGTGGCGGTGGTGGACAAGAAGGGCAAGTCCGTCGCCGGACTCACCCGCGACGACTTCCTGGTGACCGACAACGGCGCGCCGCAGACCGTCAGCAGCTTCGAGGCGGTGGTGGTGCCCGAGGAGCCGACCGGGACCGCCCCCGCCCGGCCGCGCCCGAGCTACACGACCAACGTCAGCGCCGAGACCCGCCGCGGGCGGACCTTCGTGATCGTCTTCGACGACGTCCACCTCACGCCGCAGCTGGCCCTGCGGGCCAAGGGCGCGGTCAGCGCGTTCCTCAAGTCGGGGGCGGCGGACGGCGACACCGTCATGCTGGTCGCCACCAGCGGCAGCGCCTGGTGGAACGCGGAGCTGCCCCAGGGCAAGGACGGCCTCAACGCCGTGCTCAAGCGCCTCGACGGGCGCTACATCCCCGACAGCTCCCCCGACCGCGTCACCGAGTACGAGGCGATGCGCATCGTGGAGTTCCAGGACATGCAGGTTGCCGACAAGGTCCAGCGCCGGTTCGACAACTACGGGGCCGTCAACTCGCAGCAGGACCCCCGCGGCGTGAAGCCGCCGGACGCCGACTCGGGCGGGGCGGTGGGGATCATGCCGGAGCTGATCCGCAGCCGCGCGGAGGAAACCCACAACCTCTCCACCTCGCGCAACAAGGTCA